>Ga0181577_10001927_pt1 | contig 16444 bp, 11 predicted proteins | sample 101ome_21_FD_132468 | JGI IMG/M metagenome (GOLD analysis project Ga0181577, IMG submission 132468) | Coastal salt marsh microbial communities from the Groves Creek Marsh, Skidaway Island, Georgia - 101413BT metaG (megahit assembly) | ecosystem: Environmental > Aquatic > Marine > Intertidal...
ACTGCGCAGCAGAACGCAGCAAACGCTGGCACACGCCTGAACTACCTCAACTTCCGCGCAGCTCAGGCTCAACGTCAGGCGATGACCGAGCTCCGCGAGCGCGTCACCGCTGGTGTTGCTGGTACGCGTCTGGCACTGCCTGCCGCAGGTCAAACCAGCGCCCCAGGCACGGGCGCTGCAATCAGCGGAGGTGCTCGCCAGTTCAGAGGGCAGGTTGAGACCACCTTTGACGATCCAAACTTACGCAAGGCAAGGACTCGCGGCATCCGCGCTGGTTATTACAACCCAACGACTGTCGACGTAGGCCAACCTGCTGCAGTCGGCAGGTCTGTAGCACAACAAGGCCAGGCGGCTAGAAAAACCGGCGCCGACCTACTCCAGTACACGGCAGCAATCAGTAAGGCTCGTCAGGCAAATACCGGCAGCATTGACTCAATCAACAAGCTGCGGCAGGCCTTAGTCGATAAGCGCAACGTAATACCTGCAACAAGTGCTGGATTTAGACGTCTGACCAAGGAAATTGAAGCCCTTGACCGTCAATCCGCTAAGTATGCCCTCAACCAGAAGAAGCGCGGTTTCGGTCGCAACGTCCGTGCTGGTGTTGGATCCGCACTGTCAGGCGCAGTATTTGGCGGACCAGAAGCAGCAATCGGCGGCCTGGTCGGCGGATTGGCCGGAGGCATTGCAGGTGGTGCGGCAGGTGCAGGTCTAGGTGCCCAAGCATCAATGCTTCGCCAGAGCTTGGCCGAAACCGCCAAGTACGCCGCGCAGCTTGAAAAGATGCGTATTGCCCTTAAGGGTGTCGCAGGGCCGCAAAGCGAGTACAGCAAAGCTTTGTCGATTGCGGATCGCGTCACGCAGCGGTTCAACGTTGCACAGGGCGACTCGATCACCGGCATGACCCGTCTGACTGCTGCTGTCACTGGCGCGGGCGGAAAGGTTTACGACGCGGGCCTGGTGTTTGAGAACATCACGGCAGCAATTAAAGCGACTGGCGGCAGCACTGAGGACGTCAACAGCGCCATCACTGCGATGGTCCAAGTCTTCTCCAAAGGCAAGGTCAGCGCTGAAGAACTATCTGGTCAGTTGGGTGAGCGCTTGCCCGGCGCAGTCACGCTGTTTGCCGAGGCCAACAAGATGTCCTTGGTTGAGCTGCAGAAGGCTTTGAAGGCCGGCACGGTTGGCCTTGACGAGCTCATGAAGTTCGTCATCGAACTAGGCAACAAATACGGCGATACAGCAGACAAGATCTCCAAGAGCGGTGCTGATGCGGGCGCGCGTCTGAAGGTAATCGTCGACGAGCTTCGCGCTGAACTTGGCAAGGCTCTACAACCAGTAGGCGAAGAGCTGCAAAACACCTTTGCCAATTTCCTGAAAACTAATAGACAAGCGATTATTAAGTTCACGAAGGAGCTGTCCAAGAACTTACTTGATCTGATTAAGGTTCTCAAAGAAGCAGCGCCTCTGCTTAAGCAGCTTGGGAGAGCTCTCCTGATTGCTGGAACGGTCGCTGCCGTCACCAAGGGGTTCGGTTTGCTGACTGCGGCCCTGGGTAGGTTTAACGTCAAGAGCGCAGTCACTCTTGTGCGCGCTGGAAAGCTAAATACAGCGGTTAAACGCCTGCGTCTAAGCGCTGCCAAGCCGATCGTATTTACAATCGCCTTGATTGGTTTGGATGCAATTATTCAGGCGTCAAACGAAATTAAAAGGTTGCGTAGAGAAGCCGGACAAAAAGTTCAGGAAGAAAAAGACTTTGACGCAAAAACCTATATTCAGAACCTGGGTGGGTCGGCGCAAACTAGGGATGTATTTGAGCGTCAGCTAGCCGAGGTGCAAGAAGCCGGCACTAAAGCTAATCGGACACTTACACAAGCCAATGAGCAAGTAAAGAAATTCGAGAGCTGGAAAGTTTTTGGAGAAACGGGAGAGACTCTCACCGGCACAATATTCAATGTATTAACAGGCATCGAAGCGGCAGAACAGAACGCACGTGCTCAAGCAAAAGGCGCAAGTGCAGACGTCGACAAGACTTTCAAGCAGCAGGCGGCTCTCATTAAGCAGATCCCGCTTGCAAAGCAGGCCACTGTTTCCGATTATGCGGATCCCACCGGTGGCGACGAGGACGGTGGAAGCAAGGGCAAGCTCCTAATGACCCAACAGGAGCTGTTGCTCCGTCGTCAGATTCGCGAAGCCGCGCTCAGTGAAAACGAACTGGCCAAGGCCGTCGCCACTTACAGACTTGACGTTCTTGAGGCCAACAAAGAGACCAAGGATGAGCTTGCCAAGCAGAACATGCTTGAGGAAGCCAACCTCAAGTTCCAGCAGACGCTGCTTGAGTACAAGGACAAGCAGATTGAGAAAGAAAAGGAATTAAAGCGGATTACCTCCGACATCACCTACGACTTCAAACAACGCCAGTACGAGCTCGGTCTAATCAGTAAGGAGCAGATGGTACAGAGCGAGGTGGCCCGCGAGGAGGCAAACCTGCGCGAGCAGACCAAGGACATGGATCCGGCCAGAGCCAAAGCCATCATTGACCAAGGCAAGGAGCTCAAGCGCCGGGAACTGGATCCGACCTTTAAGGAAGCAGCCGAAACCGACCTGGTGTTGATGGAACGCCAGCTCGAGGCCATGCTTGACCCCCTCAATCAGCTCAAGGGTGCAGCAGAGGCCTTCGGTTCAAGCCTGACTAACGCTTTCAACAGCGTCATCACCGGCCAGGCCAGCGTCAAACAAGCTTTGGCTGGCTTCCTCAAGGACCTGGGCCAGTACTTCCTTGAGTACACCGCCAAGGTCATCACCCAGATGATCGTGATCGCCACAGTCCAAGCCGCGATCAAGGCGCTGGGTGGTCCGAGTCTGGACGGTGGTGGCGGTAGTGAAGCTAAGCCTCCTATCCCAGGCAGCATTCACGATTACGCGGCTCAAGGAAGCGTCCTAGACAAGGGCGTCAAGCGCTACGCCATGGGCGGCGTGGTCAACAAGCCCACGATGTTCACTTACGCCGAGGGCGGCGTGGGTCGCTACGGGCTAATGGGAGAGGCGGGCGCGGAGGCCATCATCCCCCTCAAGCGCGGCAACGACGGTCGCCTGGGCGTCTCGCTCTTCGCGGACACTAATGCTGCTGTCAAAGCCAAGGCCGATAAGTCACGCGAAGCAGCCTTTACTGAGAACAACGAGGCTCTCGCCGAAAGCAGCAGCTACATGCGTGAGCGCACCATCGAGCGTGAACAGCAGACCATGCTGACCGGTGCAGGCGGCACAGCCCTGGTGCAGACTCAGGTCATCAACAGCGTTGAGTACGCCACCGTCGACCAGCTCAACGCAGCGGCTGCACAAAGCGCCAAGAAGGCCCGCGCCGAAGTCTTTGCCGAGATGCGCAACAAGCCTTCAGTTCGTAAGTCCCTGGGTATGCGCTGATGACCATTGCAATCGGGACCTACATCCGGCTCCTTAACAACAACGGAAGCGACACGGCCTACCGCTTCCAAAACTTCTTTCAGGGTGAAACGCGCACCTACGACGCGTTGACCTACACATACGCCGCTTTTGGATTCAGCGGTGGAACGCTTGACCTTGAAGCGGCAAACATCAGCGCAAACCTAGTTTTTTCTCTCAACACCCTCGGTCTGGCAGTGTTCACCCAGGCAGTGTCTGACCGCTGGCTAATCAAGCTGCGTACGGTTTGGCTTGACCCCGACACCTTGGTCGAAAGCTCTACCTACAGCGAAGAGTTGTACGCCGTGACCGGTTTGGATCATGACACCAGTCGACTGTCGGTACGATTAGGTAGTCCCTTAGATGCAGTGCGTCAGCACGCCCCGCGTCGCTCGCTGACCCAGCAACTCGTAGGTGCTTTACCAACTACTGGAGAAATATCCCTTTCATGACTCTTTCTCCTAAGGCCTCGCATCAAGTTGTTCTGCTCCCGCAGGACAGGGAAATCATGGCCCTCACGGGCCTAAGTGAATCGGAATATCGTCAGTTCGTTCGCGACATTCAGAAATACAGCCGGATTGAACCTGGCACGATCGTCAACCTGAGCGGCTTCGAAATCATCCTGATCAACTTGGTGATTGGGGCCGCGCTGTCTTATGCAGCCACGCTGTTGATGCCCAAGCAGCGGCAGCCCCAGCAGCCAGATATCACCACAAGCACTGTCCAGGGCCAGGACATTGTTAACGGTGCTCGCTACACACCTAAGTCAGGCTTTGATTCAGTCCAAAACGTAGTTGAACTGGGCAGTGTCATCCCGCTGGTTTATGCCAAACGCCAAGTAATCGACGGAGTTAGCTACGGCGGCTGCCGTGTTAACACCAACCTTCTGTGGAGTCAGATCTACAGCGTCGGCGGCGGGCAATTGCTGCGGGCCATGTTCCTGGTTAGCGAAGGTGCTATCAATTCGGTTGACTCTCAGCAATTTGCCATTGGCAACAACCTTCTGACCAACTACGACCTAGCCGGCTCAAATCACGGTCGCATCACGATCTACTACAGGGGCGACGGTGGACGTATTAAGAGCACTGACCGAATCGCTGGTCAACTAGCTGCTAATGACGTCGGTAACGCTGAGAACGATGGCGGCGGTGATGTATTTCAGGTTCGCTCAACTAATAACTTTTTTGAGCCTGATTTTTGCTTCACCAGTACCCCATCAAATCAGAGCACATTTGGTGTGCATGGCTTTATAGGTAATAATTTTGCCTTCAAGCTCAATCCTGTATTTAGACCTGCAGTACAGCTTCAACCAAGCGCTAGTAACACCGTCAGGTGCCCTAACGATTGGCAGGCTCAGGCTCAACGCCGCAAGCAGGGAACTGTATTTTCGGGTCGTTCTGGCTTGGTGGCCGCTTCGTCGCAGCAGCGCAATGTGGTTGCTGGTGACACCTTTACTTACACGCTGTTTACAAGCACGGACCAAAACAGAAAGTTCATTGAGGTCAACTCTCAGGGGGCTGACGGTGAGGAGACTTGCGGTGACATTGCTCAGGCAGTCGCAGGCCGTCAGCGCGGGTACGACGAAGGTCTAACCATTGGGCAGATCTACAAAGTCGGCACCTGCGTAGCAATCTGCACGTCCCGTACTGATGCGACCTTTATTTCGGAGTCAGATAACAGTGGCGTCGGCACTCCTCAATCAATCTCTGCTGATTTCCAGGTCATCCGACCGGGTGTGATTTTTGAGTACAGCCAAGCAGACATTGAGGCTGATGGTGGGTACAACGCCTCACAGCGCGGGCACATCCTCAAGTTTGCGGAAGCTGTTTTCGCCACTGACCGCGAAGCAAAGATTGTCGAGGTTGGTTTCCGCAGCTCTGTACAGCTGCAGATCAATGGCATGACCAACATGCGCGACGCACACAGCTACCAGCGTTGCGATAACGAGGCCTGCTTCAACTACAACAACCAAAACGCCGACGGCGTCCAGGCGATTGTCTACCAGAGTGGTACGTACAGCAGCCCAGACACCCGATTCTCATTTTTCCGTATCGGATATCGTCCGGCCGGTTCAGACAGTCCGTACACAGAGCTTGACGAACTTTTTGCAATACGCAGTGCAACAGGAGCCGCTGTCTACAACTACCTGCGGTTCGAGTACACCGAAAGCAACAGGTGGGACATCCGGTTTAGCCCCATCAGCGCCTACGAAGTGCGGCACAGTTTTACACAAAACACGCATGTAAACGTTCTCGATTACAAGGGCAGTGCTAGGTCCGTGGTTGCAGGGGACCTGACTCTGCGATTTACTGGCGCTCAAGTTGCGCGTATCACAACCTCCTTCAACGTCGCCGCGCTGACGACGCCTGACTACGCAGACCTAGGCATTGGGTTTGACGACGAGTATTTCTACGCCGACGCCTGGGCTCGATGCTCTGAAGCCTTTATCTATAACGAGATCACAACCTCGGCTAACTCACCAGAGCATTCAATCGTCTACGTCAACACGATTGCGGAAAACCCCGTAACTCCGCAGTACGACAACATGGCGATTGTCGGTATCAATATCCGCAGCAGTACTGAGATCAGCAAGCTCAACCAGTTCAGTGTCTACGTCAATGAGGGCCTGGGTGGGACGAGCGATTTCCCGGATGTGCTGTACGACCTGATGACTAATAAGCGCTACGGGGTGGGCAGCATCCTTAGCCCTGAGCAGGTCGACAAACAAAGTTTCGACGACGCCGCGGCCTTTACTTATGACAGGCGCTACTTCTTTGACGGCGCCGTATCCGAGCGGTCCAACATCCGAAGTTGGGGCGCAAAGGTCGCAAACGACTACCTGCTCGACCTCGTGGTCCGTAACGGCAAATTTGCCTTGCAGCCCGTGGCTACTTTTGGCGGCCCAGAGACGATCACCGGTCTGTATACCGCTGGCAACATCATCGACAACAGCTTTGAGATCTCGTTTGCCGACCTGCAAGATCGTGTCCCTGTAAGGGTTTCGGTCAAGTGGCGCCAAGAGAAGGAATCGTCAAACATTGAGGCCCGCGGCCTGTTCCCTGTCCTTCGGCAGGTAACTGTGCGTGAGCCCGATGTTGATGCTTCGGCACCAATCGAGGCCATCGACGTCTCCGACTACGTGACCAGCCAGGAGCAGGCGATCGACCGCGCCAAGTGGGAAATTCGGCAGCGTCGCTACGTCACGCACTCGATCAAGTTCAAGACCACGCCTTCGGAAGCAAGCGTCGACATCGGCAGCGTGTTCAAGCTTGGCCTTGAGACCGTCAGTTACAACCAGCCTGCAAATGGCGCGATTGCAGACGACGGCACCGTCACTTCTTGGCCAGAACTTGCCGACGGCACCTACACCTGCCTGTTCTGGGATGGCACCAGCAAGGACATCGAAGAAAAAGAGATAAAAATCCTTAAGGGCAAGACTAAGTACAAGAATGCAGTGTTCTGTATTAAGAACAGCGTCGTCGAGGCGCAGACCTACAAGACGCAGAGCGTCAGCTTTGACCAGGACGGCAACATCGAGGTCGAGGCCACGTATTTTCCGACCGACTCGAACGGCTATAGCCTGTTAACAAAGGACTGGTACAAGTCCAATAACTGGATCATCGAGGGGACGGTATGAGCCTCACTTTTCCCGCACTAAGCCCTAGCCGTCGCCGGTTCACGCCAGGCAACTACCCGACCAAGGTGTTTAACGCCATGAACGGGGCCAGCACTACGCGCCTCTACGGCAGCCGTGCATTCGATGCTGCGCTTGAGCTTGAGTTTGTCCTAGGGGACAGCGAGGCCACGGCTTTAGCTCAGAGCTGGCACGACTCAAAAGGCGGTTTCTACACATTCACGCTGCCTCCATCAGTTTTTGAAGGCGTATCTGAGGACCTTGAAGAGCAGGTTCCGAGCTACTTAAACTGGCGCTGGGCAGAGATGCCGACAATCGAATCGCTGTTCCCTGGGCGCTCTAGGGTGCAAGTACGACTTCTAGCTACCTTGGACGCCTGAGATGGTTTTAACTGGAGCCGACGGCCAACTTAAGTACCAGGGCAGCGTGGTTGGCAAAGTCCGCGATTGGAGCATCACCGTTACTAAAGATGCCCTAGAAGATACAGGTATTGGTAGTTACGACCGTACCTATGTTCAGGGACTTAGAGGTACGACAGGCTCTGCCACTGTTTTGTACGATCCTGCCAACGTGCAGGCAAACGTATTCCTGAACTCAATTTTCAGCAACAGCGAGCTTACACAGACGGTTAACTTTGTGTTTAATCGTACCGATAACAAGTCTTTTGCTTGCGAAGGCTTTGTTACCAGCGTTAGCCCAAGCATCAGTGTCGGTGCTGTTCAAGCTGTCAGCGTGAGTTTCCAAGTATCTGGTAAGCCCATCGGAGCCTTCTAATGGCTGTTCTTGGTATTGGAGGAAAGCTGTATCTGCAGCGTGAAGCTCCGGAGGCGCACGTCTTCACGCACAACCTGATTGACGGCGACAGCAACAGCATTTTCTTCAACTGCCCTGGCTATTGGTCCGGCGACAGAGTCACGACCATGTGGCTACCCGCTGGCGGCGGCAACTTTCCGCCAAATCCAGATGGCTACGCCATGTATTACGGCGGCGACTACTTTGTCGGCCCTAATAGGGATCAGATCAGCACTCCGTCCGACACCTTTTACAAAGCTGTAGGCGAGGAGTACCCGACCGGTAGCGCTGGTGATTCCGCGCAGTTTTACGCCCGTGTAGGCGACACCGCTGCGAACGAAACTTTGGTAGCCGCCGAGGATGGTGAGTACTACATCCACATTGACGAAGTCGGTGCAGTCAGCTTCTACACGACTCGGTGCGCAGCACTCGAGGGCAAACCGGCAGACCGCGTCAATATCAACGCTGGCGTGCACGGTGCAGTAGGCATCTCACCCTTCGGAAGCGCCGATTACAACAACGCGTTCTGGCTTTGCATCAAAGAGGCCAGCCTGTACAAGCTCGGTGACGTACTCGACAGCGCGACACTTGTAAGCATCTGCGAGGACGCCCCCGACTACGAGTCTCCCGAAGCAGGCAACAGCGAATACGACAACTGCGACGTACAGCCGCGTTCAGCTGAAGCCGGCCAAACCTCGCCTTACTGGCAACTTTTTGCCGACATCGCCAATTGGTCGCTTGAACTAAACGCACCAAGCGTCGACACGACCGGCCTGAGCGACAAGTATGGCGAAGCTGTTAAATCTATTGTCACTGGCGGTGGTTCGATTGAGTTTCTGATCGACCGCAAGTGTTTCGCCAACGATCGGGACAATGGCACGGCGCTGATGAGGCTGCTGCTTATGACAGATAAAGGCTGCAAAGCAAAAGCTCGTTTTTATGTCGTCAATAGAGGCGGCGGTGTAACGGGTGCACCTGATCAAATTCCTGGTGATCTGTACTACTCAACAGATCTACTGGTAACCAACAGCGCAGTTAACGTCAGGCCGGCCGACATTATTGCTGGCACGGCGAACTTTGTTACTACGGGTCAGATTAAACTGCTTGAAGCAACCGAGACAGTGGTCCAGTGACCAAAATTACTCGTGCCGGTCAGACCGGTTCTACCGGGGACCTGAACGTCCCTCAGTCAGGCTTTCGAGCCCAGATGGACGCGCTGACCGACGCGGTTCGTCAGCTCGGCGGTAATGCAGAAATCACTCCTGGGTCAGTAACCGTCAACGACCCGCTGACAGCGCAATATGTCCTTTACGTAAACCCCCAGATCGGTAGCGATACCTTTGTTTCTGGTGATTACTCAACTACAGACGACGGTACGCAAGCTCAAAAGCTGAAGCGCATTAGCCTGCAGCGCCTTGAGTGTGGTTATACCGAATCCCGTCCTTTTAAGACTATTAACCGTGCTGTAATTGAAGCCGGTATTATTACTAGCCGTTCTTGGCTCGATCCTACTGCTGGTGACGATCTTGTTTCAATCGTCCTGGCACCTGGCCAGCACATTGTCTACAACGGCCTTGGCGTAGCGACTCCTGACGCCTGGACGTCAACCTTTACGCCTACCACAGCGCAGCTTCAGCAATTCAACGACACAACTGCCGGCGGTGTGATCCTGCCGCGTGGCTCGTCCCTCATCAGCCTTGACCTGCGTAAGACGCATATCCGCCCTGACTACGTACCGCCTGCAACGGACGAGGCATCTGATTACAGCAACCGCGGTTGCATCTTCCGCACTACTGGAGGCGGCTACTACTTCGGTTACACCTTCTTCGACAAGCTTGGTACGACCACCAGCCACCACCTACTCGACTGCTTCCAGTTCACTAGTGAGACCCAGCTCGACGGCTTCTACAGCAAGCTCTACTCAACCCTTGGCACCGTTGCTGGTCTGAGCTCTGCTAACGCAGTCAGCCGCACGGTCGAATACGAGATTGTCGGACCGCGTCCGGCTACCGCAGCGGAAAGCGTTGACACCGTCGCCAGCGCAAGCCCTTACATCTACAACATCTCCCTGCGTTCCACCTACGGCATGTGCGGCATCTTTGCCGATGGTGCTCAGGCGCAGGGCTTCAAGTCCATGGTCGTCGCCCAGTTCACGGGCGTCTCTCTGCAAAAGGACCTGTCGAGCTGGCAGAAATACGCCGGCGGTGTGTGGACGACCTTTGCTGACTACGCCGACTACATCGCACAGGATCCGGACAACGTTCGGATGAAGCCTTCGCGGCGTTCGTTCCACGTCCGCGCAGTCAACAACGCTGTCATCCAAGAGGTCAGCGTTTTCGCTATCGGCCATGGCATCCACCACTGGACCGAAAGCGGTGGCGAGCTGACCGTCACCAACTGCAACTCGAACTTTGGTGGTTGCGCCGCTCTGGCAGAGGGCTACCGCACTGAGTCCTTTGACGCAGATACCGGCTGGATCACGAACCGCATCCGCGTTGCCACTGACCTCAGCGAGAAGACCGGCAACGTCAAGCGGATCATGCTTGGCACCGTCGCTTCGAGCACTACTAACGGTGCAACGACGATCGTCCTCAACGAGGCACTTGAACAGGGCACTTACGACACCGAAATTCCACGGAAGCTTGAGCGAGACGGCTACACGCTGCGCGAAGACTCCTACATCTGGATTGAAAACTCTCGCTCAGCCGACTACCGGGCTCAGCTGAGCGCAACAGCCTGGTCGTCGACTTCACCTAACCAGATTGTTGTCCAAGCCGCCTTTGTAAACGAAGACGGCACTGCACCTGGCGATCAAGTTCTGGACAACCAGAACCAGCCAATCGGCATCAACTATCCGGATCTGGCCGGCGCCAACATCTACATCCGCCGTGTCCAGGACACCCGCGTTGCAACTGAGCGGCGCTTTGCCCTGCTCGGCTCAAACACCAATGTCGGTGCTCGCACGCCCCTGCGTGATTACGTGCTGCAGACCAACACTGCAGCTAACGAAATTGACGCCGAGATACCTGACACTGAACTGATCGGTGTTCATGCCTCAGCAGCTGTCACCGATGCCGCAGGTAATGACGCACTCATTGAGCTGCGGCGCCTAAACCCGTCCAACACTTGGGTTGCTGGCACGTATTACCGCACCGGCGAGGTGGTCAGGCAGGGCAACAAGCACTACAGCTGCATCCAAAAGAACAGCGATGCAGCCTTCGACGTCAATAAGTGGGCTGAAGCGTATGTCCACATGGAAGAGGCATACAACGCAGAGGACTACTACAAAAACGTCCAGCCCAAGATTGCCTTCGACAACGACACGGACGGCGTCGTCGCTTCGACAACCCTGGGATATAACTTCAACACTGTTTGGTCTACCGACTCTTACGTCATTGCGCAGTACCGATCTGCCACTGATTACAAGGGCCTGCATTCCTATTTAATCAGCATCGGCTTTAGTGCAGCCAACGCACACACAATCCTGCTGCCCAAAACTGCAGCAAACCGCGACCGCAACCCATCGTCTGCTCTAGACGGCATCGCCAACCCGTCGGGGGCGGCTAACGCTTGGGCTCAGTGGTCTATTGAGTTCCGGCGCCCGTCCAACATCCGCCTGTTTGGTCACGCCTACGAGTGGGCCGGCTATGCGAACTACTCCAAGTCGCTGCCGAGCTACCAGAAGGACCTCAGCACCACCAACAAGTTCACCTACTACTTCACCAACAAAGACGCCGGTCGTGTCTACGGCAGCGGCTTTAACGAGGAAGGCTTCCTGGTTACGCCCCAAGGCATCCAGGATCTGACCACCGGTGACGAATCGAGCTTCGACTCACTCGGCACGGTCCAGCCCACGGACGAAACCGAGTTCCCGACTTTCTACGACAGCCTCAGCGTCAACACCCACACGGTTAACACTGAGCTGCAGATCAACGGCACCGTAACTGGCACGCCTGTTTGGGATGGTGGCTTTGGTGGTGTTTTGCCTGAGCTGCCTGAGGCCACGGAGACCGGTCAGGGGATTGTCGAGCTGGCTACGCAGGTTGAAACTTCGGCGCTTAGCTCCAACAGCCTTGCTGTTTCCCCGTTCGGCCTGTCGAGCGCACTCGATGACCTTGAAACACAGATCATCAACGCCATTACCAACAAGCTTGTACCCGTCGGAACAGTCCTGCACGTTGCAGGTAGCGCTGCACCTGGCGGTTGGCTAATTGCTAACGGCGACGTTGTGCCAAACGGCAACGGGACCGTACAGGGCGTAACCACTGATTTCACCTCGCTTTACGCAGCACTCGGCACGACCTACGGCTCTGCCGGTAAGTTGCCCGACCTGCGCGGCCAGTTCATCCGAAGCTGGAACAGCGGAGCCAATGCCGCTGAAGAAACTTCAACTCTTGATGCAGGCCGCGTCCGAGGTACTGACCAGGACGACGCAACGGCAATGCCGACCAATCCGTTTACTGGTTCGACGGACGACCCCGGAGATCACACTCACAATATCAATGATGCTTCCGCGTCTCGTGTGTCGAATGGCATTTCAACTCAATTTGCTGGAAACGGTATTGGTGACTCGAATCCAAGCTCTAGCGGCGCTGGCTCTCACACTCACGGCGTTACTATTTCCGGCGGTGACGCTGAAACCCGTCCCACCAACGTGGCTCTCCTTGCTGTGATCAAGTACTGATCGCTAGACTTCGGGCACCTCTACATAGGGGTGCCCTTCGGCTTTTTAGCCATGTCAGTACAGCTAATCCTCAAAAGCAGTGCTGTTGCTGACAAGGAGGTCACTGCTAACCAGCTTGCGATCGGTGAGCTGGCCATTAACTACCACGAGTCCGGCCCTTTTCTGCAGGCCAAAGACACCAGTGGTGATGTTTGGCGCTTAGGTGGCGTCGTTATTGCAGCTACTGCCCCGACCAACCCAAGTAAGGGTGCTTGGTGGCTGGATAGCACCGACGACACAATTTACTTTTACAACGGCACTACCTGGATCGCCGTACGCACAGGTCAAGTAGGCGCGGAGAGCATTGAGCCAGGTACAGCCAATCAGCTGCTGCGCACTAAGCCCGATGCCTCTGGTGTCGAGTGGGTCAGCAACATCGACATCCCTGGAACGCTCGACGTCACCGGTGCGGCCACATTTGACGGCAACCTTACGGTTGCGGGCAATCTCACAATTAACGGCTCTACAACCAGCCTTAGCTCTGTCACCGTCGAGGTCGAAGACAAAAACATTGAGCTTGGTAACGTCGCATCACCGACCGATGTAACTGCAGATGGTGGCGGTATCAGTTTGCGTGGCGCGACCACTAAAACCTTCAACTGGGTCAACGCCACTGATAGCTGGACGTCAAGCGAGCACGTAGATCTTGCTTCAGGTAAGGCGTACTACATCGACGGAACAGAAGTTCTAAATGCGACCGGACTGGGCTCAAACATTGAGTTAACCAGCGGAAATATCCCCGCTGGCCTGATTGACGACAACCATATCAGCGGCACCGCTGCAATCACTGGCTCAAAAGTTCAGGCGGGAACTACCTCAGCTAGAGGCACGGTACGACTTAACACCAGCATTTCCAGCACAAGTACGACACAGGCGGCAACGCCCAGCGCCGTTAAAACTGCAAACGACACAGCTACCGCGGCACTACCTAAAGCAGGTGGCACGATGACGGGTGCCATTGAGATGAGTAATAACAAGGTTACAGGCCTTGGTACACCGACAGGTAATTACGATGCCACTACAAAACTTTATGTGGATAATGCGGTAGCTGGGGCTAGTCTCACCAGCATTAACGATGCAGACACCAGCCTCAGTGTTACTGATAGCCCTACTGACAGCAGGGCTGTAATTACGGTCGACGGCGCCGAAAAACTGCGCGTATTTAGGAACGGCGAAATTGGTCTAGGCGGTGCAAACTACGGCACCTCGGGTTACGTAATCACCAGTAATGGTTCAGGACAAGCCGCCAGCTGGCAAGAGGTAAAGATTGCGCAGGGCGGTGGTACAGACCAGGTGTTTTTAGAAACGAACAATACCGTAACCACTAACTACACATTGCGTACAAACTTCAATGCGGTAACCGCTGGTCCGGTTACGATTAACAGTGGAGTCACTGTCACGGTTCCTACGGGCCAGTCCTGGGTGATTGTCTAGTCATGCCAATTCAAATCAACGGATCAGGCACGCTTACGGGGCTTTCGGCAGGTGGACTGCCTGATGGAAGTGTTGTTGCAGATGATCTGGCGTCTTCGCTGGATCTAACTGGTAAGACGGTTACGTTGCCCTCTGGTACTGGTGGGAAGATTCTCCAAGTAAAAACGACTCAGTACGATACTGCTACAAGTATTACTCTTGTTAACGACGGTAATAAAGAACTGCCCTTCTACGTTGAAATTACGCCAACCAGTGCTAGCAGCCGTTTCATTGTTAGCTATCAATCAGGCGGCGAATTATCCAACAACGAGCATTGGAACAAATGTGCCGCTTTAGGCCGCGCAAATGACAGTGGTAGTGGTTTTGGTTCTATTTCCTGGTTTGAACCAGCTAGTCCTGGAAGCAGAAACCGTGGTTTAGGTATCATGTCAATTTCGTATAACGCCAGCGATGACTCCAGTACTCCTGAACAAATAGCAGTTCACAATTATGTTGACGATCCAGATACCACGGACACGCTTAGGTATTATCCAGGAGTTTACAGTAATAATGTACAGACTTGGTATGTAAACAGAAACGCTAACAACGGTGATAGCGATGGTTATGAACGCTTTATATCTTGGATAACCGTTATGGAGGTGGCAGACTAATGGATTGGCACAGAGGAATTAGAAAAGCGTATCCAGACGCTAAATTAACTATTTCTGGTGACACACTTGATGATCTTGTTGTCATCAACGACGAAACTGGCGGACCGTTTGCGTTTGATCAAGCTCTTGCTGAAGCTGCCTGGGATGAAATTGCAGCAGAAGCTGCTGCTACCCAATACCAACGCAACCGCCAACCTGAGTACCCCTCACTGGCTGATCTAGCTGACGCCTTGTACTGGTCAAACCAAGGCGATAACACCAAACTTGACGAGTACTACGCAGCGTGTGCCGCTGTGAAGGCTAAGTATCCTAAACCGGAGGTATCGGGCTAATGGTATTACGTCTAAACGGATCACAGAGCGGTTACGTCGGACTAGACGCACCGGCTAACGCCGGCTTCAACACGCTGACGCTTCCTGACAGCAGTGGTACGAACGGGCAGGTACTAACCACTGACGGTAACGGCGTACTTGATTGGCAAACTCCCGTTGATACAGGTCTGCTTAGAACAGAAGGTACAAGTGTAAGTATAACTGGCGCAAGTACCTATACCTTAACTGGTATAGACGCGGCTGCTGTTGATGTTGACCTTTTTTGGGAAGATTTTTATACAAGTGGCGGTAACGGCTTCCATATTCGCCTTGGCACCGAAGAAAATGGGGGCACTATTTACGTAAACGGCTACGTAGCCCATGCACATTACAGCAGCAGTACTACAGGCGGTACCTACAACACCACAATCATTGACTTCCCCGGCACAGGTAGCAGCTCAACAAATACCTACGACGGGCACATGCGTATAACCAAGCGTGACGGTAACGTCTACTTTTTTGAAGCTTTTACTTCACACAAAAACGCGGGCTACTACTGGCAAACCATAGGTAACTGGACCGCCAGCTCGCCGCTTACACGTGTGCAATTCATCGTGTCTGGCGGTGTCCAAACCATCGCTGGTGGCACTGCAAAAGTTAACTACGTAAAGTAGAAAGGGAGGTTCAGCCATGAGCACACTTGCTGTTGAGGGTCTTCGTTACCCAGGTGCTACATCTAACGCAATCACTCTGCAAACAGACGGCCGTATTGCTATCAACGCGGCCGCATCAAACCTTGTCGCTGCAACTTTTAGCGGCACAAACAACGTAAACATCGACCTAGATTTCTCATTAACAAACTCTTTTACTGTGTCCTTTACAGGCTCAAAGACACTGGCCAACCCCACTAATGTTGCGGCTGGCCAGTCTGGGATGCTTATTGTGACCAGCACAGGCACCCAGACAAGCATTTCCTATGGCTCCTACTGGCTTTTTGAGGATGGTTCACCTTTTGCTGTGACTCAGGGCACGAACGCAAAATCTATACTGTTTTTTACTGCGATCAGCTCCACGGAAATTGTCGTATCCGGCCTCTCTAACGTCTCCTAATGTTTTACCCTTACCAGCATGGTGCGGTCACAAAGGGTTACCGACAGTTTGACAGCTTCGGTGGCCTGAATGACGCCGGAAATAGCACACTTAGCATACATGGAACTACGCACTCCTCAGACGTAAGTAGTCACTTAAGTGACCTTAATACGTTTACTGTTAGCGTCTGGTATAAGTTCACAGGATTAGATAAAACTGACACTACTCTTAGCTCTCCAAGAGCTCTAGACATAAACTATTTAACGATGTATTGGGACACAGGAACCGGATACACAGAGCGTACTCGCATTGAAATCTGGCACGACGACCGCATCGTATTTAATGTTGTCCAAGGCCCTAGCACCGGCACAAA
>Ga0181577_10001932_pt1 | contig 16421 bp, 14 predicted proteins | sample 101ome_21_FD_132468 | JGI IMG/M metagenome (GOLD analysis project Ga0181577, IMG submission 132468) | Coastal salt marsh microbial communities from the Groves Creek Marsh, Skidaway Island, Georgia - 101413BT metaG (megahit assembly) | ecosystem: Environmental > Aquatic > Marine > Intertidal...
GGCCATGGCGTAGGCTTCGCGTGCCGTGTTCGCAGAAGCGCCAACTGTCTTAGAAATGAAGGCCACGCGAGCTTCTTCGATTTCCGTACGGCGATCAAGGACTTCAATCAGGTGAACACCGTAGGTGGTCTCAACCCAGCCCAACGCTCCAATCGGCTCGTTGAAGCAGAAGTCTTCAAACGGCTTCACCATTCGTCCCTTGGGGAAGAAATCGTACACACCGCCCGTGCTCTTGGAGCCGGGGTCACCGCTGAAGCGCTGAACCAGATCGTCGAAGTCTCCTCCGTTGCGCAGCACGCGCTTCAAGCTGTCGGCGCGTGCACCGAGCTCAGCCATCTCCGCTTCATCCTTCGCGTCCTTGGCCGTGAGCAAGATGTGGCGGCACTTGGCGGCTTCGTCAGGGGCCATTCCACGCTCGAGAACCTGGGCAATCATCATCTGGCCGTTCTTGGTGTACGGACCGACGACGGTGCCAACGGGCTCCGAGAAGAACTTCGATTCGTTCACATCCAACTCGACCTGAGCCAACCGCAAGTTGCGGATATCCTCGCGGCCTTCGTTGGCTTGCTTCGCAAACGCTTCGGCGTCTTCGGCATCGCGCCATTCGTCTGCATTGGCCTCGAGCTTCACCTCCATCTCCTTGATGTCCGAATCACTCGCGCCCAAAGGAATCTTCACGTAGCTGATGTCGCGGCCTTCGGTCTGCTGGTACTTGGGGTCGTCTTTGTGCGCGTTGTAGTAGCGCTTGACATCGCTGTCGGAAACGTTCACCTCTGAGTCAGGGATGTTCGTGTAAAGCTTAGCCACGTACTGGACTTCAGCCTTCTTTTCCGTGTTGATGTACTCGTACTTGCCTTCGAGGCTGTTGGTGTACAAGGCGTCGGTCAACAGGGCGTCCATCTTTTCCTTCTTGCGCTTGGCAACGATGAGTTTTTTGTAGCTCAACAGGTTCAGTTTGCCTTGGTCCGTGGTCAGCATGGCACCAAAGTTCTGCTGCCAAAACGCCTTGTTTTCGCCGTTGCTGAAGAAGGCACGACCCATGTATGGGCTATCCAAGCTGCCGAAGAGCATCTCCTGGAACTCGGCGTCCGTCACCTCCAAACCGAGGGCGTCGTAGGTGTCGTCCAACACGATGTTGGCGGTCAAGTCACCCCAAACCTCGTCTTGCAGCTGGTCGCCAGAGAATCCGAGTCGACGGCGTTCGTCCAATTCCATTCGGTAATCCAACGCTGAGATGCTCTCGCCTCCAACGCTGCCTACGTCGCGGGCGTTTCCTTGGCCAAGCAAGGCCAACACAGCGTCGTAGGGCACCAAGAAGCCCAACATTCCGATTCCGATCATTCCGAGCAACAGGCCTTGCCGGTTGCGGATTTTTTCAATCATTGCCATAGTCCTCTGGCTTAGTGTTTTTACAGGGTTGCGAAGATAACATTTCCGGCGCAACTGCGCACGCTCTCCACGTCACGCGCTTCGTTCGGGATCGAATTCAACCCACATGATGCGGTTTTCTTCAACCTCTCGCACCACCAATTCGACGTCCTCCAGCTCCACCACGGTCCCTTCTTCAGGAATGTCTCCGACGGTGTGCAAAATGAGGCCGCCAAGGGTGTCGTAGTGGTCGGATTCTGGAAGATTCCATCCGTGCAAGTCGTTGAGAACGCGCACTTCACGCCGGGCGGGAACGCGCCAGGTACCGTCGTCCTGCACGTGTTCGATGTCTTCCGATTCGTCGTCGTGCTCGTCGTCGATTTCGCCCAGCAATTCCTCCACGATGTCCTCCATGGTGAGGATGCCTGCGGTTCCGCCGAATTCATCGACCACCACAGCCAAGTGCCGCCGACGCTTCAAAAATTGCCGCAGCAACTCGTCTCCGGGCATCGGTTCAGGCACCAAAAACGTGGGAAGCAAGATGTCCTTTAACGCTTCAGGACGATCAAACAGGTCTTTGGCGTGGACGTAGCCCACGATGTGGTCCATGTCGCCTTGGTAGACCACGAGTTTGGAAAAACCGGAATCGGCAAACGCCTGCTGAAGATCCGCAATGGAGGTCTCCAATTCCACGCCACTGACCTCGTTCCGGGGAATCATGCTTTCGCGCGCCTGAATGCTCGGAAGGTCCAAGGCATTCTGGAGAATTTGAAGCTCGTGCTCCAACTCTTGCTCGGGTTCCATTCGGCCACTCAATCCTTTGACAAAATGGTCCAAGTCGCTGACACCAAGGCTTTCCACAGTGACCTTCACATGCCCTCCAACGAAGGGTCGCAAGAGCGATTTGCTGATCATCATCACCACCCATGCGGGCACCGCCAACACCCCAAACACCAACAGCAGGGGCACCGCAAAGAGGTTGAGCCAAAAGTTGGGTGAGGCGTGAAAGAGCGATTTGGGCATGAATTCGGCCAGCACGAGGACCACGGCCGTGGTGACAAGCGTTTGGGTGGCCAAAACGACCAAAGGTTGCGAAGCGGTTTGCCACCCTTCTACCTCAAAGAGCCATTGGCTGATCAACGCCCCAGATTCCATGCCGCAAATGACCAAGGCCAAGTTGTTGCCCACCAGCATGGAAGCAATAAAGAGTTGCGGATGGTTGGACAAGTAGGCGACAATTTTGCCGCGGAAGGACTGCTGGGCTTGCAATTCCGTTTGCAGGCGGCTGGAAGCGACAAAGGCCATCTCCATACCTGAGAAAAAGGCCGAGGCCAACAAGGACAATGCGAGAATCAAAAGCGAACTCGAGGGGTCAGGATCCATGCACGTAGGGGTAGGTCAAACCGAAAGATAGCACATCCTTTTAAAGCTCACTCTCCATGCGCTTCCGAAACGCCCGACGCACGACAAACCACAACCATGCGATGCAGGGAAAGAGCCCCAGCGTCCATCGGGTCATGTCTTCCGTCACCCAAAGGTACCCGACGTAAATCGTGGTGGCGGCGGCGGCGACGAGCCAAAATTTCTCAGCCGCTTTGGCCGTCTTGTACGTCACCGAGGACGAAGGGTCGGAGGGTTGGATCATGGGGCAAAGATCATTCAAGGTCCTCGGTGGCGGACCCGTTGTTGGTCATTCCGAGTTCGAAGGAACCCGTCGGGGCCAAGATTTCGTAGCGCTCGAAGTGGCTGTCCGCGTTCAAACCGCGCCCGCGAAGCACCCCCTGTGCGGTTCGAATTTCCACCGGGCGTTGGGTTCTGACCAGGTCGGAATCGTGGGACCAAATGAGGTGTTCCGTAAGAAGCATGTCGCCAGCTTCATTGACCAGAACCACTTCTTCCCACGCCTCCAAACGGCCTTTTTGGTCGTCGTAGGTTCCTCGGACAGCCGAGAGGCGGGCGGTGTGTTGACTCTTCGTTCCACCGATGTACAAAGTGAATCCTTCGTCCACTTGCCAAAGGGGGTCCAATTCGGGTTCGCTGCCCGAGGTCTTCTGCTCCCAGCGTTCCAGCCTTGCCGCCTCCAAGGATTGCACGACTTTGCCCTTTTCGGTGTATTCAAAGTATCCCCCTTCGACGACTTGGGCGGGCAGGCGCTGGTCCTCGTGACGGTCGTCCTGAACCCCGGTTTCCACGGTGGTTCCACATCCCTCGAAAGCAAGTGCCGAGACCAGTGCAAACGCAAAAACCGCCCATCCCCTGAAGGGTGAGCGGCTTTCGCAGCGCGTTGCCGACCGCAATTGCGGCATCAGCGCACGCGGATCGTGGTGGTTTCGCCCGCGCAGGGACAGCCACCTTTGTTGGGGACCGTGAACGAGCCGCCTGCTTGCTTTCCGTAGGTGAAGATGTCGTCCACCGTGGGGAATTGCTTCGCCATGTTGGCGATCTTCTTGTCCGCCAATTCAGCGAGGTCCGCGTTCATGCGCTTGGCACGAGCGTAGTAGTCCGAGGCCACCCAAAACACCGAACGGCCACCCAATGCGCCATCGTCGCATGCGGAAGAGCTGCCTGCGATGGCATCACCGATGAGCATGTACGCGTCCGCGTTTTCAGGGTCGATTTCGAGCACTTGGCGGGCGTAATTGCGGGCGGTGCTGGTGCGGCCCATGGCGCTGGCGATTTGGCCTGTCTTCAAGAGGTAGGTCAACTTTTCGCTGCAGTCCTCGCAGCGGTTCACCGCGTCTTCCATGTACTTGAAGCTCGAATCCAATTCGCTCGACTTCGCGAAACCAATGCCGATGGCGTAGGCTGCAGGTGCGGAGGGTTCCACGCTGTAGACCGACGTGGCAACAGGCAGGAACAAGTCGTTGTCCGTGCATTCTTTCTTGTTCAGGAGGCGCAAGACCTTCTGCTTGAGGTCCATGTTTTCGGCGTCGGCCGCGACAGCGGCATCGAGCACGGGAACCATGTCCGCGCAGTCGGCGATGGCCACAAACACAGTCTCGATGTTGCCTTTGGCTTTGTCGTAGCGCTCGGCGTCGCGCGAATCGCCGGCCGCTTCTGAACGGGCAATCCCGACGTCGACGTATTCAATGAGGTTGAGGTAATCGGTCAACATTTGGGCACGCATTTCGCGCTGCGCCAAGCTGTCTCCCTTCAACGAGCGCGTCAACGTGTAGAAGCTGGCCGTGTAGTACTGGTACAACGTCGTGGCGGACGATTCCGCTCCCAGGCAATCCAAGCTTTCCTTGAACATCTCGTAGGCGGCTTGGTGCTCGTCGCGGTTGTACTTGTAGAAGTCCGACGCTTTGCGGCCCAAAATCTCACAGCGGTTGTTGGGGCTGCGCTTGGTGCTGGGGTACAATTCCATGCGCTTGTCGTGCAAATAGAGCAGGCTGTCCACCAACACCGCTTCGCGCTCCGAACCCTCTTCCACGCTGCGAAGCTCTTTGCTGACGAAGGTCGTCCCGTCGGCGTACAAGCCTTCGCTTGCCGTTTCTGGACAGACCTCACATGCCTTTCTCCATTGGATGTAGGCTTCGTCGTAGTTCTTCTGCTTCTTGTACGATTTGTACACGCTCAGCGCTTCCTTGCACTTGAGTTGTTGTTCAGGGGTGTCGCCGTAGCGTTCGTCTTGCGCCAAGCCCAAAGGAGCGAGGAGGAGAACAAAAACGGCGGTCAGCAGGGTCTGATAGGCTTTCATGGTTGGAGAGTTTCTCAGGTTCAATGGGTTCTTCTCTTGGAGTTCTAGTTCTTCAATCGTACAACCGCGGCGTCAGCCAAAGGTTCTTCACGTAGGGCGTGACCGTCACGCCGACGTGCAACCGGAGGTTGGTTTCACGGTGGATGGATTCGAGTTCGGTGTAGCGCTGTCCAACATCCATGCCAAGATGAAGTTGGCTTGCGCTTCGGCTTCCTTTCAGCGGGGTGTTCAAGCCCAAACTCACGCGTCGTTCCAAAAGCGGGTAAGCGTCCGACCCGTCTGCGCTATTCAGGACCACGGGCAAGGTGCTTTGGCTGTATCCGGCACGGTAGGTGGGGCGCAGGATTTTTCCAGGCTTGCGTCCTGGCGTCCAAACCAACCCTACCGCCGTCGTGCTCGCGTCGCCCCAAGACCCGGAGCCGTCCATCAAGTGCGACAGGGTTGTGGCCGCCCCCGACCACGCTTGGCGGTGGTGGTCGACGTACAGGCCAATGCGGTTTCCCGCAGGTCCATCCCACTGAAGGCCAGCGCCCGCCGTCCATTTGGATGGAACGGTCCCGCTCAACACTTCTTCGTCAAAGGCGGAGGTGTCCACTCCGGCGACCACGTTGTTGACAATCAAGGTCGACTCCACGAGGCGGTAATAGTCTGTGTTCAAAGCACGAGCGGGACTCCAGGTACCCCCCGCGCGCAACACCAAGCTGCCCTCGAATTGCTTGAATTCGTTGTAATTCGCTTTCAGCACTTGAAACGCTTCGGCTCCGAGCACGGCGCCCGTGGCGCGGTGACGCGACGAGAGGGTGGTTCGCACGTCGCGGAAGGAAAGGTCCGCGATGTCCAGGGTGGCCGTTTGGATGGCGTCCCCAAACCAGTGGTCCACCTGCGCGCCCAGGTCCAACCCGTTGGAACTGATCAGGACGCTGTCTGCTGCCCCTGCGTTCACCCAATGCCGTCCTCGCCAACCGTGGGCAAATCCGAGGTAAGCACGAGCCAAACCGCCCGTGCCGTCGTAGGACTCGACGATGTTCCCCAGAGTGGTGTCTGTGGTGGCCCGCGTGACCGCAAAGGCCTTCGAGGTCAACGGCGTCATGCCGAGCTGAAGGGCGCTGCGTGAGCGCGGCTGCTTGATGACCAGGCCAAAATTTCCGGGCCCGCCCGTCAAAGCGGTGCTCGTCGCGCCTCCCTCACTCAATCGCATGCCTTGCACGTGAATGGATCCTTGAAACGTCGGATTCGTGAGCCCAGCTGCCGCGGCAGGTTGGTCCGCGTTGACCACCAAGTTGTTGGCGGAGACGCTCGTGATGCCACCCATGCTCGCGAGGTTGGGAGTCAAATTTCCCTGCCAAGTTCCGAGCCCAAACCGCGCAAACGGGCTGAAATCCGTTTCTTGCGACCAACCGAGCGTGGCCGCACCGAGTCCCAGCACGAGCGCAAGCCCAAGGCGTGTTCCAATGGAAAACACGGAGCTGTTAGGGATGAGGGTGGGCGTGTGTGAAAAGTGCATGGTACCCTTTGAGGGTCAAATGAGCGTCGGCGAATTTCGGGCGGATGTCGCGTAGTTCCAAGTGGGAAACGTCTCCACCTGTGAGGACGACCCCGAGATTTGGCACTTCTTGGCGCAAAGACTCCCATTTTCCGACGAGTTCTGCGGACAACCCGCCGCATGCTCCTGCGAGCAAGGCTTCCTCGGTGCACGTGCCGAGGACCGCAGGTTGGTTCAGACTGGGCGTCGTTGTGTCGAGGTTGGGATGGGGAAGACGTGCGGTGCCTTCGGACATGGATCGGAGCCTCATGCGAATCCCCGGCGAAATGGTCCCCCCAAGGTGAAGGCCTTGATGGACCACGTCGACGGTCACACACGTGCCTGCATCCACAACCATCCACGAACCTTGTGGGTCGAGGTTGGGAACGCCTCCCTGCAGCACGGCCATGGCGTTGGCCACCCGATCCAGGCCGAGGGTTTGTCGTTCGTGCACCTCCGTTTTCAATGGCGTGGGGTCTCCAGGGCGCAGCACCCAAGCCCTAGGAAAGGCGGCAGCCCATGGTTCGAGGTCACCACTTCCGGTGACCATGATGGAATCTCCCGCGGCCACTGCTTCCTGCCAGGCTGCTGCGAGACTCGGGTCGTTGGCCGGGGCGAGTTCGACGTCAAAAAGGGGTGCGCCACAGACGCCGGCCTGCGCCGAAAAGCACGCCCATTTGGCGCGCGTGTTGCCGACGTCGAGGATCCACCGCTTCATGGCCAGGACAAGGTTTCCATCACGCGACGCATGTCGGCTTCCATGCGCTCCAACACGGGGGCCGTGCTGTCGGGGTTGGGTTGATGCGCGAAGTAGAGGGAACCGCGCATGAAGTGTTCCAAACTGTCGGTGACGAAGAATTGCAAGGGCGCAGCGACGGGGCCTTCCAGCACGTACAACATGCCTGACTTCCCTTCTTCGTTCAAGGCGTATCGGCGGATTCCGGTGGCGGCCACCTCGTGACCAAACACCAGGTCTTGTGCGTCGTGCATCAACTCAGGGAGCCGATTGCCCACCGCCACCTCGGTGCAGTGGACTTTCGCATTGAATCGAGGAAACGTCAGGTTGTACCAACACTCGGCATCGCCTTCGGGCGTGGTGCGGAGCTCGACTTTGGCGTGGTTCGGCAGCCTGTATGCGGTGCCGCACGGACTGACGTAGGGCGTGGAGGCGGTGTCCGGCAAGGTGATGCGAACGTGGCCAAGGGGTTTGGGAACGGGCACCGGCTCGGGCCGGGTCCACGCGTACACGCCGAACAACAACACGGCCAATCCAGCCAACCAACCCCATGGGAGGGTGCGTCTCGGGGAGTTGTCGCGAGCCGGGGCGCTCATTCCAAATCGGAATCTTGGGAGGCCGAGTCCTCAGGGCGCGGCAACATGATTTTCACGCGGTGAATGCGACGCGCGTCTCCCGCGTCCACTTGGAGGACCGTGCCTTCGAATTCCACCGATTCGCCTTTCCGCATCAACCGACCCGATTGCTCGACCATGAATCCTCCCAAGGTGTCGCTTTCGCCCTTCGCGGCTTCCCAGACTTCTTCGTCCAAACCGAGGATCCGGTAAGCGTCGAGGAGCGGGGTTTTGGCCTCCATGAGGTAGGTGAATTCGTCGAGCACCGAGTGCATCACCTCCTCGTCGTCGAATTCATCCGCGATTTCTCCCACGATTTCCTCCAACACGTCCTCGAGCGTGACCAAGCCACTCGTGCCTCCGTATTCATCGACCACGATGGCCATGTGGATCTTTTTCTCCTGGAATTCTCGGAGGAGGTCGTCGATTTTCTTGCTTTCCGGGATGTACAATGGCGGGCGCAACACTTCCGTCCAGTCGAGGTCGTCTTGGTGAAGGGACGGCAGCAGGTCCTTGACGTGGAGGACGCCGACGATTTGGTCTGCGGACCCTTCGTGCACGGGGATGCGGCTGAAGCCCGAGGCCACGATGGTGGCACGCACGTGCTCCCACAAATCTTCCTTGCTGAAGGTGCTGATGTCCGTGCGCGGCGTCATCACTTGCTTGGCATCCTTGGACCCAAAATTGACAATGCCCTCCAAAATCCGCTGCTCGTCCTCCGTCCGGTCCGCATTGTCCGTCAACTCGAGGGCTTGTTCCAAGTCCTCGACGCTCACCTCTGTGCTTGGCGAGGTCAACTTGTCGTCCATCCAGCTTCCCAAGCTCACCAGAGGAAGCCAAGCAGGCTTCAACATGCGTTGGGCCCAAAGCAGCGGAGCCGAGGTGAATTTGGCGAGCTGCACCCCAAATGAGGTGGCGTAGATTTTAGGAATGACTTCGCCGAACAACACGAGCAAGAACGTGACGCCCACCACGTGAATGAGTGTGTTCACCCACGCGGGCAAGGTGTCGCTGGGAAAGAGTTGCTCGGCGACGACGGTCGCAATGAGCACAATGGAAATGTTGACGAGGTTGTTGACCACGAGGATGGTCCCAAGCAAGTTGCGAGGACCCTCGGTGTTGTTGGGCGTGCGCATCAACTGCAGCACCCTCTTTGCACCGGGATGGTCTTCGTTTTCGAGGTCCTGAAACGCTTGAGGAGACAAGCTGAAAAACGCCACCTCCGACCCAGAGACGAGGGCAGACACGACGAGCAATCCGGCGACAACGGCCAAACTCACTCCGTGATCCATCAAGGTTGACGCACTCTCCACTGGGTCCATGAACGCGGACTTGCGTTAGAAGGGCAGGTCGTCGGCCGATCCGTCCGCCACGGCAGGTTGGGCCACAGGCTGTGCCGCAGGTTGGGCCACGGGCTGGGCTTGAGGCGCGGCGGCTTGTTGGGCCGCGGGTTGAGCCGCAGGGGCCGCTTGGCCTTCTCGTCCAGGTGCAGGTCCCAAGAGTTGCATCACGTCGCCGACCACCTCGGTGGTGTATCGGTTTTGGCCTTGTTGATCCTGCCATTGGCGGGTCTTCAACTTGCCCTCGATGTACACCTGGGACCCCGACTTCAGGTACTTGCCTGCCGTTTCCGCCAAGCCGCGCCACAGCACCACGTTGTGCCACTCGGTGGTGGTAATACGCTCGCCGGATGCGCGGTCGGTGTACGATTCGGACGTGGCCATGCGCAAGGTGCACACGGGGACGCCGTTGGGCGTGTAGCGCAATTCAGGGTTTTGACCGAGGTTGCCTACCAAGATGACTTTGTTGATGCCTGCCATGGTTCGAAGGTACGGTTTTACGCGCGTTCTGATGCGGTCCAAACGTCGGAGAGTTCCTCCCACATTTTGGTCAAGAGTCGTGGCCGCGCGAGCGCACCCAACTCCTCCCACGTCATGACGTAGGCCGCGACTTCGTCGGCATAGGATCTGAGGCTTGCTTCATCCGGCGCTTGCCATCCGTGGAACGAGGCCGTAATGCGGCGGTGCGACAAGATGTGCGTCACGGGGTCAAAGAGCAGCCCGAGGGAAGCCAGGCGATCGGAGGGAGGGCCTTCTGGAAACGTCCACATCTTCGCCCAAACCCCGGCATCGGGACGCTGCACCACGACCACCAAATCCCTGCACGTGGCGACGTGCCAATCCAACTCCCAAGGCACGGGTTTTTTCTTGGGTTGTTTCACCGGCAAGCTGGCCCACGCCTCTTCTCGACCGGCGCTCGTGCACGTCGCGGCGAGGGGGCAGGCTTCGCATTGGGCGGCGCGCGGGGAGCAAACCAGAGCCCCGAGTTCCATCACGGCCTGGTTGTGGTCCCCAGGATGATTCTTGTCCAGGAGGGCATTGGCCACTTGCTCGACGGCGCGTGCTCCTTCCTTGCTGTCCACCGCTTGGGTGATGCCTGCCCACCGCGCAACCACGCGCTGGACGTTGCCGTCCACAGCCGCCACGGGTTCCCCCAAGCCGATCGACGCGATGGCCGCAGCGGTGTAGGGTCCGATTCCAGGAAGGGCCAACCACTCGGCGTGCGTCGATGGAAAGTCCCCCGCCTCGTGGATGGCCTTCGCGGCTCGGTGCAACAACCGAGCGCGGCGGTAATACCCCAAGCCTTCCCACGCCTTCAGCACCTCGTCCTCCGAAGCGCGCGCCAAATCCGCCACGCTCGGGAACATCTCTCGGAAGGCATGCCACTTCGGAACCCCCGTCTCCACTCGGGTTTGTTGCAACATGATTTCGCTGAGCCAAGTGCCGTAGAGAGAGGGCTCTGAGCGCCATGGCAAGTCGCGAGCGTTGCCCAAATACCACGTTCTCAATGCCTTTTGGGCTTGATTCGCGCGCTTGGGGTCCAAAGAATTTTGCAAGAAACCCGGGTCATTCATTTCGTTTTCAAAGGTATGCGTGTATTTTCGCACCCCTGAAAACGCCCCACCTGGGACGTTGAATTTGAAACCACCACCCTACAAGAAACCTGAAAAGACCCTGACCAAGGCGGACATCGTAAGCCAAATTTCCGATCAGGCCGGAATGGAGAAAGGAGACGTTCAAGTCACTGTGGAAGCGTTCATGCGCGCCGTCCGCAGCAACTTGGAGCGCGGAGAAAACGTGTATTTGCGTGGATTTGGCAGCTTCGTGGTGAAAACCCGTGCAGCGAAAACGGGCCGCAACATTTTGGCCAAAAAGTCCATTCAGATTCCAGCTCACAACATCCCTTCGTTCAAGCCGAGCAAGGATTTTGTGGAGAACGTGAAGCTCAACGTCAAGGTTAAGTAAGGCGCATTCATCATGGCAATGTCCAAATCCTCATGGATCCTTGTAGCCGGCGCGGGTTTGCTGGCGGCAGGCATCATGTGGATGCCCCGCGTTCCGGCTTCCTCTTCCGCGGCTCACGCCCACACGGAAGACGTCGCGCTGGAAGACATCGGGACGGACCCCGTGGACATCGCCATCGCCAAGGTCAACGGAGACAACCCCATGGAGGGCATCCTTGAACTCCGGGCCCTGGCTGAAGAAACGCCCCCCAACCTCGACGCCGTGCTGTGGCTTGGACGGTTCAGCGTTCAAAGCGGCCAACTTGAAAAAGCCCGTGAACGGTTTGAGCAGGTCATTGACGCTGCCCCCGATCGCGTGGAGGCTTATTGGGAGCGTGCCATGCTGGACATGGAAGAGGGGTACTTGGAAGATGCAGTTCAGGGCTTTGACCTCTGCATCTCGGCCGACGAAATGTACGTGAATGGTCGCTTTTTCAAAGCGCGTTGCCTCGAGGCCATGGGCCAATTGGACCAAGCACTGACGGAATACAAATCTTACCTTCCACTGTCGCCTGACACAGCTGTGTCACGGAGCGTGGAAGGCATCATCGAACGGCTTGAAGCTGGCGTGCCAGCCTCGAGCAATTAAACAACAACATCATGCCTAGCGGAAAAAAGCGCAAGCGTCACAAGATGGCGACGCACAAGCGGAAGAAGCGTCTTCGCAAGAACCGTCACAAGAAGAAGTAATTGACGCGGCGCGGGGCAGGGCTTAGGCCCGTGTCCCGCCGCCGTGACTTCATGTGATGGACGCCGAACTCGTCATCAACTCGACGTCTACGGGCGTCGACATTGCCCTCCTCGAAGACGGTCAGCTCGTTGAGCTCCACCGCGATCGGGGAGACGTGCAGTACGCCGTGGGCGACATTTATGTCGGCCGCGTCAGGAAGGTTATGCCCAATTTGAATGCGGGCTTTGTGGACGTCGGGCACGGAAAGGACGCGTTCCTTCACCATTCCGATTTGGGACCGCAATTCAAGACGCAACAGATTTGGGTCAAACGCGTGATGTCTGGCAAGCAGCCAACCTCCGACATCAGTCAATTCAAGCGGGAAGAGGACATCGACCGCAAGGGCAAGATGAAGGACTACGTGTCCGCGTCGCAGCTCGTGCTGGTCCAAGTCGCCAAGGAACCCATCAGCACCAAGGGCCCCCGATTGACCGCAGAGGTCAGTCTGCCCGGGCGCTATTTGGTGTTGGTTCCCTTCAGCGACAAGGTGAGCCTGTCTTCCCGCATCAAGGGAGAAAAGGAGCGGAACCGCTTGAAGCGGCTCATGCAAAGCATCCAGCCTCCTGGGTTTGGGATCATTGTGCGCACCGTCGCCGAGAACAAAGGCTCGGCCGACCTGCACAGCGACCTCGAAGACCTCGTGTCGCGTTGGAAGAAGCTCTACGACAACCTCAAGAGCGCGAAGCCCGGAAAGCGGGTGCTCGGCGAGGTGAACAAGGTGAGCGTTGTGATGCGTGACGTCATGACGCCCGATTGCAAGACCATCCACGTCAACGACCCTCGAGTGGCGGATGAGGTGAAAGAGTTCTTGGTTGGTAGCGGGTCTGGCGACGAGAGCATGGTTAAGCTGAGCAGCGCGAAGGACTTGTTCAACGCCATGTCCATTCACCGTCAGATCAAGGCAGCGTTTGGCCGTCAAGTCAACTTGCAAAGCGGGTCGTACCTCGTGCTCGAGCAAACGGAAGCCATGCACGTCATCGACGTGAACAGCGGCGGCCGCAAGAAGGGCGCCTCAAGCCAAGAGGAGAACGCCCTGATCACCAACCTCGACGTGGTGAATGAGATCGCTCGGTTGTTGCGTCTTCGCGACATCGGGGGCATCATCGCGATCGATTTCATCGACATGGCCAAGCGCGAGCACAACAAGCAGCTGACGGACGCCATGAAGGAGGCCATGAAGCGCGACAAGGCGAAGCACAACCTCTCCCAGCCGAGTCGGTTTGGGGTGATGGAGATGACGCGCCAGCGTGTGCGCGACGTGGCGGAGGTGGCGACGCAAGACGCTTGCCCAGCTTGCAACGGTTCGGGCAAAGTCGAAGCGAGCATCCTCATCACGGAGCGCATTGAATCCGCCTTGAAGTACCTCGCGGAGGGTGAAAACCGGACGCGGATGACGCTCATGGTTCACCCGATGTTGGAAGCCTACATCACCCAAGGATGGTGGAAGTCCATCCGCCGCGGTTGGCAGAAGGAACTGGGAATCAAGCTGGCAATCGAGTCCAACTCCAACTTGGAGATTCTCGAGTACCACATCCACAACGCTCTCGGCGAAGAAATCACGCCGGACTGAGGGGGGCGCAAGCTCGGGGTCAGCGCGAGGGAGCCGCAAGCTCCTTCGGATAGCACAAGAAGCTTTTTTCGACCGGCCGGCTCAACATTTGAAGGTTGAGGTGGTCGTTCGCGTCCGCAAAATCGCGGGTGGTGCCGTCTTTGTAGAGGACCAGGATGCCCTTGGGGACGTAGGCCTTGTTGTCGATTCGGGCGTTGCTGACCAAGAACTCGGCGTCCTCCTTGGTGAAGCCAAGGGCGTCTGCAGTGGCTTGGACGCGCTCTTGCACGTCGGCCTCGGTGAAGGGGTCTGGGCGCAATTCGATGCGGAACAAGCCGCGGTCGAGCAGGCGCTGGCTGAGCAGGGCGAGCACGCGGTCCTCGTGGTGCCGCCACGACTTCATGGCCACGAAGATGTCGCTGTCGTCCAGTTCGCAGAACCGCTCAAGCACCTCCGGGTCGGCCAAGAATTTCGCCCGATCCAAGTCGTCGTGCAAAAACAGGGACAACGCCGGCGAGGCAAACACGGGCACCCCTTGGCGCACCAGGTGCTTGGCCCGGCGCAGCACGAGCATGAGCATGTGCTCGGCGCTCAACACCGTGCGGTGGAGGTACACCTGCCAGTACATGAGGCGTCGCGCCACGATGAACTTTTCAATGGAATAGATGGCCTTCTCTTCCACGCACAACTGGCCGTCCACCACGTTGAGCATCTTGATGATGCGCTCGCTGCCCACCTTGCCTTCGGTCACCCCGCTGTAGAAGCTGTCTCGGGCGAGGTAATCGAGGCGGTCCATGTCGAGTTGGCTGCTCACCAATTGGTGGAGGAACGGCTTGGGGTGATGGTCGTTGAAAATTTCAATGGCCAAATCCAAGGCCCCGCCCATCTCCTCGTTCAAGCGCCCCATGATCAGCGCACTCACGTCTTCGTGGTGCACGCCCTGCACGATGCTGTGCTCCAAGGCGTGACTGAAGGGTCCGTGCCCCACATCGTGGAGCAGGATGGCGAGGCAGGCGGCCTCCGCTTCCGCCTCGGTGATGTGCACGCCTTTGTTCCTGAGGCTGTCGATCGCTTCCTGCATCAGGTGCATGCAGCCCACGGCGTGGTGGAAGCGGTTGTGGACGGCCCCGGGGTAGACGAGGTGGGAAAGCCCGAGTTGCGAGATGCGACGCAGGCGCTGCATGTAGCGGTGGTCCATCAAATCGAGCGCCCGCTCGTGGCGCAGGGTCACAAACCCGTAGACCGGGTCGTTGAGAATTTTGTGGCGGTTCACCGTGCTCATCCAGATACGAAGTCGGGCGTCTCGACGTTACTTTGCCGTCAGGCGAGGTTCACGGCGAGAGACGCCGCAAGATACGCGCCTAGCCAACGCTCTGAAACGGGGTTGGCGCACGAATGCAAACAGAGATGGGACGACCACAGATTCTTTGGGCCGACGACGAGATTGAGTTGTTGCGACCGCACATCATGTTCCTGGACGAAAAGGGCTACGACGTGACGGGCGTGAACAGCGGGGTGGAGGCCCTGGACGAGGTGGAAGCGCGGCCTTTTGACGTGGTGTTTTTGGACGAAAACATGCCCGGATTGAACGGCATCGAAACGTTGCAGCGCATCAAGGAGAAGCACCCTCATTTGCCCGTGATCATGATCACGAAAAGCGAGGAGGAGCACATCATGGAGGAGGCCATCGGGTCCAAAATCAGCGACTACCTCATCAAGCCCGTCAACCCCAACCAAATCCTTTTGGCAGTCAAGAAAATCTTGGACAACCAGCGACTTCAGGGCGAGCAGGCGCAGTCGACCTACATGCGGGAGTTCCGGGAGCTGGCGATGAGGTTGGGGGGACGCATGGGGGCCCAAGAATGGTCGGAGGTGTATCGACGGTTGATGCACTGGCACACGACGTTGGGCGAGTCGGGCGACCGGAGCATGTTGGAGATTTTGGAAAGCCAACATGCGGAGGCCAACCACCAATTCGTGCGCTTTGTGGAGGACAACTACGAGGCGTGGATGACGGGGTTGAAGGAGGCGCCCATGATGTCCCATCGGGTGCTGCCCGAGTGGTTGCCCAGCGCCATCGAAGGGGCGGAGGATCGGCCCGTGTTTTTGGTGGTCATCGACAACCTCCGTTGGGACCAGTGGCGCACCATTGCTCCGACGCTTCGCCCCAAGTGGAACATGGTCGAAGAGAAGACGTACTTCAGCATTCTGCCCACCGCCACGCAGTACGCGCGCAACGCCTTGTTTGCCGGAATGACACCTGGTGAGATTGCACGGGTGATGCCCAACCTCTGGATCGGAGAAAACGAGCAGGGATCGAAAAACGCCAACGAGGAAGCGTTGCAACAGGCTTTGTTTTCGCGTTTGGGCGTGCAGGGAAAGACGTCGTACCACAAAATCACCAACCTGCATGCGGGCAAGAAATTGGCGGACCGCTTCCACGAATTGAAGGGCCAAGAGGTCATCACGGTGGTGTACAATTTCGTGGACATGCTCAGCCATGCCCGTTCGGAAATGGAGGTGATCAAGGAGTTGGCCGACGACGAGGCCGCCTACCGAAGCTTGACCCACTCGTGGTTCCAACACAGCCCACTCAAGGAAATGATGGACGCCATGGCCGAGATGGGAGGACGCATGATTTTGACGACCGACCACGGAACCGTTCGCGTCGACCACCCGGTGGAAGTGCGTGGCGACCGTGAAACCAACAGCAACCTGCGCTACAAAGTCGGCAGGAACTTGGGGTACGACGCCAGTGAGGTCATGGAGCTACGAAACCCAGACAAAGTGGGGTTGCCCAAGCCGAACGTGTCGAGCTCGTACATTTTTGGGAAGGGCAAGGATTTTCTGGTGTACCCC
>Ga0181577_10001945_pt1 | contig 16381 bp, 18 predicted proteins | sample 101ome_21_FD_132468 | JGI IMG/M metagenome (GOLD analysis project Ga0181577, IMG submission 132468) | Coastal salt marsh microbial communities from the Groves Creek Marsh, Skidaway Island, Georgia - 101413BT metaG (megahit assembly) | ecosystem: Environmental > Aquatic > Marine > Intertidal...
AGAGTACGGTGCAAGGCCACATACACACACAAGCCTACTGCGAGTGGATGGTCGGTAACAACACAAAGATCTTCGGCATGCAGGTTGGCTGTGGTATTGACAGGAAAAGCTATGCGGCAGCCTACGCAAAGAACTTCAAGAAACAAGCTATTGGATGCGGTGTCGTAATCGGCGGACACACTGCAATCAACATTCTTTTTGGAGTATAGTCCTTTTGTGCTATCTTAGCGCCATGAAGCAAACAGAAATGCAAATCCTGGATGCGTGTATTGCGCTCAGGAAAGTACGTCAGGACAATAACTTGTCACTTGAAACCGTTGAAGGATTAGCAGACATACCAAAGGCTGCAATCTCAAAGTACGAAAGGGGGCTTAAGATACCCAAGGTAACGACCTTGAGTAGATGGGCAAACGTGCTTGGCTGTAAAGTCGGTATTAGTCTAAGATTTGATTGACTTGCTTGTCGTGTGTGAAATAATGGTTGAACTCGTTTATGCATTGGTCTAGACCTTTGCAAATCACGGCACGGTAACCCCTACGTTGGAGGTCGTCTATCCACTTTTTTTGATGTGGACTCGGACGGCCTCCTTTCTTTTTGATCTCAATGAACAGACCGTAGAAGCCGTCGCACGGCTCGAATATCATAAGATCAGGGATGCCTTTGCGATACCCCTGACGTTTAATCATCTTAGCCGTAGACCAGCTCATACGCGCACCACCAACTGTAGCACACAGCAACATGTCAGGGTTTGCCTCCTCTATGAGCCGTACAAACTCAACCTGTATTTCGTGTTCACTCATCGAGCAACTTCTCCCAATCAATAGTCTTTGGGTCGAAGCCAGGGCAGAAGGTGTTCCTAAAGTCGTTGTGACCTAAGACCTTCAAGTCTTTACCGGTCATTTCTCTCAAGTATTTGACACACACAGCAATGCTGTACTTCTGCTCCTCGGTCAAGGTGCATACCGGATCGCTGTCGTAATCCTCGTAGCCACCTACGTAGGCGATGCCGATGCCGAACTTGTTGTGATGCAACGTATGAGCGCCTACCCATTCCAATGGTCGTCCCATTTGGATTTTACCATCGTACTCAATATAGATGTGGTAGCCTATGTCGCGCCAATCCTTTTTCTTGTGGAGCAGACGACACCACTCAACATCATACTGTGGCTCTCGTGTAGTAGCCGTATGATGAATGATGATTTTATCGAAGGTATTCCTAATGTATTGATCAGGAATCGGATTCGCCGGTATCGGCTTCTTCGTTTGTGTTGTCGCCTTTTTTGGTGAGCGCCGTGAAGACCGCTTTGATGTATCCGAGGATTTGATCATCTTTTTTGCTTGGAGTTAATGAAACGATTGTGTCCAGGAGCAACAACGTGGCAAGTGCCAGCTCACTCCAATTGTCAATAATGAAGTCCATGTTATAAACCTTTCTTAGCCAATATAATCTTTATTTCCTGAATGGCTTCCATAAGCGCATCCAACTTCTTATCAGTGGATTGCTCCTTCTTCTCAAGGTTAATGATCCGTGATTTCAGCACAGTCACGTCTTGATTCAGTTTAGTCCACGCGCCGATGCCACCGCCAAGCAGTACAACAAATTCGACAAGCATTCCTACAGTCACCTGATCCATCACGAGAAGAGTTGAATAAGTTTGTCGCCATTTTGGCTTGTAGTTTCCCACGGCTCAACAGACCACTCATCAAGCAGCACACGAGTGCATACAGAAATTTGATCTTTTTGCGCATCTGTGCTTTGACCACTAAGGTGCAGAAGCAATACATCTTCACCTATGACACGCATAAACTCATTAACTAGTGGTATCGTATTTCCTGTGATCATCCGTAATAAATTGTAGTGTTACGTGCTGAAATGTAGTAGACTCCGTAGTTTGTTTCTTCACCGCTAAACGATCCGGTGCTACTACCCATAAGTTTGAAATACAACGTCTGTTGGTTGCCATCAAATCGCACTTTGATGCTCTTGATTTCCGGTACAGTAGCATATGTACCGCTTTCCCATTGTATCTGCCACCAGTTATTTGCTGCGCTTGAACCTAATAACCAAGCCATACTACTATTGTTGGAATCGCATGCTTTGTAGGCATCGTAACTACCACTGTAAAGGTGGCCTTGACTAACTACGATTCCCGTTTCTGAAGTGTTGCTAGTCAGGTTGGTCGTTGGGTACAGCGTACCTGTGCCTCCTGAACCGGTGCAAAAGCGTATTTCGTCAATAGCAGTTCGCAGTGTAGTCGCTGATCCGTCGCTAGTCACCGATTGTATGCGTACATAACGGTCTTGTAGATAAGTAATGTCAAAGGTGGCTGTAGCTGCGCTACTTTGTAAATCACCAAACTCTTGAGCCTTGACTGACACAGTACGCGTACCTGTTGCCGTATTAGTGTCATTAATGTTCATTTTATTGTTTATGTGATCTTTGTCACCGCTGAGTCCGCCGTGATCAACATCCGCATCGGCTACTGTCGTTGTTGCTCCTGCGGTGACTATGCACTCGTAGTTAGGGTTAGTGTAGGTGTGAGCGTTAGTAACAGTCACAGTGACTACTCCAAACGTGCCGCCTTCTAGCGATATCGTGGGCGTTCCGGTCGTTGTGCCACCTCCACCTTGCGTAGTGTAGAAGCCATCGACGTTGTCGATGTCCGTAGTGCTTACTCCTGATATTTCTCCCATAATTAATCGATTTGCACCCAGTCCTTAGACGGGTCGAAATAAACTAAAACTTCTCCACCTTGCCCTGTGCCGACGTAGTAGCCCATGATACGGCTATACTCAGTCGCAGTTGTTGGGGCTGTTGCACTAAACGCGCCGCTCGCACCAAGCCAAAGTGGTGAGCCTGCTGAAGCACCAGTGATTGAGTTGTTAGCATCGACCATACCGCTTAACACACAAACTCCACTGCCTGTGTGAAACCCTAGCATTTTTTTTGAGTTGGCATTGGACTTGTCCGCTAACGCATTCCCCATAATATCTACAATCTTGTTGCTTGCTACAGAAACGGAACTATTCATGGTGACGTTTTGACCATCAACCAGTTCATCCTCTTCATATTCCGCATGAGCAGCAGCTATATCAACACCGTCAACCGTTCCTGTAACAGTAATATTCCCTGTAACGTCAACACCGGATCCAATATCCACATTACCCGTAAACTTGCCCGTGCCGCTGACGTAGAAGTTGTGTGTGGTTGGTGTCGGAAAGGTTGAATTGATTACAACCAAAGAACCAAGAGTTGCATCTTCAGTGATTCTGATTGATGGATCTGATGCACCTCCTGCTCGTATATCAATGTCTTCGCCAAACAAATAGAAGAAATCATTACTCGAACTACCACCAGCGAAGCCTACAATACCAGGATACGTTAAATTGTTATTTAGCGATATGCCATTGAACGTGCCTAAACTACCGTCAAGATTGCCAATTTTGATGTTGTTGCTTGCCCCGGTCGTAGCTATAGTCGTACCCTCTTCGTCAATTGTATAAATGCTTGTACCTGCACCATCCTTGATGACAAACTTGGATAAAGCTGTGTTGTTATCTGAGTCCACTCGAACAATTACATCTCCCGTACTTTGAATCTCGTTTCCATTAACATCTAAATTACCTCCTAACTGTGGTGTGGTGTCATCTAAGACCGAATCAATGACATTAACCTCAGCACCTTCAGCAATACCTGTAAGTTTTGTCCGTTCGGCAGATGTGATGATCGCACCACTACCTGCGCTTGTCACGTCTGTGAGGTCTGTTACACTTGCGGCTGCGATTCGGGCATCTGCATCCGAATCTGTGTACAGTTCTGAAGTAAGTGCGAGCGTACCTGTTGAGCCGGGTAAACTTACGTTTGCGTTGCCCGTACCAGTGTATCGAAGGTTTGCTGTCGTTGCGCTTGCGCTCTCTACCTTTAAACTTGCGCCGTTCTTAATAATGACATCCGCAGCGTTTGCTGTAGTCGTACCATCAATATGTATTGCGGTAAAGGCTGTCGTTCCTGATGCATCCGTCGCTACAACAAACTCTATATCGCCTGGTGAAGTTTCTGTCAACTTGACCTCGGTGATGCCCGTCTTCAACTTTGCTGTTGTGCCGGTCAACTCGACTTGCGAGTTGGTGTTAGCACCGTCATTGAGAGTAGTGCTTGTGCCTTCTTTCAGGATGCCATAAAGCGTTGAGAGTTTGCCTGACGGCTCATACCTCGTGCCGTCGTACTCAAGTACTTGCCCGGCGGTGGGTGTGGTAGAGGCTACATCTGTCAGGTCATGCGTATCGGCATTCAACGCGACAGTGATGTTGCCTGAAGTAGTTACTGGTCCGCCTGAAGAAGAGATGCCCGTACCGGCAGTAATGCCAACTGACGTTACTGTGCCTGATCCTGAAGATTGATCGCCAGGTTGGAACTCATTAGCCGAGTCATTCCATACAAGTACTTGACCGTTAGTGGGTGCAGACGTAGTGATGTCTACGTCCGTCAACACGTCGATGGACTGGCCGCTGACAGAAGTCGTGTTCTCCACGTAGCTAACCCATACATACGTTGGTTGATGCGTAGACTCAACGGTCAGTACGTCGCCAGCGGACAATGGCAACACGTCATTAATCAAATCCGTCAAGGTGTCTGCTGTAACGCTAACATCACCCATGTTCGTGCGTGATCCACCACTCTTGGTCATAGCCAACGTAGCGGTAGACGTAGCACTACCATGCATCACCCTGATGCTTTTGATCAATGTCGTGCTTGCTGATGCAGTAAACACAGTAGTCGGGCTACTAGTGCTACTGATCGTAGTCTGCGACGTGTTGTAACTATTTGCCATTACTTCTCAAGGAATATTTGTAATAAGTCTGATGCATCGGTATCGCCGCCCGATGAGATGTTGTCGAGGTCAACGCTCGTGGTGACATCGATCAGGTTTAGCTTCGTTTGATCTTCGGCGCTGATACCAGGGTTGCTAGATCCAAAGGTGCTGCGCGGAGTAAAAATAGGAGATGTACCCGTGATACCGCCACCACCGCCTACGATTTGTGTGCCAACCAACTTCTTGTTGGAGTCATTGTGTTCAGTAATAGTGCCGGCATCTCGCTGACCCTCGTAGCCCTCAATGGTAAGTATGTTCTCTGTGAGCTGGTGAGTACATGCAAATGGCACAAGGAAGTGGTCGATGCCTTCATGAGTCCACTTGTAGCGTTGATGCGGCCCAAACCAAGGTTGCTCTGCTGTCCGCGCAAGGAACTGCAAGTTAAAGGTGTCACGAGTCTTTACGCGCTGACGAATATGCTCTTCCGCAAGCACTTCAAGGTTGCGCTTGTTCTCGCCGTATACAAACCCATTTTCGCTATACCACTCGTGGCTAAATCCGTCTGATCCGGTAGCAACGAGTACGCCAATAGTGCCGTAGTCTTCTACTACACGGCTACCAACCATAGTAGCACCACCCTCTACCATTTCCGTTCCGTTCACAGTGCTTCCCTCTGCATAGTAGAACGCATCCTCTTCATCCGTTCCATCACCCACATACATGTTAAAGCCAATAATGCGCGCACCGTCAGGGCGAATTATGTTTGTGGGATATACAATTTGTTGGTAAGTAAACGGGTCACCTCCTGGATTAGCACCGGAAAAGTCGCTGTCAATAACAACTCCTGTGTTCGTATAACCAACAACTTCCACAGTTATCTCAACACCAGTTTCTTCAAGTGTCGTTGTAGGTAGTTGTGGAAAGTTGCTGTCTAAGATGATCTCGTATGCCTGACCCCATAGCTGCCGCGAGGTGCTGTCATACTTCATCTTGTTTGGGTTGTCCGGATGCCGACGGCAACCAAAACCACATGCGTACTCAATGATATCACCATTACCTGTGTCGTATTGCAGTAGGTCAACCGATGGTACGTTCACATCATTAGGTACAAGGAAGGCAGGAAAACTAAAACGGTCACTACTGTTGGTTGTCCATTCTACGTCGCTACTAATAACTAATGGCCGCCATGTAGTGATGTCTGATCCGGTCTTAACGATGTCACCAAAGCTAGTGTCATTTGTAAAGTTGCTAGTAGGCAACAACGATACCTCTTGCTTTAAGTAGTACTGACCAACCTTGACCTTCATACGAACCTCAAATTGCATACCAATGCAATTGTCACTGTATCCTGAAGGCACGTCATCTATACGATACCAATGTTGAAATCTACCGACCATACGTAATGGACGATCCGTAGGAACAACAGCCGTTGTATTGCTCAAAGGAAAACTTACATTGTAGTTCTCGCTGATGTCGTAAATCTGACCGATGAGGTTAGCGGAGAGGTCAGTCTGTGGGAAGTCACCCTCGACCGCAACCCAATTGACCTGTGGGAATAGCCTTGCGCTACCGCCCTGCAAATGCGTGTAGTAGATGCCTCGAACGGGATGCATGAACGACATAGAACTCCCTTGCAGGACAGAGTCGGCAGTCATGTCTACGCTGTCGGGCAGGAGCTGGGTGTTGCTACTGTCGGCTGTGGATGCACTGTCGTCGTATGCAGTGTCTACTAACGACTGCTTTGTGTTTTTGTAGAGTCGATCAGCACGGCCACTTATCTTTAGGAAGGGGCTGACGGCAACAAATGCACCACCAGTGTGGCACAGTCGCAAACCCAAACTAATCATCCAATGCTCGATAACCTCGTAGCACGTCATACCGTTCTGCCTGATCCTCTGCTCACGGAAGAATGGTGGGTCGTAACTGCGCTCTTCGTACCACAGTTCCTGACGGCAACCTACCTCGTTAAGTATGCTGCTAATCGCTGTAATCTCGTTGCTTGCGTTGTATGTAGCATGGTTGTCATGAAACAAATCACATGCTTCAAAGAAGAAATCGTCCGTAGCTTGCCACAAATCCAAGTGCGGTAGGTGGCGCATGCACTTACCGATTTGTGATCGAGCAGTCTCGTAACCTTCGTAAATAGTGTAGTCGGTATCTACGTAGGTCACATCACGCAACAGGCTCAGTCCGTCAGTGAACTGCATGCGGATGACCATTGGGTTGTCGCTGTAGTCAACACGGATAGCTTCCGGTAACGCAACACCACGCCAGTACACCTCGTATGCCTCAGCAGTGTAGTCCCATCGTTCTACCTCAATTGCCAGCTTGAACTCGGTGCTGTACTTCATGGCGGTCAAGATGCCGTACCCCTTGCTGTCTTTAGACAAGAAAGCAACACTGAAAGTGCTACCGATGATGCCCTGATGCACTTTGTCGGTTTGACCATCCCACCGGATCTCCGCGCTGTCGTAAAGTGTCTCGATCGTCTGCACACCGTCTGAGATGTTCCAACCCCACGTAGCATTTTGCACTCCAGCATTTGTGCTGTGGTCAAGGTCATACAACTTCAGGCGGTACACGTCACCGCTACCACTTTGGATTATGCTTTGGAATCGTTGCTGAATCGCCATTATCGTGAGGATCGTTGCATCAAGCGGTTGTTCCGCTCGTTGGACAATACAATATCGTAACCATCGAGGCTTCCGTACAAGCGACCGCCCATACCGCCGCCCATTTTTTGCATCAAACCAGGTAGCTTTTCTAGTGGAATGATTGCCTCACGTCCGGATCGGTTGTCGCCGACAACGGCGAGTTGTGGCCCAATGGCAATACCCCCTTTGGCGAGCTGGGGAATGTTGTTTAAGAAACCGGAGATTGCACCAGCTCCAATACCAAGAAGGGCAATCTTGGCTAATGCCGGTTTTGGTTCAGCTAAAGCTGATTGCGCCCATTGCACGTAAAGTTGCTTGATCATTGCACTAATCGTTGCGGCAGCAGATTCCAACATTCGTCTTGCCATACTTTTTGTAGCATCACCAACAGCAACCATTGCAGCACCCAAATTCAAAAAGCCATCTGCCATACCATCGCTTGCAATCTTAATTGCCGACTGCCTTAAGTTGAAAGCCTCTAAGTCTTCTTCCGCCCCCTGTACTGCTTTTGTGAGTCGCTTGTACTCTTCGGTCAAACGGGCAATCTCATCTGTAGCCCCTGGAGTTTCTTCCTTTAGCTTCTCGATAGCTTTGGCTACAGCATCTTGCTGCATGCGCAAACTTTTCAGGTTCGCTTCCGGGCCGTCCATATTGCCGAAGGTCTGTTGAATCTTGACCATAGCCTGATTCAAGTTTTGCAATATGTCGCCAACAGACAACAAGCCCTCCGCTTGACCAACAGCACGGTCTAAATCTTCAACCGAACTCTTAACGTAATCCAAGTTCTTAGATACGTCAGCACCGTCAACTGATGCTTCGATCAAGTCTTCAAGTGCTTTTGTGTATGCTTTCAACTTTTCGTTGTCCTCCTCAACAACAGTTAAGCCTAGCGCATCTGATCTAGCTTCGATGACCTTAAGTTCTTTAGCAAGGTCAGCCATGATGTCTTTAACATCGCGAACACCCTTGGTAGCACTCTCAGGAGTTGTCTTGCCGCTGCCACCAAGTAGCAAATCATAGAAGCCCTGATCTCCCATGATCTTATTGATGCTCTCAAATTGCACACCAAGGTCGTCAAGGAACTTTTGTATCTCCTGCTCTTCGCCACGTAGGTTCGCTAAGTTTTGACGTAGACCTTCTGTGACACCTGTACCCTCTGTACCGGCATACATGAAGTCCATCTTCGTGCCAGTAAATGTTCCTGATAGTTCAAGGTCACGCGCCTCTGATTCCGACACTGCCTTCTCAGCGGCAAGAATGTCTTGTCGCAGTTTGTCCTGTTGAATTAAAGCTTGAATACGATCAGACTCTAACTTGTTAAGTTCAGTCATAAATGCCTTAGCCTGTTCCTGTCGGAGCAAAGCCTTAAACATATTGTCGTATGCGGTTTCTAGATCCTCAACCTTTGTTTTGTGGACATCGAGCTGGCTAAAGTAATCGGGCTGTAAGCGTTGTAGTTCATCAAGAATCTTCTGCTTCTCCTCTAGTGTGCGATTCTCATTTTGGTATTGAACAATTAACGTCTTGACACTTGCAGTGGCCTGAGCAGTGGCTTCTGATGCTTGCCGCATTGCACGAGCGCCAATCTCCGACCCCTTCTCTACTTCAAATTGACTGTCTTTTGCGCGTAAGAAAGTCAAAGCAAGTGTGGCAACTAGCGCCGTAAGAATGCCGATTGGGCCAAACATACTTGTCAGCGCCGTCGCCAACTTGGGTGAAATCAGAGAGATTGTCACCATACTAATGTTGAGCGAACCAAGGACTAACAACAACGGGCCAATGGCTGCTACTAAACCGCCTATCACAACGATCAGGGTTTGGAAGAAGGTAGGCAAACTCGCAAAACCGTTTGCAACTGCTGTAAGCGCAGCGGCAACAGCGTTAATGATCGGCAGGAGTGCTTTACCAATTTGGATGCTCACATCCTCTAATGCCGACTTCAGTTTCTTCTGCGCAGCGAAAGATGTGTCGTCCATCTCCGCTTGCATAATCTCAAGCGTACCGTGTGCAAGTTGCATCTGACGGTCAAGACGGTCAAACTCGTCCGCATTTTCTTGCAATACGGGAATCGCAGTCGCAGCACGAATACCAAAGCGGTCAATTGCTTCGGCCATACTGATGCTGCCGTGTACAAGGTCTAGAAACTTTTGGTGTGTGTCTCCGCCTTCTTCGGTCAACTTAGCGAAGATCATACGCAAGCGAGTACCTGCAATCGACCCTTTTACACCACGGTTAGCCAAGACACCCATAGCTGCGCCCAGCTCAGACATAGTGATGCCACTGACAGCAGCCTGGCTACCTGCGTATTTCATAGTCTCTGCGAAAGACTCAAAGTCCAATGCAGAACGACTGATGGCTACAGCAACCAAGTCGTTTACCTCTGCAACACGAGAGGCATCCATATTGAATGTTCGGAGCGTGGATCCGGCAATCTCCGCTGCACGAGGCAGAGTAGCACCCGTAACTTGCGCAAGCGAAAGTGTGCTTTGAGTTACCTTGGTAATCTCCTGTGCCGTAAAGCCCAGCTTGGCAAACTCTTCTTGCAGTGCGCCTACCTCACGCGCTGTGAAGATCGTAGATGCACCAAGTTCCTCGGCGTTGCCCTGGAGTTGTTTGAACGCATTGGATGTAGCACCACTAATGGCTTGCACACGAGCCATCTGATACTCGAAAGCCGTGGCCGTTTCAGTTATCCGCTTACCTGCTAAAGCAATCGGTACAGTGAGACCGATCGTCATGCGCTTTCCTAGATCGGACAGTTCCCTGCCCACTCTGCGCATCTTTTTTTGTGTGTCTGTCAGAGACCTTTCAAACCGACTAGTGTCTAAAAGGAATATGACGGATAACTTACTTAATTCTTCAGCCATTTTGTTCTAGGAATTTAGTCGCCCAGGATTCGGTAAGATCCCTCTCCTCAGACGTTAAACCACGAACAAACTTTGCTTTCTTTTTATTCTCATCTGGGTAAGGATGAAAGTCTTGTGGCTTGTAGGGTGTTGGCGTTTTCTTTGGGTCACGATTGACGTTTGCGGTCATTGCCAACAAGCTACTTGTGTGCCACCACTTACGACTATCTTCGTGCCGTAGATGCTTGCTGTAGCTGGCGTACTCAAAGAAAGTCAACGACCAAAACTGCATTGGGAGTAGCCCCAATGACAAACCCTCTTCGTACAGTTGATGCCAGCTCCGAGAGGTCTCGTCCTGATCGCTTACTTCTTTCCCTCGTCTTCCTTTTGATCTTCGCCACCAAAGGCGATGGCAATTTTCTTGCTGTAGTCCTCAAGACTAGTCATGTCATCCAAAATGTGCGACGACACATAATCAAGGCTTGGCAGTTTACTTGCATCTTCGTTTTGGAAGTAAACGTGGTTCAACATGCCGTAGTAAATGACTTTTGGCACAGCATCAAGAGGTTCTTTGTTCATCCAACTTTGCATGTCGTTGAACTTCAAATTCTCTTTCTCACACAAAATGCGGAACGCATTCATGCTTAAATGGCACTTGTACTTCTTACGTGCAATCAACACGTCAAACTTGCCTGATAACTGATTCATGCATAAAGGTTTCCGCTAAAATAAGAAAGAGCGGTACAAAATGCACCGCCCTTCCCCATGAAGAAAACAAGAAACAGAAACCAAACCTATGCTACGTCCTGTGGATCACCATTCAACTCCAAAGAAGCCGAGAAGGTTGCGAAGTCGTCCACAGAAGCGGAAAGTTCAAATGAAGTCAAGAAGCCTTTACCACCAAACGCCTTACCGCTTGCAGTTGACTGCCATACTGCGGTAATCTCACTCTTTGCGATGAACGCATCAAACAATGCATCCACGTCCAGGGTATCGGTTTCAGTTGTCCAATCAACAACACCCTCTACGCTCATGCTTGTAGAGGTGCTGCCTACTGCGAAGTCCCGGATCGTAGTACCCGTACCGGCAGCGGTAATGGAGGTAGTCTCGTAAGTAGCGTTACTTACGCTGATGGAGGCGCTTGTAGAGAATGCTACAGGCTTCAGAGCTGGCGAAGCACCAACTGCATCCGCAGGTGATGATACAGCGCCACCTGCTGTGTCGATGTACAGTGCTACTGTATTGGCGTTAATTGTTGCCATGATTACGCTGCGTTTACAATTGTTGGATCGCCTGTCAACTCAAACGATGCCGAGAAAGTTACAAAATCGTTTACACCCCCACTGAGTTCGAAGCTAGTGCAGAAGCCCACACCGCCAAGAGCCTTCTCAGTTTCAGCGCCGTCGCCTGATCCACTCCAAAAGATACCAACGCGTGTCTTATCCTGACACAAGTCGAACATCTCCTCTGCGTTGTCTGTCAAAGAAGCATCATACACTCCTTCAACACTTACAGTAGCAGTTGTTGTGCCGACAGCGTATGCACGAGTAGCAGACAGGCTAGGTGCGCTTGCAGCATCAGCAGGTGTAACATCTTTAAAGTCTACCTCGTAGGTAGCGTTGCTCACACTGATGGAGCAGCTAGTTACGCCTTCTAAGTCAGCGTAACCTGTCAGCGTGGTGATATCGCTGCTGTTGTTTGTCGGCTCTGCCTTGTAGTAAAGCGAGACGTTATTACCTTTAATGACGGCCATGTCTAAATGGGGTTTGTGCTACGAAATAAGATTATTGTGAGTAGGTCTCTGTAAACTCAGTTCGATTATACGACATAGAGATCAAACATCATCTGAATGATGTAAAACTCATGTAGTTCGTGTGCATCGGTAGTGACATCGCGCAGTGCGATCCGGGCAACAGCGTAGTCTACACCATCAACAGTCACAGTGCCGTTGTATTCATCTAACTCAGCCTGTACACCTTCTTTAAGCGACCAAGCCTGTTCAATGCCTGTTGCAGTGATGTAGACCATGATGTTGTGTGTGGTTCTTGCCACGCCTCCTCCTGCACTACCCTGGACATATCGCTCTAAGGTCGTGCCTTCCAAGTCGATCACAGCGTAGGGACGACGAACCTGCTGCGGCGCTTTGACCAAGGCTACCTTGTTTGCTTCACGCAACTCGGCAAGTGCTGAACTTGTAGAGTCGTCTAACAGTTTTTTGACTACGTGTATCATTTGGGAAAGTCTCTTTTCAGATTGTCCAAAATCGTTTTCATCTTCTTGCGCATACGTGTGCGCACTTTGTGCTTAGTCTTCTCCCAAGCTGGTGCAATATAGGGCTTTGCTCGTGAGCCGTGGTGGATGGATTTGGTTACTACCCAACGCCGTGTTCTCCTGCCGTAGAATTTAAAAGCGCCTTTACCTGGCTTGACCGTCTTACGCTTCTTCTTTGTTCCCAGCTCGACGAGGTGAGCGTGAAATGCGCGACGGCTACTCTTGCCTCGGATGACCGGACCAGTACGCGCTCCGGCAACAGATCCAAAGCCTGTTCGTTTGTACGTGGCGCTTGTAATGCTTTTTGCCAATGTTCCGCTCCTGCGTATCTTATTAGCGTTAGCAACCATCGCTTGCTTAGTATCTTTCAAGGCATATTTAGCGACTTGCGCCATAGCATCCCGGCGCTTCTTAACGGTCATATGCTCGAACTTCTTTAAGTTCTTCTCAAACCGTTGCACGTCTCGCGTGTCAATGCGCAGATTCGCTCCGTATCGAGATGAGGCAAGCGACATTATGATTCAATGAAATTGTAATACCCGTCCCCATCTATTGCAATCTTCAGGTTGTCACGTCGCAAGGCGACAAGACGTGTGTAACGACCGTAATCAAAGTCGTCAACACGAGTAATCTCATAAGTGAAACCGCCTTGCAAGACAACGTAATCTTCTGTAATATCTGAGCGGTAACGCTTGATGTAGTACTCAGTACGTGCCTCTACTACAAGTTGCTTGCCGTGGGCTTCCTCACCAATCGTAGACCACTCAATGTCACGACGACGTGCGCGGACAGAATACTCTAGTGCGTAATAACTGACCTTCTTCTCACCCCAATCTGTCGTGGTGTAGACAGGGCGAAGGATCTTGGCAGGATATCGAAACTCGCCTAAGTCTAACATTACACGAAGGATTGTTCTCGGTAACGATCTAGCAGGTACTTGCTGTTCATCGGTGCTTCATGCACACGACGATATCCGGCATCCTGACGATTCTCGTACAGGTGAGCAATAATCATAAGCATCGCCTGTTCTACGTATGCAGGAATAGATGCTTCTTCTATTGTGGTTGTGAAAGACAGTTTGTAACGGTTCAACTGAATAGTTGACGTGTCGTATGTCTTCATGTGAACCCTCATAGGGTTCGAGATACTCTCAAGCTGGTAGTCAGCAGCAGGTACAGTCTCGTATACACTGCTGTCATTTAGCTTCTCAAAAGTGATAAGGCTCTTAGAGCCAAACTTAGGGATATGAACAAGCGGATGTGCATAATCCCAATATGCTGCCCACGTCTGTACACCGAACTTCAAGTTGCAGTACTTCTCAACTAACTCTTGCGCTACTGTGATCAGGGTGCTGACCATAGTGTCGTCATCAGTGTAGTCAATACGTAAATGCTCCTTGGCTCGTGCAGCAGTAATAATCTCGCTGACCGCAGTAGTCTCGGCTACGTGTACTATGTTGACGTGGGGGTAGTCCATTAGGCTTTAACCTTTACAGTGCCGCTGGAAACATACAAATCGCCAGATGCGAGACCTGTTGCTGCGGTTGGCAAAGCAGAGGCATCTACTTTTTCCGGTAGTGCGCGTGTGGCAGTTAGCAACGTGTTGATGCCATTAACGGCAGCATCTGCACTAGCATACGTTGTGCCGTTTACTTCAAACGCACGGTAGTCAGCACCGAACAACACGATGTCCTCTGATCCGGCATGCTGATTTGCATCGATCACAATTTCTACCGTCTTAGTAATTCCTTTTCGCTTTGCAACTAAGAAGTCCGCACCTGGTGCGCCAATAAGTTGGTCATCTTTATAGATGAACCCTTGTACATTGATAAGATTCATGTTCAAACGAATGAAGGAAAAACCCCTGATCGGACATTGGCAGTGCTTTTACATGCATGGCGTATCCGACCAGGGGTCTAACCTATGGAACGATTAGGCTACAGCTACGTACTTAGCAGAAGCAGCGTGACCAACCTTGCAGTTGGCATAGTAGTTCATGATGAGGCGAGTGATACCGTCAGCAGCCAACGTCACGTTGTCCACCACGAGATCTGCACCACCCCAGTAGCAGCAATATACATCATCCATGTTAACCATGAAGAATGGCAAAGCACTAGATTCGTTGCTGAGGTCAGTGACATCACCGGCGGCTTTGTAAACTTCGGCAGCAGTGTCAACATCGGTATCGGTAAGCAAGTCAGCATTGATTTGGCTGTGACCGTATGCACGGTAGCCGGCGATAGTGCCGTCAGTCTGCAAAGTTGGGATACCGCCATTGGTGACCGCTTGCTGTGAGCGAGCAGTTGCCAACTGTCCGAAAGAACTGAAGAAGGCTGCGTTATTGCTCAAAGCATCAGCATCACCCAATGCACCGATCAGGTCGTTTGCAGAAGCAAAGTCAATTGCGGGAATAGCAGCAGCAGCAGTAGTGCTACGCTTTACCAAAGCGCCTTGCTCTACGAAGTTCGCCCATGCTTTAGAGTCCAACAAACCACCGCTGTGCTTACGGAACTGCGCAGCAACAACAGAGTCAAATGTGTTTGTTGAAGCAACCAACATTTGGTTCGAAACATCGATGCGAGAGGCGATACGCACTGGTGCAATCTCAACCTTGCTCATTGCAGAGGAAGCATCCATGGTAGCGACCTCCGTCTTAATGGCGGTAGCATCGCTCGGCAAAGATGGCAAGATGACTGTTCCGGCAACACCTGTGATGCGGTTAGCACCTGCGCGTTCCAAAACAGAATCAGGAACGAGACCGGACAAAACTGATTGCTCTGCCTTACCAGTTGTACCTGCAAACTGAGAAGTTGCACGGTAAGTCAACGACATTGGGATTTGGATGTGTCCCGTAGGAGAGATGCCAGCTTCGCGGAACTCGCGCTGTGCCTCTTGAGCCATTTCCTTTTCGCGACCTTCGAGTTTGCCACCGCTGCGGAACTGAGCAACTGCATCTTGCAAGCTGTATTCCTTTGCGTGTTGCTCCAACTCGCGCTCTTCAGACTTAGAAGCCTCGCCGGCCAAGCTACGGAGCATGATCTCCTCAGTCTTCTCAGCCTGAGCAATCTTGTCGTCCAAAGCGTAGATCGACTGGTTCAACTCTGCTTGACGAACTTCTTCGTCCTCGGTGAAATCACGGCTTTCACCTTTTGCCGTCTCGACGAGACCCTCCAGCTCTGCGATGTGGGAGGCTCGCTCTTCCTTAAATTTCAATGAATTTTTCATTGGTTAGAATTATGTTGATGAATAGAAAGAAGTGCCTCCGCGATGTTCCTTTTAGGGGTCAACGTAGGCGAAGTGGGTTGTTCCACGACCTGATCCTCTTCTTCCATGGCGCTGATAGCATCACGGAGTTTGACCGAGGTCTGTGGGTAAGCTGGTGTCAAAACAGGTGAGATGTCTGCGAGGCGAGATACGCTGTGAATCTTGCGAAGGTAACCACCATCGCTCTTTCGCTCGTACTCATCTTCACGCACAACAAAGCCGAAGCTAGATCCGCTAACATCGCCGCGCTTAATGGACTCGGCGAGGTCTTTTGCGTATGATTGGTTGCCCAGGGTAAAGCTATAACGCAAGCCGACCTCATCGACTTCTAGCTTCAAAGTACCTTCGCCATTACGGCTACGGGCAAGTGGCATGTTTTGGTCGTGGTTAAACAGAGCAACTACATCGTCATTCAGACGACCTTCGAATGCTCCTGGCATAACAACTTCTTCAACATTACCGAGCTGGGTGCTTTGATTAAACACAGCAGCGTATCCCTCAATGCGCTTTTCCTCGTCATCGCCGTACACTCG
>Ga0181577_10001948_pt1 | contig 16364 bp, 2 predicted proteins | sample 101ome_21_FD_132468 | JGI IMG/M metagenome (GOLD analysis project Ga0181577, IMG submission 132468) | Coastal salt marsh microbial communities from the Groves Creek Marsh, Skidaway Island, Georgia - 101413BT metaG (megahit assembly) | ecosystem: Environmental > Aquatic > Marine > Intertidal zone...
CCTGTACGCCTGCGTTGAAGAACAGATAGAAGGCGTTGATGAACGACCCCCCACTTCCGCTTCTGTTGAAGTTTACCGTAAGTTCCTTTGCAAGGTATGCTGCCTGCTCGGCATCCACACCGGCCTTTCTCGCCGCCACAAACACAGAGAATCTTGTGGCGTTCTCCATGACTTGGTTTACACCACCAACGTAGCGGTCAAGAACAGCCATAGCTTTCTTTCCGCTCAGCCCCTTCTTCTGCATCTGAATCAAAGACTCAATGTCAGAAGCGTATTGCTCTGCATCCTTCTGATATGGCCATGCCGTCACGGCTCCGAACTCATTGAACTCTGACCAGTACTTTGAAAGTGGGTGCTTGCTTGTATCCACCTGACCCACGATAGTCTGGCCAAGGAATCCAATCGCTGGCTTCACACCTTTGATGGCGTTAGTTGCGATGCGCTGCCCGTAGGCCTGACCTCCCGGGATAGACTGCTCTGCAAGCAGAGACATGACACCGGTTTGAATATCTCTTGTGAAGTTAGCACCAATGAAGTCGGGCGAGTAGCTGGTAAATGTTTGAGACATAAACCTGCCGAAGTTCCTGATGAACTGGAATGCTCTCTGAACATACTCGTGTACGTTACCACCCAGCCTCATCACGTTGTGCTTGTTGACTGCCCTTGCCATAGAGGCATTGGCGAACTCAATGAAGAATGACTCTCCGTTGACAACCACCTCTAGGTATGGGCTGTCTTCAGCTCGCATCTCAGCCTTAGTTCTAGGGGCCTTGTCTTTAGGCCCGTAGATTTTATAGAGGTCTGGCTGTGGGTTTGAGGCAAGCAGATTCAACAGGCGGGTGTTGGCTGAGTTCTTCTCGCCCGCCATAACAGTGATGTGACGCTGGTGGAAGATGTTCTCTAATGGGTTGCGAGCCACACTCTTTCTACCATCAGCCCTTCTGATTCCTCTAAACACTCGAGCTTGGTGCATGTTGAGATACCCAGTCTCGCCGGCCTCATCAACAGCAAAGCCGCTGAGAGGAACGTAGGTTGAGTATGTCGCCTCCAACAAGTCGATTGTCTTTTGGTTCTCAAGGCCGTACTCTACAATAAGTCTTCTAGTCTCAGCCTGAAACTGCATGACCTTGTTGTAGATTTTACGCATGTTCTCTGAGTCAAGAGCCTCTACAGTATCCTTGGCCCATTGGTCAGTCTGACCCGACCAGTTGCCATCGGCCATTCTTCTCTCAAGAGAATCGTAATCCTTCTGCAGCTCGTCCTTCTTGCGGTTGAGCTCCCTCTTTCTTTGAGCGGTTATCTCGCTGTCATTAAGCTCTTCGTTGATTTCCGCAATAGAGTCAGCAATCTTGCCAAGCTCAGCGGCCCGACGGGCGCCGATGACTCTGTTCCTTTCGGGTGCGTGCATTGCATACAAGAAGTCGCTCACGTCCTGCGGGTCAATGCCATACAGCCTCATCATCTTAGCGATGTCCTCCATGAACGCATCGACCTGACGCAGCTTCGCGGCAGCCTTGCCATCGAACAGCGCAAGCGCCATGTCGTAGTCCTGCTCCCTGAACACGCGTCTTCCCCTGCCCTTCTCAATCTGTCTCTGGACGTAGATGACTTTGGCAAACTTATCTTGGAAGAACTCAAGGATGTCAAGCTTGATTCTAGCCATGACGCCCAGCTCCTCTGGGTTTTTAACCCGAACCGTAGGCGCATCGCTTTCAAACTCAGCGTTCTCGTTGTAGTGATTGTCAACCCACTCCTCAATACCCTGAGCCTTGGTCTTAGTTCTGGCTTCGGCTGCCTGAATGACTTTGTCTGCAGGAATGATGAGGTCGTTCAGTCTGTCTGTGTTGACAATGACTGCCTCTTGAACACCGGAGCGCCCTGACCAAACATCCTGTCCAGCCATCTCGTAAGCAGCATCCATGGCGTGAGCCTTCTCAGTATTACCAAGCTCATTTTCAAGGTCCTTGGGCATTGGGAATCCTTCCTTGGCTCTTCTCGCGTATCCCTGATAGGTGCCATCCAGCATGTTGGAGAAGTAGTAGCCATCGAAACCTGATTCACGAATGATTTCAGCAAAGGCCATCCTAGAAACGAGCACTGCTTCTGACATGTCTGTGCCGGTAAGCAGTCTAGCTGCTCTTTGTTCTGCGGTAGAATTAAATCCTACACCCTCTCTGGCTGACTCTACATTGTTGACCATCATGGAGAATCTAATGAGCGCCTGAACAGCGGGGCTTTCAAAGCCTTCGTCTCCGTACATCAACTTCTGCAGGGTGGCAATAGTAGTCTGCCCTTTACCAAGCTGTACGTTGGTGTCGCGCATTGCATTCACCGTCTCGCTAATTACCATCTCCGTAAAGAGCTCTGGGTTTCTAGCGATGATACCCTCTAAGCCTAGGGCCTTACCTGTTCTCTGGTATCGAGAGCGGCGGGTGGCCTTGGCAATCTCCTTAATTGCGACTTCGCTGAACGCGTCCCCTCTGTTCATTCTGTTGAGGGTCTCTGTCACTACAGCCCCCATACGGAAGTTGTACATGTTGGCAAGTCGCAGCCCAGTTGAGTCGATATACACAACGTTCTTTCCGTACATCGCTGCCTTGTTTACATTACCCGTGAGGTATGTACCAAGACCGTGCAGTCCGGGAGCGTTTGGACGGAAGGCGATGGCGTTGTCGAACTCGGCAAACTGCTCAGGCGTTCCGTGCAGTAGAATGCCAGCCTCACCAAGCATCTTCCAAGCAGCGTCTGCCTCCTGCCCGTACTCGGGCATAGCGGCAATCGCCTGTGCTTTTACTTTTGTGCCGGGGCGTTGGGGTCTGACAAACGGGCTAACACCCTTAGCATCTGCTCTAGTTGCGGCAAGCGATTTTCTTGCTTCAGCAGCTTCAAGGTTGACTCCAGCTTCCGATAGTCTTTGTCTTGTAGAATCATCTAAATCAAGTCTTGATGCAACCTCGTCGATTGCGGTGTTGTAGTTTTCACTTCGGGTGTTCATACCCATAGCACGCCAGAGCTCTTGCTCGAAGTACCACATTACAGCTTGCATCTCGGATGTCTCCAAGCCAAGCTCCTGTGCTGCTTCAGTCACAGCCCTAGCCATAATCTTTCTTTCGGCCTCGCTCCGAGGAGTCTCCACGATTGTCTCAGAACCAACAGCACCTTCAATCATGGTACCCATGTATCTGTTCCAAGTTCTGTTGAACCAAAGGTCTGCGGTAAGAGACTCACCCATGCCCTCGAGGTTCAGGAAGAAGCTGCCCACCTTTTCTCCAAAGATGTAGGCGCCCTTGCGTCTTCCGGGAGCTGGGTTCTTGTTAACCTTACCAGCAGAGTCCGGAACTCTTGGGTTGTACTTGCGCAGAGTCTCAATCGGTTGGTCACCTTTCAAGAACTCAACCACAGCCTTCGGCGTAGTGAAGTCCTTAAAGACAGCCTCCAGCTTGTTAAGCTGAGTCTCCACCACCTTGCCCCTCTGAGTGAATCCAGTTGGCTTTGGGTAACCGGGCTTCATGTCAGACTTAGCAATCTTGACCAAGAAGTTCTTGCCGTTCTGATACTTGCTGTCCTTACCCAAGGCGTCTACACCTTGAACGTAGTAGTGTGTTTTGGTTTCCTTAACAATTCTTCCTGACACCAATGACTTCCCTTTCTTGGTGACAAAGCTCATCTTGTCCCCTCCCCAGTTGCGAGCAAAGTTTCCTTTTGATGCCTCGGCTGTTGGGGTTGTATTGAGCAGGGCTGCCAGAGTAACCATGTTGCTGTTGGGCGAGTTGCCCGGTGACAGGATGGCAAGCAGCGCCATAGCCACGCTCTGCATCTCCTCAGTGTTTAATTCTGGGTAGATTACAGCGAGCTTCTTCTTTGCTGACTCAACATCCTCCTTGTACCAAGTAATACCTGACTGGTCAGCATCCTTGCTCATCATGTAGAACCCAGCCTCCTGATATACATTGGTCAAGAATCTCTCCACCATCGCATCCTCATTCGCAGCAACCTTGCTACCGGCCCAAGTGTTCATGACTCTTGCGACCTGAATAGAACGCGTCATGTCCGATGGGACCTCCTGAGAAATCATGTCGATGGCAATGTCTTGCCTCTTGATTCTATCTCTCTGGATTACATCAGGGTCAGTCTTTGGTGGCGCCTCGTGGTACCACACCTCGTCGAACGTATATCCCTTCTTTCTAGAGATGTAGTCAATGAAGTTCCGCACATGGTTCTTGTCGTTGAACTTGCGGCGCACAGCCCAGCTTCTGCCATCACCCGTGTCAAACTGAACGGTCGCCTCAATGCCTTGAGCCTTGACCTTTCCACCCATGTCCTGAGTGTCTTGTTCTTCTTGGCTGTCTAGCTGAGCGAGGTTGGCCTGAGCCTTTCTCACCATGGTGTTGCTGTTCTGGCTGACGGGAACGAATCCAAACTTCCCGTAGTAAGCCATCAGCTTTTTGGCTGCTCGCTCATTCTGAAGCTCAGTGCCTTGGTAATTCTTTGTAGGGTAAGCATACAGCTCGACGTCAACTCCAACCTCATCGGCAACCTCCATAGCCATGGTAAGGAACCGAGTACCAAGACCACTGCCTCTGTTGTCAGCCCCTTTAATGAGCCTACCCTCAGCGTCCATTGGTTTGGTAACGAACCACTCATCAAGCTTAATTGTGTTTGGGTCTCTTTCGGTGGGTCTGAACACAAACTCGATAAACCTGTCTGCGTATCCCTCAGGGGTTTTGGCAATCTGTTCATCGGCGTAAATCATTCTACCCTGAGAAAACCCTTCAAAGATTCCTCTATATCTGTATACCGCACCCTGAGCTCCCTTGGCTCTAGAAGCTAGAAGCTCGTAGAAACTACCAATGAGCTGACCATCACCCTCCTTGATTGCTCTAGCATCGCCCTCGTCAAACTCAGTGGCCTGCTCTTTGATGTTGGGGTTGCGCTCCCCTCTCTGCCTTGCTGCGTTCAAAGCATCGCCATACTCCGTCATGTACTTACCGTCACCGGGCTTAGCAAGTGCGGCAGCTACTGGGTCGTAAGCAAACGTGACGAGGTCAGGCTTGCTCTTGAGAGATGAGTTTTCTGCATCCCAGCCCTTGGGGGCAATGTTCTCGTCGAACTTAACGCGGGCTACGGGGACAAACCCTTGGTCCATGTACGCTTTCTCAAGGAAAGTTGCGTACGCCTCAAGGTGTGTAGCTCCATTCTCCAACCACTTCTTTGAAACAGCAGCGATAACGCCACTGGCCTGCGCGTTTGGATTCTTGATGAGACCACCTGCGTACCCATCACCATCTACGTAAGCAATCACGCCGTCCCCAACAAGGAACTTTGCGCCCTGCTCAAGCATCATTTCAGCCTGCTGCCTTGACACACGGCTAACCTGCAAGTCAACGCCGGTTCCCGCTTCTCTGTGCGCTCTGATGGCATCATCGTAGAACTCCTCGATTCGGCGAGCCACCTCGCCTCGGTTGCGGCTGTTGTGCCTGACTGGCTTAATGGATTCTGGGTCCATCGCCTGAGCCCGAACACTAGCTTTCCCAACAGACTCTGCTGCCGCTGCTGCCTGTGCAGCCTGTCTACGGGCATTTCTAAGCTCTCTGAGCGTAGTTCTCCCTTCACGAGTGGTAAAGCCCGGCTTGTAACGTTTGGCGTTCTGTATGGCCTCTGAAATGATTTTACCTCCACCGCCTTCACCACGCGCCATGAGAGCAGCAGCATCCTCGATTGCCGACATAAGGTCAACAACGGTAGGTGAAGCCTTGACTTTAATCCCTTTTGATGCCAATGCGTCGTTCAGGAACTTAACAAATCCGCTAATGATGCCCTTCTGGTACTCTACCTGAATGGCGCCCATGGTAAGGTCAGCGTAAACCTCAGCCAAAAACTCCTCAGCAATTTCTGCTTCGCTCTTGTTCTGGTAGCTCTCTTGATTCAAGAACCTCCCGTAGTACTCAAGCATTTGCCTAGGCATGCCTCGACGTACAGCCGAAGCAAGTTTAATCAGGGCAGAGCCATCACCGTCATCAACGGCTCGGTACACCATCTGGTGGAAGCCCTCGTGGTAGGCTGTGTTTGCTTTTAGTGCAGGAGCGTAGAGAACAATCTTACCTCCATCTTCTGATACGTGTACTCCCCTTGAGATTTTTGTCGGCGAACCAATCTCTCTATTCCAAGCCTCTCTTGAGTTAACCATGACAACCTCTGCATCAGGGTTCTCGTCAACGAGAGCCTTCGCCATAGTAAAGGCGTTTACCATACCGTCACGAATCTGTTCTGCCGTGGCAAACTTGGTGCCCTTAATCTCTCCCGCAAGGAATCGAGATAGCATGTTCTCGACACCCTGTCTGGTAAGGACCATCTTACCTGCTTGATACTGAACGCCGGGCAAGCCAAGACCAAGCGCATCGAACTCTCTGTCCACCCCAAGGATGTCGTCGGCGATGCGGTCCATCTCTGCTTGATTCTGCTGTTGCCTAGCGGGGTTCAAGTCAAACCCAGCCGCAGCAGCATCGTATTTGTTTTCAATATCAAGCTTTGCCTCCATGTAACCACGGGCCTCATCTGCAAGGACCTGAAGCTGCTCTTCGCTTTTGCCCTGTTGCCTAGCCAATCTCCTGACTCGGCTAATCTCTTGGTTCAGACGAATCAATTCGCTCTGGTCGGCCTCTGACATGGACGCGTAGAACTCAGCGTCCTTTCTGTGCAACCTGTTTGCGTCCTCAGCAATCTTCGTCATCTCTGCGCGAATCTCAGCCTTGCGCTCAGGTGTTGTCTTCTTGTCGTTAAACTCTTTAGCCAGCGCTTCGTATTGCGTTTGCAATCTGATGCGGTCAAACATGGTGAACTTAGAGCCAATAGCGCTCACGCCTCTGGCAAGAATCATGGGTGAAGCACCAAGCCCACCCCCTAGGAATCCACCAAGAGCCGCATCACCGAGCGTGAATGGATTGAAGTACTTATCTCTGGCCTCGGCAGGGGTCATACGACCCTGCTTGACCTCATTGAAGCCACGGTTGATTTGGTCCCCAGCCATGATGAAACCCTCCTCTAAGGTCTCAGCACCCATTCTCTTTACCGTTTTCCACGTTGAGGTCTGGGCAAACCTTCCCCAAGCATTCTTGGCGACGCCTTCGGTTAGCTCCCCGCCAACCCTTGGGCCGAGAACCCCTCTGGCAAAATCAAGTTCCAAACCAGAGAAGGCTCTAGTAACAGCAAACTCAATAGCTGCAGAATTATACGCAACGGCCATAGCCTCGTCACCGGCGATGCCCGGGATGGCAGCGTACTCACCCGCTGTAGTTCCACCGGCTTGATATGCAAAGGTGGCGGCGGTTACGTTGGCTGCGAGCTGTGGGTTGCGCGTCAGCGCCATGACAACGGTAGTCGTAACGAGTGCCTTTGTTACGTCAACAGAAACGTCAGAAATCAGACCCCACGTTTTGTACATAGACTGCTCCCAGTCTCCATTCCAAGCGTGTTCTATTGCGCCTTTCTTGGCGTCCTCCTTGCTCATAACCTCTCTGTCGAGAAGCTCGGTGATGGTATTTCTCTTCCCCTGAGTCCAGCTGAACTCGTAAGCGGCTTCTTCGCGGTCCTTCTTTCTTTCGCGCAGCCCTTCTCTCATCTCCCTGACATGGTCTGCCGTCAGCTCCTCCATTACTTGCTTTCCCAGAGTGATGCGATACCGACGCTGGGCGTCCGCATTTTGATTCAAAAATGAATGCGTACCATGCACCTCTCTTGTTAGGTAGAGTCCAACCACGCTTCGCTCGTAGTTCAGGTCTTCTTCGTTTTGATAACGCACTGGCCTTTCAAAATTGTCCATCTCTCCGCGCATCTTCCTTCCAGCGTACGTGCTACCGTCAACTTTGGCAGCCCCAATTCTGTAGTAGTCTTCCGTTGTCGGCTTCCTCTTACCATTTACAAGTTCAGCCATCAAGTCGACAAGCTCCGCATCTCTCTCTTCAAATATCAAAATACCCTCCTTCTTGAGCGTAGCGTGCTTCCATCCCGCAGCCGAACCTTGAGCCGCGTTTTCCCAAGAGTTTGAAAGGCGGTCCCACATCCAGTTGTCATCGTGCTTGTGAGCCTCGTACTCCCTAACGCCATCAAGGGCACCAATTCGACGGCCCTTCATGGCTTGAATTTCATCTGGAGTCAAGTCAAAGAATCCGATAGCTGCTGATGCCTTGTCTCTTTCAAGCTTGTTATGAAGGACCATCTGCACGAACTCATTCATGTCCATGCCCTCAACTCTCGGCCTGTACGATTCGGGAAGAGCCTGCGTAAATCTTTCTTTTGCATCTCTCAAGGCGTTGAACTCATCTTCTGTCAACTCCCTGTTGGTTGCGGGAACCAAGATGTCCACAACGTCATCCTCGACAGCCGCAATCTTTGGCTTTGCTTCAGCTATCTGTTCAGGCATCGCCTTGAACTCAGCCTCAATGTTGTCTCTCCAGACTTGTGACTGTGGCCAGCGAAGGATGTTTACCGGGTCCTCCTCAATCTTCTTGTACAAGTCCGCAAGCGTTTCTTCTGCAACACCAAGCTGGGTCTTGTCGCCTGTTTCATACCAAGTCGATAGCCTACCCATGACGTCATCAGCGACCTGCTCATCGGTTCTAAGCTCACCTTCTTCATCAAAGGCCATATCGAAAATATCCTGAGCTCTTTTCAGTCTCTGCTGCTTAAACTCTAGACTTCTCTCTGTTTCGTAAAAGTACGTTTGTCCACCGGCAATCTCACGAATTTCTTTTTCAGTTTCAGGAGTTAGATTACCAAAAGTCTCGGCGTAGTTTCCTTGAGCGATTTGTTCAAAAAGACTGTAGGTCTTGTAGTCACCTGCCACCTCGAGGTCAGCCTTCAGTCTTTCGTCAGCTTTATCTAGCGCCCTTTCGGCGCCGGACCTATTGGCGGGACCGCTCCCCACCTCCTGCAACCACTCTTGTCTTTCTGAAAGAGTACTGAACTGCGTCTCATCAAAGCCTTCAGGAAGGCCAGCTACAGCACGGGTTCTTGCTTCCTCAGACATGGTATTCTTAAACGTGCCACCTTTTCCGTCAGAAATCTCTGCGAAGGTCAACGTTAAGGGTTGAGGTTCAACCATCTGACCCGGAGTAAACCCGTACTTTGCGTAAGTCTGCATCTTTTCGCTTCCGAACTGCTCAGTTGCAAACTCGTCTGCGGCCTGAATCATCCGCTCAACCGCGTTCTCATCATAGCCCAAGTTCCTGTACAGCCTGCCCAAAAACTCTCTACGGTTTGCGGGGTGCATCACCATAGCCAAATCCTCACCCTGCTTCTTTACATCCTCACCCTCGTCTGCACGCCTAAGAAAGTCCACCCCCTCAGGTGTAAACCTCTTGGCGTTAAGCTCTTCCATCGTGGGCTGCTCAGCTTGCTGCTCCTCTTCAATGCCAGAAAGCACATCTTGAATCGTAGCCATCTGCCCAGTGTTCAGCGGACGCGCACCGGGGAACATACCTGTAGCCTGACTTATCTGAGCTACATCACCGTAGTTCAGTTCAGGCTCACCGTAGTTCAGAGAAGAACCCGAAGCTCCAGCGCCCGTGGCGCCTTGTGGAGCCGAACCTGAGGTAGATTCCGTAGAAGCCGTTTCCTGCGGAGACTCCGAGGCTGACGTATCGTCTTTTTTTTTTACACCCATGAGGGTGCTGAAGCCATCCAATCGACCTTCGTATCCAGTCTGTTCAAACAAACCGGACGCATCCTTTAGGGCTTGAGGGTTGTTGTAAATCAAATCAACAAACTGCTCATAGCTCCCTGTGTAGCCGGTGTCAGTAAAGAGCCCGTAGGCGTCTAAGATTGCCTGCTCGTTCATTCTGCTAAGATACTAAATTAGTATTAGTTGTACTTAGACCCAACCCCACCGCCGCTTGGAGATGGCTGAGATGAGGATGCGCCAGTGAATCGGCTTTGTGCCGCATCCATGAGCGGACGCTCTTGACTGTAAAGAGAGGTTAAAATCTCATCAAACACGGGTATATCACCCATGCCTGACTCCGCTCCGAGATTTCTAAACAGTGCTGCTTCTGGATTATCTCCGCTCAAGTAGTCTCTAGTGATTGTAAACTCCTCTGAAAGTTTCTGGACGTTTTTTCTGTCTGCCGTCAGCTCTCCCCTTCTAGCTCTTAGTGCGTCAATTCTAGCCCGAACCATCTGTCTTTCGTCTACGTCGACGATGTTGTCCAAATCTCTTTGAAGCTCAGACACTAGGTCTTTGATGTCTGTAATCTCCTGATTGATGTTTGTTAATGCCGCATCCTTTATAGGCCCCGACTCAACTGTAAATCCATACACAACATCTCTGGGGTTTTTGTCATTGGCAGATTGGGGGGCATACAGGATGTTGGTAATCTTTCCACTCTTTCCGAGGAATCTAATCGGTACAGGGTTTACAGCAAGGTCAAGAGACAGACCCTGTACGTTACCTCCGGGAGTAGCATAAAGAGTCACTTCCCTAAACTCCGGGAGCCTATCACCTTTCTTAAATCCAGAGCCAAAGCTAAGTCCCCCGCCACCCTGCGGTGTAGGCTGGACAGCACCCTTGAGCTTGAAGTACGTGCTATTGGCTGTGTTCTCGAGATGATACTTAAGCGCATCACGCCTGTTCTTAATCGCAGCAGCCGTCTGTGGTGACATCTGTCCGTTGCTCACGCTCTGCGAGAGGTCAGGGTCTGCAAAGGAAACCACGAACTGACCAATCTCACCCTGATTGGGGTCAAAGGACATTGACCAATCCGTTAAGTACTTCTGGCTGTAGATGCTATTGTTAGGGTCTCCGAAGTCCCTCTCTGCCTCTATCATACCCTCTACCGTTAGATTCTGCACTCCAGAGTTTACGGCTCCGTACTGCTGAGCCACAGCGTCGTTGAATGCAGCTGAAGAAGCGTTGTAGGAGTTGCGCAAGCGCTGCTCGATAAGGCCACCAACAGCAACTGGGTCGAGGCCCTTGGCCCTGTCGGCCACCATCTTTTGAATCTCAGGGCTGCCCTGCATCTCTTTGGCGTACTTGTCGGAAAGCGGCTCAAACATAAAGTCTGTCCCCGGCGCCTTGCGAGTAGCAATAAAGTTTCTTCCGTTCTGACCGAACACACTCTCGTTAAAGAACGTGCTCTGAGACCAGTCTACCATCTCTCCTTCTGCCCCGGGCACCATGATGCGACCATTGACAACTTCAAACGGAATCTCCTGATTGAAGTCTTGGGCATCAATGAGAGCTTGAGCTCTGTTGCCAATTAGGGTTGCATCTAGCTCACCCTGATTAAGCTTGTTAACCTCTGCCTGATACCCAGACGTAATGGCTACTGCGTTCTCCTTGATGACAGAGTACTGAGAGTACGCCTCAGCAGCTCTGGCTTTATTTTCAGCAGTGGGGTCTGCAATGGCAGTAACTCGAGCGTCCGCCCAGACATCGTAAGACCCCTGCAGCATTCCGTTGAGGCGGTCCATAACCTTGGTTCGATTCTCGAACGCTTGGATTCCCGCTTGGTCCTTTGCCTTCTGGTCTTTCTTAGCCTTGTCTTGCTGCTCAAGGAACTTCATGGTCAGCTCGTCGTACCCAGCACCGAGTGCTGCGTAGTCCTGAGGCGCCAAGACAAAGTCCGTCTTGTTCTCGTAGTATCCGCCTTGGGCGAAGTTTCTTTTACTTGCCTTCATACTTAGCTGCGTCTTTGTGGAATCTATTCAATGTGTTCCGTACAAACTTGTGGAGAGGTGAGTTGCCCTTAGACGCCTCTGAGGCCATCTTCTTGGCTTGCTGTGGGTTGAAGATGTATTCACCCCCAGTCATCTCACCAATCTTAGCTCCGTTCTGTACGATGTCGATGGGATTGTTTTCGTGAGAGAACTCTCCCGGAGTAACCTTAGCTCCTTGCTCAGCACCAAAGGTCATCGCTGCACGGGTTGCTCCCGAAGCAAGGCCGACAATACCTTGGTTGATTTGCTGTCTTGCATACGCTTCTCTAGCCTGCTCAGCCTTGAGGTTGTCATACGCCATGCCAATGTCAAACGTAGCGCGTTGCTCTCTTCTCTGAATCTCACGCTCTCTAGCGGCAGCCAATGCGCTGAGCGCTTGAGTTTGGAATCGCTGCTGAGTCAAGGCCTCTTGCTGAGTAGCTCTTCCTGCCTGAGCAGTAGCTGCGAGTGTAGAGCCAAGACCTCGTGCTCCGTACTGCTGTGCAGCAGCAACGTTTGTGGCCAGTCCCCTGTTGATGTCTTCCACACGCATCTGCATAATCCGCTGGTCATACGCCTCCTTCTGCATGTCGTAGAACTCACCGGGGGTGGCGAGTCCGGGGCGTGTAGCGTAAGCTTCTGCCACACCTGTCTCAGCACCCTCAATGTCTACGTCCCTAAGAGCCCGAATACCTGCAGTGATGTTTACCACACCCCCCACAATCTGTCCAACAGCGGTCCCCGCACTGCCTGCCTTGGCAATCATGTCAGTCACACTAGGGTCCTTTTGTGCTGCTGGTATTGCTGAATCCGGAACCGCTTGAAGCTGAGTCTCACCCGGTTGAATGTTGTAACCCGGGGCAACGCTGACGTCGTATCCTGTCATTGGGTCTGTCTGAACGGTAGTGCCGTCCATATACCCATACTGATACGGTGGGTTGTTTGGATTCGGGGGTGGGGGTCCAGAGCCCCCAGCAGGCTGGGTGAATTGCGTCGGCCCAAAAGCGCTGTAGTCAGTGAATCCACCCGCTCCCGCCACGGGCGTTCCGTAGTTAGGGGCCGTCATATCAAAAGATGGCACGTCGCCAAGTCCTGTTTGAATCCCGGCAATGTCAGCCTCGAGGGTTCCGTAGGATGGTGCGCCCCCAAACCCATCAAGATACGATTGTCCCGGGTACCCAACCTCAGGAACGCCGTAGTTCAGACCTATAGAGCTCTGGTCTAAGAACGGGCTTGGGGTGTATCCAAATTGGGAGTTTGCCGGGTAGTTGTACTTAAAGTTGGCCATGCTGCAAATTTAGTTAACTTGGTCGTTATGAAGGCGTGACCTATCAAAGATAGCGTTTACAGCGTAGAGCTCATCTCTCTCTGTGCTAGTGTTGGTCAGCTTAATCTTAATGTAGTAATCTCTAATCCTGTCTCCGGTAATGTGGCCGGTGTCAACAGATGGTCTGGCTACAACAATGTCACCGCTCGTGACTCCACCAAAGCCGGTAACCACAATTCTCCTTCTGTCGTCAGAATCTACAACTCCAAAAGTTTCGCCAGTATCTGTACCGTCAGCAAGAAATATCTTGTCCCCTTGATTGTATGGAACGTGGCTAATGTCTGACGTAAACTTGAGGTACTTAACCGCTGTCCCTTCGGTGGCAGCCACCTCGCCAATCACAATCTCATCTAGGTGGCTTGTGTCGCTTGTGTCTCCCGGCATACTGCAGTACAGCATACCCTCGCGGAATCCCTCTCCAGCTCTTACGTTGCCATCAATATCTTGGTCCTTCCACATGTCAGTGGTAATGCTGGTCGTCTGCTCACTGTTTGAGATGTCAGCCGCCCACACAGAATTACCCTCGAGGCTCAGGGCCTTGTACACCTTCACCATCGACGGGTTCTTCTTTGAAACTACTTCAATGATGGAGTTCTTCTGTATGCCGTAGAAGTTGTTGATAGCTGCGTTCGGGTCATGCAGGTATGGCTTACCGATTCTGAAGGAGAGCATGTCCTCGTAGGTGCTCGCCATATCGTCGGGCTCAAACTCGTACTTGGTAACCCAAGCGCCAAGCTTGAAGTTGTATGCAATCAAGTCTTTGACGCCAGCTACTACAGCGCTCTTGGATACGGTAGTAGAGCTTCCGCCCTTGCTTCCAGCCCCAGCGCTTTCGTCTAGCACACCTCTGTAGTCGCTTCCCGCCTGACGAACCATCTTCCCGTAGAAGTCGTTTCTCTGGTTGGTCACAATGAAGTCCTGCGTTGACTTGTTGCTCAGTCCAGCCTCGACAAAACCAATCTCTGTTGGGTGGTCAACGAAGACAACCCCGCTGCCTGCGCTCTCCCAGTTCAAGAGGTGCTTGTCCCAATCCTGACTCTCAACCGCCATGTCGAGGGGTGAGCCTTTGATTGAGTACACAGGCCTCATCTCAGAAAGAGAAAAGCTGGTATCCGTATCTGGGTCAACAGGCAAGCCCCTGCCGTAGGCAGTGCCACCTGCGGATACAGTACGCCGACCCCTACTGTTAAAACTAATTAACAATTCGTTTCTGTCAGGGTGTATCGCAGCAATGGCGCCCCTGTTGGCGCTGCCGCTCTGTACCGACTCGAGGTTCTTTGCGAAGTAGCTGCTTACCTTTTTGTCGCTGATAATCACAATCTGATTGCCACCCACAGCACACATCAATCCCTTCTCTACGTCCGCAAAATAGATGACGCCATCGTATGACACGGCTCCTCGGCTGAAGTGGCCCGGGCCGTAGTCTCCCGGCAGATAGGTCTCTGTACCCATCACCTTGCTTGATGTAATGAGGGTACCTCCCTCAGCCGTCTGAATGTAGTCTCGGCTAACTGGAGTCCTAGACACCTTTCTCTCCTGAAGAACAGCAATACCAGCACCCTCATCAAACATCCTGCTGATGCTCCCGTATCTTAATGAATAATCCTTGAAGGGGAACTGAGATGGGTTGAAGCTCGAAAGATTTAGAACCTCTCCGTCCGAAGCATAGACATCGCTGTAAGTAACGGATGAGCCACGAACGTTCACCTTGAAGTCAGGATTGTAGATGTGTGGTCTACCGAAGTGATAGTTTCTGGTGACGGTGCTTGGCAGGAAGTCATTGAAGCCCGGGTCCTCGATGTTCGTCAGCCTGAAGTTCGCTGAGGTGTAATTGGTGAGGTCCGTAGGGTCCCACGACAAATCCACAGCGTTAAAGGCAGAGGTGCGCATACTCCTTCTGCGGAAGTACGCATCACCTTGGTCCGTAAGGTGGACCGCTCTGTATTCGCTCTCGATAAATACGCAGTTAGCTGCCCTCAAGGCTACTGGAACTTGTGGCACCGAAGTACCGTCATTCAACGTGGCTGCGCCAACGCTAAACCCAACAGTCGCCTCTCCAGCGTCGTTAACAACCTTGTACCTGTAGTAAATGCCGCCGTCTCCGTCGTCGAACTTTCCAATAACTCTTTCGACAGTGTGTGACACGGATGGAGTCACTATGATACCACCAGCAGCACCATATCCCGGTTGCCCGAAATACTCTGGGCCAGTCATGGACGAGTTGTTTCCCGGGAAGCTTTCGGCTCTAATCTGGTCTCCTCTAAACAATCTCGTGTAGGACTGTATGACTCCAGTACCAACGAACGCTAGTGGCCCTTGGTTTGCTGGCTTGTTGTACACATCCTCTCTATCGTCGTCATCTACGTGGTAAGACTCACCAATCTCGTAGTAGACAATCTCGTCGTCTTCCGGCTGAATCTTTGGTCTCAAAATTTCGACGACACAGTTCTTAGTGAAGTTGTCGCTCTCTCCGTCACCAAGGACGTCAGCTGTTGTAAAGCCATCGTACAAGTCGTTTGACTTGATAATAAGCATCCATCCAGAGCGCCTGTACTCACCCTCCTTTGTGAAGTTCCCGTCAGCCGCGTGAGGCAAGGAAAGAACGTTCTTGTCTGAGTTGGGCTCGAAGTACTTGTAGTCGATGATGTCGAAGAAGTACGAGTCTGGGTGGATAGTCTGAACCTCGGGCGCACCATCTTCTTGTGCAGACTCCTTCACTACAGTGTAGCTTAGAATCCTGAGCTTGTCACCCGGGCGGAACTCATAATTGAGCTTCATTCCAAATGATGACTTGTACGAGTCAGTCTTGCCCTCGAAGAATCTCATTGGTAGATACAGCGCGTCACTCAAGATACCGGCGGACTCTGCTGCGGACAAGCTCGGGAAGTTGGCTTCTGCCTGCGCGTCAGTCCCGTTGGTGTTGTCGTCACTGTCAAGAGTTTCTTCTAGGTCTTGGCTGTCAGTAAGCGATGGGTCTCTGATGACAACCCTAGTAAGGTCTGCAACCAAAGCCTCTGGAATACTGTGCGTCAAGGAAAACTCAAACTGAGAGTTTCCTGAGTAAACAATCTGATACCGCTCTGCCCAGTCTGGGATGTACGAGGGTGGGAATGTTACATCAATGTCGTATGGCACAAGCCTGTTCACCTCATTGCCAACAAGGGACGTCGCGTCACCGCTGAAGGGTACGTACGATTCCGGAAGAAGCTTAACAGCAGAGTTTCTGTTTCTGTGGTCGTAGAAGACAGCGCCAAGCGGGTGGTGAGCACCAGAGCGGAAGGTCATCCTGTTGTCGCCCTCGTCTCCACCAACAACTCCTGCATTACCTAAGCTAATTGAGGCGGCG
>Ga0181577_10001950_pt1 | contig 16347 bp, 15 predicted proteins | sample 101ome_21_FD_132468 | JGI IMG/M metagenome (GOLD analysis project Ga0181577, IMG submission 132468) | Coastal salt marsh microbial communities from the Groves Creek Marsh, Skidaway Island, Georgia - 101413BT metaG (megahit assembly) | ecosystem: Environmental > Aquatic > Marine > Intertidal...
AGAGTCAGGGTTACCGCCCTGTTCCCAGATTGACTGCATCACGTCATCAAAACGAGTCTGTGAGAATGCAACCAAAGTTGTAGTCTCGTCAGTACGCGCATCAGAGCCGTCACCAGTAGGATCGGCACCTTCGTTTGCACCAAAGTCCGTGTTGGTGATGAGCCACGCTGGCGCACCAGCAAGCTCGCGGGCAACACTTGAGCTACCAGCTACTTGTGCGTTGTTATCGAAAAGAGCCTTCTCGATATCAAGCTTTTGCTCTTTGGCTATCTTTAATGTCGCGTACGCGATTTCTGAACCGCGACCGGCTTTTTTAAGACCTTCGTCAGTATCAGGAATGACCACTGCGTTTTTGAAGATCTGAGTGTAGTTGCCGCGACGCACAGTAGCAGTTTGCGCGTCTGCAGTTGTCTCGTTGCCTTCAATGTGTGCGTTAGTCGCTGAAGAGCGAAGAGCGTCCGTCTGCCACTCGTGGTAAGTGTTAGTCGCTTTGACTTTTGCACACTTAGAGTAGAAGGGGGTTTCTTCTGGCGAAATGTCATAAATGACGTCTTGTAGATCCTCTCGGATACCGACAGCATCATAGCTGTCAAAGGTGTTGGTTGGCTGTGCCATGATTAATTACCTCTCATTAAGGATTAAGCTCATCGCATCTTGGATGCTGCCTGAGCGTTTAAGTTTCGATCTAGCTTGTCTTGTAGAGTCACGGTTTGACGCCGTCTTCTTAGCACCCGGCTTCACAACACGCTTTGGTTTTGCCTTGGCCTTCTTAATCGCCTGTTCCTTTCCGCCCTGGGCCGCCCTGTATTGGATGGCGTCGTGCAGTACACGGAGTACACGCGAGTCAGTGATTGCCGCGATTTCCTGCGGGTCAAACCCGTAGGTCTCTTGGCTAACCTTAAACATGTTGCTGCGAAGACTTTCAGCCTTCTGCGGGTCCGCGAAGTCAGGAATGGCCTGCTTTAGCGTCTCCATTTCTCTCTGTAAATAAGCGTTCCTAGCCTGCTGCTCCGCTTGGGAGTTGCCTTCTAGTGCCTGCTGAATCTCAGACATCTTCTGCTGATATTCAGTTGCCGCCACGTCGTACTTGGCCTTTTCTGCTGAGTACCGAAACGGGTCAGTTTCAGCCAATTCTACGCTTGGTGGCACAGGGGCCGACGGTATTTGCATGTTTTGCACTTGGGCAAAAATTGCTTTCGCTTGCTCGCGCTCATTCAGGAAATCACCGGCAATTTGCTCGAACTGCTTACGCATCTCCGCAACCTGCTGCATTCCCTGCTGGACATATTGCTGACCGCTGTATCCTCGCTTGAGATCCTCCAGGGTGACCTGCTGCTCTATACCGTCAACCTTGACGCTATATACCTCAGGTTCCTCAGAATCGGCTTCTTCAGCGTCCTCTTCGTAGTCCTCTTCTACCTCGTCATCCTGCTCTGGCTCTTCCGCCTCCTGCTCCTCTTCCTCAAAGTCCTCTTCCACCTCAGCGGTTTCTGTTGGTTGCTCCTCAGGTTCGGGTTGTACCAGTTGGCTAATAGCCGATTCGATGCTGCCATCGAATGTCATTTCGTCAGTCGTATCCACGGTGCTGATCCTCGCTCTTGCTGTTTATCGAACATCGCCTCATCCGTAAGGATGACTGCCATACGATCTTCGATTTTTGCTAACGCCCTCACAATGTGATGAGCCTCTTCCCGGTCCTGCGTTGAGGAGTGCGGGTTTAGGAAAACACTGGCCGCGTCTTCTCTAATTTCGTTTACCAGCGTGTTAAATGCCTCGTCTTGCTTGAGCCTTTTAACGTGCGCCGCTCGATCCTTTATGTTCAAAACGTGCTACCTACTGCTGCCTGCGCCGGTTGCGCTTCAGGGTAGCGTGGCTCGTTCTGTAACTGCTTGATTCTCTCTACGTCTACGGCAGTGCCGTACTTGCCGATAATCTCCGCGGCAGACAGCAACAGATCTTGATCCATCTCGTCGCGTTTTCGATCATCCTCGGCAATTGCCTTCTGTGCCTCCAGCTGCAACTTGAGCTGGTCTGTTTGCATTTTGGCTTGTGCCTTGATCTGCTCTGCCTGCAAGTACGCCGCGTTCGGGTCTTGCTGCTGACCCTGCTGAGCCTGCTGTTGCTGCATCATCATCTGCTGCTCAATCATTGGGTCCATTGGCGCAAAGTAGCGGTCGGAATTACGTACGCCGTTGATAGCCAAGATGTCAGACAACGTGTTCCTGATATTTGTCAGCGACACCATGCCGTTCCCGGGCCCGTAAGCTTGGAAGATTTGTATCTGTGTCTGCAGTGTCTGATTCAATACGGCGACCTTTTGGTCCTCGCGGCCGGTTCCTAAACCTACATTGATGGACACATCCATGGTGCTGTTCCAAGACCTTGGATCGACCGGTACGTAGCTGTCGCCTTGCAGGCGCATCATCTGGTTCTCGTCGACGTTTTGCGTCATGCACTGAAGCATCAGCTTAAACATCTGGCGCATACCACCCTCTGCCAGATTGCGTGCCATTACCTCTATTTGAGCCGCCTGTGCTTGCACTGTGGCGTTTACAGCTGTCGCCGTGGTTGACTGCAAGGCATCGGGAGAAAGCCCCGTAGACGCCTTTGTAACGCCTGTCTTGTCCTCTACCTGCTGATCAAAATACTGCAGCGCGCTTAGTGTCTGGCCGGCAACAAAAGGCACAGCCTGAGGCTGTACGGCGCCCGACTGCTTCACCCGAATCACGCCGCCTATCTCGTTGTTGAGCAGGTCATCGATGTTGACCGCGCCGTCCACGATCTCAATACGTGGGTTGTTAGTCAGGGCAACGTTATCGAGAACACCGCGCAGCATTGCCGTGGCCGCGTCTTGGTCGTTAATGATTAAGTCTGCGACTGACCGGCCGTAGAACGTGTGCGGCTCAGGGTCTACCTCAAAAACTGCAAACGGAAGGTGAGAGCATGGCTCGTAATCAAGCAGCTTGTACTTGTTACCACCCAAAACCAGCTTGTGCATCTGCGCTACGCCGGTGCCCTCAACGTCAATCTTCATGTACGCCTCGGTGATAGCGACCAAGCGCATAGAAGGGTCTTTTACGTCCTCGTCCGAGTAGTCCTCTTCATAACCGCGCCGCTCGTACTCTTCAACCTCAGAAAACGTATCCGAGTGCTGCAACCCGCTCAGATCATATACTTCCTCATAATCGTAACCCATAGCCACCAAGTCACTGACACGCATCTCGGTACGATGAGCAACACAGTAATAGTCATCGATAGAGCGAGAGTTGCGGTCGATGAAAAACTCTTCGGGCGGTACGCTTTCAATGCACATCTTGCCACGCTCAACCGTGCGCGCAATTTTAAGGTCATGCTGTGGAGACTCGACCTCCATCCCAGCCTGGTCCATTTCGACTGACATGCGGGTAGTGTGCTTGATGACCTCGACGTCGTCCTCGTTAACAAGCAGGGTGAACTCCATGTCGTTGAGGCCTTGGAAGTCATAAACCTCCTGCTCCTGATACGTATCCCAGTAGACCTTAACCACGCCACACTTTTTGACCAAAGCATCATGAAACGCATCGTTCAGTACCCGGTATCCGTTTAGCTCGTTGAACTGGTAGTGCATGTACTTGGTAGCTTGCTCGGCAGACTGTACGTCTTCTGTTCCACGTGGAACATATTCAACCGGCTTGTCAGTGTTCAAAAACACCCGCATAAGAGAGGGCTTGATGGCGCGAATAGTGTCTCGAACCTTGGTTGCAACAACCTTGGACCGGCCGTCTTCTTCGCCGATATCTACCTCACCGTCAAAGTAGCGCTGGGACTTAATGCGGTCTTCAGCAATCTCTGACTCGCAAAAATCTACAGCGTCCTGCACAGCCTCTCGTGCGATGCCTTCGATTTCTAAGTCTGTCATTGGTTTCAAGCTCATTGCTGTTCGTCCTCGCGTCCTTCTTCAATGCGTTGAGCCGTAGGTCCAACTTGCGAAGTTAGTTGAGCTACCAGCGAGCGTTTCTGCTCTGGCATCAGGTCTCGTGATTGATAGATGAGCCTAGCAATCCGCTCCTTGTTCTGTGGTGTCATTAATAACGCACCACCAGCCAACAATGCGCCGGACAACTGCTGGAATAAATCTGTGCCACCCATAGCGCCAAAGCCGCCTGTCGCCGCTACGGTTTGCTTTAAACCAATAGTTTGGTTTTGCCCCAATCGATTGACCGCGCGCTCCAACGCCTCTTGCGCAGTTAGTAAGCGCGAGATATCCATACCAGTCGCGCCATAGCCTTCTATGGTCTCTCTTAATGCGCCCCGTGCTCCAGCTGCTGCTTCTTCACGGATTCTAGTTTGTAGCGGAGGTGTTGTTGGTGTAATGCGCTCGTAATTAAGCTTTTTATCCAACTCTTGCCGTAATTTACGAACCTGAGAGGGCGTAAACTCTTGAGTGCCTGTACCGACAGACTTAGACCAATCTGTCAGATATGACGTGATTGTTGCGGTATCGGCTTTTGCTGTTGGGTTTACGAACGGGTCGGCAAGCTCTTCACGTAATTGCGAAATTGGCCGCGTCAGCTCATACAAAGAAATTGTTTTGCCTTCTTTCTCTGCAATTTCGATTAAGCGGTCAAGCTCGCTAGTGCGAGCATCAATAATTTTGTTCAGCTTTGTAAGTCCCTCTGGGCTGACAGGTATACCCTCTTCCAAAAGGGTGCCAATAACCTGCTGGCGCGTAGCTTGTTGACCCATGCGTGAGCGAGGGCTTGTGCCCATCTTGAGGTTAGTTTCATAAGTTGATTCTGGGAAACTTCTTACCAGAGGGACGGCGCTTGCAGCACCTAACGTTAATGCTGTTGCTGCCCCCAACGGGTCTGCTGATTCTAAAGCGCCGCCCGCTCTGCGCAGTGCCTCGGCTGAAGCCTGTGCTTTTGGTGATTTTTTAGCGGCAATTTTTGCTAGGTTTGCACTTAATTTAATTGGGGCGCCGATAAGTGATACGTCTGACATGAATCCCACAGGATCATCGTATGCGGTTTGTAATGCCTGACGCACGCTCCCATAGCGATCGGTATAAAAGCTCCCGAGCGCTTCCAAACCGTCACCAGTAAACATTTCTTTTATGCCTTCTGCTACAAGCATAGGGTCAGTAAAAATAGTTGCTAGGTCTTGCGCATACTGAGACCCACTACTTGGTATGTTAGCTATGGCGCCAGCTGCAGTGTATTGCGGTTGGCGATCACCAATGCCTGCTGAGCGCTCTGGAACACTTTGCTCCGCAAGTCGCGCCCTGGCTTTAGCCTCCAGCTCTAACTGCCGCTGCGTTTTAGCCATGCTATTCGTCCTCTAAATATTGACGCTTTTCATCGTCAGTAAGACTCAGCCATGTGGCGTCAGTGCCGCCCCAACTAGCTGGGGGCGTTGTTAAAACGGAAACAGGTTCTGGGGCTTCATCGTCCCCTAAAAAAATATCTCCGGTGTAACCTACAGGGGGCAGTCCATATCCTGGAGCCACAGCGTTTATTTGATCAATGTAATACTGACGGTATGGCGCGTGTTGATTTGCGGCTCCTTGATACAACATACCAGCCCTAATAAGGAAGTCGTTACGTTGCTCTGGTAAAAGCAATTGACCTGTCTCCAAACGTTGCATTGCTTGAGCCACGACAGCAGGAATGCGCGTTCCATCTTTCTCTGCTCTTGTTAACGCCGCTCTCGCTTGGGCGGCTGTAGCAAACTCGCTTTCTCTTACAACAGAGCCTGGATCTAAAACCTTCATAAAGTTAAAAATTAAAGCAAGGTCACCAGCGGCGCTTGCCTTGTCAGCGGAGGTAACCACGCGATCGTAAGCACCAGACTGTTTTTGAAAGTCTTTTGTCGCTTGCGAGCCTTCGTAATCCTTGCGTAGCTTGCCTGCCTCTTCTCTTTGTCGCGGAGTAAAACCGTCTCCAGGTTGTTGCCCACCGAACAAGACTTGCCCAGTCGCGGGATCTACAATTTGCTCGCCTTCGCTTACAACTACGCCTTTTGGCTTGTCAAACATAGACTTCAAGATCATTGGCGCTACAGACGGATTTTGCTCAATAATTGCAGCTAAATCATCTCTGCCCTGTGCGCGTAAAAAACTAGCTGTTTGATTTATTTCTCTACCAGCTTGACGCCGTGCTTGAATGTCTTGGCCTCTTTGCACTTGGCTTTGGATGAACGCCTGATTAGGGCTCAGCGTCATGGACTGCAATCCAGCCGCCAGTCTTGCACGTGCCGCTGGGTCTGCCAAGTAATCCATAGCCTTGCGGCTAAGTTGCGACAACCCGCTTACAAATGGGTTCGGTGGCCTGCTGCCGGGTGCAGGGCCCACAGCCTGACGTGGTTGCATAGCCTGCTGCCTTGCGGCGATAAATTGATCTTGTGCCGCAACTGCTTGCGGAGTATTAGCTGCCGCGATCGTGGCATTTGGAGCGCGCATTTGCTGGATGCGCTCCAGCTCCATCATCATTCTGCGTTCTTCAGGTGTCATTAATTAAACCCCAGTAATGCTTTCATTGCCTGCACAAATTCAGCGTCTCGCTCAACCGGACTCTGTTGAGGTCTTACGTTACCCATCATGCCCTGCCCGTACTGCATCTGAGGAGCCGGCAACATTTGCAGCAACCCGCCACCAAACTGAACAGGCGCCATTTGGTCGCTCATTGGGTTTGCGTTATAGTTTGCCGCTGCTTGGCCCATTTTTTGCAGCTTGGCCTTGTCCTCTTCACTCATCTTAGAAAAGATGGCTTGCATGAGGCCGATGTTTTCGTTTTCTTGATCTGTGGCAACCATGAGAAAGCCTTACCCTAAGCTTGCAAACAATGACAGGTAATCGAACAAGCCAGGCTGACGGCTGGTTGTTTGAGTCTGCGGTACAGGTGCCGCGCCCAGTGCGGTGGCCAAGTAGCCAAGAGAGCGCTCAGGGAATGACTGGTATCCTTGGAACTGCCCACGTGCCGCATCGAAAATGCGCTGGCTGAGCATCTGCTGCAAAGAACCCTGCTGGGCAAGATCTTGTTGCAGGTTGCGACCCATTCCGAAGGCCTGCTGTGCCAGACCACCGAGCTGTCCCGCGGCTGCGAGGCGCTGGCCTGCGCCTGCAAGTCCTGCCTGCTGGTTAGCTAGTGCGGCCTGCATCTGACGACTGATGTCCTGACCTGCGAGCTGCTGTGCCTGCTGGTAACCACCTAGCCGTAGGTTTGCGGCTGTGCGTGCCGCCTGCTGTAGCGCTGCCTCATTTGCCTGCGACTCTAGGATGGCCGACCGTGAGCCACCGAATGCGCCTGCGCGTTGTGCTTGAGCCGCCAGCTGATTGGCTTGCATTTGACGCGCCTGCTCGATGTCACCCAGAGACTGCTGGACAACCGTCTGCTCAAAAGGATTGAAGTAAGCAGAAAGGTCTGTGCCGGCAACTTGACCGGCCTGTACCTGCGCGGGCTGGTAGCCCATGCCCATTGCTGTACCTGCCATGGCCGCGGTTTGACCCTGCTGCGCCTGCTGGAATACGTTCTGGCCGCCTGCCGGCGCCCCTCCTGCGGCTACTGCCTGACCGCCGCCCATTGCCTGACCTGCCATTAGACCTGACCTCCAAGAATGCCTGAGCCTTGGTTTGGCACGTTCATTGGCATGTAACCGCCCATTGGCCCTGTAGGACCTAACAAACCGGGTGCCTGTGGCCCTATAAACAAGCTGTTGAATGCTTGGGCCTGCTGTGGCTGACGCTGAGCAAGCTCTGCCAGGGCGCTCTCAAATAGATTGCCAGAGCCATAACCCATGACCCCACCAAAGTCCTGCGCTTGCGGCAAACTTGCCGCCACGTCCATTTGAGGGGCCAGACCGAATGCCGCAGCCGCGTCTGCCGTGGATTGCATTGCCGCGGTTTGCATTGGCGTAAACGCCGCAACCTCGGGCCCGTAGTAAGGCATGTAACCCACTTGAGCCAGCTGCTCGGCACGCTCGATATTTCTGCGTGACGCGTCCTCAATATAAGCTGGGATTTCTACCTTGGATGTTTGGCTGCCGCCTTTCCCGCCTGACATATTAAATATCCTTTCCTAGAACTGTGTACGTCTCTTGGTAACCTTTATCTTTGAGCACCCTTGCCCAACCCTTGCGTCCTGCTATTGTGACACCCGTGCAGCCGTTCATCTTTGCAAACTCAACCGCCGAGCTGTCCATATCTACTATCTGGTCCAAGTCGCCACCGGCAAGGAATATATGCAAAACTTTTTTCCCCGGATAGCTGACTATCTCTGTAACGGCGCACCCTCGTGGTGCTGGCCAGAACTGCATCTTCCCCTCTGCAACTGACTGCACGACGTCTGCCAGTGTATGCGTGCCGTTAGACCTCTCTAGAGCCGCCTCTAGCCACGGCTTGCATCGCACTATCTCGTCAAGCACATTTGTCAATTATATCACCTATGTAGCCTAAATATCGCAAGCGTAGCCGCAGGACACGCAGGCTCATCAGAAATACCGCTCGCAGCGAAGGCCTTTAAGCTTCCGTTGGTGCTGTCACACGCCGTTGCAACCTCCAAGTAGTCGCTTGCGTTCGCATGTATTATCGCCGCCCGACTGACTACCGTAGTCTCTGCGTTACCGTGTAGCGCCGCCCTGATCGTGGTGCCGCCTAGGTTTGTGCCGTTTATCTTTGGCCAAAAAACGAACTCAACCGTACTGGCTGAAGATGAAAAGATTTGAGCCGAAAAACTAACCAGATAATACCCAGGCTCATCGAATGCGATCTGAGAGCCGGACACCGTTAGTCCGACGTTGTTACTGTCGGCTGTAAAAGTCAGCTGGTAGGTTGTGTCTGCCGCTGCGTAGGCATAGTCTGAGTCGATTGTGAAGTCGCCATGGCCGTCGGCTAAAACTATTTGCTTGTAAGCACCGCCAACAGACAACACCGGGTACTTGTTTGTGTTGTCGTACAAGATAATCCCGTCCTCGTTGGCACTGTCCCCCGATTGCTTAAAAACCAGACGTGAGCGAATGCGATTCAGGTGATCAACCAAGCGCTCGCCCCAGTTTTTCCAGTCAGGGCCTAACGGTGGCGGTGCAAGACTCACCTGTTACCGCCCGGGATGACATTCAAGCGCGGCACACCAAACCTCCAGTTGTTCAGCTCTGTGCCGTTAACTCTTAACCGTAACTGACGGCCCGAGAACCTAGCGCTTACAGGGTTGTCCGTAGTAAACGGACCGTGCGTGCTCTCGCTACCATTTGGATAAAAGCGCGTCTTGAACGTCAGTGTTGCCTGCCCTTGGGTTTTCTCGTCTGGAATGATTTCGTTTACCTTGACCACATTTGAGCCAAAAAGTATCGGCCCCGACTCTGCGTGCGGTGCAGTGCCCTCGTGATCAAACCCAGTCTCGTGATCATAAAACTTACCCGTAGCATCGAACATCACAGGGTGACGCAAGACGCCGGCATCAAATCCAGATGTACGAGACAGCTCACCAATGTTCCAGTACTGCTCAAGGTAGTTGTACACCACGTAGCGATCGTTTTCGGTTGAACTGCCAGACGGATAGAACCACCACACCTCGCCATACTGGGCGTTGTTCATTGAGGTGACCTTTGACCGCTGGTCGTTGTTAATGTCCGTGAAAACGTAATCTAGGACCTCACAGGGCATCTCCTGCACGGCGCTACCGTTAAAGAAGAAAAAGCTCTTCGACCCCATCCAGTAGGCGCCTTCCATGTGGGCAACGCACGCGTGTCGTGAAATTGCACCGCAGTCTGTACCTACACGCTGGAATTGAAACACCAGCTGCGGCCCTATGTAGGACGCAATGTGGGCATCGGTAGTAGTCAGAATCAAAGTCCGGCCACGTAGCTTGTGCCCGCTCAGTATCTCGCCGTGTGTAGACAGCTCGAAATCTCCGGCTTCATTAGTTGCAGACGGCGTCCACGCGGTGTTGTCTTCCTTGTCGCACCACTGGACCTTTCTTGGGTTTCCGCCGGCGCCTAGTGCGAACAAAAACCGCTCGCCTGTTACAACCAGACCAAGGTTAGATGTTGGCGCGTTGCTAATCTGCGCGGCAGGGTTAGAGGAATTTAACTGCCACTCGTAAAGCTTGCCGTCATCGGATGAACAAGCAACCAAGTACTCACCCCAAGTGTCTAGCGACCACGTAGTGGCCTCTTGAAATACACCGCTAGATACTCGCTCTGTCCCGTAGTATCCATTACCAAAATTTGCGGCACCGAAACCAAATCGTAAGGTGGCGTCTGCATTACCCGCCGTAAAACCGACAGGGGTGATATCGCTGACGGCGTTGCTGGTGCTAATGTAAAACAATTTGTTGTACGTTCCAGCGGCTAAATTTGTGTTGATAGAGTTATCAACCCAAGCAAGCGCACCCCTAACTGGTTTATCCAAGGTTGCCCCTGTTTTCACTCTTTCTTGCCAACCGCCTACTGGACTTAAAGAGCCGTTGCGCCAGCGCACAAGGTTAACATCTCTCCAGCGACCAGCCCCCTCCAGGTCTGTGCCGTGCCGGTAAACTCCTGCCGGGATGTCAATCGCTTGGTATGGCATAGAACCCCCTACGCTGTACGCTTCCACATATGAACAACAATGTAAGGCTGCACAATGCTGTGCGCATCGCCGCTGCCCGTATTTGCTGACTTGCCCAGAGTTGCGGCAGTTGTTGTTCCGTGCAGCTCATACTCCTGATCGTGCGAGCCCGTGAGATCTCTCTTGGCCACCTGGTTAGACGTTGTTAGATCTGCGTTGCTATCAGCGTTCGCAATAAGCGCGTGCGAGTGAGCTGGAAGCTCGGCTTCCGTTAGGGCGTGCGTCTTCGATCCGCCGGTTTCTTCTGCGGTGTCAAAGTCGGTGTCGCTGCTGTCGATGCCAACTGGAACCTTACCGGCACCAAAAGCTTCCCACGTGCCAAACCCCAAGAGAGTAGCCGGGTTTGTTGCGTCGCTTGCGTTTATGTAAATAGAACCAACCGGATAAATTTCAGCCATCGTTGGCAGAGCGTCAATTTGCGCCTGTATCCCAGAGGTAACCCCAGAAACGTAATTTAATTCTGCCGCTGTAGTGGTTACGCCATCTAAAATATTTAGCTCTGCAGTGGTGGCCGTGACGCCGTCTAGCAGGTTTATTTCTGTGGCTGTAGCTGTCACACCATCGAGCGTGTTTAACTCATCGGTGGTAACCGTTGCCCCATCTAAAATATTAAGCTCAGCCGCAGTCGACGTCACCGCAGTGCCACCAACCTCCCACAGGCCTTCTGACAGGTTTGGCTGTATAGGTTGGCTTCCATCTAAGAGTTCATCTAAAGAATCAAAGTTGTTGTTCAGCTTTGTTCCCCAGGTATCCTCAGAGGCCCCGACCTCGGGCTTTGTTAAAGAGTAAGTTGTAGTCGTTGTATCTGCCATGGTTAGTTATCCAAATGGATTCTCCGTTGTAGTAACAATGCTCCATCCCCCTGATGGCGGCGAGCTTGATTTAGCTGCCCATTGACCAGAAGGCGTCGTTACAACACCCCAGCCACCAGCTGGCGGACTAACTGATACATCCGACCACTGGTCTATCGGCTCAATGACATCATCCCACGGCGAGCCTGAAATGAATGTAGAGCCAATAAAGACCGTCGAAGTGACCGGCCTTAAATCTTGAACATATCCCTGTTCAGAGTAATCATCCCCGTCGTCTTCAACATATCCGCTGTTCCAGTAGACAGCTTTTTTCGTTGTTGCCGCTGCAAGGATAATTGCCACTATTTTAAACCCTCACGTCACTCAATAGAATCGTCGACTTCGTCGTAATCCGCATCAGTTACTTGTTCTATAGACTTACTCAGAAAATCGACGAACGCCTGACGCGCTACCGTGAGCTGATCTATGTTGAAGCGTGCATCGGCCAGCTTTGCGTCAAGGTTAGAGATGTGTGCCGTAATCACGCGTTGCTCCTCGCTAAAGTCAGCAACGTCATACTCAACATCGTTCAATACTACTTTCGGGCTTTCTTCACTCATTCCACGGTACTCCGTCAAAGGTTGTTGGTGTCTTCTGACTAGATATATTGTCAGTTAGCGCAGTTTCAACCGCATCACCATCAACTTCTGCTTTTACCCACCCAATAACAGTCGCCTCAGTGAGGTCGTCATAAGCGATAAAGTCCTCTGCCGATGCGTCTGGTGTGAATGAACAGGTGCCGTAAGATGACGCTGTATACGTCTCATCACCGACTGTTTCTGAATCGTCACAACGCCAGTGCGCCACGATGACCCCGCCGTCGGCCTGACGCTCCAAGTTTGCTATTGACCATGTAGCCATTAGTTTTCTCCTTCGAGTTGTGCGACTCGCGCACGTAGTGATTGAATCTCTTTAACGAGCATTGGTACAAGTTTGCTGTAGTCTACACTCTGCATCTCTTCTGCGTCATCTGGCACGCTTACCGCTTCAGGTGCGACAGTGCCTAGCTCTTGAGCGACCATGCCGTAACGCTGGTGTTGACCGCCATCTATCCAATCAAACTTGCGTACCTGTATGGAATCTACGATTGCGCCAGCATCGTCCGCGTCTTCGATGTTGTGCTTCAGCCGCTCATCGGATGTGGTGTTGTACGAGGTAGTGGAGCCAGAGATTGAGATTGATCCGCGAGTCGTGCCGTTAGTACGGAACTCCATAAGAGTGCCATCACCGTCAATACGATTAACAATTATCGCGGTGCCATTAGACCGCACAATGGACATAAAGCCCGATGAGCCTAAGAAGCGTATGCCCTGTGTCGTGTTATCGGCAGAGGTCTTGCCCCATAGCTGGTTTCCGCTTGAATCAATGCGTGTGCGCTCGCTTGCATTGGTGAAAAAGCGCATAAAATTAGAATTATGATTGTAGTTGATCCAGCCTCGGTAAGCGTCAGCACCTGATGTTCCGTCTGCAAAAGCAAGGCTTCCCTCGCTTGATGTGCCAGAGGCAATAGTTATCCCGCTGTCAGCAGATCCAGCAACAACAAGATTATTTGCGACAGCATTGTAGCTACTTGGACTTGTAGTCCCAATTCCTATCGACGTTCCGACATAAGCAGTGCCTGACAGGTAGAGGTCTGAGAATCGGTTGCCAGCAGAGCCTAGCTGGATTGCGCCGTCTCTTTGAACGCCGCCTGCACCTCTTGGGAAGATGCCGTCACTATCGCCAGCTATTTTAAGGGTAGTATCATCACTACCAATATAGATGTTGGTTCCGTCAGTACCAACGCTTCCGACTACTGTGCCATCTTTTTGGAACTGAATTAAATTTCCATTATTAGTATTGCGGTTGACATAAAAAGTTGAGCCAGAAGTATCTGACAAAGTTCTTGAAACAAATGAAGCACCGTCTGCTCTAAAAGACGCTCCAGTATCTGTATCTCCTAAACCTGGAGTATCGTTGGTCATCCCGATAAGGAGATTCCCGCTCGCGTCCAGCCTCATACGCTCCGCATTGGCTGTTGCGAATATGAAATACGAACTGCCTGCCGTGCTTAAAAACTCAGTGGCGTTTGCCTTTGTTGTGCCATCGCCCCAGTTTTTAAGATAGAAGTTGTTGCCTTGGCCGTCTAAATACAACTGCGCAACACTGCTTGTGCCTGTGCTGGTATTCCTAATTCTAAGCTGTACTTCGCCATCAGTTGCTGATCGTATCTGCGAATTTCCGCGAACGTCCAATAAGGCTTCAGGTGTGGAGGTTCCCAGGGCCAATTGTCCTGAAGAGGTAATGCGGCATTTCTCACTCGTATCAATGAAAAAGCGATGGCTACCCGAGCCGTTAACCATGTAATAGTTAGAGCCGTTTGCAGTATCATTATTAAAGTAATAAGTGTCACCTGTCGCGCCAAAGCCTTGATAGCCTACTCTTGTGCCTGCTCTGAAAAATGTTTGATAGACAGCGGTGCTGGCGTCGGCCTCAAAACGCACTAGGTCGCCATCGTTGCCCTTTACGTGTAAAGGTTTGGCAGGAGCGCTATTGTTAATACCGACGTTGCCGTCTGAGTCGATGCGCATGGCTTCAGTATCTAACGAGGTGCCTGTAACAGAGAAAGTTAACTCTGTTCTTGATCCAAACGTATCAGTCGCTTTACTTCTAATTGCAGACCTGACGCCAGCGCCAACTCCTGATACATCAGAACTGTAAAACTCAAGGCTTGCTAAATTTTCTCCAGCAGTCCATGCGCCGTCTTTTTGAGACTCTAAGCGAATCGTTGGGTTGTCAGCGCCTACCTCAAGCTCTGTAGCAGGAGAACTAGTACCAATTCCTACCGCCGAATCAGTGATAACCATCTTCGTATCACCAGAAGATTGCGGTGCGTCGGTTGAGCCTATGTTGTTCTTGAAGTGTATTTCGCCAGTACCAGACGTGGAGCCGATATAAACATTGTTGCTGTCAAAGCCGACCTTGCCCCTATTGCCTGATGACGGGCCGATGTCAATGTGTGGACTGGCCGCGCCTAAGTGTAGGTCTGCGTGTACTGTCGTCGCTCCGATTCCTAGACGCGCTGTGTTAGCAGGGATACGCATGACCTCGCCAAGGTTGTTGTTAAACCTCAGTGCGCCTGCGTTGTCTGCATCTCGATAGTGGATCTTTGCGCCGCTGTCGTCAGCCGTTACCGTAACCCGTGTGTTCTTGGCTCCGTCGTTCTTGTAGACGCGCATCTGTACGTCAGCAGAGGTATCGACGATATCTAACTTAGCCGCTGGTGAGTTAGTACCCAGACCCGCGAAGCCAGAAGAATTTATGGTTAGTCGTGCGGTTGTAGCATCGTTGTCGTAAAAATCTAAATTGCCTGTATTCCCTGACCGTATGGAATATGAACGCCCTGTTGTAGCAGTAGTGTTATCTAAAGTTACGTTAGTGGCGTTGCCCACACCTTCAAGCTCAAGGCCGCTTGCTGGACTGCCAGTACCCAGACCCAACCGTTCCGCAGAAGCATCCCAGAACAACTTCGCAGTCGTGCCAGTGTCTTCATAGAAACTGATGTCGCCGTTGTCAGAAAATAACGCAATGGACTTACCTCCATTGCTAGTGCTATTAGTGCCAACTCTGAATACTTTACCTGTCTCATTGTTATTACTGTCAATGTTTAAGTAAATACTTTCATCAGAATTAATTATACCGTTTGCACCACCTTCTCCACCTATCGTTAAAGTAGTGCTAGACAAGGAAGCAAAATCATTAACCGTTAGAGTACCCGTTACGTCGATGCCTGTAGAGGTGGTTTCTAGTTTCTTATTATCATTGTGATACAGCTCTACTGCACCACTTACCGCCGCCTCGAAATAGCTCGCGCCACCAAAGGTTTGCAGCGACAAATTATTACCGCGAATAATCAAATTGCCAGTGCCTTGATCCCTGATGTGACTATTAGACCCGTCATGAAAAATGAGAAGGTCGTCGCCAGCACCGAAGACAGCCTTGTCGTTGTCACCAAAATTAAGGTCAGCAGAGGTAGTACCGCCAGCAAAGGTAATAGCGCCTGAGGAAATCGAATTAACGTTAGTAATTTTGCTTACATTTAAAAAGTTTAAGGTGCTGGTATCTGAGTCTGTTGAGTCAGGCTCTAGCCGTAAAGCTGGCGCATCATTTTCATAATCTGCGCGGTCAACAAAAAATTCGAGCGCCATAGAACCATAGATGTTTGAGGCTCTAGCCGTCATTCCCGCGTAGTGCGGTTCTGTCCCAGACGTATCATTGTTTTTAAATAAAAATCCGCCGAGCAAATCGTCGTTAGTCGCGCTTGTGCTTGTGTCCTCCGCATAAAAGAACCCACCTGACGCGCCTTGAGCCGTTATAGCTCCACTGCTAGTAATACCGCCCGTTACGTCGATGCCTGTGGTGTTGACTTCTAGATACTCACTGCCATCTACATAAACAGCAAATTTAGAGCTTGCTACAGAATTGCTAGGGTCTACCGAAATATAGCCTACAGTGTTACCAGTAGTGAGATTTGTTACTTGCCCGCTACTAGCGTCAACGACTTCGATATGGTCTGTGCCATCTTTAGAAACCAGTACTTTGTCTGCGTTAGCAGTGCCAGTAACGTCAATACCCGTGCTTGTAGTCGCAAGCTTGGCCGACCCTGCCCGCTGTATCGTTAGCTCACCAGAAGCGACATTGATTACACCGCCGTCACCCTCTGCTATTAGACGTAGATCGTAGTCGTCAGAGAATGGGCGCTTGATGTCGATAAAGCCGCCAGATACACCGCCGAGTTCGATAGAGCCGTATGCGCTAGAGTTTTGGATAGTGAGGTTGTTGTCAGCAGTAATCGTGCCTGTGACGTCTATGGCGTGGCTGAAAACAAACTTGTCGTTAGTCGCATCCCACAAGATGGTCGCATTGTTACTCGCA
>Ga0181577_10001970_pt1 | contig 16239 bp, 13 predicted proteins | sample 101ome_21_FD_132468 | JGI IMG/M metagenome (GOLD analysis project Ga0181577, IMG submission 132468) | Coastal salt marsh microbial communities from the Groves Creek Marsh, Skidaway Island, Georgia - 101413BT metaG (megahit assembly) | ecosystem: Environmental > Aquatic > Marine > Intertidal...
AAGTAGTGGTGAATAGTTGGCTTGATATATTTCTGCGGTATTCCTTTTACATTTCCTAATATTCCATCTAATAATCTTGCTCTAACAACTGGACTTAAATAATGCAAATTTGCACCATAAAATCCACCCTTAGCAGGACCTAACATAATAATCAAAGGGAATCTATCGTAATATGGTAATGTCTTTTTAAACTTAGGATCATAAAAATACATATACATTTTACCAATAGGTCCACTGACTCTATCAATAGGCTTCTTAGTTTGTTTTAGAACTTCATCTTCGAGAATATTATCTCTTCGAATAACTCTACCACGAAACATTTCTTCTGCTTTGTCTCTAAACCACGCAATTGATTGCTTAGTTCTCGGAGTAATCCCAGCTCTAAACGCTTCAATCTCTAGTTCTTTAAATAAGCTTTCATCTGCCATAGTGTTATTTATATAAGTTTACGTACGTTTTTTGCGTCTATATGGTTTCAACGCTTTTAGTTTACCAGGAACTTTTTTCAATGGTTTTGCCATTATTCCCATCTCTTGTAAAGTTTTTTCAGTCCAAACCTGAAATTCCCATTTACGGTCTTTACAAAATCTATCTGCAGCTTCCCATTTGTTTCTATTTTTTACATAAGTTAAACCTTCTGCAATATACTTCTTAGTCTTACGTGCACCCGTGGGAGGAGCAGTTTCCTTATGTGGTTTAATTTCTACTAATATAGTTTTATTTTCAAATACAATTTTTAGATCAGGGAAATATCTATGGTATTTTTTATCAACATCATAGAAATAAGGTACAATGATTTCTTCGCTTGACCATTCTTTTACCTTTGGATTTTGATCACACCATTTAAATGTATCCCTTTCCCACAAAGATCTATAGATAACATTGTTATAATCACCTTTGTATTTCTTTTTATTCTCTACTGTATATCTTCCAGAATACGCCATTTTCTCATATAAATAATGATAAGATTCTTACAAATTATTTATAGGTACAAATATGGGTGATAAAATCGGCGGAGCTAAATTTCCCCTAAATACTGGTGATTATAAGTCAAGAATAACATTTCATGCGATAAAAGTTATTCCACCAAGTATTGCTGTTCGTTTTGAGGCTTCTCAATCTGCTAATGAACAAGGTGTAAATGGTAATTCAGACACAGTTGAAAAACCAAATAAACCTACAGGTGTTCAGGGGCAAGCTAATAGTATGAAGGTTGTTGAATTAGAAAACGAAAAAGTAGAATTACATTTACCTTTATCATATCAAGTTAATGATACGCAAGATTATACAACAGCATCATTAGGAATTGCTGGTGCTGGACTTCTGGCTGGTGCAAATAAAGGTGATGCAATTGGTGAGGCAGCATTCCAAGCTGTTAAAGACGGTTTTAGTTCTATTGGTGATTTATTTAAATCAGGTGCAGTATCAAGAGTTGCATTAGTTCGTGGTGCACAAGCAGTACCTATTATACCACAAGGTGTTAAAAGTGCATTGAGTATTGCTGGTAGAGTTGCAATGAATCCTAATTTACGTGCACAATATAATGGACCTAATATTCGTGAATTTAACTTTACGTTTAAATTATTTCCAAAATCTGCTGATGAATCAGAACAAGCTAAGAAAGTAATTCGCTTCTTTAGATTCCATTCTTACCCAGATCAAATAGCTCCAAATATTGCATACGATTATCCTAATTTATTTAGAATCAAATTACAATCAAAAGGAACTGACAATAGATATAAACATGTTGGAACACCAATTAAATTGTGTTATTTAAAAGTTGTATCAGTAAACTATAATCCAACAAGTACAGTATTACATGCTGATGGTTCACCAACAGAAATTGATATAAACCTTACATTTACTGAGTACAAACCACTCAATAGAGATGATGTTAGATATGAAAATAATTCTATTTTCTATCAATATGAAGGTTATGGTGCACAAGCAGAACAAGAATATAATCAACAAAATGGAATTTATGATCCTGCAGGAGATACAGACTAATGAGTAATTTTTTTAGAAATTTTCCGGCCACAAATTATTATTTTGGCGATGAAGTATTACCTACAGTCGTAGAGAATATTGGTATATATTCTGATACTGTAGATCAGGTTAGAGATATTGTTGGAACTTATCAAGATTACTATATTCAACCAGGTGAAAGAGCTGATCAGGTATCACAAAAATTATATGATACACCTGATTATCATTGGACATTTATATTAATGAATCCAAAATTAAGAGAATGTGGTTGGCCTTTATCAGATAGAGAAGTATATAAAAAAGCACAACAAGATTATTATCATAAAGTATTAACAACTAAAACTACACTAGGTGATAAAATGATTGTTGGACAGACATTAACAGGTTTGACATCAGGTGCTACTGGTACTATTGGATATAGAATTATTGATAACGGCCAAGTTTGGTTTGATAACACTACTGGTAATTTTATTTCAGGAGAAACAGTAACATCAATAAATGCTAATGGTGTTTTAGAGTCTATTGTTGTAGAATCATTTGAAGACCAATTAAATGCAACTCATCATTATGAAAATTCAGATGGTAGCTGGGCAGATATTGATCCTACAATTGGTCCGGGTGCATTAGTAACCGAAGTTACATTTTTAGATAATTTAATTCGTGCAAATAATGATCTAAAAAATATTAGAGTTATTAAAAGAAACCAAATAGAATTTGTTATAGAATCATTTAATGAGGCTATTAGTCAGTGAAAAACAAAAGTGAATACGTTCTTGAGTCTGTTCTTTTAGAATCAGAGAGACTCAACGCGCCGGTTGAATTAAGAAATATGGTCACAGACATTGACCTATATGAGCATTTAGATAAACCATATTTAACAGCTCAAGTTTTACTTATTGATAATGAAAGACTATATGAAAATGCAGATATACTTGGTGCTGAAAGAATTACAATTAAAATAAAAAGTATAAGAGATAATACTAAAGCAATTGAAAATTATTTCTATATAAAGAAAGTTATTTTTGATGAAAAATCAGGTGATAGAACACAGGTTATTTCATTACAATTAGTTGAAGATATTGGCTTTATTTCAAATTTAATTAATATTAATAAAGCCTATACAGGCAAACCTTCAAAGATTATTGAAAAGGTTGCAAGAGAATATTTAGATTGCGGTTTTGAAATAAATGGAAAGGAAACACAAGGTGACTTTAATGTTATCATTCCTAATTTAAATCCAGTTGAAACTATTCAATGGTTAACTCAAAGAGCATCGACTGTAAGAGGTTATCCATTCTATACATTTTCAACCATGGCATTTAATAAATTATATATGGTAGATTTAGGCACAATGCTTGAAGCACCTGTATTGAATCCAAATATTTCATATAAGTATAATCAAACTGCAAATAACTCGCCTGATGAAGATGTAAAGAGACGAGTCATCAAAGGTTATAGATTTAGTAATAATAGTGAAGACTTATCACAAATTATTGGAAAAGGTTTAATAGGAGCTAAATATAATTTTATTGATACTATTGATGAAGTTGATAGAACAATAAAATTTGATATTCAAGAAGATTTATTTAAACAAATGGCTGATGACGGTCTGTTAAAGCAACAACCTAATGTTCCTTTTTCTGACAAGTATACACATAATGGTAAGTCATTTAATAAAATGCAAACAGAAACAATTTCTATGTTAAGAAGTTCTGGTGCATTTAGAGAAGCGCCAGCTGGTTTTGAATCTAGTTTTGGTGAATCTTATTTGGCAGCAGATTATAAATTAGAAATAATATCCAGAGCAATGGATAATATTCTAAAGAAAAGTGTATTAACAATTGTTGTTCCTGGTTTAGACTTTATTGATGGTGATAAACATTCAACAATTGGAAATAAGATTAGAGTAGAGTTTCAACATACTCAAGCTGATCAGAAGAAATCTAGTAAGAACTTAGATACTAAAAAATCAGGTGATTATTTAATTTATAATGTTAGACATCAGTTTAAGAAAGAAAAATATGATGCCGTTTTAGGTTTAGTTAAAATAGGTAATTTGAAGAGATGATTCCAGAAAGATATTTAGATTTTTATGGTGATGAAACACGATGGTTTATTGGAACCGTTGTTGATATTAATGATCCTGCACAATTAGGCAGAATCAAAGTTAGAATATCTGGTATTCATTCCGATAATAAAATCGATATTCCAGATGATGCATTACCATGGGCGCAATGTGTTGTACCAATAACAGAAGGAGGAGTTAGTGGATTTGGAAATAATCTTGGCATTCAGCCAAATGCAAGGGTTTTTGGATTATTCCTTGACGGAACTAACTCTCAATTACCAATGGTATTCGGTTCCTTGCCAAGATTTGAATCAACTGCTGAAGGAGGTAGAACAACTTCTCTCCAAGCTAGAGGTACAAACACAATCCCACCGAATCCAGACAACAAAATTGATGAACCAGCTGATCCATATCAAGCAGAATATCCATTCAATGCCGTGCATCAAACTAGGAGTGGCCACGTAATTGAAGTTGATGATACACCTGATCATGAGAGAATTAAGATCTATCATACATCTGGTACATTTGTAGAGTTTCACCCAAATGGTGATGTAGTAACACAATTAAAGAATGGATTTAGATCTGTAATTGGTAATGATAAGATTCATGTTACAGGTAATTTAAATATTATTGCTGATGGTGATGTAACAATTGAAGGTAAAACAATTAATTTAAATAATGGAACACAAGGAGCTGCACGTATTGGTGATACAGCAGATACTGGTGATGATCCACCAGGTATCTCAGGTTCAGACGGATCGAATAAAATCGAAAGCGGATCAAAGACCGTATTCATTGGTGATTAACGTATAAATAGAAGTATGGCAAGAATTTTTTCACAAGAAGATGGCAACTTATCAGTTAAACCCATTACTACGTCTAGAACAAAATCGTACGTAGATATTGATTTAACATTTGCAAATAAACCTTCTGGTGATGTATATAAAAAGACAGATGCTGAATCTGTTAAACAAGGAATTAAAAATTTATTACTTACAAATCATAATGAGAAACCATTTCAACCTTATTATGGTGGAGACTTAAATAGGTTTTTATTTGAATTAAGCGAAGACTTAGATGAAGAAGATATTGAAGATAGAATTGCTTCAGCTATTGTCGGATATGAACCAAGAGCTTTATTAAGAAGAGTAAAAGTAACTTTACAACCTGATAATAATCTTATTCAATGTGAAATAAAATTTCAGGTTATTAGTACGTTAGAAGAAGTAACACAGAATATAACACTCACGAGGTTGAGATAATGGCATTAATAAAATCATCAGATTTAGATTTTGATACAATTAAACAAAGTCTAAAATCACATTTCGAGCAACAATCAGAGTTTTCAGATTATGATTTTGAAGCTGCTGGTCTTTCAAATATTTTAGATGTATTAGCATATAATACTCATCTTAATGGATTAATTGCTAACGTAGGTTTGAATGAATCATTCCTAACATCTGCTCAATTAAGATCTTCTGTTCTTGCTCATGCTGAAACATTAGGATATAATGTCAGATCTCGTACAGGTTCATTTGCTACCGTAAACTTATCAATTACCGGTACTGGAAATACTACAACTAATACACTGACATTACCAGCATATACAACATTTACTACAAGTGTTGATGATGTAACATATTCATTCCAGACAACTGCAGCAATAACAGCAACAAACGATGGATCTGGTAATTTCACATTTTTAGGTGCTGATGGTACGGCTAATATTACAATTACTGAAGGTGTAATTAAAACAAAAACATTCCTTATTGGTGACGTAAATGATGAACAGATTTATGTAATTCCAGATGCAACAATTGATACTTCAACTTTAGATGTTAAAGTATACGATAGTATTTCATCGTCGTCTTATACTGAATACGTTAATATTAATGATACGGTTCGTATTGATGAAAATTCTACAGTTTATATTATTAGAGAAGTTCCAAACGGTTATTTTGAATTAACATTTTCTGAAGGTAATGTATTAGGTAAAGCTCCTTCGGCCGGTAATAAAGTTATTGCAACTTATCTATCAACTAAAGGTGCTTCTGCAAATGGTGCAAGTTTATTTGTAGCTTCTGATCAGGTAAATGTTGGTGGTACTGATTATAATATTACGGTAACAACTGTTGCAAATTCTGCTGGCGGTGATGAGAAAGAATCAGTAGCATCGATTAAAGCTAATGCTCCAATTGCATTTGCTACTCAACAAAGAATGGTTACTGCCGAAGATTACAAAGCATTAATTTTAGAAAACTATTCATCTACAGTTTCAGATGTAGTTGCTTGGGGTGGTAATGATAATGTTCCGCCTGAATATGGTGTTGTATTTGTATCACTTAATTTTAAAACGGGTATTGCTGATTCAGTAAAAACCACAGTTAAGAATAGTATTGTGTCTCAACTTTCGGATAACCTTGGTATTATGTCAATTGATACTAAATTTACTGATCCTGTAAATACATTCTTAGAAATCACAACTAGATTTAATTTAGATCCAAATTTAACTAGTGATACTACACAAACTGTACAAAATAATGTACAATCAGCTATTAATACTTACTTCACAACAAATCTTTCAACGTTTGATGCAGTATTTAGAAGATCAAGTCTATTAGCTGAGATTGATGATCTTAGTCCGGCGATTCTTAACTCTAAAATGGATATTAAGATACAACAAAGATGGACACCTTCATTAAATACTCAAATTAGTACAACATTAGATTTTCCGGTAGTATTATCTCAACCAAATGGAACAGATCGTATTATTACTTCATCAGCATTTAGAGATGAGAATAATAATCTTGTTACTATTAGAAACGTATTAGATTCAACTAAATTAGAAGCGGTCGACTCTTTAGGAGTTGTTGTGAAAGATAATATTGGTTCATATTCACCAACTGATGGTGTGATTACGTTAACTGGTATTGAAGTTTCTTCTTATAGTGGAACAGCTATTAAAGTATCTGCAATTCCTGCGAATCAATCAACAATTAAACCATTAAGAAATTATATCTTAAGTATTGATACTGATATTTCGACATCAATTGCTCAATTAGATTTCCAAAATACTCCAACATCGATTGGCACTTAATAAATTATGGCTATTCATATTTCTGAAACCAAAAATCGAAGAGCTCTTACGGTTGGTAAACCAGCAGTAAGTGAAACTCTTCCTGATTGGTTTACTGAAGATAATGCACAATTAATTACACTACTTGAAAAGTATTATGACTTTTTAGATGATAGTAGTGGCGATCAATCATTTGGTACTGCAATACGTGATCTTCATCATGTAAGAGATAGTCAGGCTGTACAAGAAAAATATTTAGATGAGATTATTAAAGAAATTGGTAATGGTTTACAGACATCTGCCTTTTTTCAAAAACCACGTCTCATGGTTAAACTTCTCTCTGAATTTTATAGAGTTAAAGGTTCATTGGTTTCTGTTGAAGGTTTCTTTAGAGGATTCTTTGGTGAACAAGTAACTATTGAATATCCAAAAGATAATGTCTTTATTGTTAGTGAATCGCAGATCGGATATGACTCACAAAGATTTATTATAGATAATGGAATATATCAAACTTTTTCTATATTGGTTAAGATCGGTCTTTCTGTACAAGACTATGAATCATTATACAAGAGGTTTGTACATCCTGCTGGTTTCCATTTTGCAGGTCAAGTACTTGCTGAAAGTGAAGCAGCATTAGATCTAGCTGGTTATACTGGTGTAGATTCTGATGAAATTAGACAATTAGACGTTTCAGGTATTAGACTTGTTAGTGAAGCATCGTTAGGTACCGCTGCACCAACTGTACAATTAACTGGATTAGTTGATTCTTCTGATGGTACAACATTTAGAGCATCTCTTGATGAACTTGTTTCTGAATACACTGGCGATTCAAGTATCACAGCTCAGAGATTAGATGGATACTATGCTAATGTGGTTGAGTTGTTTACACCAAATTCATTCACATTCGATGATTCAGAAACAGTTAGTCCAAGAATGTCTATGACTACTGAGACAATGGATAATGATATGTTTACGCGATATAGTTCAAATATCCTTGATTCTTCGATATAAATAAGATAAACTGAGAGTAAAATTTAAATATGAGCAGACAAAATATTTCAATAGGTACAACAGCAAATGACGGAACTGGCGATACGCTAAGGTCTGCTGGCATTAAAATTAATGCTAACTTTGCTGAAATTTATGAGCATCTAAGTGGTGATAGCGCCGCTTTGTCTTCTAAAATCTTTATGGAAGATAGTTCAATTGTATTTGAAGGACCTTTAGCTGATGACTATGAAACAAGATTGCATGCGGTAAATCCTACAGCTGATCGTAGTATTCAATTACCAAATGCTGATGGTGTTATCACATTAAATACTGCTACTCAGACTCTCACAAATAAATCATTAACATCACCAAGCATTGTTACACCAAAAATTACAACTAGTATTAATGATGTTAATGGAAACGAATTAATTAAGTTAAGTGCAACAAGTAGTGCAGTTAATGAAATCACAGTTGTAAATGCAGCGAGTGGCAATAATCCACAAGTAAATGCAACAGGTTCAGGTACAAACATTAATTTGAATTTAAATGCAAAGGGTACCGGTTCAGTTGAAATAAGTAAAGCAGCATTTGAATCAGTTGAAATATCTGCGGATGGTGCAGCCTCTGCAAATGCAACTTATATTATTTGTAATAAAGCTTCAGCTCTTGCTGTTTCTCTTGCAGATGGTACAACAACTGGTGAATATAAAATTTTTACAAACAAAGGTTTAGGTACTACAACGGTCACGCCAACAAATTTTGCAAATGGAACAAGTTTTGCATTAGCACAATATGAAGGTGCACAATGTGTATGGGATGGATCGAATTGGTACTTAGTAGGAAATCAAAGCGTAACAACGGTAGTGTAATATGTCAGCAATTGTAACAGACCCATTAAAAAAATATTATCAAACTCTTGTCTTTAATGAAATAAGTAGTTCAACAGACAGCAATGAATTTTTCATTGGTATTGGTAAATCAGATGACTATAACGCAACAGATACAGTTGTCAATCCTGTTAGAACACTTCAAGAAGAAAGAGAATTAAGAAATAATTTATCTTCAATTAAAAAAATAACTGCACAATCATTTGTTGTTCCAAGATACAATTGGTCATCGGGTGCAATTTATTCTTCATGGTCAGATAATCAAACTGGTTATCCAACAAATTCATATTACGTATTGACCGAGGATAACGAAGTTTATATTTGTTTAAAACAAGGTAAATCTGCAACAGGTGCAGCAAATACTTCAATTGTAAAACCAAGTTATTCAGATGCTGGTGTATCTGAAACTTCATCGTTCGAAACATCTGATGGATACGTTTGGAAATTATGTTATGCTATTTCAGCTGGTAAGGCAGCAGACTTCTTATCTGCAACTTATATGCCAGTACAAGATATTACAATTGACTCTTCTAGTGCTAATACATTTGAATTACAACAATTAAACGTTCAAAATGGTTCTACTCCAGGTCAAATTATTGGTGTTGAAATTGTTGATGGAGGTACAGGTTATACTTCGGCTCCTGTAATTACATTTAAAGGTAATGGTAGTGGTGCTTCTGCAACAGCTACAATTTCTGGTGGAACAATTGTTAAAGTTGAAATGGACGATGATTCTGCTTCATTAGGTAGTGGATATGATTTTGCTTCTGCAACAATATCTGGTACAGGTTCATTAAGACCTATTATTGGTCCAAGAGATGGTATTGGAAAGAGTCCTATTAATGATCTTAAATCATCTTCATTAATGTTTAACATTCGTCCAGATGGTACTGAAGGTAATACATTTAATGTTGATAATGACTTTAGACAAATTTCATTCTTAAAGAATCTTGAACTTACAGATTCAGCAGCTCCTGGCCCATTATTCAAAGGTACTTCAGCAAATACAAATAGATATTTAACACTTACCGGAACTATTACTGCTTCGGGTTTTGCGGTTGATGAAGTTATCACAGGTGGTACTTCAGGTGTAACTGCTTATATTGATGAACTAGATAGTGCTAATGGTAATAAGATCTGGTTCCATCAAAATAGTAACAATGTTGCCGGTGTATTTACAGATGGTGAATCAATAAGTGGTAGTGCTTCTGGTTCAGGTACTGTTGATAGCGGAGATAAATATTCTACAATAGATATTTACAGTGGTGATTTACTTTATATTGAAAATAGATCACGTGTAATTAGATCAGCATCACAACAAGAAGATATTAAAATTGTAATTACGGTATAAGATAATGGCGAATACATTTACAACAACCACTTTTTCAAGCACTTATAAGGATGATTTTAGAGATAGCGATAACTATCATAGAATCCTTTTTAATGCTGGTAAAGCTCTACAAGCACGTGAGCTTACTCAAATGCAAACTATCATTCAATCTGAGATTGGTAGATTGGGTAGTAACTTATTTAAAGAAGGTGGTGTTGTTCAACCTGCTGGTGCTTCATTAGACCAATATGAATATATTAAATTAGCAACTGGTCAATTACCAAATGACACTGCTACTATTATTGGTAAAACATTTACTGTTGCAGCTCCTGCGGCTCAAGTACAAGTTAAAATTTCAGGTGTAATTGAGGCAAGTGGTTCAGATCCAGATACATTAATTGTTCAATATGTATCAACTTCATCTGGTACTTCTGGTACTTCACCAATTAGAGTTGGTAACAGTCAAACATTAGAAAATTCTACTCTTGGATCTGGTTATAATATGATTACTGCGGCTACAAATGCTGCTGGTAAAGGTTTAAGGTTCTCTATGGGTGAAGGTGTTATCTTTGCTCAAGGTCATTTCATCTTTGTAGAAAAACAAACAATCTATCCTTCTAAATATTCTACTTCTTTTGAAGGTGATATTGGATATAAAGTTACTCAAGATGTTGTAACAGTTTCTGATACAACTGCTCTATATGATAACCAAGGTGCATCTCCTAACTTAGCTGCTCCTGGTGCAGACAGATACCGTATTCGTTTAACACTAACGAAAAAATCTGATTTAACTGCTACAGATAACTTTGTTTACGTATTAAGAATTAAAGATACTGAGATCGTTGATAAAACAACTGTAACAGATTCATATAACGAATTAAATAAAACATTAGCATTAAGAACAAAAGAAGAGTCTGGAAACTATATTTCTAGTCCAATCACTGCTAAGTTTAACGATTTAAACGATTCTAATTTACAATTAGAAGTCAGCCAAGGTGTATTCTATATTGATGGATATAGAGTTCAAGCACCTGCAACTAAGATTACTGTTCCAAAAGCACAAGATACTGTAACTGCAGAAGATGAAATCATTGTTGCTCAATATGGTAACTATGTTCTTTGTGATTATACAGATAACAAAGGTTTACCAAATATTGAAACGCTTGTTAAAGTAAATCTTAGATCAGCTACTGATTATGGTGGATCTACAATCGGTACTGCAAGAGTTAGAGCTATCGAAGAATCTACTGGTAATGATATTGCACTATACTTATTTGCTATTGAAATGAATAGTGGACAATCATTTGGTTTAACAAGATCAATTGGTACCGGTGTTTCAGATTATATGAATATTGCACTAGAAAATGGTGCAGCTACATTAAAGAATACTGCTGAGAATAATTTATTATTCCCACTACCAAGTGAAAGACCACAACAAACTGGTCAATCTTATTCTACCGCTACTTTACAAAAGAGATACACATTTACAACTGACGGTTCAGGTAATGTTTCATCTGTTGCAGTTGGTGTAACTGGTGGTAAATTTACAAATACAAGTCAATGGGTTGCTTCTAGGGTTGATTCATCAATTGATAACTCTATTGCATTCTCAACATCTAGTCCATTTACAACATTTAGTGTAAGTGGTGGTGATGCAGCACAAGACTATGAAGTAATTGCTACAATTACAAAATCTACTCCAAGTGCAAGAACTAAGTCATTACAAAACACTACTAAAACAATTGCATGGCCAGGTGATGCATCAACTGATGCTGCTGGTAATAAGTACATTGACTTAGATAAAACAGATATTTTTGAAGTATCATCAATTAAATTAGTTGATTCTGATGGTGCAGATATTAGTACTAACTTTACAATTGATAATGGTCAAAGAGATAACTATTATGGATTTGGTAGAGTTGTTCAAAAAGCCGGTACATCAATTCCAACATCTGATATTTTTGTAAGATTTAAATACTTTACTCATGGTGCTGGTGATTTCTTTGATGTAACTTCTTATGTACCTGCTGAGGTTGGATACGATGAGATCCCAAGTCATAGACAAAACAATGGTGATGTTGTTTCATTAAGAGATGTTGTTGACTTTAGACCAGTTGCAACTAAATCAGCTGGTGGTATTGCATTTGACTCAGATGGTGTTGGTGGAAGTGGTATTATTAATCTATTACCACCTAATACAAATACTTTAACTGGTGACATTATTTACTACGAATCTAGAAATGATAGATTAGTTGCACTTCCTGGTGCTGCTGATACAGTAAATGTTACTGGTGCTTATAAAGTTATTTCTGGTGTGTCAGACCTAGATCCTAAATATCCTGACATTCCTACTTCATCAATGAACTTAATGAATATTAGTTTAAATCCATATACTCTAAATGAGTCTGATTTAACTACTACTCTTATTCCTAATAAGAAGTTCCAAATGAAAGATATTGCTGAACTAGAACAGCGTATTGACGAACTACAAGAGTTAACTACATTAAGTCTATTAGAATTAAATACATCTTCATTATCAGTAATTGATTCAAATGGTAATCCAAGAACTAAAGCTGGTTTCTTAGTTGATAACTTTAAGGATTATACATTCTCTGCAACTGATAGAGATGAATATAGAGCAACGATTGATGATCTAGAAGGTCTATTAACATGTAAGCAATATGCAAATAATGTTAGAATGATCTATGATTCAGCAGATGCTTCAACTACAACAGAGAGAAATGGTGATTTAGTTACATTACCTATTTCATCTCACCAATCATTTGTAGATCAGAATCTTGCTACAGAAACAATTAATGTTAATCCATTCGCAGTAATTACAAACTTCGGTGCTTGTAGACTTTCACCTGCATCAGACGAATGGGCTGAAACTAAATATGCACCTGATAGAATTGTCACAGGTGGAACAGAAAGAATTAATAGAGGAAATATATTCACGGGTAATATTAATGCTTGGAGAAATAGCTGGATCGGTAGACCAGTTGGTAATCAAGTAACTGTTCGTGGTAGAGTATCAGTAAGACGTGATATTATTGGTGATAGAATCATTGATGTTGATATTATCCCATTCATGAGATCACGTTTAGTTTATTTTAAAGCAGAAGGTTTAAGACCTAATACAAAACATTTTCCATTCTTTGATGGTGTGAATATTGCAAACTATGTTAGAGAAGAATCTTCATTCCTTAGATTCGGTACAACAACTACTGATGTTGGTAACCAGTATACAAATAGAACGTCTCATCCAAATGGTGCAGGTGATCTAATATCTAATGATGCTGGTGAAATCATCGGTTCATTTATTATTCCAAGCAATAATTCACTTAAGTTTAGAACTGGTTCAAGAGAATTTAAACTATTAGATATTTCTGCAGATAACGAAGATAATGCAACATCTAAAGCAATTGCAGGATTTACTTCAACCGGTGTTTTAAATACTAGACAGAGAACAATTGCTTCTACAAGAGTTGAAGATACATTTAGACTAATTCAAGTTCAAATGGATCCAGTTGCAGAAACATTCTTTGTAAGTGGAAGAGAATATCCAAATGGTGTATTCATTACTAAGACAGATTTATTCTTCTCAAGTAAAGATGATAATATTCCGGTAAGATGTGAAATTAGACCTGTAGAAAATGGTATTCCAACTAAAGCACCTTTACCAGATGCTTATGCTTATGTTGCACCTTCGAATGTAAATATTCCAGGTGATACAGGATTATTAAGTTCAGTACAATCTGCTGCAACTACATTCACATTTGAAGAGCCTATTTATCTAACACCTGATAGAGAATATGCAGTTGTAGTTCTTGCAGAATCTACAGACTATAACGTTTATGTTGCTAAGACATATGATTTCCAATTAGGTTCAACTGAGAAGAGAATCAATCGTCAACCTACTATGGGTTCACTATTTACTTCTCAAAACGGATTTACTTGGACTCCTGATCAAACAAGAGACTTAATGTTCAAATTATATAGAGCAGAGTTTTCTTCAAGTGGTTCAGCAATCATTGAAAACGTTAGTGCTCCATCTAAATTATTAGATAACAATCCATTCTCAGTAGATTCTGGTGATGCTACAATCAGAGTATTACATGAAGGTCATGGATTCAGCAAGAATAATAAAGTGTTTATTAGCGGTCTAACTGCTGGTGATAGTTATGCAGGTATTAAAGGTTCAAGTTTAAATGGTACAAGAACAATAACATCAGTTGACTGGACAGGATATACATTTGAAGCTGATTCATCAGCAACTAGTACAATCAGAACTGGCGGTAATTCAGTAATTGCCTCACAAAATACTCAGTTTGATGTATATGTTCCAAATGTTCAAACAATTATTCCTGATGAAACTTCTTTAAGTGGTAAAGTTAAATTAACAACTGGTCAATCTTATGCTGGTAATAGAAATACAAGTACAGCTAATATTGGTAAAGCAACTTCATTTACACCTATTACATTAAATGAGTTTAACTATAGAAATAATCCAGGTGTTATCTTAACAGATTCAAATGAAACTGCATTAATTTCTGGTAACAGATCTACAACATTACAATTAGATTTAACAACTACTGATACTAAAGTATCACCAGTAATTGATCTACAACGTTTATCATTCACAACATTTGAGAATATTATTGATAGGCAAGATTCATCTGCAACATCTACTTACAATGTTCCAATTAGTTTTGTAAATGATACTCATCCAACAGAAGGTACTCATGCTGCTAAACATATTACATCTCCAGTCACACTTGCTGATCAAGCAGTTGGATTGAAGATCTTATTTGCAGCAAATAGACCTCAAGCGGCTGGTTTTAAAGTTTACTATAAGACTGGTTCTTCGGATGATAACTTAGATGAAATCAACTGGGTGCAAGTTTCTGAAAATACAAATAACCCAGCTGATGAAATTAAAACAGTTTATAGAGAATATGAATATCTTGCTGGTGGAATTGGTGGTAATTTAAATTCATTTACTCAGTTCCAAGTTAAGATTGTAATGACTTCTACTAATTCTTCGAAGATTCCTACAATTAAGGATCTAAGAACAATTGCGATGGTAACATAATGAATAAATATATACCAGTAGAAGGACATCCAGGATTTGTTAGAGATAAAACTTCTGGAGCTATATTAAACACAAATACTTCTGAAATGCAAACAGCAAGAAAAGCAAAGAAAGCTTGGAAAGAAAGAGAAGAAGAATTGAATAGTTTAAGAGAGGACGTTGCGGCAATGAAAGCAATGCTAGCACAATTAATAGAGAAATAATATGGCAGTTACAACAATTAATTCGACAGATCCAGTATTAACTCTGGTAACTAAAACAAATACTATATCGTCTAATTTAGGTGATGTAGATGCGCTTACAAATGGTGAAGCTAATTTAGTACTTGCGATTAATAATCTAGATTCTGATATTACTGCTGCAGTTGGTACGGGTGGCGGATCAGGTGTAAGTATTGCTACATTAGATTCTGATCTTGGTATTGTTACACAATTGGTAACAAGTACTAAAACTTCAGTTGTTGGTGCTATTAACTACCTTGATTCAGATAAGATTGGTGCATTAAGTAGCTTAAACACAACAACTAAATCATCATTAGTTGCTGCTATCAATGAAGTAAATACTGCTCAGTCTTCATTTAACGAAGCTTCTGAAATTAAAGCAATCTTCTCATCAGGCGCTGGCTTATCTTATGATTCAGCTACTGGTCAGTTTATTGCAACAGGAATTACTTCTGCTGAATTTAGTAGTCCAGTAACATTATTAATTAAAAACTCTGCAGGATCAACACTCAAAACAATTAAATCACCAGGATCATAAATTATGGCTGTTAGGCGACCTTTGATAAATGATGGAAATAATCTCCGT
>Ga0181577_10001987_pt1 | contig 16178 bp, 9 predicted proteins | sample 101ome_21_FD_132468 | JGI IMG/M metagenome (GOLD analysis project Ga0181577, IMG submission 132468) | Coastal salt marsh microbial communities from the Groves Creek Marsh, Skidaway Island, Georgia - 101413BT metaG (megahit assembly) | ecosystem: Environmental > Aquatic > Marine > Intertidal zone...
CGTCCCGCGCGACATCGACCCAGCCGTGCGCGAAATTGACAACGTCTTTCTTTTCGACATTGATGATCTGCAGCAGGTCGTGGCCAGTAACAAGCAGGAGCGCGAGCGCGAGATTGCCAAAGTCCAGCTTATTATCGAAGACGAATTGCGCGATTTTCTACACTGGTTTAAAGCGCTGGGAGCAGGGCCCCTGATTCGCGACTTGCGTCAGCGCGCAGCCGATTTACAGCACGTCGAGCTGCAGCGATGGAATGCCAAATTAGAGCGCCTATCCGAAGAGGACCGCAAGCTGGTCGAAGGTATCTTGCGCGGCTACGCCAATAAACTCCTGCACGAACCCTTGGTGCAGGTACGTCAATTTGCCAACGATGACGACAGCTATATTCGCCTCGACACCGTGCGACGCCTCTTTGACCTAAACAACGGAGCCAACGGCTCAACCGAGGGAGACCAAACGTCGTGACTACGGCATGTGTCCTAACTCTAGGCCTCTCGCTCGTTCTCTACCTAGCGGCCTCGCTCTTGTTTCAGGGCTCTTTCCTGCTGCGTAAAACGGGATGGGAATCACTGGGACGTCGCGCGCTTCTGGTCGGCGTCTTCGTGCACGTATTTGGCATGGTGCTACACGCCACCCTATCCGGTCAATCACCCTTTTCTAGCCTCCTGGTCATTATCTCTTGGCTGATCATAGCGCTGCTTGGCGGGGCGCTGCTAGCGGAACACTATACGCGCGTGCGCTATCTGAGCCTCTTGGCGGCTCCGCTGGCCTTTCTCGCCCTCCTCTACCCAATGCTCATGCCGGTAGAGCTGGCCAATAGAGACCATGTGCTGGTCCAGTATCCCTGGCTCGGCGTGCACGTCGTGCTCTCTCTGTTGGGCTATGTCGGCTTCGCGCTCGCGTTTTGCACGGCCGCGGCCTATTTGCTACAGCAGCGCGCGCTCAAGCGCGGCCGTCTCAACCACTATCTGCCCGCACTAGACACCTCGGCAACTGCGACCTTCCGCTTTGCCGGGATCGGATTCTCTATTTTCACATTGGGCTTGGGGATGGGTATTATCTGGATGTTTGGCGCACCTGGTGCGCACCTGCAGGGACCCGATACCAAGATATGGATGGCGATCCCCCCGTGGGCTATCTTCGCCTACTACCTCTACGCGCGCGGCATCCATCGACAGCAGAGCAGTCGCCTCAAGTGGGTTGTAATCGTCGGCTTTATCCTCGTCCTCGCCAACCTCTTTGGCGTGCGCCATAACTTTGGCGAGCAAACACCCAATACGCAGAGCCAAACCGCCTGGAGCGTGCTCTACCTCACTTAAAACGCGTGCGCTGGCCATCCTTCTCTTGCACTGCGCCATGTCGCATCAATATGATGCACTGTTGCAGCCTCTCCGTTACAATTCAGGTCACCAAACCGCCCCCAAACAACTAAGTGTTTGTTTTATATAAACCTGTGCGACCCAACGTCACGCCATACGCGCTGGCACAGATCTTGCCACAATGTATGCGTCTAAAGCCCTCTATTCAGCTAGGAGCACACATCGTGAAACGCGAACGTTGGATTCGCCTAATTGCCGGCACATTCGTCATGACGAGCCTGGCACTAGGCCATTTGGTCAATCCCTATTTCTATCTCTTTACCGCCTTTGTAGGTCTCAACCTTTTCCAATCGTCGCTTACAGAGTGGTGTCTGATGGAAGACATTCTACGCAAGATAGGCATTGAAAGTTAAGTGAATTGTATATGAATGAAGTGATCGAACTCGCACTGTTCTCGGGCGCGTATTTCGCGTTACAGCGCTACCTTCTTCCCCGCTTAGGCGTGCCAACCTGAACAGCGCTCACACTTCCGGAGGAAGAAGAAAAAAAGACTACCAACCGATACGCCAATACGACTAGGTAGTACGCCAGCAGCAGAGCATCAGCCCAGACTAGTAGGGCCGCGCTAAAAAGGGAATCTCCATTTCAGCCGCCGTCAGTCCACCGTGTGAACCGTAGTGCCGCTGTTCGAACTTACCGCGCTCGTACCACCACACAGACTGTCCGGCGTGCGGCAGGACAACCAAATCGCCGATGTGCGCGTCAAACGCCTCGCTGGGTGGACCCGGTCCAAAGAGTCCACGCTCTACTAGGTCCGTGCAGCGCAGCACGGAGGCCCGACCGCGCAGGCGCATTTCGAGAAACGCCTGTGCCTCTTCGATGAGCCCATCATTGATATAGAGAAACAAATCGCGGCACGAGCCGGCCGGAACCAAGAGATCTCCGAACTCGCTGCGCCGCAGGAAACGCTCTATCCCATCAAATTCAGGCTCTATGTTGAGATAGATCGTCGTTTTGGGATCGATCTCAGCCATGCCGTGGTCGGCCACCATTAGCAGGAGCGTATCGCCGTCTAGCCCCTCGCCGAGGATCTGTTCAGCCGTGGCCAAAAAAGCATCTACTTCAGCGTTGATATGAGCCGAGTCGGGGCCGTGCACGTGCCCGACCTGGTCTATGCCATCGAAATAGAAAAAGAAGTACGATGGATCCGTCTCTTCGCTCAGACGCTTCTTCAGAGAGGTGAGTCCCTCGGCTAGCGTGCGGTAGGGAACAACGTCTGCTCCGTCGTACGTTAGGCGCGCATAGGGCGACACCAGATGTAGCGCAGGTTGAAACGCACAGGAGCGAATCCCCATTTCCTCCAGATCGCGATAGACCGTTTGCGTCGGCAAGATCTCTTCTGGCTCTACGTCCTCGAGCGCATTGCGCATCTTGCTGCCGGCAGGAGAGAATAGGAGCGGCACGACGATCTGGTCTATCAGCGGCTCATAGTATTGCCATTCGTATATACCGCTCTCAACGGGCGGCATACCGGTGTGAATACAGGTTACATGCGCGGCCGTTGTGGAGGGAAACTGCGCGGTCATCTTTTCGGCGACGCCCCCTTCGACAAAGCGACGCAAAAAGGGATCCGACCGTAGCCGAGGCTGACAAAAACGCCAGCCAAACGCGTCGATAAAAAAGAGGGCCACCTTTTTCCAACGCCGATCCACGGGCCCGATAAGCTCAGACGAAAGTCCCGAGTGCCCTTGGCCCGTCAGTGCATAGCGCACCATCTGCGGCAGATCTGCAAACGAACGTCCACCGTACTCCGGCAGCACTACCTCTGTGTCAAACACATCCATTCTCCAGTAAAACAGCGCCGAACCGATGCGCGGTGCATCGACCTGATCAGCGCTCACTCTTGCTAATAAACGATGGAAACTATCCCGGCGCGAGCCCGCCTTCCCACGCCCGCTTCCACTCTGACACGATACAAGTACGTGCCGGGCGGCACGCGTCTCCCCCACGCATCTCGTCCATCCCAAATGCGGATATGCCGCCCGCTCAGTTCCTCAGCGGTCTGTCCCGAGCGTATGCGTCGGCCGTCTAGACTGAATATCTCAAACGCCACGGGTGCCGGACGCGTCAGCTTTAAAACATCGTACGAAACGAGCAGATAGTCGTTAACGCCGTCTCCGTTGGGCGTTAACAGGGACGTCGTTCCGACGAGCGGACCGACGAGGAAGGGGTCTGCTTCGCGCAGACGCACGGCCAAACTCCCCCCTAGACTCAGTGGATCAACGTCGCCCTCGCGGGCGAACTGGTACACCGTATCGACCTGCGCGCTTTCCACGTCCCTGCGCCGGTCGAGCACGCGCACTTGGAACGGAGTGCCGTCAATAAAAACAGCCGCCCGAAAAAAGAGCTGCACAAAGCTGCCGTCCTGCACTACGCGTTCCCACAGGTTCACATCAAAGCCGCCCTCGCGCTCTAGGTCTGCGGTAAAAACGACCGTTTGATCATCGACGCGCACGCTGTCGACGGCAAAGAGCTGAGCCGGTGTTTGCACGCTGAGAAATCGAAAACCCGTCGAAGCGACGTCTTCCCGCCGCATTTGCAGCGAGAGCACAAACGGCGTCTCGACGCCAGCGTCTACCTGCAGCGGACTAATCTCGGCCCGCAGTTGGTCGGCCAGGGGACGCGTTGAATATTCGAAGACGAGTCGCTCCAATTTTGCACCGGGTTCGAGTAGACGCACGCGAAACTGTATGTAGCGATTGGGGCTGGGCGAACGGATAAGATCGCCGTCCACCGTCTCCCACGCGCTCCACTCGGGATTTGGCAAGACGGGGCCCTGTTCGAGCGCTCCGAGAATGCCATCAACGCCGTCAATTCCCTCCCATACATCGCGAGACTCACGCCGCAGACGCTCGCCCGACTGCACGTAGTAGTGCAGCGGCTCTTCGTCCGGCCCCGTGCGCGTTTGCAGCACGACGGGGAGATCCTCTAAGCCCACCGCACCTTCGTGGCGCACTACGCCCCATACCGGCGTACCGCTGCTGGCCAGCAGCGGCTGAGATACAAATTCGCCCGTCGGCACCGTGCCGTCGGCATACACTTCGACCTCGGCAATTTCCCAGGGCAGCCCGTTCAGCGGCGCAAAGCGCAGATAGCGCGCCCGACGCGTGCCCGTTACCTGGCGCGTGCCGGGCCAGTCTATGACGGCCCTATTATTGGGGCGCGTGCGCGAGTAGCGAATCAGCTGCGAAAAGTCTTGGTCTATAATGACGCGTAAAAAACTCAACGCCGTCTGTCGCTGGCCTAGCCCCAGTTCGAAGGACTGAGGAAACGAATCGACGTTATCGCTGTCCAAGCGCGGAAATATACGCACGCGATTGATGCCGAATACGCCCCCCAAATCAATAAAGACTTCAACCTCGCGCTCCACGCCCTCCTCGTCCGGATTGAATGCCGTCGCCACGTCGCCATCAATCAGCGCCCGAGCCGCGTCTGAGTTCAGTATGGTGAAGGTGTCCGTAAATTCGTCGGGGGCCGTCTGGAGGGGGCGAACACCGCCTAAATAAGCGCCTCCGCCGCGCTGCACGGCCCGATCGGCTATATTGCGGTCCACCGGCGCCGACCACGTCCAGATAGAATCGGAATCTATCTGCACAAATGCGCTGGAATCGACAGCGGTATCCCATGGTATACCCGCACTCCCAACGACAAGGCGCAGCTGGGATTCCCCCCGAGACGGCATGCAGCACAGCAGCAGCCCCATACACAGTGCAATCCGAGTGTTCATAGGGCCACCCGCACCTTGGCCTCTTGAAGCGCTTCTAGCAGCGCTTCAAGGCCGTCCTCATCGAGCGGATTGTCGCGCAAGTCCACCGTGACGAGCGCTTGCAGTTCGAGTAACACCTCTATGCGACGCACCTGATTTGCATTGACGCGCAGACGAATAAGGCGATTCAAACCGCGCAGCGGCGTGAGATCTTCCACTTCGTTAAAATCTAGAAAGAGCAGCTCAAGCGAGCGCAAACTTGAAAAGGCCGATATATCGCGGACGCCGTTGCGCGACAGCTCGAGGGCGGTCAAACTACTCAGACCGGCCAGAGGCGAAACGTCTACAAGCTGATTCCGCGAAATATCCAACGTCTCCAAACGGGACAGACCGGCCAAGGGCGAGACGTCTTCTATCAGGTTGTTGGCCATGTCCAGCAGGCGCAGGCGGCGCATGCTCGCCAGCGAAGAAATATCGACGATTTGGTTTCCGTTGAGGGTCAGCGTCGTCAGGCGCGTTAGGCGACGCAGCGCAGAGATGTCGCTAACCTCGTTGCTAAACAGGCGAAGCGTTTCCAGCAGCACCATATTCCGCAGCGGCTCGACGTCGACAATGCGGTTGTTGACCAGCGCCAAATTGCGCAGGTTCGTCAAACCTGCGAGCGGAGAAATATCGCGCACGGCCGTATTGTTGATCTCCAGACTGGTCAGCTTTTTCAGTTCGGCCAGCGGCAGTATAGAGGTGATACCATTGTCTGCCGAGGAAGCCGTTCCGCGTATGCTGAGCCGCTCGAGATTGCTGAGCTGCTCTAGTCCGGCAAGCGAAGCGGTGCGACCGGGCACGTTGAGCAACGTGATGGACCGCAGGTCACCGAGCGTGAGATCGGCTGTCGGTTTATCCACGGAGCGACGCACTGCGTCTTCAAGTCGCGGATCCTCAAAGACAATCGCCGGCTCGTAAAAACTCACCTGCAGGTCGCGCTGGCGCAGGGACAGAACGTCTTCGCTGAGCAGTGGGTTACCCGATAGCTCTACGCTGCGCAGTCGCCGCAGCAGTGCGAGAACGCCGATATCGCGAATGCGGTTATTATCTACCGTCAGCACCTCTAATCGCGTCAGCGTGCGCAGCGGACCGATATCGATCACTCTGTTATCGTCGAGGTTTAGATGCGTAAGCTGACGCAGGGGCGCGAGCGAGGAAATATCGCCAACGGCATTACCAGAAAGATCGAGCACCTCCAGGCGACTGAGGGCAGACAGCGGGTCAATGTCACTCAGCGCGTTGTCCGAAAGATAGAGTGAGACAAGTCCGCTCAGGGCCTCAATACCCTGCAGTGAAACCACGCCTTCCGACCCGGACTGTAAGGCGCTAAGCGCTGCGAGCTCATCTGTTCCCAGCATCCCGGTCGGCTTTTCGAGCGCGCGTCGCACCGCCCGCTCTAATCCCTCGTCGACAAAGTGCGTATGCTCGTACATCACGTCCCCTGTGATAGGATCTTGGCCGACGGGCACTTCGCGCTCCGAACAGGCAGTTAAAGCCGTACACGCTAGTGCGATCCTTATTAACCACGGCCTTATCACTAGCGCTCGACTCCGGCGTAGACCGTGAGAAAACCGCGCGTCCGCGTCCGGGTTCCCTCCACTTCAAAGTATCGCCGCGTCATGTCAAAGCCCAACACGGTTGTAAGGCGATATCCCTGATAATCGGAGATATTAGTCAGCTGCCCAACGAGTGTCGTCTCATGAAAGGAGTCTTCATATCCCGGTGGCGTAGGATCTCGTAGCTGGCTAAACCTGTGGTGCTCAATACCGCCCTCTATATAGGAGCTCAGGAAAACCGGCAAGCGCGACATGAGGATAAAGATCTCGCTGAGCTCTAGGCGGCGCGGCGTGCGACGATCGATGGGCGATTCGCGGCGAAATTCACTCTTCCAGGCGGGAATAAGCGTCAGGCGTCCTAGCTGAACGCGGTATTCCGCCTTGTTGATAATCCCGAAAAAGTATCCCTCTCTACGCTGCCCGCGAAGGCGTAATTGGACGGATTCATCGCGCTGATGATACCACTGCCACTTGGCGATATTTCTTAGCTTTAGCGCGGAAAACCTCGTTAGGTTAAGACCTAACCACGTCGTGCTAACCACCGCGTTGCGCGCCGGCAGCGGATCGCGCCGCGGCAGCAGTTCACCGCGCGAGTTGGGCAGCTGCACCCACTGCAGCAAGTCGTCTTCAATATCGTCTTTAACCCGACGAACATCGCCAAAAAACCGCAGGCGAGCCCAGCTAAACGCGTGATCGGCCGTTAGGATCGCATAGTCGGCTTTGCTGCGCCCGTCGTCGGCTATTTCACGCAGATGCTGGCGGCCCACCGTCAAACGAACGTCGGGCCATAAGAAAACGCCCCCGTACACGTTGTAGCCCCGACGGTCGCGGCGGTAGGGAAAATCGGCCTCTTCATCGTTTTCAAAGCGATCTACCGTGCCGTTGTGATTCATATCGATGCCGTATAAATACTCCGGTCGATCGGTGTGAAAGCGGAGAAAAGGCTCCTCGTAATCGGGAACGCGATTTGGACTGGCGGGACTGTCGTTTTGGTTAAAATCAGAGACGAAGTCGTTGTTCTCATCCCAGCCGGGAAATACGGATACGTCGCCCGAAGTGAAGCCGCTGCGCTCCCAGTCCGGAAAGCGATCCTGATCGTCGTTATCGTCGACAAACTCGAAGTAGCGGAAGTCCGATCCATAGTCCACCACGCCGTTCTGGTCGACCACGTGCAGCCCGGTTCGATAGTTGGCACCCATGCGAAACGCCTCTAAGAAGCCAAAATAGGGGTAGCTCTGCTTGGAGACGTTGAGCATCCAAGCCAGTGCCTCATCGCCGCCGACGTGATGCTTCTGCAGAGCCGGATTGGGATATTGCCTGTATTGGTTATTAACGTTGATTTCCAAATACGCATCCAAACCTTCAAGGTCGGTCATTTCCACCGTAAAACCGGCCACTTGATTCGCCGTCGGCAGGCCGTAGTCTATAGAGAGCACGCGCTGGTTGGACGAGTCCTTTACGTTGCCTGGCGCCCGCGCTGCGGTCAGGAAGACAACTTTACCCTGAAAGTTGTTTTGCCGATCAGAAGCCATTTCTACCAAGTAGTCGTTGGCCAAGACCAATTCAATTTGCACGCGCTGAATTTTGCCCGGATCGGGCCCCGTATAGGAGCGATCCTGCAAATCGTAGCGCAGCGAGATAGACTCGCTGCCGTCGGCCGACAGATAGCCACGTCGCTGGAAGCCGCCCTCTATGAGCGGGCGAAAGCCAATCTCGGAGCCGCGCGTCTGTTGGCCTTCCGTATCCCAAATAACGATGTCGTGCGCAAAGAGCGCTCCGCCGGCCTCGCCGTCTTCGGGCGAATCGTCGCGAATTACGACCTCTATCAGCGTCACCTGTCCTACGTTTTGCTCACCCGTCAGATTGCCCTTCAGCACGTTGCCATTAAACACTTCGGTCTGCGTCTGTGCGTGGTGTGCGTTGACAAACGTTCCGCCCACTTTTACAAAGTCGCCCACCTGCATTTCTACGCGTCCGCCGAGCAGGCTGGTGTTGTTAGAGGTCTCCGACCCACCGGTATTGCTTATACGCGACAGCAGCATCGTGGCCGCATACTTATCCGATTGAAAGTCCCACTGAATGCCGTTAAAACGCGGCTTTGAAAAGGTCATCGGCGTCAGCGTAGTGCGCAGTTCGTTGCCGATTGTGATCGCATAGTGAAGCTGCCCCTTGTGATCAGAGGCAATGAGCAGATTGGAAAACCAACCGCCAAACCGGCCATCTTTTCTCAGCAGCGACCCAAAGGGCTGTGGGTTTTGCTGCCGCCAGTCAAATACCAGCCAACCGCGCGTCAGCAAGTTTCCATACACGTCGTATATGTAATTCCCCTCTAGCGTCGTAGAGACGTAGCGCTGGTAGTTTTCACGCGCGTAGTTGGAATATTCCCACTGGCGCCAGTTAAACTCGTTATACAGCTCCTGCGGCACGTACCACTTGCGCACGCTCGGATCCAACGCATCAAAGAGCACGCCGGGGCCCGTGGGCTCCCACGACACCTTACCACCGCGCTTTACGTTGCCCAGACGTGCCCCATAGTCCTGAGCACCGAGGGCAGAAGCCGCCAGCACAAGCGCCAATGAGAGGCAGCGTATCATTATTTTTTTATATCGTTGCAAAGTCGCTCCCCATAGCACCCTTGGACGGCGTCACCTTTTGACGCGCTTTCATCCGAACGCACAATCGCAGATATGGTTCTACCGTTAGAAACGTAGGCCGTGCCAGTACCATGCCGTCGCAGCTTCCTTTCGCGCATAGTACCTCCTCGCCCCGTGCGCTCTCTAATAGGCACAAAGGCCGCTCCAGTGGCTCAGTAGACAATACCCAACGTGCCCATGTGTTTTTCCTCAAATGCATTGGCGCGCACGCGCAGCACCCAGACGTAGGTGCCCGGCAGCAGCGGCACGCCCTCAAACGATCCGTCCCATGCCAGTTGGACGGGACCGATACCGAGCTCTTCGTCTATGAGCGCACCCAGTCGACGTCCGGCCAGATCGTAGATCTCTAGCTGAACGGGGGCTGGACGCGTGAGCTGCAGTATGTTGAAGAAGACATCCCAAACGTCGTTGACGCCGTCGCCGTTGGGCGTAAAGAGACGCAAGGGCATGGCGATCTCACCGACGAGCTTGCCAATCTGCGGCTTTGGTATGGCCACGGAAAGATCGGATAACTCGGCAATATCGGCCGGTTCAAACTGCACGGCATCGCCCGGCGTAAAGGCCTGCGGCACCGCCGGAGCACGACTGTTATACGCACGGCCAGAAAACGTAGTGCCAAACCGAAAAATCGGTAGGTCAAACGTCAGTTCGAGCAGCGCTCCTTCCTCACGCACCTGTGCAAAGCTAATGCCGAAGCCGTCGTCTCTGATGAAATCGACGTTGAAATCAAAGGGTTCGCCGTTGAGTTTAACTTCGCGCACAGCCGATATGGCAACGCCCGTGTCTACCGCAATACGATCAAATCCGCGCACGGCTCCACCCTCTTCAAAAAGGCGGACCGCATAGCGGAAAGACGCCGCCTCTTCCGCCTCGGCTAGACGCGGAAAAACCTCGGCGACGAGGCGACCGGCAATGGGCGGCTGTATGTAGGAAAAGCTCATTTCGTCGACCCGCCGTGCCGCGTATAAATCGCCGCGAAACTGGAGCTGAAACTGCACGTAGCGCCGCGGGTTGGGCGCGGCAATCAGCTCTCCGTTGATGGCCGCAAACCACGGACTCCAATGCTGGACATCCTCAACAATGCCACCGCGCGACGTCGGCAGCAGTTCGACGTATTCCTCCCGCGTCACCTCTACATACGCATTATCGGCCGGCGTATCCCCCGGTATAAACTCGCGAAACACCAGAGGCGTATCGTCCAATCCAGTTCGCACGCGCACCGAGAGCCCGGAAAACTCGGGCGTCCCTATAGCTTCTTCTATCCAATCGACTACGCCGATGGCCGCGCGGTCTCCCATATCGATGATATCCGTATAGTAGATTCCCTCGCGCAGGAAACCCGTGCCGTATACCTCGACCTCGTCAATCTCAAAAGGCTGGTCGGCAAGCGACTTGATCTTTACATACCGCGCATATTGGGGAGGCACTTCGACATCGACGATAGGCTCTTCGTTTTCGGTGTCGCGCGCCACCAGCACGTCTGGCGTGGTAAAGCTGTCGAGATCCTCATTGATCCACACCTCGTAGCCGCGTAGAAAGTCGTTGTGAAAGGGGGCAGAAGGCGTCTCTACTACCGTGTTGCGCGGATAAAAACGCACCCTAGATACACCGATGGGAGAACCAAAGTCGAGAATCAGCCAGATACCTCGCGTCGTAACGCGGGGTTCAAAAAGAGTCGGCTTGCGTTCAAAGGCGAGCTCGTGATCGCCGTTTACCACCCCCTCGAGCTGCGACGGGGGAATCCGTCCAGACGTCGGAGCCATTACCTTACCGCTGACAAGGACGCGCGAAGCTATATTATCACGCTCATCAAATCGCAGAGGAACGACCCAACCGGGACTAAAGGCGTAGTCAATACTGCCATCGGGCGAATTAGTCCGCTGCACCTCACCGCTAAAGGCGTTCAGCACAAACGTGGGGTCTGTGCCTACTCCACCGCTGCGCCAAGAGCGCGTAGGACCACCGAGTACAAACGTCTGAGCAGGCTGTGCCCATGCACTCAACCCGCCCTCCAAGAGCAATATCCAAGCTGCGATAAGCAGAGCGTTCATCGATTCAACCCCGCTGTCACCGTCATAAAAACCGTGCTCGCATCTTGGCTACCGGCGCCCTTGAGATTGCGCCGCTGCAGCTGTCCGCCCGTGCGCGTAACGATTTGATAGCCCTGATAGGCAGTCTGGTTGCGCAGCTGCACCACGCCCGTCCACGACGTTGCGTCCCGCTCTGCACCCGCGCGCATTCCCTGCAACAGCCACAGCCGCCCGGCCTCTATACCCACCTGCAGTTCGGTGCTAAAGAGCTGACGTCCATATTTGGGGAAGTAGCTCACACCTACGCTTTCGGCCATCAGCGGCTGCGTCCACATCAGTATCGCCCATTGCTCAATGCTTTCCGAAAGGGACACGCGCGTGCTAAAAGGTCGTTCGCGCCGATATTCACTCTTCCACCTCGGCTCCAGCACGCCTAAACCAATGGGAATACTCCACTCTGCTTTGTTAATCACGCCGAGAAAGAAACTCGTTTTTCGCCCTTCGCGCTGGCGGGCCTCCTCAGCGGTTTCCAACTGCTGAGCCCAGTGCCACTTCACGCGGTGAAAGATGCGCACCCCCGGACCAATGCGCTGTTCAACGTCGGCATACAGATCGTTTTTCCACGCATTCAAACCGGGCAGAACGTCTCGCACGTCAACCATGCGCCCCGGAGCGTCCAGAGGCTGCACCCATTGACGCAGATCGTCTGGTATATCGTCTTTGACGCGCGCACCGTGCGCGGCCAAGCGCAGGCGGCCTCCACGCCCGAGCGAGCGCACCCACGTCGCCAAGTAGTAGTGGGAACGCGTGTGCCCATCACCGGACAGCAGGCGCATATTCTGGCGTCCCCAAACGCCCTTGAGTCCCGGTATAACCTCGACCTGTACAAAGGCGTTGTACCCGCTGTGATCTTTCTTGTAGGGGTAGTCGGGCAGGATATCGTTTTCAAAGCGATCAATCGTGCCATTGTGGTTCATATCTAAGCCAAAGAGAAACTCGGGGCGATCGGAGCGATAGCGCAGAAAGGGCTCCTCGTAGTCCGGTAACAGGTTACCGTTTTCATTGTGATCGTTGAGAAAATCTCCGTTTTCATCTAAGCCAGGCCAGGCAATTTCGCGTCGGTCCGATCGAATCGTACCCGCTCGCTGAGCCGCATCACTGCCCCAGTTGACAAAGAATGGGCGCTGCCATTCGGTCAACCCATTGAGATCGTCGTCATCATCGACAAACTCATACACTTGTGGAATCGGGTTTTTGTAGCTAATGCGTCCGCTCTGATTGCTGATCCAGTAGCTGGTACTGTAGTCGTCTTCCATGGAGAACAGCTCGGCAAATAGGGTCCAGGGACCGCGCCGATACTGCGCATCTAAATATGATGCAACGGCCAAGTCTGCGCGTTCGTAGTGCCCGTTGATAGCGGGGTTGGGATAGCGAAAAAAGCGTCGATTCAGCACCCATTCGCCCTGTAGCGACAGCCCTCCCCAGTCTACCACGTTCCAGTCGACGCCGATCAGTTCACTGGCCGTAGGCAAACCATAGTCGAGCCGCAGGACGCGCGTATTGCTGTTGTCCTGCACGTTGCCCTCCGAGCGGGCGACGGGCAAAAAAACGATCTCGGCATTGCGCGTCTGTCCGTCGGTCTGTAAGTCAGAGGCCATATCAATCCGATAGTCGTTGGCCACCGACAGCTCGACGGCAACCCGGCGCAGATCATCCGATTGTATATCGTCGAAATCTAGGCTCCCCAGATCGTATTCGAGCAGAATACTCGACTCATCGCGCGCAAAAAGTCGCCCGCCCTGCACGACGCCTCCCTCGACCGTGGGCAAGAAACCGATGTCGCGCCCGCGGAGTTCCCGACCGCTGGTATCGACAAGCACAATATCAAATCCCGCCAGTGCGGCACCGACCGTCCCGCGACCCGGCGAATCGTCGCGCACGCGCACCCACAGCTTGTCGAGCGGCTGATTCTGACGCACTGTGAGAATGCCGTGCAGCGGGTTTCCCTCGTCAAACTCGACCTGCGTCAATACGTTGTGGGCGTTGACATAGGTCACGCCAAGCGTCGACTGAGCGCCCACCTGCATCTGCGCGTGCCCCGCCATAAGCGTGGTCGAGTTGGTCTGAGCCTCTTCGTCTGGATTGCTCGGGCGCGAGAGCAGAAGCGTGCTGCTGTAGCGCTCGGCCGCATAGTCTAAGCGCACGCCGTTAAAACGAGGCTTGTAAAACGTCAGCGGCGTAAAACGCGTGAAAATTTCATCGCCGATCATCAGGCGGTAGGCTCCAGTGCCGCGCTCGTCCGACGCGATGACGAGCCGACTAAAAAAATCGCGATAGGCCGGACGCTGGTCACCCTGTAGACGCAGACTCGACAGACCGCCTAGGTTTTTGTCGACGACGCTGCCGCGCGGGCCGGGCTGCTCCTGCATCCAGCTGTAGACCAACCAGCCGCGCCCCAGCGGATTGCCGAAGGTGTCATACGCCTCTTCTCCCTCGAGCAAACGGCTCAAATACCTGGCATAGTCATCGCGCGCGTAGTTTGTCGACTCGGCGTACCAGGGACCCATATACGTCTCCGGCAGATGGCGCGGTGCATACCACTTGTGCAGCGAGGGCGAGACGTACTCCATTTCGAAGGTCTCACCGTACGGGTTAATTGTCGCGGTGCCCCAGCGCTGTGGGTCGACCTCCCGACCCTGTCCCCACGCTGAGCCAAAGGCCGTCAATACTAGCGCAACCAGCGCGCTCAGACGCGTCAATAGACTACGTGTACGAGGCGCATAACCTGCGTACCCTCCGCTGCGCTATCTGTGCTAAATCGCACCCGCACCGCATATATACCCGGAGGAACAAGGATCCCATCCTCGTTCCTACCGTCCCATAGGAAAGCGTGTTCACCGCTGGGACGAAGACGCCGAGCGGACAGATCGCGCACTCTACGCCCCGACAGATCAAAAAGGCCTACGTCTACGCGCTTTTCCCCTTCGACGTGGTAGATGGACAGCTCAATGCGCGCGCGGTCGTTAATTCCGTCGCCGTTGGGTGTGAACGCACGGGGCTCCACGCGCACGTCGCGCAGCAGCTGAGTCTCTTCCAAGTCTGAGACAACGACGAGCGTTTGCGAGGAGACCAATGCACTGGCATCTCCCCCGCTAACGCGCTGCACGCGACCAGGACGCGTCTGGCGCTCGAGCTCTGCGCTAAACACCGTGCTCTGCAAAAACACCTTGGTCTTAAATTTGAGTTCGTAGACCCCGTTGCCGCCCAGCACGGGGCGGGGAAAGCTCAGCACTACCGAGCCGTCTTCCTCAAGCGCATCTTCTAGCACGCCGGGCCACAGGGTCTGTCCTCCCCCTAAGCGCAGCACAGCATCTGTTCCAGAACGCACTGAAATGAGCTCTATCGGCACGTCCGACGACGAGCGCAAACGCAGCAGGTCAAAACCCGGATTGCCGAGCGCAAACTGCGGCCTTACATACAGGGTAAACTCGCGCTCCACGCCGGGCTCTACTTCCCATATCGGCCAAATTTCACCCAGCACGTTGTCGACTAAAGGGGGCTCAAAGTTGAGCTGAAGCGAGCGAATCCGTGCGGCGCGTAGCGGTTCGCGCGAGACGAGGCGCACCTCTATCTGCGCATAGCCACGCGGACTCGGCGACTTAAAATCAATCCCAGAGCCCTCGTATATTTCGCTCCAATTGCTCCAATCGGGTCCAGCGCGCTCTTCGATCACTACGGGCGGGCGGCGGCTCTCGGGCAGCAACTCCCAAAGATCCCTAGATATTTCACGACCCGTCGTAGCAAAATAGTGGGGAATTTCCTCAATTTGTTCACCCGAACGCGTGCGCACTTCTATACGCGTGCCGGGCGGCACGTCCGCATCCCATTCTACGGTGGTAAAAAGGCGTGGACGATTGAGGCGAATAAAGGGCGAGACCATCGCAACCTCAGAAACGTAGCCCTCGCCAAAAGCCTGCACTTCACTCAGCTCACCCCCCTCTTCACTCGTATTGCTGAATTCGAGACGGCGCAGCTCAATATAGCGCACTTCACGCGTGCCGAACGTCTCCTCTACGTGCTGATAACCGCTCAGATTTTGGCGCTCGCCGAGCGAAGTCCAAACCTGTTCACCGTTGGCGCTAAATGCACCGTCAGAGATGCGAAGCTGATAGGCGGGCGGCGGCCCCTCTGGCATCAGTAACTTGATGCGATTGAGCCAGTATTTTGCACCCAGATCCAGCACGAGTTGATTCTCATCGGTGACCGGGTCGTACACGCGCATGGGAAAGGCAGAGCTGTAGAGTCCGTCGGTATAGATCCGAAAAAAGAGAAACTCGAAGCCGCTCTCACCTGCGCCTAGCTCGCGCTCGCTCTGCGTTAGCTGCACGATATTCTCTCCCAGTGAATAGACTTCGACTTCGGCAAGACGTGGTCGCTCATATCGGTAGTAGCGCACGGCACCCCGCTCGTCTTCTGCAAGCGCCTTCCACGTATCTTCCCCAATGAGAATCTGGCGTCCCGCAGGCGTTACGCGAAAAAAATCTATCGCGCCCCGGTCTTCCTCGGGCAGTAGGTCATATTCGTTGCTCGACACCTCCGCTGCGCGCGGCCCGTCCGTGTCGAGGACGTCGATGCGCAGATACTGCATAACCTCGCCTACAATACCCTCTCCCACGGGGCGCTGCGGCACGATGTCAAACGCGTACTCGCGCCGGTCTTTATTCGGCTGCGTTTCCAAACCAACGCGATAGAAACGACGACGCTGCTCTTCGCCGAAGCGCTGCCCATCTGAAGCGACTACGCGAAATTTGAG
>Ga0181577_10001990_pt1 | contig 16169 bp, 8 predicted proteins | sample 101ome_21_FD_132468 | JGI IMG/M metagenome (GOLD analysis project Ga0181577, IMG submission 132468) | Coastal salt marsh microbial communities from the Groves Creek Marsh, Skidaway Island, Georgia - 101413BT metaG (megahit assembly) | ecosystem: Environmental > Aquatic > Marine > Intertidal zone...
ACGACAGATACAACGATCCGAACGCGTGGCGTCTCAGTAAACGTCGATGACGCCTTTCAATTCATACCCGGACACACCACGCGCCCAACTAGGCCTGCTCGTATTGATACGAGCGTTGAGAGAAGAAGCGAAGTAGTGAGAGTAGAAGATTGAATCAACGAATAGACTCATCGCGCGACGTGCCTCGGCTTTCGCGCGGTTCTCGTCGATTCGCCACCCTCGCACCAGCTCGTATCAGCTGTTTACTACTGTTTGCTCAGACGATGTACGCGTTCGGCCCAATACGCCGATACGTATCGGGAAATCCCCGATAGATACCGGAGTCGAGCACCGAAAAAAGACTCGGCACGGTCCCTGGATCGCACTACATCGGTCCCGAGGTTATTAAGTACACTACATCGGTCCCTAAAGTGTACTACATCGGCCCATGTGTACTACATCGGTCCCGGGGGCGGATGCACGCACGCGCCCAACCCCCAACCCCCAACGGGCGCGGATCCTTCGCCATCCGTCGACGCCTCGACGCCCGATCGCGCGAGACGCGCCGAGTGGTGACGAGACTGCATCGTCGCCGTCGCCGTCGTCGTTGTCATCGATCGATTGGTGCGCGTCGAGCGTCGAGCGCGTGGGGAACGCGCGTCGATTCGTTCGAATTCCGCCAATTCGACGGCGGCTTGCGCCGGTGGAATCATCGGACGGGTGGTGCGCGGCGAGGCGTGGCGCGTCGGTCGTGAGCGTCGTCGGGCGCGATGTCGGTGAGCACGGATACGTATGTCGTGAATCCGAGCGATCTTCGGCCGCTGCAGGCGCCGCGGTTGCGGACGCCCTGGACGTCGGCGGCTTGGATCACGGCGGAGCTCCGGGACGCAAACGGGACCAAGTGCCCGTGTCCGGTGGGGTGTTCGGGAGATTGCACGGTGAGGTCGCACTGGTTGTTTGATGAGGTGCAGGGGAACCAAAGAACGATTCACACGCTGCAGAGCACGTCAAATCCACCGGCGGCGACGCTAAACGTGGGAACCGCGGCGGCGTGGGGAACCGTGACGCAGTTGAACGTGTCGTCGTATAAAACCATGGACGCGTGTCCTCCGCTCGAACACATGGAGTGCATTGCGTGCGACACGGCCTCTGGTTATTATCCGATGGTGTATGCGGGTGACTATTCCATCGAGGGTATCAAGCATACGGGCACTGGCGTCTCTTGCTATTACGTCGAAATTTGCAAGGATGATGATTCGTGCGACACGACGATCACATTTGACCATCTTGGAGTCCTTACCGCGGCGTACATCATACTGTTCTTCCTACTGCTGCTGTTGTTCGTACTCCTTCGTAAGATACCGTGGTTGGAGATGGCTATCGACTCTGCGGCGTGGCTCGAAAAGGGTAATCCAAAGTTCCCACCGCGGGACATCCCGGTTCCCAAGGCGCGCAAGACGCACGCGCTTTCGTGGCTCGTCGATGCGTGGTATCGGGACAACGATTGGATGAAGGAGTTCACCACCCCTGACGAGTACATGCTCGTGAGATGGTTCAAGCTTTCTTCCCGGTTCTTCTTCGCCGCCAGTCTTCTCTGTTGCCCACTGTTAATGAATTTGTACGGCGCAGACTCTGTTCCAGCCGCGCAAGCTGGTTCTCGAATCGTCAACAGTTTAGAAAAGACCGGTCTTTCCAAGTACACTTTGCTCAATGCGAGAACGGAATCGTCGTTTGCGGCTGCCATCGTCATGACGTGGTTTATCAGCCTTTTGCTGATGCTTTTGATCCGTATGGAGTCGCGAAAGTATGTCAAAATGATGTGGACCGTGAACCCCAACAAGACTGGCATCAAAGCAAACGCCATTGTCGTGAAAGACATGCCTTTGTTAACCATGGCTCCGGTGCCGAATAGGCTTGCGAAACTCGGTGATGCGGCGGCAAAGCTCACCGGCAAGGCTGCGAAAGTCTTAGCTCAGTCGTCAAAGAATCTCACGAAGTATCTCGTAGACGACGATGAAGACATCGGTTGCCTGGAGAGATTTCGCCTGTTCGTCACCGATGGTACGGTGCAGTCTTACGCCGATAAGGCGAAACTTCGCGCTCTCTACAAGGAAGAGTCCATGAATCTTCTCATCAACAAGTTTGAACGAGTTCTCGGTAAAGACTGCATCGCTTTCAAAATGCTTGCCTCTGATACCCGTCGACTGGACGCCGCTGCGAAGAAATGGGCGAATGCACGGGAATTTGTGACTCAAGCAGCGCAGGCGATTGACGATTTGAAGGACATCGAAAAACGAGGCCAGTTAACAAAGCGCGAGGCGAAGCAACTTCACCGCTTGACGTCAGAATACGATGCGCTGCGCCGAACGGAGATGGAGTGTTTCGACGTGTTCATCAATACGCGTGATGAGTACATCAATAATCAGGCGCCCGCCTGCAGCGCAGTCGTGGTCTTCGCGAGACAAATGGATGCCGTCATCGCTTCTCAAATTCAAGTTGATTCGGTGCCAGGACAGTGGGTCACCGAACCTGCGCCGGGTAACTCTGATGTCGTTTGGCACAATCTTTCCTTGACTTCTGTCGAACGCGGCAGAAAGACCACGCAAGCCGGTCTCATTGCGCTAGCCGTCTCTGTCTTTTTCATGCTTCCAGTCAACGCGGCAGTGAAGGCGATTGCGACAGTGAAACCGGAGATCGTTCACACCTTCGGAGAAACAGTTTACAACATCATTGTATCCATCATCTTGACGATTTTCCTCGTCGTGGGTCACATTCTCAGCTTGGTTGTCAGTCGACAGACTGGATACGTCGCTATCAGTACGATGGACTCCTTCGGCGCTTCCATGTACTTTTGGTTGTTGGTTCTCAACTTGGTTCTCGGCAACTTGAGCTCGACGCCTTTGTGGGATGACGTGATTGACTGGATGCAAAAGCCTCACCTTTTCACGTATCAGTTCATTCTGAGATTGATGAATACCAGTAGCTTCTTCCTCCAATTTCTCATGCTTCGAACGGCGACGTCTCCCATTGTGGAGCTGATTCACCCCCCGGTGCTGCTTGGTTTCGTCACCAAGTGTCTGATGTACCGCAGTCGCTCGAGAAACTGGCCGGCGTTCAAAAAGAGACTCATCTGGGCTCAACCGACGCCGACGCCGAGTCATCGGGTCCCCGCGCAAACGATGCTTGTCTTCTTCATCGGTATGGTCTACGCCGTCGTTTCACCGATCTTGATGCCGGTGTGCGGCGTCTTTTTCGGCTTGTTCTACATCGGCTGGAAGCACAACATCGTCTACCACTACGTGCAACAATATTCAGCCGGAACATCCATGTGGTCGTGGCTCGTTGGCAAGATGTACTTCAGCTTGATCTTCATGCAAATCATCACAGCGTTCGGTCTCCCGACGCTCGGATTTAACACGATGAAGTACCGCGCGTTCATCTTGCCGCTCATCTTCATAACGAGCGTCGAGTACTCTCGATTGCACAGCGTTCTCCAAGCGGCTCTCAAGGTGCCCGTATACACGGCGGGTGACAAGAGCACGAAAATGTCCAAAAGTAAGACCGCTTCCAAGTCTCTGCGAGACAGATTGGGCGAAGACCTCGACGATGAAGAGAGCAGTGAAATGTCAGGCTCGGAAGGCGACGGGGCGTCTCGAAAGTTGAGCCTCAACACCGTGCAATTCACTAGTACAGGTAAAGCGACGAAAGTGATGAGAGGCGTCGTGCCGGTGAGCGAGATGAAGTGGAGCGAGATGAAGCACGTGAACATCTTGGAAAATACGCGCGAACAGGGCAAACGAGAGATCGAAGACAAGGTGAAAAGAGGAATTTGGCAGACGTACGCTCCGAGCGTCTTGTGGCCGCTCGCCGCCGAGAAATCCGCTGGCTCCATCTTCTTGCGTTGCTGGAAGCAAATCAAAGTGCGCAAGCAAGCCGAGGCCAAGTTGCTCGCCAGCGTAGCGCACTTGCCGGATACAGATCAGCGGAAGCTAAACGTCATGAAAGATCTCGAGCTCAAGAAGCAAGTACGCGAAAAAGCCGCCGACGCTGTGCTTCGTAAATCTACCTCGCCGTACCTGGCTGAGATCCGCCGCCAACGTCGAGAGGAGGAGGAAAACGCCGTGGACACGACCAAGTGACCGCCGTCGCAAGGCGTAACAAAACATACATGATCGTCCAAGGATGGAAAGTAAGGAGACGCGCCGCCGGCCTGCGCCGACAACGGTCTACCCGTCGCGGCTCCGAAGTCTATGAGTGCGATGCGTCTACGCAATATCTAGTATCACTACTAGTACTAGTAACAATCTTTACAAAATACAGAGCAATGCACACATGAAAACTAACTCTCTAAGGCGCTCACGCTCTACGGCAATCAATCACACCAATCCCGCCTCGATGGGTTCGCACGGAAACCACGCAACGCGAGCGTCACTGGCGTCCAACCACGCGTCAAACGCCGCGTTCACCATCGCCTCCTCGCGCACGACTCGCCTCACACCCTCTTTTCCGTACAATCCCACTCGTGCATCCTCCTCTCGCGCGTCCTCGCTGTCTTCCATCACCGCGGCGTCTCGCGTTCGACGCGCCTCCGCCAACGCCTCCGCCGCCTCCGCCGCCGCGCGCGCTTTCGCCCTATACTCATCGCGTCGAGCGTCCACCGCCTCACCGCGACCTCGTCCGAACGTGGACGGTCCCGTGCCCTCTCTCGCGCGCTCACGTCGTCGTCTCGACCGTCGTCGACGCTCTCTCGCCTCCGCCGTCGCCGCGAACCGCGCCGCCCACCGCTCGTCCAGCGCGAACACTACCTCCTCCTCCTCTTCCTCCTCCTCCTCTCTCTCGTCGCCGGCGTCCGAACACGAGGCGCGACGACGGGGACGCGGTGGAGGCGTCGCCCAGAGCGCGGGCGGCGATGACATCGAGTCCGCGCTCGTCGCGTCGTCGCGTCCCGCGCGCGCTCCGACACCGGCGAATTGGGCGCGTTCGAGCGCGTCGCGCCTTCGGGAGTCCAGGACGCGACTCGACGTCGCGCGCGAGACGCGGTGACGCGCGGTGACGCGCGGTGCGCGCGATTCGCGCGAGAGACGGCGCGCCGGCGTCGACTGCGGTTCGCGCGAGGACGCGCGCGCATCGCGTTCGTCTTCCCAATCGTGTGTCTTTTCAAGCACATACACAATATAGATAGTCTTAAGATGGTTCCCAATACTGATACACCGACAGTAAAAATAACGATCGAGGGTTCAGACACGTTCACAAACACTCCGAGACGCGACGCCGACGCCGAGCCACAAACGCCGTCGCGCGCGCACCGACCCCTGTGACGCGCGCCCGTCGCGTGCACGATGTACGCGCACCGCCTCGCGCGCGCGCGCGTCGTCCACGCGCCGCGCGACCGCGCGATGTCGACGCGCGGGATGATGTCGAGGGGAACGACGATTCGCGTGCCCGCCTCCGCATCGTCTCGACGCTCGTCGACCACCGTCGTCGCCCGCGCGCGTGCGAACGACGGTCGACGCGATCAAGAGACACATTTTCACACGACCCAAGGCGTCTCCGCGCGCGTCGCCGCGATGACGCGCGCGATGGGAGGGGATGTCGATGATGCGCCGGAATGGGCGAGGCGTTCGTGCCGCGCGCGCCGCGTCGACGTCGACGACGAGGACGTCCCGCGGGACGAGGGCGGCGACGCGTTGGTTCGAGCGGTGATGGGGATATTTAAGAGCGCGTGCGGGACGCTTCGATGGGGATTACCGACGACGGGTGGATTGGCGTGTTGGGCGGCGGCGGCGGCGAACGCGGGCGACGGGTTGCTCGGCGCGCTGAGCGGGTCGCTGTTGGTGGGGACGACGCTGGGCGTGTGCGCGCTCATCTTCGCCGCGGCGAGCGCGACGCTGAGCGGGGTGATGTTGGCGTGGATGTTGGCCAAGCGATGGGTCGCGGGCGTGGGGAACGGTGGAGCGTCGGGACGAGACGCGAGACGCGGCGGCGTTCGTTCCCCCGGGGCGCGAAGACGCGGCGCGGAGAGACGACGAGACGTCGATGAGATCGCCGGTGCGTACGAAGCCGCGGTCGTCGAGGGACGCGCGCGCGCGGACAGATTCGGGAATTGGCAACCGGTGGTACCGGTGGTGGATCCGCGCGCGCCGGGACGTTGGGGCGGTCGCAAAGGCTCGCCGAGCGGCGACCCAAACGCGTGGGGGACGCACAAGACGCCGGCGGATTTCCGTCGCGAGCGAGGCGTGGACGAGCGCGAGGATGAGAACCGTGGTTTCATCGGTCCGAATGAGTGGCAATCGCGCGCGGCGTACAGACAAGCGGAGGGATTCAACGATCCGGATCTCAACGGCGGCGCGAGAGCTTCGACGGCGGCCGTCGGCGTCGCCGATTCGCACGCCGAAATTTTGAAAAAGTTTGAACCGAAAGAGCGTCTGTTGCCTCGAGCGAGACCGAAGCCTCAACACATGCACATTCCGACGGAGATGCTCATCGCCATGGGCGGCGCGTCGCTCGAGACGCACATCGGCGCCAACGGCAAGGACATTTTGAAGACGACACGCGAGAAGCGTTCGTCGAGCATTCTCAGCCGCGCGTCGCGCGGAAGCACGACGACGGTCAACTTGTTCGGCATGGGTGGACGCGATCGCTCGTCCACGCCGCCTCCACCGACACCGACCGACGAACGAAATCGAACGCCACGAGCGCGCGTCGAACGATCCGAAGAATCGTACGACGACGACGAAGGAGAAGACGCGCGTCGTCGCGCTCGCGCCCGGTTCCAAAAGAACCTCTCCTCCTCGTTCGATTTCGAACCCAGGTCCTCGTACGAATCCGAATTCATGTCCAACGTCATGGAATCCATGGACGCGTACGACGACGAAGGCGACGACGAAGACGAAGACTTGCGCGCGCTTCGCCGCACGCGGTGAACGAAACCCGTCGCCTCCGCCTCGTCGACCGACCGACCGTCCACCGTCGGCGTCGAGTGTACTATACGTCACGAACGACCATCTATACACTAAACGCACCCATCGAGCGCGCGTCTGTCTCACCGCGTCGAGAGTTGCAAGAAACAACGTAAGAACGTAATCCATCCATCCAGCCGCGTCATCGTCGACGTTTCGCCTGAATTTGAAGAAATGAATCAATCAATCAATGATGCGCCCGCGGTCGACGCGTCACACCACCTCGCGGTGCGGCGCGAGCGCGACCCGGGTCGCCATGATGCCCACCGTCGCGCGCGCGCGTCCCGACGGTCGCGCGGACGAACACGCGCGCGCCCTCGTCGTCGCCCTCGACGTCGTCTCGCACGCCGCCGGGTCGGCGTACGTCGAGCTCGGGGACACCAAGGTGTCGTGCGCGGTGTACGGGCCGCGACAGCACCGGGGCGGGGAGACGCCGGCGCGCGTCGATCGCGGCGCGCTCGACGTGGACGTGGTTCGCGCGCCGTTCGCGGACGGGGCGAAGGGGCGCGCGAACGCGCGGGAGGGCGCGCGAGGGGCGGCGGAGACGAGCCTGGCGGCGACGGTGCGAGAGGCGCTGCGCGCGAGCGTCATGGTGGAACGGTTTCCGAAGACGCAGGTGGACGTGTACGCGACGGTGTTGGACGCGCGGGGAGGGGAAGCGGTGGCGTGCGTGTTGGCGGCGACGGCGGCGTTGGCGCGCGCCGGGGTGGAGTGTCGCGACTTGGTGACGGCATGCGAGGCGGCGAGGATAGGTGATCGAATCGTGCTCGATCCGGATGAGCGCGAGGTGGCGGCGAGCGATGGGAAGGTGTTTTTAGCGCAGATGTCGTCGCTGGATGGGTACGCGAAGACTGAGATTTTTGGAAGGTGGAGTCCGGACGACGCGACGCGCGCGTTGGACGTGTGCGCGGCGGGGTGTCAACGTTTCGACGCGACGATTCGTGAGGTGCTTCGAGACGCGCTGTAGAGTGTGTTTGTAAAGAAGATGAGAGGTGTGATGATGATGTTACATTTCAATGTGATGATATTTTACAGTTCCAGTCGAGACAGGGAACGCGCCGTCTCGAGCGTAGACTCGGGCGAACCGGCGGGTGTAAAGAACGCCTCGCTCGGCGACGACGGCGCGCGTGCGTCGTCACGTTCGTCTTCGTGTTTTTCTTCGTGTCGTTGATGCGTGCTTTCAGTCGTCGCGTCGTATTTAGCGGCGTATTCAGCCTCCAAGACGCGCTTCTCGGCGAGTTTGATTTCGATAGCCTTGCGAACGCTCTCGCCCTTGTCCGGAATCTTCGCCACGACGTCCGGCATCGACAAGATGACTCCTTGCTTGTCGATCTCGGCTTGGATTGCGTCGATTTTGGATTTGAGTTTCGCTTCACCGGAGACGTGTTCGGGCGATTCTTCGTCCAAGACGACGTCCCCCATCGGCGACGCGGGGTGTTGCTTTGGCGGCGTGAGCGCAGCGAGCAACGCGCCGCCGAGCAAATCGCTTCCGCCCCAACCGCTGTTCACGTTCTTCCACACTCCACCCGACGCCTTACCTTTGGGCGTCGTCGCACCGCCCGCGGGTGCTTGCTTGCTCGTCGCCGCCTTGTTGGACGCCGACGCGCTCGCCTTGTTGGACGTCTTCGCCGAGTCGTCGTCCTTCGAGAAGAGTTGATCGTGGTCGCTGACGCCCGAGACAAAGGGCAGCGTCTCGACGTACGCCAACTCTTTTCGAAGGTCATCCGTCCACTTTCGATCCGCCGCGTGCAACGCGTTGAGCGTCTTCATGGTGTCGCTCGTTTCCAACGCCTTTTCGCTCGTCTCGAAGAGTTGACTCGCGTCGTCGGCGCCAAAATAGCGAGTGCTGTTGCCACCCTCGGCGCCGGCTTTCGATAAACCACCCTTGAAGACTTGGCGGCGATATATCTTCTCCTCGACCGTGCCGCACGTGATGAGACGGTAGACGACGACGTCCTTCGTCTGACCGATGCGATAGGCTCGATCGACGGATTGGTTATCCGTGGTGGGATTCCACGCGGGATCGTAGATGATGACGCGCGTCGCCTCCGTGAGCGTCAACCCGAGTCCACCGACGCGCGCCGTCAAGAGCATGACTGGAATGTCGTCTCTCGATCTGAATTCGGTCACGCGTCGGTCACGCTCTTCCACGTTCACCTTGCCGTCGACGCGCACGAAGTCGATATTCGCGGCTCGCACGTTGGCCTCGACGATGTCCAACATCGCCTGAGACTGTGAAAACACGAGCGTGCGATGCCCCTCCGCGCCGAATCTTTCGAGCATAGCCATGAGAAATTTCGATTTGGACGACACACTCGGCGCGCCGCGCTCGAGCGCGTCGTCGTCGAACGCGCACTGGCGCACCGCCGCGGCGACGGCGGCGGCGGCTTCTCCAGCGCAACTCTTCTTAAGCTCGGCGTCGTCGCCGTCCACGTCGTCAAGCGGGTCGTCGGTCGGCTGGTGTTCCCCCTCTTCCACGGGCGCACCACCGACGCACAGCGATGGATGATCACAAATCTTTTTGAGCGTATTCATGCACGAGATGGCGCTTCCGGTTTTCTTCGTGGCGTCTCGCACCGGCTTGGACGCCAAGAATTTCGTGTACAGAGTCATTTGGGCGGGTTCCAAAGGAATCCAAGCGATGAGATCATTCTTTTGACCGAGCGCGGACGGTGCGTTCTTCACGTTTTTCCAACTCGTCGCCGTCGTCGTTTCATCCTTCGGTGTACGCGTCGCCTCGGCGTCGTCATCCTTTTTTGCCAACACCTCGCTCTTCTCGCGACGAAGAAAATACGGTAGAGTCAACTGGCGAAGGGTCGCTCCCAGTTCCTTTGCTTCCGAGCGTTGCTTTTGCGTCGCCGACGCCGCTTGACCCGCGGTGATTTTATGCACAAACTGTCGACGAAACTCGTTTTCACCGCCGAGCAATCCCGGACACGTCAAATCGTACAGAGACCACAGTTCGCCGAGATCGTTTTGAATCGGCGTTCCGGTGACGATCATGCGCAGATTGGCCGGAAGTTGACGCACGCGTTGCGCGAGCTGCGTCGTCGTGCTCTTAAGCTTATGTCCCTCGTCCATGACGACCCAATCCCATCGAAATGCGCCCGCAAAGTCGGTCGGCGCGCGTCCTCGTCCTTCGCGCGTCGCCGCCTTTTCAGCCTCGTCGTCGTCCGTCGGCACCCCGAGCGCGTGCGCGCGCGATGTCACCATTCCGTACGACGTGAGCAGCACGCCTCGTCCCGACGTACACGCCTTGAGTTGACGCTCGCACTCGACGCGCGATCCTCCGTAATACTTGAAGAGCGTCTTTCCCGATCGCAAGCCGCACGTCTCGAATTCCTTGGCCCAGTGCGGAAGAAGCGTCGTCGGTGCGAGCACGAGCACGCGCTCGGCCGCACCGCTTCGCAACACGCCCGCAACGAACGCACACGTCTGTAACGTCTTCCCGAGACCCATGTCGTCCGCCAAGATGCCCCCGCGCGCGTTGCACTGCAACCACCACATCCAACGCACGCCCTCTCTCTGATGATCGTATAACCGGGACGCCAAGGAGGCGTGGAGCTCGAATTTCGCACCACCGATCGCGGGATTCCCTTTCAATCGCATCGGACGCGCGCCGCCGTCTTCGGTAGACGCGTCGCCGCGTCCGATATTCAGAGGCGCGAGACTCGGACGCGGTTTCGCGCGCGGCGGCGGACGTGGCGACGGCGACGGCGACGCCGTTCTCTCGTCCGAGTCCGACGCCGTCTCGCACACCGATTCCGAATCACCATCACTATTCTCCGATTCCGATTCTTCCTCGAGCACCGCCCGTCGTCGTCCGCGCCGCGCGACGCGTCGCGGCGCCGCGTCCTCGTCGCTCTCCCCCTCGCTCGACGAACTCGAACTCTCCACCATCGCGCGCCGTTTCGCGCGACCGACGGCGACGCGTCGACGCGCGTACGCGTCCTCGTTCGTCGCTTCGCGCAGCGGCGACGCGTCCGCGGTCGTCGCCACCGTCATCGCGTCACCGTTCGTCATCGGAGAGTCGAAATCGCACCGACACGTTCCCCCGACGCGTCGATCGATGTCCGCGCCGTCGCGACGCCGCGCGCGTGAATCGCGAGCGGCGTCGCGGTCGACGATTTTTTCGAGACGCTGCGCGCGCGTCGCGACGGATGCGAACGCGACGACGCGTCGACGGCGCGCGATCGAGTGTCGCGCGCGGGCGGCCGATGGGCGGTCGATGGCGCCGGTCACGGGGCGGTCGTGCCTCCCATAGAATGACGGTTCGTTTCCCCATCAGTGTCTGAGAATTCGAGACGTCACTTCATCGCACGCCGAGAGACACGACGACGACGACGACGACGACGACGACGACGACCATTTAATTAATGTTTGTGTGCATATTCACAAAACGAATTCTAATAGATATAAATTCGAAAAATGTAATACGACGCAAGCGCGCCGCGATGAGTGAACGTACGTAGAGACACTCATCTCGTCTCACCAAGGAGTCACTAAACCTGACCCCAAGTCTTGCGAGACGTCTGTAAATGAACCATAAACTCGTCGCGCGCACCGGCGCGGCGAACCATGAGAAACACCAGCAGGCGTGAAAATTACGCCGAATCGACCCCTTCAATTTTATCTTCCACCTCCATGTAGAGTTGGCGCAAACGATCAATATTCTCTTCGCTCGTCTCCCAGTAACCGCGTCCGTTCGCTTCCAAGAAGTTCGCAACCATCTTTCTGAACGAGTTCGGGTTGGATTCCATCAAGCGCTTTTGCATCTCCGGATCAGCCATGAAAGTGGCGTTGGCGTCTTCGTACACCCAGTTGTCGACTTGACCAGAGGTGGCGGACCAGCCGAGAGTGTTGTTGAGACGCTTTTGGATCTCGCGCGTGCCTTCGTAGCCAGACGCCATCATGCCCTCATACCACTTCGGGTTCAAGAGCTTGGTGCGCGAGTCGAGACGCATGGTCTCAGACAAGGAGCGCACTTGGGCGTTGGCGGTGGTGGTGTCGGCGATGTAAGAGGACGGCATCTTACCATCCTTGCGCACGCCTTGGACGAGCTTGGTCGGATCGCTGTCAAAGTAGTGGCTCACATCCGTCAAGGAAATCTCGGAAGAGTCCAAGTTTTGGAAGGTGACGTCAACCTTGCTGAGAGCAGATTCAAACAATTCCTTCTTCGTCTCCATGCCCGCACCCGGCGCATCAGAGTTGAACGCGAACGACTTGCGGTTCAAGTACATGTCTTGCAACTGAGATTCGTCGTTCCAGGAAGAGTTTTCAACCGCGAGGTTGACGTTGGACGAGTACGAGCCCGACGCGTTGGAGAAGATTCTCGTGGCGGCTTCGCGGATGGACAAGCCAAGCTCTTCGGCTTGCTCTCTGGCGTGCTTGCGGACAAAGTTCATCTCATCCGGTTCGTCTTGCTCAGCAGCGAGCTTGACGGCACGATCCAACAAGTTCATCTGGTTGACAAACAAGTCGCGGAAGACACCGGAGCAGTTGACGACGACGTCAATTCTCGGGCGACCGAGTTCTTCTAAACTGATAAGCTCGAGCTTGTTCACCCGACCGAGCGCATCGGGGGCGGGTCGCACACCCACCATCAACATGACTTGAGCCAAGGATTCACCGTACGTCTTGATGTTATCCGTACCCCAAAGCACGAGAGCGATGGACTCCGGGTACTTGCCGTTGTTTTCCTTTTTCTCGCGCTCAATCAAACGATCGACGACAACCTTGGCGGAGGCAACCGCGGCACCGGTCGGGATCGCTTGCGGATCGAGGGCGTGGATGTTCTTACCGGTCGGCAACACCTTCGGGTTACGGATCGGATCACCACCCGGACCCGGGAGCACGTATTGACCTTCGAGCGCTTCGGTGAGCGCGCCGAGCTCGTTGTCCTTGACAACTTGCTCGAGGCAGAAGCGCAAGTAATCGAACAAGGTGCGCATCTTCTCGACATCAGCAGATTCGAACTTGGTGCCCTTCAATGCATCACCCCACGGAAGCGCGATGGAAGCGCTGCCAAAGAGCTTACCGACGCTCGCGAGAGCACCGGCGGCGACGCGACCCGTCGGATCGGCGGCGGCGCCGACAAAGTTGCCGACGCACGCGCGAGTAGCCTCGGTGATGTCTTGCAAGAGTTGAACATCTTCGAGGACGCCTTCGTCGTTGGATCTGTAAATGGTCTCGATGTCACGGCCGATGGACATGGCCAAGATACCCGGGAGCGCGGTGATGCCCTCGTCTTCGCGGTCGATGGACGCGATGTTCACGAGGGTGGCGACGGCTTCCTCCGCGGACGGCGGGCAGCCAACGACGTGCAAACCGCACGGCAACAAGCGGGATTCAATCTCCATGAGCTTTTGGTAAACCTTACCGACGATCATGTCTCGCGTGTCGGCGTCAAAGTCGGCGGCGTCCGCCTCCGGATCGGTCGGAATCTCCTTGACATCCTTGTCCAAGTTGCACGTGATGGCGGTGGAGATGATGGTGTTGACGATGGACGGACCGCGACCGGAATCCTTCAAGGTTTGGTAAGAAGAGATCAATTCCTTCAACTCCTTCAAGCCCTTGTACAAACCGGCGTTTTCAGCCGGCGGCGTCAAGTAGGAGATGGTGTTGGCGTAAGAACGACGCTTGGCAATCGTCGCCTCGGACGGGTTGTTCGCCGCGTAGTAGTAAATGTTCGGAATGTTACCGATCAACAAATCCGGGTAGCACACACCAGACATACCGACTTGCTTACCCGGCATGAACTCGAGGGAACCGTGCGTACCGAAGTGAAGGACGGCATCGGCTTGGAAGATGTGCTCGAGGAAGGTGTAGTAGGCGGCGAAACCGTGGTGCGGGGACGCCGACTTGGAGAAGAGCAATCGCATGGGATCACCTTCGTAGCCGAACGTCGGCTGAACACCGATGAAGACGTTGCCGAATTGCTTGCCGTAGACGAGCAAGTTTTGGCCATCAGTGTTCAAGTTGCCCGGCGGCGGGCCCCAGTTCTCGTGCAAGGATTCAGAGTATTCGCAAAGCTTTTGGTACTCGTTCACCGGCATGCGGTAGGCGACGTTCATGTCCGGGGACGCGTATTGCGCCTCCTTGTCGTTCAAGACAGAGTTGATGAGCTCTTCTTCGCTGGACGGGAGAACACCGACGTTGTAGCCTTCGCGGCGCAAACCTTGGAGCACGCGGTAGATGGAGCCGAAGACGTTCAAGTACGCGGCGGTACCGACGTTGCCCTTATCCGGCGGGAAAGAGAACACGGTGATCGCGAGCTTCTTGTTCGCCGCGGTCTTCTTGCGAAGAGCGGCCCACTTGATGGCGCGGTTGGCGATTTGAGCCGCGCGATCTTGGAGAGAGTGCGACTTGCCAGACTTGGAGTCGCGACCGGAGAAGATCATCGGCTCGAGACCGCCGTCGAGCTCCGGAAGAGCGACTTGGAGCGCAACTTGCACCGGGTGCAAGCCGAGAGTAGAGTCCTTCCACTCTTCAGTGGTTTGGAAAGAGAGCGGCACGGTGACCATGTACGGCACGTTGAGCTTCTTCAAAGACTCAATCGCCTTCGGGTGATCTTGACGCGCCGGACCGCCGACGAGGGCGAAACCAGTCAAAGACAAGACAGTGTCGACGTACGCACCCTTGGTGATCGGGTCGAAGAAGAACTTTTCGATCGGGCCGGAGAAGTCGAGGCCACCGGCAAAGATCGGAACAACCTTGGCGCCCTTGGCTTCGAGTTCACTCACCATACCGTCGTAGTGGCCAGAGTCGCCCGTGACCAAGTGCGAGCGCTGGAGCACGAGACCGATAACCGGAGCATCAGCCTTGAACTTGATGTCCTTACGCGTGTCGTACCAGTTGAGGTATTCCTTCAAGTCCTCGTAGTACGTCGGCGCGGTCGGGTGCCAGATGCCAACATCCGGGAACACCTCCGGTTCCGCCACGGTGAGCTCGACGCCCTTGAGCTCCGGGACGTACGCCTTGGCGATCATCAACAAGAAGTTTTCCAAGTTGTCCGTGGAACCACCGAGCCAGTACTGCAAAGAGTTCATGAAGTTGCGCGCATCCGCAGCCTTGTCGGACGGCAAGTACTTCAACACCTTGGGCAAGGTTCTGACGAGCTTCAACATGCCCTCCTCGAAACCGCCGGATTCCTTCTTCTTGCGCATGAAGGAGGCGATGGCGGACTTGGATTGACCGAGCTGCGCCATGGAGAAGGTGCCGAGCTTGTTCAAGCGCATGACTTGCGGCATGGACGGGAAGATGATGCACGCATCCAACTTCTCGCGCATCGGCTGCACGATGTCGACAATCTTTTCAGCGAGCTCTTCGATGAAGATGAGCGAACCAATGAAGATGTTCGACGTCTCGACGTCCTTCTTGAGCGCCTCCAAGTTGTCCTTGTTGCGCAACTCCTCGAGCAGGTAACCGCACACTTCGACGCACACCTTTTCATTGGTATCGTTAATCTGTTTCACCGCCGCGGAGAGCGCGGATTGGTACTGAGACTCCAAAACGACGTACGTCACCTTGACCACCGCGCGTCCCTTCGCCTCGGGCACGATGCGGCGCACCTCCGGGTCCACCGTCGTGAACAAGCCTCGCGAACCGGACGACATGTCCTCAATCTTATCCTCCTCGCTCTCACCCTTCTTCTTAAGCGGTCCCTTCGGTCCCGTGGCGACGGCGCGCGTCACCGGCGCCGATCGACGCGCACATCGAGTCGCCTTGGCCGCGTTCGCCTGCGCGGATAACGTACGTACAACCAGTCAGTCGCCCGCCTCCGCGTCCCGCGCGCGCGCGCGATCGTCCCACCCCCGACCCACCATCCGACCGACGCGCGTCCACCACCCGCGATCGATCGATCCACCCACGCGCGCGCATCCGCAAGTGTCCACATCTCCACGTATCTCGCGCCACCACCCGTCTTTCCCCCCTCTCCCCGCGCGCGCGCGCGAAAGGGTTGCAGATAAGTCCCCGATCGTCCCCATCGCTCGAACCTCGTCGCGCGTACGATGGCGTCGTCGTCTTCGTCTCGCGTCCACGACGACGACGATCGATCGTTCATTCGCGCGTTCGTTCGCTCGTTCGCGATCGCATCGCATCACCGCGCACGCACCGTCACGCGCTTCGACGCGTTCGCGATCGTCGCCCGTGCGCTGAGGCTGGCGCGCATGATGCCGTCGACCGTGATGAGGCCCGGGCGGTGTCTGTCTCGACCGCGACGCGCTTTTC
>Ga0181577_10001991_pt1 | contig 16168 bp, 29 predicted proteins | sample 101ome_21_FD_132468 | JGI IMG/M metagenome (GOLD analysis project Ga0181577, IMG submission 132468) | Coastal salt marsh microbial communities from the Groves Creek Marsh, Skidaway Island, Georgia - 101413BT metaG (megahit assembly) | ecosystem: Environmental > Aquatic > Marine > Intertidal...
GACCTGCTTGACCTCCTTCTCGCCGTAGTCACCATCAGGCAGGATCACCTTTTCGGACAGGCGGAGCTGCACTAGCTTCTGTGCGCCATCGACGAGCTCAGTGCGCCAGCCAAGGATCTCCCGTGGCGTATAAGTCACCCAATACGGTCGCCCTTGCTCACCCGCAGACGGGGCATCAACAAGAACGCCAACGTGACCGTATCGAACGAGCTGCCGCGCTGTTTCGTAGCACCAGACGTTGAGGTCGTTGCCTTGCAGGTCAACGTCGAATAGCTGCTCCCGCACGGTGTCATTGACATCGTTTAGGCGTACCGGCTTGCGGGTAAGCATCCCCGCCAGCATCCGCTCCAGGCGAACGTAAAAAGGCGGGCAGACAGATCGAGCCAGTCTGTTGTCATACGCCTCGTCAATCTCTCGAGGCTCTTGCGGCAGATAGCGACGGTGACGCCTGCGGATCTCGTAAGTGCCGCCCAGCAAATCTTCGATCAGACCCCAATGCGCCTCCTGGTTGTTCCAGGCGGAGTTCGGGTCATTAACCTTGGCGACGCGCGCAGTCAGCTGGCGATCGTAATGCTGGAAGCCGCTGTACACGTCTCACCTACACGGGCTTTGACGCATTGTAAGTGCGTGCCTTAGTAGATCCTGATACCCGTTGACTTGCCAGCCCGCTCGTACAACGGATTGAAGGCGCCAAGGACTAGATAGCCGAGACCGTCTGTCCAGTGCTCGATGCCCGCAGACTTGTCGATGATGTAATCATCAGCGCCTTCCTTGAAGCACACGTTTTTTAGCGCCTTGATTGTGTGCTTACAGCGCGGATGAATAAACAGCTTGCGATGACCGTCTGCCGTGCGGATCATCCAGTTTGTGCTGTTGATCTTGTCCTTTACCGCCCAGGGCGCTTTCGGGCTAATGCACTGGAATCCGTAGCGGCGGATGATGTCGTGATCGGTTCGACCGGCAGATGATGTCTTGCGGGCGCTGCCTGTCGGGTCGGGGTAGGCGATGATCCTGCGATCAGGGAAACGCTCCTTGAGGAGCTGACAAACCTCGTCGGTATTGGACTGCTTAACCGCGAGCTCATCCCAGATATGCATCGTGTCACCGACACGGCTTGCGAGAACGCCAGCCATGATCCCGACGTTGAAGTCGGTGCCCCAGTAGATGTCGCCGCCGGTGTCCTTGATGTCGTCTGAGATGTTTTCGTCGCTGAAGTCCGGATAAACCCGACCGGCAAGGGTCTCGAAGCTGGCGAGGTACTCCTGGCGGAACGTGCGCTCATCAAGCGTGCGCCTTGCTGCCTCGACCTCATCCGAGGGGACGTTGCCGCCTTCGATCGTCGTGTAAGAGAACGTGCGCCAGTCTTCCTGCTCCTGCGCTTGTTCCCATAGATCGTGGAACCAGTTCAGACCAGCAGGGGTGCTAATGAACCAGGCAGGACCGCCTTGGTCAGAAAGCGCCGGGCGCAGCACCATCTCCCAGGCTTCTTGCTTGACGTAGGCAGCCTCATCAACGACGAGAGCAGAGAGACTGACACCACGCAGGCTGTCCTCGTTCTCTGCGCCTTTGAGCTCGATCCGACTGCCGTTGATTAGCTCGACGCTAAGGCTCGACTCGTTCTGTTTAACGACGAGCTCGCGCGGCGTCATGTCTCGAAGCAGTCGCCAGGCGATCTGCTTTGCCATCCGATAGTTCGCGGTGACGTACCAGTTCAGGCTGTTCGGCTTCGCTAGCGCCCAGCAGATCAGGCGCGTCACGCAGAGGTATGTCTTGCCGAAGCGACGACCCGAGCACAAAAGCTTGAAGCGGTTGTCGGCGTCGTAGACCTGACGCTGCGGACCGGTAAGGGCTGCCTCGAGATTCTCGATGATCTCGTGATACGTCTCCGAGGTGTAACTGCCCCCGGCTTCGGGAGCGTCGAGGACAGAGCCGAGGGATACGGTCCCGAGGATGCTCATTTGCCGCTCTCAAGGACGTGCGCGATCCGCGCCATCGTGTTAATGCAACCGAGGGCGACGTGCGGCTGTCCGTTCTTCCGCGCTTCTTTTTGCAGGCTTGCTAACTGCGACATCAGCTCTGCGGTAAAGGTGCGCCGATCGATGTCGAAGTCTTTGACCATTACATCGTTCGCCCAGCGGATGTACTGATCTGTCTGCCGCTCGGAAAGCCCCCACTCGTTCGCGGCATAAACAAGGACCTCTGAGCGCACGGCGCCGTTAGCGAAGAGCCTTGCGACGCGGTTGATACGGTATGTCTTTTCTGCCTTAGTCGAACGGGGGGCACGCCCTGCGTTGTCACCTCGGTCTGCTTTGCGTGCCATCAGACTGGTTTCTCGATGATGTACCCGGCGAAGTCTCCGAAGCGGAACCACTGGTATGGACTACCGGGGAGCTCGGAGAGAGTGATTGGTCTTTGAACTCCTGCGAGGGATAGCTCTTTATGGATTATTTGATCAGCGGGGGTTTTAGCGGCGAACTTACCGGCGAGGGTAAGGCGGTACATAATGGTACTGATATAGCCCGCATCTGGTTCGAGCTTATCAAAAACGATGATTGCGCCTCCTGGGTTGCAGGTTTCGTAGAGGGAAGCGAGGAAGGTTTTACGATCTCGCGGCTCGATAAACATCAGGCATAGGAAAAGGATGGCGAGGTCATAGGGGTGGTACTTGTGGTCCTGAGCGGTCGAGCAGACAAAGGTGCCGGGCGCGTCGTAGATGTCCTTCATTGCCTCGGAGGGTTCGATGCCTACGAGGGAGGCGTTGCGATCTTTTAGGGTCGGCGCGATAGCTCGCCCGATGTTTCCGGTAGAGCAGCCGATGTCGTAGACAAGCCCGTTTTTCGATATGTAGTGCCTAGCGAGATGCGTTATGGCATCGGTTGCTAGGTCGTACCAGGGGAGCTGTTCGCGAACGTGTTGATCAAAGCCGGTCGCAACTTCAGGCGTCTCGAAAGTCCAGTTGCGAGGAATCTTCATTCGATCTTTGAAAGTATTTCGTCTGCGACTGTTTGCGCGATTTTAGACATCATTACGGGCGGGACAGCACGTCCGATACGTTCCCACTGTTGAGAGAAAGAACCGGTGAGGATGAAGTAATCGGGGAAGCCTGAGATGCGGCGAAGCTCTCCGAGGGTGAGGGTGCGCGGCTCGGTCCAGTGGTAGAGCTGCTGGATCCCTTGGGTAACAGTGTTAGCGGGGAGGCTCGGTGACTGCTTGCAATGAGTCAGGAAGCTGTTTCTGCCGGTGAGGCGCTTACAGGTATTGCCAAGGGTGTCGCCTGCCTTTGTGTGTACCCAGAACTTGTAGGTTTCGGTGTCAGGGCTAAGGATCTTTGCCGTCGTGTCGTCGGGCGGGATAACGAGAGCGTCCCCGATGTTGTAGGTGTAAGGAAGCGGCTTGGGGTGCGCGGGTGCGATGCCGAGATCGTTGCGCACACCGACAAAGATCGTGCGCTTACGCATCTGGGGGACACCTAGCCAGCGAGCGTCAAGGACGCGACAGGAAACGGTGTAACCGCAATCGCGAAGGGCTTGAAGGATCCGCTTGAAGTAGCCCTTTGCGGTTCCTTTGACTAAGCCGCTTACGTTCTCGGCGACAAAGACCTTTGGCTGTACGCCGTTAAGTATGCGGGCGTACTCATAGAAGAGGTCATCGACGCGCTGTGCGCCGTCGGAGTAGGACTTAACTTTGCCCCATCCTTCCTCGCGCTTGCCTGCGGTTGAGAAGGCGGAGCAGGGAGGTGAGCCGTCGAAGATGTCGAGCTCGCCGCGTTCTACGCCAGCGCGTTCGAGAAGAAGCTCGGGGGTGAGGTCTCGAATGTCGCTGCTATCGAGGTAGCTATTCGGGTGGTTGGCTTTATAGGTCTTGCGAGCCTCGGGGATGAACTCGTTGGCGTAGACGACGCGGAACCCTGCCATTCGGTAGCCAAGGCAGGAGCCGCCACCGCCGGAGAAGGTAGAGGCGACCTTGTAACCGTTCCAGGGCAGGTCGGCGATCGCCTGCATCGAGGGGACGGAGTAGGGAGGCTTCATCGTGCGGTGCGGATGCGGTTGTATGCGGCGATTGCGCTGCGGGTACCGGGAACGGCGGACATCGCAGCGACGCCTAAGCGTTCGGCGATGCCGGAGTCACCGAGCTGGAGGTTTGAGTGCTTTGGAAGGTTGAAAGGGTCTAGCTCGGGATACTCGGAGCGGATCGCCTCTTTTTGCCGTGGCTTGTTTAGTTCGTCCCAGGAGCGACCGATAAAGAGCTTGAACACCCGGGTGTCGTAGTAGGGGTTGACCAGGCTGACGTTTGCGGCGTTGCATACAGCGGTGATGCCCTTACGTCCGCCTGCGTCAGGATCGGAGAAGTAATCGTGGCGGAAGGCGTCGAACTTGGCTTGCGGCTCCCGAAAGTGAATCATCGCCTTTTTCGAGAGTCCGAAGTGCCCGTCAGCGCATAGACCCGTGACGAGGGTTGAGATACCTGCGGCTTGCACGGCGTCGGCTAAGAACAGGAACGGAAAGGTGCATTCGATCCGCGCTTTTTTCTTGAGCTTGTAAGAGCGGGTGAGGAGTTTTAAGGCGGTTGTAATTTTTTGCTGCGAGGTTGGAAGGTAGACCGGGGCGAAGTAGACGCCGAAGTGCTTTGCGAGTTTCTCGGCGTAGAGAAAGTCAGTAGAGGGGTGCCCCTCGAAGGCGAAGGAAAAGACTGTCGGCGTGAGCCCCGCTTCGATAGCGGAGACAACTAAGGCAGATGAATCAATCCCTCCCGAGGTCGCGACTGCAACCTGCTCCGGGAGAGGTTCGAGGATCTCCCGAAACACACGCCGCAGTGGGGTGTTTATCACGCAGCTTTACCGCTCCACTCGTATCCGCACGAGGGGCAGCGGTGCTCGGTTTCGATGTCGTCGTCTACCTCATCGAAGTCTTCGGGCGCGATCTGTTCCGTCTCGGCTTCGAGGATTCCCTCGAGGTCGTCGCTGTTGAACCAGGCGGTGATGTCGTGCTCTTCGGAGAGACGGTGCAGCATCTCCTGGTCCCATTCGGAGAGATCGGAAGTCCGGTTGTCAGCGAGGGCTAGCCCGACTTTTTCTTCCTCGGAGAGGTCGGTGCGCTTGATCGCGATGAGCTCCGAGCCATCAGTTTCGATGACGCGGACGTTAGTGATCCCAGCAGCTTTAGCACCTTCAACAGTGCCGTTACCGGCAAGGACTCTGTCGTTCTCGTCGATAACGATCGAACGAGCCGCGCCATACCGGTTCAGGGATTCTTTGATGAGTTCAGCGGATCGATCGGTTCTCTTGCGGGCGTTTTTGTGGTCCGCTTTGAGGTTGTTGATTGATGCCACTGGGCTACTACTTTTTGCGGTAGAGCGTAGAGCGTAAGGAGTAACTGCGCAAGCTAGGACTGAAGATTGCGGAGCTGATTGATTTTCGGCTCTACGAGATGGTGGGAAGAGACAACGCCGCAGTTATCCCCGAGGCATACGCGCACGCACCCGTCGGGGAGATTTTCCAAGGTCGGCTGGACGGAGGAGGCGGCTGACTCGACCAAGTTGTTCAGGCGGTCTCTCGGGGTCATTGATCTCGAAGTAAAGGGCGGAGTGGTACTGCTCCCAGGCGTTCTGTAGGTCGAGGAACTGCTGGTTGGTCATCGATGCCATGAATCGAACAAAGAACGGCGGCGGCTACGGCTTCGACGGTGGGACGAGAGCAAGCGCCCTGAGAAGCCTTCAGAGCGGCTCTAACGGCGTCCTGGTACTGCCGAAGGGATAGGGGTGGCAACTGGGTCTGCACGCCCATTGACGGGTCTCCTAGGGCACGCAGACGGATCAGTTCAGAGCGGCTAAGGGACAAAGCCTTCGCCTGAGCGTCGATATGGTCCCGCTCCTCGGGGGAGAAATGGACCTTTGCGACAAAATTGCGCATGTCAGAAGGGCAGGGGTTCTTCGGATTGTTCAGGGTCAACGTTCCGGAGTGATTGGGTCGGTAGGTCGCGAGGGCTGACCACCTCCACCTTGGGCGGGGCGGCTACATCGCGAAGCAGGTTGCGGTAGCCCTGCGGGTTGATATGCCCCGGCGGCGGGGTGTCGAGATCCTCGAGCGTGCACCGCTTCGACTCGATCAGGCGCTTAAGGAGTTCGCGTGCGCCTTCGGGCGTCGAGATTCGGACGAGTCCCATTAGTCGAACGCCTCCAGCCGCTGCTTCTCCTCTTCGGCCCAGGGGTGCCGTACCCAACGACCTAAGCCGCGCGAGCCCTCGGCGCCGGGGATCGGGGCGCAGTAGGTGCAGTAGTAGCCCTCCTTGTCGTACATGCCGATGGCGTGGTCTGAGGCGACAGGGCTGTAGTGAAAGCGAGTTTCACCTAGCTCAGTTTCACCGAACATCGCGGAGGTCGCGATGCGGTAGACGCTTTGGGGGTTGATGCGTTGCTTGTTGTCGAAGACCTGGTGAACGCATTTCCCCCGGTTCGCGTAATCGAAAAGCGGGAGCATCAGAAAACGTAGGTTGCGTGGTTAATTTCTTGTTGCCCGACCGGGCGGTCGTTGACGGTGGCGTACCGCTCGTCACGGAGCCAGCGGAAGCAATCGGGCAACGGGCTAACGAACGTATCGCCCGCCGCCGCCTGCTGTTGGATCTCCGAACGGATCGCATCCATTAGCACCTGCTCGGTCTCGTGCTGGATCGTCTTTTTCCACTGCGATAACGCCTTGGGCTTCGACTGACTAGCGGCTCGAACGGGGGCGGACAGGTATGCCTTCCAGAACCGCTCGAAGCCCTCGGGACCCTTAGTCCGAGTCCTTCGCTTCGGCTCCTCTGACACGGCTGCAAACTCGGTTTGCAGCTTTAAGAGGGTTCTTGTTATGGGTTCTTGTTCTTGGGTTTTTGTTTGTAGGTCGTTTTTGACCTGGGTACCTAGGTCGTTTTTGACCTGACCCCTAGGTCGTTTCTGACCTGGGTCGTTTTTGACCTGGGTGCGTTTTTGACCTGGGTCCTCCGTCCGAACGTGGTAGACGGCGGTAGCTCCCGGGCGGTGCTCGACCTCAACCCAGCCTTTCTTTACAAGGGTCGCGATCGACCGCTGCACGACCTTCCGCGAGATCCGCGAACGGTCGGAGATTGTCTGAAGAGAGGCATAGCAACCCTTGGCAGAGTTCCAGCCGAAGCGATGCAGCCAGAGATAAACAATGAGGGCTTTAGGTTCTACGTCGGCGTCCATTAGTAGATATGGAGCGACAGCAAAGCCCGTCGATTTGTACGCCTGTTTCATGTACAATGGGAACGGAACTTGGGGGAGACCCCGCTGCCCCGGCTAGCTACCGGGGTTTTTTATTGTACGGATCTAGACGGGGCTGTCCATCGATTAGGCATCGACTTTCGGCAGCCCTGCCTTCTCCTCTAGGCGCGTAACCGCTTCATCTAGGAGATGATTTACAAACGCCTTTTTCTGCTGGTAGCTAGGCATCACGTTCTCGATCCTTTTCAGGAGCTTGAGATCGATGCCGACCTTAGTGCTGTCGTTGACCATCGGGAGGGGTAGGTTTGTGGTAGGGTTCGGACCCAAACCGGATCCTAGCGCACCCTATGCTCGACCCGATTCCGCACCTCGAGTTCTTCGAGGATCTCCACCGGTATCGGTACGAGGGGCGCTGGCTGCCGTTTAGCGTCTCGCGGATCGCGAGCCCCGCTAGCCCGGAAGCGGCTAAGCGGTTCGCCGAGACCCGGCATCTATGGGCGCCGCGCGGCAATACCGTTCACGCCTACTGCGAGGCGATGTTGACCGGGCAGGAGAAGAAGCCGGGGGACTACGCCGAATGGACCGACCCCCTAGAAGAGTGCTGGCTGCTCCGGGACAGCGAGCCGATCGCGGTGGAGTACCGGCTATGCGATGCCCGTAAAGGGATCGGCGGCAGCTTTGACTTCTTAGTCAAGAGCCCAAACGGCAAGCTCGTGCTCGGAGACCTGAAGACCGTCGGGAGCGACTCCGCCGTTAGCCAGCGGCAACCGGCTAAGGCGCAACTCGGTGGTTACCTCGCAATGCTGATCGATCACCACAAGCTCACGATCGACTGGTGCTACACCCTTGTCTCTGGCCCGGGTCGGTGCCGGCTGATTCAGAACGAGCCCGACGAGTGCCTTGGCGCCTGGATCGATGCTTGGGACAATTTCAAGGTGATCCAGGGACTCTTCTGACCGATCTCGACTGGGGCGACATTTTCCGGAAGCGCCCGGACCTCGACCCGCCCGGGTACGGCGAAGCGGTCGAGAGGGGGAAGGAAAGGAGCGGGCGACGGTACCAGCAGCAGGGGAAACGCCGAGCGGGTAAGGGAGGGAAGAGCAAGCCGGTGCGGTTCCCGAGCCTGAAGCACGGAACCGATTAGACCCGTTAAGTGTTGTAACTGGGTCCCGATCGGGTCCGGAATGGGGTAGGATTGCGTCACGGGCAAAGCCCACCACCTTCTCGCCTCCAATGCAAGCCATCCAAGAACAACTCGACGCCGCCAAGGTCGAGCTCGCTAAAGCCCAAACCGAGTACCAGCACTGCTTCGCTCGGGGCGACTGGTCCGAGTGCTCGAAAGCCAAGCGCAAGGTCGCGAAGCGCATGAAGATCGTCTCCGCTCTCGTCGCCGAGAAACTCGCCGCTCGCTGACCGCCTGGACAGGGGGCAGAAAATGCCCTAAAACTGCGCAGCTACCAATGGGCAGAAAATGCCCCGCCAGATCCTTTCAAGTTCCCATGGACAACCCCTTCGAGCTCGTGCTCGTAACACCGGAGCTAGCCGCCGAATGGCTAGGTATGAACGTCGAGATCAACCGATCAGTCCGCAGCGCTAAGGTCTCCGCGATCGCCCGCGACATCAAGAAAGGGGCGTGGCGGATTACGCACCAGGCAATCGCCTTCGACTGGGACGGCAAGCTTATCGACGGGCAGCATCGCCTTAAGGCGATCATCAAATCAGAGGTCCCGACAAAGGTCTGGGTCTTTAGAGGGCTCGACCCGACGACCTTCACCGTTATCGATTCCGGCTGCGCTCGGACCGCATCAGACGCGCTGAAAAAGCACGGGATGAAGAACACGACTGCTGTCGCAGCCGGGGTTCGGCTCGTTCTTAAGCATCGCCAGCGGCACAGGACATCTCGGCTCCACACAAAGAACTACACCCATTCCCATACGGAGATCGAACGCTACGCCGTCGAGAACTTCGAGACGTGCAACGAGGTGGCAGCCTTCGCCTCTTCGGTCAATAGGGAGTGCCGCTTAATCCGCTGCGCCGCTGCCGTCGGGTTTCTACTTCTCTGTCACGAGAAAAACGAGGCTGATCTGCTGCACGAGGCAATGCGTTTCCTGGGCAGGCTCGCCGTTGGCGCTGACCTGCCTCGTGGCTCCGTCGAGCTCGCTCTGCGGAAGTACCTCGAGAGCACAACACCTCGGACGCACAACCTAAACAGCACTGACTTCTCCCTCGCTCTCCTGATCAAGGGCTTTAACTACTACCTGATGGGGGAGCCGATCGTGCGATTTAACGCGGGCAACCTTTCGCCGTTCCCGATGGTCGGAGCCGAGGCATGAAAAAGATGACCCGTCTAAACGTCTCGGTCACATACGAACAAAAACTGTGGCTTGCGCAGAAAGCCCAGGAAGACGGATCAACATGCACGGGTGTACTCCGTGACCTCATTCGCAAAGCGATGCGGAGGTCAAACAGCAAACCCGCGAAAGAACAATGAAGGTTCGCCGTCCGCGCTACAAGGCTGTCCAGTCCGTGCCCGAAGAGCTCCTTGCCACCGGCTTTCGGTGGGAAGGGATCCGACAGGCGTACTTCACCCAGATCGGTGACGAGGACGGCGCCTATGAAGCCCATCTCCTCCGGGTGCTCTACAGCAAGCGCATCTGGGATGAACTAAAAGTCAGTGTCGACCCATGAAAGATCCAGCACAAAGAGAAGCCGAGTACGCAGTTGACCGACTGTTTACTTGGGCTAACAACGAAACGCACCCCAGCACCTACCTGATCTTCCTTTGCCTTACGGGCAATCACGTCTGTGACGCAATCAAGGTGATCGGCTACCTAGAGGGCGACCTGCTCTCTAAGGCTCTTGCGGCGTGGACTACCTACCCGCAAGAGATCAACGCATTAATCGCAAAGCAACTCCGAGAGGTTCAATGACCCGCGCCTATCCCAAGAACGCTTTTGTCTCCGAAGTCCTACGGACTAACTGGACAGAAGAAAACGGCAACAGCAAGAAGAAAACGGGGGGTTTATCCGCAATCGTGCAAATCCCCGACGAGCTAAACGAAGAAGGATGGGGCGAGGTGCAGGTGTTTCAGCCCGACAACGAGGAAGAGCATCCTGGCTGGTACGACCTTGTCACTAAAGAGCTCGAGATTCGGCTATGCGTTAGGGGAGAAGCCAAGCGAGAAAACGAGCTGTTAGGGAAAGCTCTGCCGCTAAAAAATCAGCCGACGCTTACCCAGCGGATTATCAAGGCGAAGCTCGGGGTCAAGGAGGAGCCCGAAAAAGAGCCGATCGCAGCCGTCGAGGTCACCGAAGGCGACAAGCTTGAGGAACAGCTGAAAGCCGAGGTTGAAAGGAAGCAGCACCTCGAAACGCTGAAGGCTTACCTGCCCCGACTGCGCATGTTGATCAAGAAGGGCGAGTGGCTTGACAACAACGAAACCGGACTGCTGTTAGCTCAATCAGCCATCTGCCGGGCTTACTACGAATGGGCAGAGGACGAGTCTCCTGGTGCCGACACCAGCTTTACGGAGAACGTGTTAGATGCCTGCAAGTACATCGTCGAAACGATGTCAGAGTTGCGTGGTCCCCTGCTTGATGGGAAAGAGCCCGATGGCACTTTGTCCGTGACTTGCAGGCATGGGTCGTCTAAAACCGTCCTGGATCTCAAGCACTTCCAATGAAGGCAGCGGCTCGGCTGATGCTCCAGTACTTGCGCGGGATGGTGGCTGGCGAGCCAAGACTGCAGCCAATCCTTCGGCTCCCTCTCTCGGAAGAGTCGCGGGAGTATCTCCTGACGATGGAAATCGAATGGCAGGTTGCGTTGCTCGAGCACTGCCTCGAGCTTCCACCCGGTAAGTACCCGAGACAAGGGCAAGGACAGGAGCCGTAGCGCAGGGGCGTAGGGAGGGGTCTACATGTGGGCTCCGTTCTGCTGCCTGTGTAAGGGGTGCCACTGGTCGGGCTATCCGGTGGGTGACATCACCCCAAGCACTGATAGGAGGGCTCCCGTCGAGGAGGCGGTCTGGTTCCGGCTTCCGTTGGCTAGCTCATTGGGACCGTCTAAGCAGAAACCCTTGTAAGTCCCCGCACCGGTTCTCTTTCTGTCCCCTGTAGGGTCCGGATCGGACCCGTTCGGGTATTGTTGTCACATGAGGCAAAGCCTCTAGCCCATCGCGCCTTTCACTCATGACTAACGCTCAGGCAATCGACATCCTCTTCGATCTCGGTTACTCGGTCGCTTCCGGCGAGGAGCAGTTTTTCTACGTTGCCCGGACGCCCCTGGCTGCTCGTTACGACCTCCCTAAAGGACGCAAGCTTCAAGTACACGAGCTCGACTCCTTCGTCTTCGATGCAGTCTGCAAGGCTGGCTGCACTGCCCTCCCCACCTGGTGCTGATCATCAGCCCCTTCGGGGGCTCCCAACCCATCGCGTCTTTCACATGCTTCCCCTTTCACCCCGCGAGTTCCCCGAGCTCTCCACCGAACAAGAGCGGCAGATGACTCAGGAGGTCGCCGACGAGTTCAGCGACTACATCAACGACGACCTGTACGACCTCCTCAGCGACTACATCGCCGACGTTCTCAAAAAGAACAACATCGACCTCGACAGCCGCGAAGCTGACGACCTGTTCCAGGACATCTCCAACCGGATCACCGTCAACGTCACGGTCTCGAAGTAACCCACCGCCCCCTTCGGGGGCTTCTTCCCATCGCGTCTTAGCCATGAAGTTCCTCGCCTCTTTCGCAATCGCCATCGGCGTCTCAGGCGCCGCCTTCTACCTGGTCAACTCAGCCCTCGCTGATATGACCGCCCACGACTGCTACGTCAACAAGATCCAACGCGCCTGCGACGCTCTCTGATGACTACCGACATCACGACCGCGCAGGATCTCATCGACGCTCTCCTAGAGATCCGCGAAGAACGCGAACAGCTCGACGCTCGCGAAGCCTTCATCAAAGAGCAGCTCCAAGCCGCCATCGCCCTCGGCGAGCTCGACGCGAACGAGGCAGAGGAGGGCGTCTATCAGTTCAGTAACGCCCGCTATACCCGCTGCGAGCGGAGCACCTACAAGCTCAGCAGTCAGGCGCAAAAGGCGATCACGGCAATCAAGGAACAGGACATTGACGCTGGACTCGCCAAGCGCAACGTCTCTATCTTTTGGAGGCTTAGCGGTATGTCTTGACTAACACCCTTACCTTCACGGTTCACGGCATCCCCGCACCCCAGGGCTCCAAGCGCCACCTCGGTCGCGGGATCCTTGTCGAGTCGAGCAAGAAGGTAAAGCCCTGGCGGCAGGACGTTAAGTACCAAGCCCTAGCCCTTAAGCCCGCCGATTGGGTAACCGCCGCGCCCGTCGCGATGTCGGTTGTCTTCCGCTTCCAGCGCCCCAAGTCTCATTTCAATAAAAGTGGTCTCCGCTCGTCCGCCCCCCTCGAATGCACTTCAGCTTCCCACGGCGACATCGAAAAGCTCGTGCGAAGCACTAACGACGCCCTAAACGGCGTCCTGTTCGACGATGACCGCCAGGTCGTTTCGCTCGTAGCAACTAAGCGTTACTGCGAGGGCAGCGAGCCCCCCGGCGCCATCATCACGCTCACTGCGCTTACTCCTTCCGAATGACTATCCCTAACCTTGCGGGCGTCATCAGTAAAGATGACGTGTTCCGAAAAGGGTCCGGATCCTATGCCGCTGATTACGTCAGCTGGGCTCGGATCGCTAACCACCTCCATACAGCCGCCCCCGGCTGGGAGTTTCACCTAAAGCCCGCGCCCGATGGCGGGCACGTCTGGCAAGCCCCCGACGGCTCCGCCTATCTCGTTACCTACTTCAGCGGTCCCGAGGATCAAGCGACGCCAGACTTTGTCTACCCCTGTCAAGACAACAGGAATCAGCCGGTGCGTTTCGACAAGGTGTCCTGCCGGACCCTTACCGACAGCCATCGTCGCGCCCTCTGCGCCAACGCCGCCTTTACCTTCTCCCTTGGCTACGAGCTCTGGGCTAGGGAAGAGATCGAAGCCGCGACGCAGGAGCCTGTAAAGACTGTTGAGGAACCTGCCCCAAGCAAGCCGAAGCCTCGCAGCGCTGCTAAACCAACAAAGCAAGCAGCGAGCCTGGACAAAGAGGACACGCCCTTAAGTGAGCAGGACCTGGTAACCGCGCGGGAGCTGCTTAAAGCAGAGCCCGTCGCCAGCAGGAACAAGATCATCAAGGCGTTCACGGCGGAGTTCAACGTGCCGGAGGGTCATCTAATGACCTCGCACATCACGCTCCCTAAGCACCTCCGGTTTATCCAGGAGCGCGTCACGACGACCTAACCCGATGACCGACGAGATGATGCACGCCGAGATGGCGGCTCTTTACGCGCAACAGCGAGTGACTCAAGTCAAAGCACCAGACGCACATCTCGAAAGTCTCCTGCCTCCCGAGCTCTACGCCTCCGTGCAGCATTACGCCGCCGCGAGGGATTTCACCGCGAAGCAGGCACTGTTCCACATCGTTTCCAAATTCTTCGGACCATGCTCCAAATCACCGCAGTCGGCAACCTCGCCGCTGATCCCGAAACCCGCGAGGTAGGCGACAACTCTGTCGCTAACTTCACGATCATCTGCAACAAGAAGGTCAAAGGCGAAGAGCACACCACTGCTCTCCGTTGTGCGGTATGGGGTCCGCGCGCAAAGGTCGTTAGCGACTATCTGACCAAGGGCTCGCAGGTCACCGTTACCGGTCAGGCTTACATCGAGACCTACGAAACCAAGCAAGGGGAAACCCGCGCAAACCTCAACGTCGCCGTCAACGACTTCACCCTGCCTCCGAAGCCTCGGGTTGAATCTGACGCAATGCCGTTTTAGTGTCCTGGGGGCTCTGCCCCCTTTTTTTATGCATAGATGTCTGATCCGCTCCGCGACTATCTGAACGAGATCGGCAAAATCCCTTTGCTTAGTGCGGCAGAAGAGATCGCACTTGGCAACTCGATTCAGGCGATGATGCCCCTTCTCGAAAAAGAGGAACTAACAAAAGCAGAGGAAAAGGTTGTCCGCATCGGCAAGCGCGCAAAGAAACGGATGGTGCAGGGCAACCTGCGCCTCGTGATTAGCGTTGCCAGCAAGTACAACAAGATGACCGCGCGTCTCTCGATGCAAGACCTCGTGCAGGAGGGAAACATCGGGCTAATCAGAGCAGTCGAGATGTTCGACCCTTCGAGGGGGTACAAGTTCTCGACATACGCTTACTGGTGGATCCGGCAGGGGATTATGCGCGCGACGCAAACCCAGGACCGCATGATCAAGCTCCCGAGCGGAGCGCCGGACTCCTTGCGAAAGGTCCGGCGTTACATGATCGACTACCAGGAGGAACACGGTGTCTTCCCGACCCTTAAGCAGTGCGCCGAGTTAATCGGCGTGCAGCCCGAGACAATGCGTAACTACCTCTACGCCGCGCAGGACGCATCGTCACTCGATGCGAAATGCCAAACCAAGGAGGACAAGGGCAACAACATCATCGACCTGATCCCGTCGGAAGACGGGATGCCGGAAGAAGAGCTGTTGCTTGAAACGCAAATCGAGGCGGTAAAGCACGCGGTCGCGCAGATCAGCCCGACAAACCAACGGCTAATCAAGCTGCGATATGGGCTCGACGGACAGGATGCGATGTCCCACCCGTCAATCGCAAAAAAGATCGGGATGCATCGCGAGAGCGTCAGGAAGCAGATCTTGTCTGCCGAGGATGAGATGCGCCGAATCTTGAGGGGTGATCCGCCGGGAAAGTCGAAGAGACAGGGGTGCAGCTCCAGCTTGACCTGGGGCTGGGGTTAGACAGTGCCTAGATTTAGCCCCGAGATCAAGTGCGCTAGCTGCGGGTGTCCTCTCGTCACTGTCGTAATGACTAAATGGTCGATCGATGGCGGGAGGATCCGGCGGAGAGTATGCAAAAAATGCAAGCACCGCTGGTACACCTACACCCCGCCGGAGCGAGAGATCAGCGGTCAGGACATTGTCTGGAGAGTCGGCACTGACTACGTGTCGGTCAAGGTAGAGAGCTCTGCCTCAGCTAGCCCCAGCCGTGCCTCGAGCTCCGCGATGTAGCCGACTGCCTGGCTGATTAGTTTCTGCTGGAAGGCGTTTTGCTTAGCGATAGAGGCGCAAAGTCCCCTGACCTGCGTCTCGTCGCTCGCGGCAAGTATCGATCTTGAGTCGCGCTCGATTCGCAACTCCTCTTCCATAGTTAGGTTGACTACCATCCACTCTCCCCAAGACATGTCGGAATGGCAGCATGATTTTCAAGATAGCTGCATGAATCCGCCAAAGATCTTGCAAATAGAAACAGAAAATGGAACCCGCTGGAGAGTTATCTATGCCGGGATGGTGAAGGACCACGAGCTGGAATGGAAAGCCGCGCGGCATTATCACGAGGCGTGCGAGGTCTACGGACAGCAGCTCGGACTTAAGCGATGGCTACAGGAGTAGTGGCGGGAGGTCGTCAACGAGGATCGCCCAACCGCTCCCGGGTCCCTCGACTTCCCACCGGTGCAAAAAGTCTTCTCGGTCGTAAAAGACTGCCTCGCCTTGCCCGGGCTTCAGGAGGCGTCCAGTTTTTGTGTCGTGCTCCCCTCTTGGGTCGTGGACGATAAAGAACTTGTCGGTGTAGCCGATAATCACTGACCAGTGACCGATGCCCTCGGCGGGTCTACCGGTACTGATGTCGCCTCGTTGCAGCCAGCCAACAGCGACCGGTCGCGCGGCATCGATCTCGGCTTCAAGCAGGTCGGCGGTTCCGTTGCTAATAAACTCCGAGCGCACCCCAAGTTCCGTAAGAGCCTTTAGGTGGCTGTCGACGTGCACGGTGTCGCCATACTTCGCGCGGACCTTGTCGTACTGCTCTTGGCGCTCGATCAACCCGTAATGCGCCGCGAGCATCGCGATCGTGCTGGTAAAACACTTTCGATGCCCGTC
>Ga0181577_10001993_pt1 | contig 16158 bp, 13 predicted proteins | sample 101ome_21_FD_132468 | JGI IMG/M metagenome (GOLD analysis project Ga0181577, IMG submission 132468) | Coastal salt marsh microbial communities from the Groves Creek Marsh, Skidaway Island, Georgia - 101413BT metaG (megahit assembly) | ecosystem: Environmental > Aquatic > Marine > Intertidal...
CCGATGTGATTGCATTGGAGTATTGTGCAAAGGAAGATGTACTGAAAGCATTACTGGTTGAAAAGAATGAAGTGCTTGGTGAAACCAAGTATTTTTTGGCGAATCTTGATCCTAAAACAGGAGAGTTTAGCGATAACAAACTTATTGAGACGCGTAACAGTGTTGCAGAGACCGAGACTGAAGGGACCCTACAATATGACGAGTCGTCAAACAACGTTGTTGTGAATTTGAATGTAAATGCGGCGTGGAAAATTTATACGGCAGATGCGGAAAGCAACGATTTAATCGAAGTTCAGGCGTTAGAACGCCGAGTTGATTATTCCATTGCGCAATCAGGTCCTGAGGCACAGCAAATTTTTAATCTGGGCCTTAACGTAAATGTTTACCCGAATCCAACAACGGGTGCAGTTCGCATTCAAACTCAAAAGAGCATGGTTGTTGATCACATCACCGTGATGGATGCGAATGGTAAAATAATTCGCAACATTGCTGTTCAGAGCGGTACGATGTTCAATGAATTCGACTTGGGAGACGTGGAGCAAGGAATGTATTTTGTTCGGGTTCATTCCGGAACACAAACACACACTGAGCGCTTAGTGAAGTACTAATATCAAAAAGCTTAATAAACAGTGGCGGACCGATAAAGTCCGCCTTTTTTTATCATCATGGAATTAATCGAAGCGTTACGCCAAACCAGACACAACCTATTAAAAACAGTGGAAGCATATACCATCGATGAGATGAACGTGGTTCCAGAGGGATTTAACAACAGTTTGTTATGGAATTTAGGTCATGTATGGGTGACTCAAAAGATGCTCCATTACGGGTTGTCGGGTTTGCCGCTGAATATTGACGACGAGCTGGTGAATCAGTTTCGTAAAGGGTCAAAAGCTATAGTCTTGAAAGAGGAGACTTTAAGCCGAATTAAGTCAGATTTCATTAAGAGCGTTGATGACCTAGAACGCGATTTGAACGCAAACATCTTCAAGGAGTTCAGACCTTACCGAACGAGTTATAACGTTGAATTAGAAAGCTTGGATGATGCGTTGTGGTTTAACAACATGCACGAAGCCATGCACTTGGGATATATGCTTGCAATGCGAAAAAGCGTTAAATGAAAAAGGCCGGTCTCCCGGCCTCTAAAAGTAAAGTTAAACCATAAATTCTAATTAATGAGTATTATGCTTTATTGAATCGAAAGTAATCGAATTTACTCATAAAAAAGGATATCACCAAGACTTATTTTTTTATTACTTGCAGCATGAAATCGGTACTAAGACAACTCTCATTTCTATTTATTAGCTTCATGGTGCTTGCACCGCTCTCTGTGAAAGCGGAAGGTGTAAGACTCTCCCAGGAAGGAGATGAAGATCTTCCTGTAATCGTCTGGAAGAATGCGCCTAAGTACGTCGATTTATCGGTAAGTAAGGATTATTTGGTTGATTTTCCATCACTTCAATCCGATGCTGAGTCGTTCACTTTTGTTTCAAATGAAGACACATTAACTCTCGAAACGTTGAAGCCAGTTGTTGTTCATTTTGACGCGGATGGAGAACACGTGTTTAGATTCAATGGGGAGAAGATGACTGTGGCTGCGATTAAGAAGGCCCCCTTGGTGAAGAACGATGCATTTGTCTTTGGTTTGTTAATGCTTTGCTTGGCAATCGTGTTTTTTACGAGTACATCAGATAAACCATGGTTAAAGAAATTCTACAGCGTAATCCCGGCGCTTTTGATGTGTTACCTGTTGCCAGCAATTCTCGCGAGTTTAGGTGTGATAAACAGTGTGCACTCTAAAGGTTTGTATTTCGTCGCTACTCGTTATATGCTTCCGACCGCGCTTGTGCTCATGACGCTGAGTATCGATCTCAAAGGAATTATCAACCTTGGGCCGAAGAGTCTTATTATGTTCTTTACCGGCACCTTGGGAATTATTCTAGGCGGACCTATTGCTATTTTGATTGTGTCTACTTTTTCTCCTGAAACAATTGGCGGAGCAGGTCCTGAAGCCGTTTGGAAAGGTTTAGCAACACTCGCAGGAAGTTGGATTGGTGGTGGTGCGAACCAAACCGCCATGCTTGAAATCTATGGATATGCGCAAAGTAAGTACGGTGGTATGGTGTTGGTTGACATCGTGGTTGCGAACATTTGGATGGCATTCTTGCTTTATGGTGCTGGAAGAGCGGACAAAATAGACAAATGGCTAAAGGCCGATAGTTCAGCAATTGCTGAGTTGCAAGTGAAGATGGAAAACTTCACAAAAAGCATCACCAAGAACCCAACATTGCGCGACTTGATTGTAGTTCTTGGTGTTAGTTTCTTAGCTACGGGTCTAGCTCATTTCTTATCGAAACTCGCCGTCGATGGCTTCTCATCCATTGACGCATTGAAGGATTCGTCACTTACCAGTGGCTTCTTCTGGTTGATTGTTTTTGCAACGACGTTTGGGTTGATTATGAGTTTCACCAAAGCGCGGAATTTAGAAGCATTTGGTGCTTCCAAAATGGGTAGCGTGTTTATTTATATCCTTGTTGCAACAATAGGTATGAAGATGGATTTGCGGCAAGTGTTCGACAATCCTTTGTTGATTGTGGTCGGATTGATCTGGATGGCATTTCACGCCGGTTTACTATTCGCTGTTGCAAAGATGATTCGTGCACCATTCTTCTTCCTTGCAGTTGGCTCTAAGGCCAATGTTGGAGGTGCAGCAAGTGCGCCGGTGGTGGCTGCGGCATTCCACCCATCTCTGGCTCCGGTAGGCGTATTACTCGCTGTTTTGGGTTATGCTTTAGGAACCTATGGTGCTATGTTCTGTGCATATCTAATGGAGACGGTTGCACCGTAATATCACTAATTAGAATACAAAACATCAAATGATTAATTCGATGTGATGTGTTTGCGGTTACCTCTTAGAACTTGTTCTTCCACATCATGCTCTCAACTGGCTTGATGGTGCGCTCGTTGTATTTCGCGTTCGATTTTTTGTTGTACATCGTCTTGATGTCGCCTTCTACTTGGAAATAGATAAGTTGACCAATAGGCATGCCTCGGTAAATGCGCACCGGCTGCGCACAAGAGATTTCTAGCGTCCAAGTGTTGCAGAATCCCACATCACCCTTGCCCGCAGTTGCATGAATGTCAATTCCTAGTCGTCCGGTACTTGACTTACCTTCTAAGAATGGCACGTGTGCATGAGTTTCTGTGTATTCTTCTGTAACCCCGAGATAAAGCGTGTTCGGTTGAAGGACAAAACCATCAACAGGGATTTCAAAGTACTCAATTTTGTTGTGCTTCTTGGCGTCTAGAACCCGGTCGTTATAGGTTGCAAGCCACTTTCCTAAGTGGACATCATATGAGTTGGTTCCCATACAATCAGGTCTATATGGCTCAATTAGGATGGTGCCTTTTTCAATCTCTTCTAGGATTCGCTTATCACTTAAAATCATGCGTTCTACTTGAACTTAAAACTTCGAATTAATCACTTTTCATTCTACTATGTTTAAGGCGGGTAGAAGTTGTGCAAAACAAATGGTTTAACGCATTTTGGATTTACCTTTGAGCCATGCCTGTGCACAAACGGATTCAATCGGGGGAAGCCAACCTTTGTCTTTGGAAAATTACCGAGGACATCACCGATTTTAACCTGCCAATTTCTCCAAAGGAATCCGATATCTTGTCGCGCAATCAACAGTGGCTCGCAGGCCGAGCGGCTCTGGACGCATTGGATATAGATGTTGAAGCGTTGCGGAAGGACGACTATGGAAAACCTTGGATTCAAGGCAGCGATAGCCATGTCTCATTAAGTCATTGCAAATCTTACGCAGTAGCAATTAAAAGTCAGAACCCTGTAGGTATCGATATCGAAGAAATCACTCCTCGTATTGAACGAATTGCGCCGCGATTTGTACATGAGAGCGAATGGGCGTTTATCTCAGAAGACGATCGATTGAAGTGTCTCTACATCCTGTGGAGTGCAAAAGAGGCATTGTACAAACTCTACGGGAAGAAATCGGTCGATTTCAAGAACCACATGATTGCTAAGCCATTTGAGATTTCAAGCTCAGGTGTGTTTTACATGGAATTCCTCAAAAACACATCCATGCTTTACGTGATGCAGTATGAGGTGTACGATAATCACACGTTGGTTTGGGTGGAAGGGTGAGTATGTGAGCAGTATTCTCTGAGTACATTGAAACAATGAAGTCAATGAACCGGATTTTATCTTTGATTATTTGGTTTGGTTGAGAGCTATTAACTCGATTGTTGCGTTTATTTGCCGAGACGAAATGCGCTTTTATTTTGTTAAAATCATCACTATACAAATTGTCTATGCTTAGTAAAATAAAAACTCTTTATCGACGCATACAACGTATGATTGTATGGCTTCGGTACGATATATTGTTTCAGCACGTAGCAAAAAAGGTTAGACCAGATGTTGGAGAAAGGGGGCTTTTTATTGATTGCGGTTCTAATTTGGGGCAAGGTTTTAATTACTTCAAGAAATATTTTCGCAATGACATATATGACTCATGTTTAATTGAGCCTAACCCTTATTGTATGGTTGAGTTGAGGAAAAAATTTAGTGATGAATCAAACATTTCGTTCATTCAAAAAGCGGCATGGGTCAGGAAAGAGCAATTGAACTTCTATGGACTGGTAGAGGATTCTCGTGGGAAGACAACAACTGGAGGAAGTGTTATTGCGAATCATGCAGGGTCGTTATACAGGCCAAACACAGAAAAAGCTCTTAAGGTAGAAGCCTTCGATCTTTCTGAATTTTTAAAAGAAAAAAGTCAATTGTACGATACGATTGTTGTCAAGATGGACATTGAGTCGTCAGAATACGAAGTCCTCAATCACCTCTTGGTTACTAACGCAATTGACTATGTCAATCATCTAGTTGTGGAATTCCACAGTCAGTATTTTGCAAAAGATAAACAAGGTTATTACTCAAAGCTAGAGCAAGAATTGATAACTCGCATAAAATCAAGAGGCACAGGATTGACAGTTTGGATATGAGTGTTTAATCAGCATCTATCTGTTTCAGTCTTAGTAGTGTGGATGATTCTACGTTTGCAAACTAGCTTAGTCTAAATTTTACAATAGCCATTTCATTTTCTAGGGGAATTCGACTTAAAAAACCGACTGCTTGAGGGTCAATGTTGACAGACGGCGCCGACGAATAGCTCATTGAAGGCAAATTTTCAGTTCTAAACTGTTGAGTCGAAAAGAACTCACAATATTGCCTCAATCAACCAGCCATTTCCGGATGGCTAAAACTATATTGCCAAACAATTGTGTTGCCGGTTTACCCTGTTCTCGAACGGTTTAGGAGACTCTCGCAGTGACACAGAATCGCGAAGATGGTTTTGCTCGCAATGAAAGGTATCTTCAGGGGATTAAATGCCAACGTTTGAATTATGGCGTGAATCCCAACTCATGTCAGTTCGAGTGTCCGCCATCAGGCGGATGTATCGAGAACTGAATGAGTTACCGATGGTTACTTTTTTGTGTACTCCTTTTTTCGTTGTTCAAATATCTTTAACCCATTTTGTAAGAATGTATAGTAAGCATCCACGTCAAGATTATGTCCTCTAGTAGGCTGTAGCAGATTTCCTTCATTGTCTAGCAAACAGTATTGTGGCTGACTCGTGCCATTAAAATAACAAGCTTGGATATCAACATTCTTCTTGTCTAACCTTTTTATTAGTTTGCCACTACTCTTGGAGAAATACCATTCATTTTCTGGTAGTCGCAGAGTTTTGTCATCTGTATACAACGCTATAATTATGTAGTCATCTCTTAGCGTATTTAAGATCTTCTCCTTGCTCCAAACCCGAGCTTCCATTTCGCGGCAATTGACACAACCATGTCCAGTGAAATCAATAAAAACAGGTTTGCCTAGTTTGCGAGCGGCTTCCATTCCTTCTTCATAATCGAAGTATCCCTCTAGGTTATGAGGTAAGTGCAACTTGTCTGAGTATTTAACAGTAGCCTTTTTGGGATTAGGATTTCGAATCGTTCCTAATAAATCGAAATCATGGGTGCTCATCGGTGGGAGATAGCCTGCTAACTGGTTTAGCGGAGCACCAACCATCCCCGGAATCAAGTACGCTACAAACGAGAATGTAAGTATAGCCATAAAGAGCTTTGGCACTGTTACAAATGGCGTGTCACTATCATGGGCAAATTTGATTTTACCAAGCAAGTAGATTCCCATTAAGGTGAAGATTACAATCCACAAACCAATGTAAATCTCACGGTCAAGTATACCCCAATGGTAAGTTTGGTCTGCTACACTTAAGAACTTCAAACCGAGCGCTAATTCAACAAAGCCAAGCATAACCTTAACCGTATTTAACCAACCACCTGATTGTGGTAAGTTATTCAACCAATTAGGGAATATGGCAAAAAGACCGAATGGGATTGCAAATGCTAAAGAGTAACCAAGCATACCTACTAAAGGCTTTACAAATTGTCCTCCAGCTGATTCAACTAAAATTGTGCCCACAATTGGACCTGTACATGAGAACGAAACAAGAACAATGGTGAAAGCCATAAAGAATATACCAGCTAATCCACCTTGATCTGCTTTCTTGTCAATTTTGTTGACAAACTTGCTTGGAATCGTAAGTTCGAATGCTCCAAAGAATGAAGCAGCAAACACAACGAAAATCAAAAAGAAGAAAACGTTAGGAAGCCAATGTGTTGAGAGAAAGTGAGCGGCATCTTCTCCTGCTGTGGCAGCCACTACTGTGCCTATAACAACGTAGATTCCTACAATGCTTAATGCGTATATTAGTCCCGATCGTATCGCTTTCTTGCGGTCTCCATCTTTCATGAAAAAAGATACGGTCATTGGAATCATTGGGAACACACATGGTGTTAGAAGCGCAATTAATCCGGACAAGAAAGCCAATACAAAAAAGGCCCAGTAACTTTGCTTTTCCTCGTTTACTTCTCCTTCAAACGTTTTGACTTCACACTTTCCAGCGTCTGCTTCGCTTTTTCGTTGGTAGGACGAATAATCCACATCTTCGGCACCGACGTACGCATTTTCGGAATAAGAATCTTCGCAATCCATACAATCTAACAATTGGTTGATTGCATCCATATTGACAGACCCTTCTGGTACTGAAGGAGCTTGATTTTGATCTTGTGTGTCTTGTAGACTTTGAGTTGGATTACTTGCCTGAGGGGCGGTCTCTGAAGGTTTGATTACTGCCTCACCTGTAACGGTTAACGGAGGCAACTCAAAAGGGAAACCGAAATCTTTACATCGCTCATCCGAACACATTTGGTACCAAAACTCACCCGTGATATTTGGGTTCTTGCCTGTTATTTTTAGTTTCTGACGGAAGTCGGCCTTGCCAGAAAAATCAGATACATCACATCCAAACAAATCATCAGTGTATTCATGTGGTTTAATACCATCATAAATTTTTCCTACAAATTCACAGTCGGTTAACTTCAATTCTTCCTCGAACCATGGTTTCTTTGGGCCAATCTCACAGTTTCCTGCGTTTGCGTATATATGCAGCCCGTCTGGGATGTTAGTCTTAAAGACCAAGTCTATTGTCTCACCTACTTTAATCGATGATTTTGAAACGGTTAGTTTGAAATCTGATGCACCAAAGTCCTGTGCATTAAGAATAGTTGATACCAGTATCAGTATCACCCCGAAAATCTTTCTCATATCTACTATGTATGATGAACTATGAAATCTTGACAAAACTACATGTCAGAAGTGGCAAATTAACATTATTCAGTTCGTTTCGGTTTTATATCAGATGAAATAAGTACCGCCTTGGTTGCTCTTGGTTCTCGGACACTTTTGTTTACTCTTTTGTGTACAAGTGTATAAATCCACAACATCAGCGGACCTGCAGCCGTTAATTTCGTGAGAATCATGAGGAATCTTCTCTTAATATTGACTTTCTGTACCTGCGTGTTTTCGAGCTTCGCTCAAGAACGCATGACACGCGACCAGTACATCAAGAAATACCAGAACATGGCCATCCGTGAAATGCATCGTGCAGGAGTGCCAGCCAGTATTACCATGGCTCAAGGTATCTTGGAAAGTAGCGACGGGAACAGCAGGTTGGCACGGCTTGGAAACAACCACTTTGGAATAAAGTGTAAATCCGACTGGAAAGGCAAGTCTATGCTCGCCGATGACGATGCCCGTGATGAGTGTTTTAGAGCCTATGATTCACCTGAAGAATCGTACAAGGATCACTCACAATTCTTGCGTTCGAATTGGCGATATCATGAACTGTTTGAACTCGACATCACCGATTACAAAGGCTGGGCAAAAGGCTTGAGAAAAGCCGGTTATGCTACCAACAAGAGTTACCACACTATACTAATCAACCTCATAGAACGACATGAACTCTATAAGCTCGACCTCATGTCACCGGAGCCATTAGCTACAAAGCCTCTTGTCCTTCAAAATGATGTTCCGGTTGTTTATGCCGAAAAGGATGAAACACTGGAGTCTATAGCCGACGAGAACGACCTTTCAAATCGTCAAATCTATAAGTACAATGATCTTGAAAAAGGACAAACCATAAAGGAAGGAGACATTGTTTATTTAAAACCGAAACGCCGCAGAGGTTCTGAGAAATACCACACGCTTAAAGAAGGTGAGACCATGTATATGATTTCACAGCAATACGGAATTAAGCTAAAGCATTTGTATCGCCGTAATCGTTTAGAGATGGGAGAGGAGCCGGTTAACGGCACTCAGCTTTACATGAAAGGAAAACGAAAAATGGCAGACTCTGTTGAAGTGAAGTCGGTAGAAGAAGCTGAAAAGGTGGTAGAGCAGTTTGTAAATCCACATTCTGTTGAAATTGAAAAAGCTCTACCCATCGAAAGAGAACTTATTGATTTGCCTCCGTACCACGTTGTTGAGAAAGGAGACAACATTTATCGAATCGCCGAGAAGTATCATGTATTTGAAGAGGATTTACTTCGGTGGAACAAGATTAGTGCTTTACAACTAACGTTGGGGCGTAAAATCTATCTTACGGAAGAAAGTGCTCGCAAAGCGCTGGATAAGCAACCTGTTAATGCGCCGAAAACTGAAGAAAAGATTCAACCTAAGACTACAACTACGTATCATACGGTTCAATCCGGTGAAACGGTTTACCGCATAACACGGAAATACAACATAACGGCAGAACAGCTGCGGACATGGAATAAGCTTACCGGGAATAACATTTACGTTGGGCAGAAACTTAAGGTTTCTCCATGAGTCCAATCTTAAACCTCCTCATCCTTGTTGGATATTTTGGGGTCTTACTCCTGATATCCTACCTAACGAGTAAGAACAGTGATTCTGCATCGTTTTATCATGGTAATCGTAAATCACCCTGGTTTATGGTGGCGTTTGGTATGATCGGGGCATCACTCTCGGGTGTTACATTCATTTCAATCCCGGGCTGGGTCAACTCCACGCATTTTGGCTACATGCAAACGGTATTTGGTTACATGATTGGCTACCTAGTTATCGCCCATGTTTTGTTGCCACTTTATTACAAGCTTAAACTAACATCGATATACACCTACCTCGATCAACGTTACGGGAACTACGGGTATAAAACCGGAGCCGCCTATTTTCTCCTTAGTCGAGTAATTGGGGCATCGTTTAGACTTTTTCTAGTTGCCGGGGTTCTGCACATGGCCATTTTTGAACCACTCTTTTCAAACTTTGAGTTCCCATACTGGGCTACAGTGGCCATCACCATTTTGTTGATTTTTACTTACACCACAAAGTCTGGGATTAAGACTGTGGTCTATACAGATGTGTTTCAAACTTCCTTTCTAATACTTGCAGTTGTCTTAACCATTATTTACATCACCGGGGATATGGGGTTGAATTTTGGGGGCTTGCTGGATAAACTAGCATCCGATCCGAATACTGAAATCTTCAACTTCGATTGGAAGTCGAACAACTACTTCTGGAAACAGTTTATAGGAGGTGCGTTCATCGCGCTGGTGATGACCGGACTAGACCAGGATATGATGCAGAAGAACTTGAGTATTAACAGTGTGAAAAGTGCTCAAAAGAATATCTATGCACAGATGGTGATGTTTGTGGTGGTGAACATCATATTCTTAAGTCTCGGTGCATTACTGTATCAGTATCAGGATTTTGCCGGAATAGACGCTGTCGCTAAATCAGACCAACTTTTCCCGAATATTGCTTTGAACCATGCAACGCCATTGGTGGGTGTGTTTTTTATCTTGGGCTTGGTAGCAGCTGCATATTCGAGTGCCGATAGTGCGCTTACGGCTCTTACCACAAGCTTTTGTGTTGATTTTCTGGGCTTCGAAACAAAGCGACCAACCAACATACGAGTGCGACGGATAGTCCACATTAGTTTCGCTTTTTTGTTGTTCGTGACTATATTGATTTTCAATCAGATAAACGATGAGGCAGTAATCAAACAACTGTTCACCGCAGCCGGATTTACGTATGGGCCACTGTTGGGTTTGTTCTTTTTCGGGATAATGACCAACAACAAAGTAGTAGACAAGTATATTCCACTAATCACGATTATTTCGATTGCACTAACTTGGGTGTATTACACCTACTCACCGTCGTGGTGGACTGGATACAAGCCCGGGTTTGAACTAATTCTAATCAACGGGGGTTTTACATATGGAATGTTGTTACTTGCACGTTCCAATAAAAGACCAAACAATATTTTAGATTACGATATCAACTAATGGATTTAAACGATAGAATAAAAAAGGCATTTGAGATTAAGCAATGGCCTGAGATAAAGAGTTCCGACAGCTGGAATATTTTCAAAGTAATGGCTGAATTCGTGGAAGGTTACGACACCTTGGCGAAGATTGGCCCTTGCGTATCCGTATTTGGGTCGGCGCGAACCAAACCGGGTACAAAGTATTACGAGATGGCTACAGAGATTGGTCAGAAACTAGCCGGTGTAGGTCTTGGGGTCATTACTGGTGGAGGACCGGGTATTATGGAAGCTGGTAATCTCGGTGCTAGCAATGAAAAAGGAGCGTCTGTGGGGTTGAATATTGAACTGCCATTTGAGCAGTCGGCAAATCCATATATCGACAACGACAAGCTGATTAACTTCAACTTTTTCTTTGTGCGAAAGGTGATGTTTATGAAGTACGCGCAAGGATTTATTGTTCTTCCGGGTGGCTTTGGAACTCTCGATGAATTGTTCGAAGCACTTACGCTTGTTCAAACGCAGAAAACCGCGAAGTTCCCAATCATCTTGGTAGGAAGTGAGTTTTGGAGCGGACTTATCGAGTGGATTAAAGAAACCATGCTGAAAAAAGAGCACAACATCAGTGCGGAAGATATGTACTTATTTAAGCTTGTGGATACTGCTGATGAGGCGGTGAATGAAATCCTTGAGTTCTATAGTAAGTACAGCATGAGCTTGAATTTCTAGGTCAAAACGTTAACCGTTAACGCAAACCATTAACTGGCGTTTGGGTTGGGTTTTACCTTTGTTTTTGGATGGGCTGTTAGCCGTTAGCCGTTGGCCATTTGCCATTAGCAAATTTTCAATTTTCAATTTTCCATTCCCTCTGTGTGAATGATTGAGTAATTCACAAACGACAGCCACGAATGCACGAATGAAAAACGAATGCACGGATAATAAGGCCATTAGCACATTTTCAATTCTCCATTTTCAATTCTCCCCTACCTTTGCCGTATGCTCAATCTCGATTCAACCATAGCGGCACCAGCCACCCCGAGTGGAGTTAGCGCCATCGCAGTTGTGCGCCTCTCGGGTTCGGACAGTTTCGAGATTTTAAACAAGTGTTTTTCGAAGGATATATCAACTAAAGACGGCTACTCTGCCCATTACGGTCACATACTTGATGGAGACACAACAGTTGATGAAGTAATTGTAACCCTGTTTCGAAATCCGCAATCATACACCGGTGAAGACAGCGCTGAAATCTCTTGTCATGGATCTCCATACATCGTGAAACGCGTATTGGAGACTTTGGTAAAAAATGGGGCTCGAATGGCGGAACCAGGCGAATTCACCTTGCGAGCGTTTCTAAATAAGAAATTGGACTTGGCCCAAGCTGAAGCAGTTGCCGATATGATTCACAGTTCAAGTGAGGCCGGTTTGCAAATGGCCATTCAACAAATACGTGGTGGCTTCAGTGATGATATCGCGTACTTGCGACAAGAACTGATTGATTTCGCTGCCCTAATCGAATTGGAAAATGATTTTGGTGAAGAAGACGTTGAGTTTGCCAACCGCCCGAAGTTAAAAGCCCTGGTGGAAGAGTTACTAACTCGAATTGAAAAGTTGAGAGCCTCATTTGCATCAGGAAATGTTCTGAAAAACGGTATCACAACAGTGATTGCCGGAAAACCCAATGCCGGAAAATCAACTTTGTTAAATGCGTTATTGAACGAAGAGCGAGCGATTGTCTCGGATATTGCTGGTACCACACGGGATACGATTGAAGAAGTTTTCACCTTAAATGGCATCCAATTCCGACTGGTAGATACAGCAGGACTTCGGGAGTCTGGTGATACCATAGAGCAGATTGGTGTTGGCAAAGCAAAAAGCGAGATGACCAAGGCTCAGCTTATCGTTTATCTTTTTGACATTCAAAGTACTTCGCCGGCTGAGCTGGAAATTGAGCTTAATGAACTCCCGGATGTTCGGCATCGATTAGTTGTGGCCAATAAATGTGATGGCATCCAAGCAGATTCTGCCAACTGGCCGAATGAAACCATTTTTATATCTGCCAAAGACACGGTTGTTGAGCCGCTTATTCAACGATTAGAGACCATTGCTTCGAATTACGAATTTGGCAATGAAACCATGGTGACAAACACCCGTCATATGGAAGCGCTGGGCAATAGTGCTGCTTCTTTGACAGATGTCTTGAACGGTTTAGAATCCAGTCTAAGTAGCGATCTAGTTGCCCTAGACATTCGGCAAGCGCTTTATCACCTCGGCCTAATTACCGGGGAGGTAACCAACGACGATCTACTCGATTCGATTTTTGGTAGGTTTTGTATCGGGAAGTGAACCATCAAAGTATAATTACCCTAAATCAAAGCATATCAACCTGTTAAACAGTGTTTTATGTGTAATTGGGTTTTCACTGTTTGCTTAAAAAAGGGTGTTTTTCTATCATTTTTGTACCTTATTTGTACGTTTGATTGATTCTTAGTGTCATTTACAGAGAACATAGGCGGTAATTCTTCCCCAATTGGACACTATGGGACATTGGTGGACAGTATAGGACAATTATGAGTTCAAATATTACGGTTACAAGAAAGTGTCTAGAATGCGGTAATTGGATAGACCGGACAAATTGACCAGGCACCGTTTTATACTGACCACCCCAAACCGGGTGAAATTGACCAGGGTAAACCGGAGTATATTGACCACCCTTTTCGCATCTTTTATGGACTGTTATGTGTTAGGTTAGACTTTATCTCTAGAAAACTTGTTCTAAAGATACTAAAACTGTAACTGTATAATTGTTACCTAACGGCCCACTTTATGTTGACGATTTACACAATCCGCCTTATTTTTATATCGGAAAACAAACCATTTAAGCATTACCTTTATAGCACTTACCATGGTGTATTACGAGCAAATATTTAACGCATTTCTATGGATAATTTAAAAGGAATTAAATCGATCGCCACCATACTCGTTTATGTAGCCATCTTGGTAGCCTGTTCTGGGGGGAATAAACCCATGGATTTCATGTCATTGTCGGTCAATTCTGCTGAATATAAAAACAACATAACCGTTGATGATGCAGGTGTGATGTATTACAAGCGCAAGAAATTCAATGGTGAAATAAATGTATACAACGAAAAGAAGGGCGGGTATTTGAACCATCAATCAACCTATCAATCGGGTTTGGAGCATGGAACGCATTATTGGTTTTATCCGAATGGTAAGCCTTATACAACCACCGAATATGTTGAGGGCAAGCGGCATGGTCAAGAGAAAAAATACACCGAGGATGGTAAACTGCAGTTTGTAGTTGACTATGAGAATGATACCGTAAAGGAAAACAAATACTACAACAACGACATTTTGCTGCAAAGAGAAGTCATTCTCGGAGCGCACGACATGCTGATTGAACAATTTGATAGTTCAGGAAAACTGAAGACCAAAGGAAAGGTGGCGAACCGAAAAAAATCATTTAGGTTGTCGTTTATAGACGAAACCAGAGATGGAACCTGGGAGTTTTATGAAGCGGGAAAGCTGCAATTAAAGAAGCAATATAAAAATGGAAAACTGATCCGGGAAATGGATGCAGCCATCTTGGAAATGATTGAGAATAAGGCTTCAGGTACGTTTAAAGAATACTGGGGAAACACCTCTTCGGTAAAAAGGATCATGAATTTTAAAAATGGCAAGCCGGAAGGGGAGTGGAAGTATTTCAGCTGGGGCAATTTGATTCAAAAGGAAACATATGAAGACGGCAAAGAACACGGTATTTGGGAGACGTACTCATCAGACGGGCTTTTGGTAAAAAGAATAGGATTTGAACACGGCACCTTGTCGGGACCATACGAGGAGTACCATTATAATGGCAAACCTGAAATCTTAGGCTCTTTCAAAGATGGCGAAGAGGAGGGGGTATGGAAGGAATTTGCTATGGATGGGAAGCTCTTGTGGAAGGAGGAATACAAACAAGGAAAAATGGTTGGCATTTGGGAGAAATATCATGACAATGGCAATCTGTACTGGAAGTTCGAACTGGATAATGGGGTTATCAAAGAAGATGGTATCAATGAGATGTTTGAGGAAGATGGCTCACCCATGTAAAGCAGATTGCCAGCAATTGCAGCATTGAGAGCGCATTAGACAAACCCTCATAAGGCAATCAACTTCCTGCAAAGGTTTATCATGATTGGTTCTTTCAATGCTTGCGGATAAGTCCATTCAAAACCATGGTATTTTGGTTTTGATAAAACATTCATGCCTTATTTGGGGTTATTTCAAATCAGTCCATCATCATGACAAACACATCGCTTCCCTTCACAAATGTAGGTATTAGCCAAATTGGCTTCTACATACCTCAATCATATGTAGACATCAATGAACTCGCCAAGGCCAGAGGAATTGTTCCGGAGAAATTGACCAAAGGGCTGGGTTTGCGCAAAATGGCGGTATGCAAAGCAGATGAAAGCATGGATGTGCTCATTGCAAATGCGCTGGAAGATTTGTGGAAGAATGCGGCAAAGGAAGGGGATGATTTGGATGCTTTTTTCAAGGGCATCGACAGAATTTACCTGGGCACGGAGAGTGCGATGGATGGGGCGAAGCCCACTGCAACTTATGCCCTTGATGCCTTGTCGAAGCGCTATGAATTTGATGCTTCTCATCTCGATTTACTCGATATGACCTTTGCCTGTGTTGGGGCAGTTGATGCTTTGCAAAATTGCATTGATTATGTGCGATTAAACCCGGGCCGAAAGTGCATAGTGGTGGCGGCAGATGTTGCGAAATACGATTTAAACAGCGGAGGGGAGTACACCCAAGGTGCCGGAGCCATGGCCTGTTTAATTGAAGAAAATCCGGCATTCATTGATTATGCGTCCATCATTGGGGTGGATACCAAGGCCGATTTTGATTTTTACAAGCCCTACCGGAAGTATAGTAAAAGTGAGCTTGCCGAAGAACTCAGTGCACTTTTGTCGCTTTCAGATGAGGCCCGTGAGAAATTGAACACCTGGCTAAATCCGACCCAGTCACCCAATGATGGCAAAGGCAATGAGGGAGCCACCAACGGTTTAGGAAGCATTCCCGGCGAGTATTTCCCCGTTTTAAGGAAGGAGCCCGTGTACAATGGGGCTTATTCCAATGCCTGCTACCGCGATCGGATGGATGGTGCCCTGGGCAGATTCTTGGAGAACAGTGGTGCTGATTTGCAAAATTTTGATGGTTGGGTATTTCATCTGCCATTCTGTTATCAAGGCAGAAAAATAGCGGTGAATTTTTGGTACGACCGCATATGGAAAGTAAACTCCGGGTTGAAGCAAACCATGCCTGAGTTAGGCGAAGCCCCACAAGCCGATACGAAAGAATTTGGATTGTGGTTGAAAGGCTTGTCAAAAACGGGGGACTACCAAAATTTTGTGAGAGAGAAAATTGAGCC
>Ga0181577_10001994_pt1 | contig 16156 bp, 29 predicted proteins | sample 101ome_21_FD_132468 | JGI IMG/M metagenome (GOLD analysis project Ga0181577, IMG submission 132468) | Coastal salt marsh microbial communities from the Groves Creek Marsh, Skidaway Island, Georgia - 101413BT metaG (megahit assembly) | ecosystem: Environmental > Aquatic > Marine > Intertidal...
ATCAACCCAGCATACACATGCTACGCATGTGTATGCTTCGCGCGCAAGGGGGGCAGGGGTTGCAATTTTGCAACTGCTTGTGGCCAATGTGCCACAGTAACCCCGAGTGATTGTTGCTGGTTCAAGAAAAGACTTTTCTCGAAATAGTAATAGACGGCATCACTTACTATCTGCTAATCTCGTTAATGGGTAATGATGCCCTGAAACTATGTCTAGCCATAAGGAGATTTAGACATGCCTAAGAAAACCATTCACGCCACCATCACGCTGGAGCTTCCCGCCGAGTGGGAAGACATCTTCAAGGCTGTGGACGAAGTGAAGCAGCAGCCGACGGTGCAGACCGTCGCGCCGGCAGCGGCGCGGAAGCTGACACCGTACCCCGCCGCTGTCCTCGAGCGTATCGAGCAGGGCGGAAACCACTGGGTCAAGATCCCCGCGATCCAGAAGCACTTGAAGAAGACCATGGGTCGCGCGGTTTCAGTGGACGCGGTTCACCAGCACGTTCATGTGCTGCGGAAGGTGCTCGGCTCGGACGCCATCGAATCCCACCCGAATCTCGGCGGTGGCTACCGTCTGGCAAAGGAGGCATCGTGAATGGACATCGATCATCTCGCGAAGGAGTTGGCGAAGTTCAGGGCGGTGCTGTCACCGCCCCTACCCGCCGGAGCAGAGTGCGAAGACTGCGCTGGAACCGGCATGATCCTCGTCACTCATTCCGTCGCCGATCCCGTACGCGGCGGATACGAAGAAGAGTTCGAAGAACTCTGTCAGACCTGTGAAGGCGAAGGGGTCTAACAACAACCTGGGCGGGCCGACTTACGTCGGCCCGCCTTTTTTGTTGCCTGTTGCCTGCTTAAAAAACCTGCGTACGCAGGTTTTTTATCGGGCGCAAGCGCAGGTTGCGCTTGCATTGTTGGTGATTGTATGCAACGCTTAGTGATCATGAGCATAGGAGGATTAGCATCATGTCGTGTGGCAACCCTGCCTTTTACTACGTCGAGAAAGGTTTCAACTGGGTCGAGAGGGAGACGCGCTGCGGCTCGACGATCACCCGAGGAAACCACGTTGATACCGCGTTCTGCACCGAGTGCGAGAATGACCCGGAGGTCCAAGCGGACCACGCCCGGCGTTTACGTCTGGCCGAAGAAGACAACGCATGGCTGGCGTCTGCTGGCTGGGGAGAGATCTAGGGATCTCTCCCCTTCCCTCGATCCGTTTCAAAAAACCTGCGTTCGCAGGTTTTTTTTCGGGCGCAAGCGCAGCCGCTCGATCTGCCCGCAGGCTCTGACAACAACGGGCCGCAGCCGCAGGCCGCAGATTTTCTCTTGATTTATTAGTGATATTGTGTGACTGTTAACTATCATTACCGTTGGAGGATTAACAATGAATGCCGAAGAATTGAAACAAGCGAGAGAGGACAAAAAACTATTGTCCAATGTCTCGAAGATGCCCGGTTATAGCATCAGCCGGGATGCATGGCTGTGTGACGTAGGCAGCAGGCTTGCCGAGATCGAGGGCAGCACATGCGCGAATTGCTACGCCCGCAAAGGCATGTATCGCATGCCAAACGTCCGCAAAAAGATGATCGAACGCGAGGCGTTTTTTAACGCGCCCGATTTTGTGCCGCGGATGATTAACGTGCTGAACCCGAAGGTCGTCCGCAGCGAATGGTTTCGCTGGTTTGATTCGGGCGACGTTGGCAGCGTAGGCATGGCCCTGAACATCATCGAAGTGTGCAGGCAAACACCACACAAGCGCCATTGGATACCGTCCCGCGAATATGAAAAATGGACGCGGGCCGAGCAAATTGACATTGTCCCGAACAATGCTGTGCTCCGCATGTCTGCCCACATGGTGGACGGGACAGCGTCCAAAGGATTCGCGAACACCAGCACAGTGCACAATGCCAAAAAGCCGGACGGCCACGTCTGCCCGGCGCCGATGCAAGGCGGCAAATGTGGCGACTGCCGCGCGTGCTGGTCACGCGACGTTGTCAATGTCTCCTATCACCAACACTAATCCTCCGAGGACCACGGACCGCCGCAGGCGGTCCGTGGTTTTTTATGCCAGGTCGCCCCAGCTTTCGACAGCGCAGGCGCGCAGGGCCGCAGGCGCAGCACGCAGCGGGCCTTTCCATACATACGCAGGCGCAGGCGCAGAGGCGCACAGGTCAATGGTCCGTGATTCATGGATCATGGGCGCTTTTCCACCGTCAAATAAAAATACATCGCCGGTCGAGGGGTCATGGACCAAGAAAAAACTTGCACCGCCGCAACGAGTATGCGCCAAATGCCAAGCAATTTGCGAGGTTGATACGGATACGCGATTATTCTTAATTATCTTCAACTCGCACCAGACCGGCACCCCATTCATGCAGAGATATACGTCCGGCATCCCTTGCCCGGCGCGGTTTTCAATCCGCTGGAAGTGGGTCTTTCTCGGTAAATTCTGCTTCAATGAGTTCCACAGGCTGCGCTCCGTCTTTGGCATCTTCCACTCGTTTCATGTTGTCGAATGCATGGGGATATTCCTGCCGGATGGCAGCGAGTCGGGCGACGATCTCTTCACGCGAAAGCTGGTCAAGCTGGTGAACGTGTGTCGATTCCCGGCGGTCGATTGTCAGACCACCAAGTGCGGACCTGATCTTCTCGGCATTGATGGCAGCGGAAAACTGTCCGGCCTCTTCGGCAGCGATGGACAAGTCCTCGAACCGCTTCAACTGGTTCAGCAGCGTGACGCCGTATCGACGCTCCCGTGCTTGCCGCAGTTCCTTGATCAGTTTCGGCACCTCTGGAAATGTTTTGCCGTCCAGAAGTTTTGCAGCCTGCACGTTCGCACTGCCCTCGGCATAGCCCGCCTTTCTCGCGCACTCGGTGTTGCTGTATCTGCCCTCGACATAATACTTGGCAAATTCTCGTTGCCGGTTCGTCAGCCCGGCTGGTCTACCTACCTTGCCCATAGCGATATTTTTTGCCCTTTGCAGTTTGAAAAACCAAAAATCAACGTCCACCCCGACTCATAAGTGTTACAACGGTACAGAAGTGATACAGCTGTAACCGTTGCTCAGCAAGGGTTGTATCGTTTGTACCGTTTGTATCACCATTTTCAAAAATTTTTTGTTGAAAGCAACAACCCGGAGAAAATCGTTTTATGCAACGGTTTTGTTGTTGACTGTCACCGATCATTTGTTACTCTTACTTATCAACCCTTGGTGATCCTTGGTCCGTGGACCGTGGACCAACAACACAGGAGAAAAGATATGCCGAGATATTACGCAAAGCAACAGGTCTTGGACAGTGACGGCAAGTACGTCGCTGACCGTCTGGTGCCTGTGTGTGATTCGATTCGTGTTCTGGAGAAGAAGATCATCCGGAATCGGAACGTGTTCCCGCTGAAAGAAGGTCAGCGGTATGCCAACCGCATTTATGTTTATCGTGTGCTGCGGAACCACAAGACGACACCGCATGGAATTTATTTTGTGGACGGTGACAAGTTGAAGAAGGTCAAGCGCACGACGTTTGTCGAGTTCAGCATCGAGGGTTTCGAGAGGGGGCTGCAATCATGGGCAAGGTAAAAAGCTGGCTGATGGGCATGGAAGAGGATGCCACATGGATGAGCCGTGATTCGTGGGCCGCTGAGCATGGTGCGATGAATCTGCAAGTTTACGATGATGTTCAGGGCCGGATGGCTGACAGCATCGAGTATCGCAAGATCGAGGCAGCGGAGCGTGAAGCCGACGCCTACGTTGACAGGTTGAACGGCGATGGGTGAGCGGTTCATGGTTGCCGAGGAGGGCTGGTATGAAAATTTTGTGGTGGACACCAAGTTGGACATCACGGTTGCCGGTCCTTTTCGGTATGTCGAGGAAGCTGTTTATGAAGCACAGAATTTAGAGCGCGATGCAAGGGAGCAAGAAGATGACAGCGAGGATTATTGAGGCCGAGTACCATGTGCAGGCCACACACTTCTGGGAGATCAAGCACATCGAGGGGTGGCCGGTTGATGACGAGGGTCAGCCGCGTCCGCTTGAGGAGGCACATGACTTCTACATCAAGTGGGGTCTTCTAAATGTGCAGTGGGAGAAGGACGGCCCACGCGCGGAGTACGAGCCGACTGGTGAGGAGAATGGTGACGGCATGGACTACAAGTGGCCGGACCGCGAGTACATCGACGGGGAGTTGGTGACATGAGGGACATCTTGACGGTGCGCTTTGTGATAGAGCGCGACTATTGGGTTCAGTCTAGAACAGACGGGCTTGGGGCTTTCGACCTTGGCGACATGATGGTGTGCAGCGGTCACAATGTTAATGACACGCTGGCGCATGAGTCGGTGTTTGACAAGCCTGTCAGTCCGTTTCGCCCACTCAAAGGCATCCATCAACACGATGCCAATCTATACAACATCCAAAATTTTCACGACGAGCCGGAGCCGTGGCTTCTGAGACAGATGCACGAGGTTTTGCGGGATCTGTCTGGCACAGGACACTAGGGGGGGAAGGGTGATATGGCTGACCACAGGATCATACATGTAGCCGACGAGGTTCGTCGGCTCATGCGCGAGTTCGGTGACCTCTGTTTTGACGAGGCACCGCAGGACGAGATCGATGCGGCTTGGCGGCGGTACATGTACGTCAAGCGGCTGCACAGGAGAGGAGTAGAGTATGTCCCTCGATTCTAATCGTAGATCGAGGGCGAAGCGGAGAAGGGATGCGATCATATCACTGGGCGGGGCATGTGCTCGTTGCGGCGAGTCTGATCCTGTCGTGCTGGAGATCGATCACATCCTGCAAAGGGACAAGGATTCCGAGGTGAAGAAGAACGGACAGCACAATTTCAACGAGGTGAACCGGATGGTCAAAAGCAACCGTGATCCGTGTACCAAGTTCCAAGCACTGTGCGCCAACTGTCACAAGCGGAAGACCAAAGAGAACGAGGATTGGAGGCGTCATGGGTGACGACGAAGGCGACGAGTATTTGGTTTGCGATTGGTGCGGCCACGAGTGCCAAGATTTCACATCATTTTTTGGAGACATTCGTTGCGACGAGTGTGCGTATGAAGACGAAACCTACAGAAGGGAGATTCTAGGTGAAAATACGAGCGACAGGGCCGCTCCGGCGTGAGGTGCAGAACAGTAGGGTTGATGCATTTGACCCCAACATGAGGTCCAACTTATCGGCGAGAACATTACGCCGCCTAGACAAGAAGCTAAAGAAAAGGAAGGTAAAGAAACATGAGCGTATATGACAAGCGCGTGACGCGCGACATGCGTCAGACCATGCTGAAGATTCACAACGATCTGCGGCGCATTAAGATGACTCTCGAGGAGTGCAACGATCTGTGGCTTTCAGATTTGCGGACGCTGGAGGAGATGATTCACGACTTGCACAAAGAGTTCGAGTTCAGCCCAAAGAAGGAACCCGGTGGGTTTCACTTTCATGACTGGATATTTTCCGAGGATGTAAAAGAAGAAGAGGAGGACGAATCATGAGTGCGGGTTACGAAGTGCGGGTCACCCCGCATGTCTCTGGCAACACATACAATGTCGATCTGGTGTCTTGGGATAGACGCGGCAGTGGCATGGTAGTTGGCAAGTCATTCAATGTTTCGCGTGAGGACGCGGACAGGGAGGCACAACGTGTCGCTGATCTGTATGGAGCAACCATAGTGAAGGAGGGTGATGATGAGTAAGGGACCATTTACTGGCGATCCGATCCAAGACATGTTCACATTGCGGGACAGGTACGGCATGTACCAAGACGAGGACTACGAAGTGAAGTTCGTGAAGTCTGGTCTTTCAAACCTGATCTCAGGCTACGTATTCGAAGATTGCGAGGTGACGTTTGATCCTGAGTTTCAAACAATCAGTGTCACTTCCAGAGGTTTCGATGTGATCATCGAGTTAGGCAACACGGACTCGTGGAAAAATCCGTGCGGCAATGGCGGGCGTGACGAGGCCATGAGAGTATTCATCAGGGATGTTGAATACCTTCACGAGGACGAACTTGTTGCCGACATTCATGTCCCCAAGAAAAGGGACGACGAATGAAGGTCGTCTGGATACTGCTTCTAGTAACAGGGCTTGGTGTTGATGAGTTCGACACCAAGCCCCTGGGGGGTTACGATACTATGGCTGAGTGCTATGTGGCATCGACTCAAATCTTCTGGGAACGGATGCCGATGAATCAAGAGGCACTCTGTCTAAGAGTGGAGTACGAAAGCTATGACAACTGAACAAGGTGACGGGACGATAGCCAAGCGCATGGCACTTGGCCTGTGCCCGAAATGCGAGGCAGCCTTGGACCCTGGACCGGGGGCCGTGTGCCGGTGTTGTGGGTTACAGATCGACGGTGTAAGTCAACCCCCTAGTTGTACACCGTTGGTCGATATCGACGATGTCATCAGTAATGCTGGGTCATTACAGTGAGACAGCTTGTAGTTTCAGGTATCATCAGTTATCATCAAGAAACTTGTGATAAATGTGGTGATCCGTGGTCCGTGGAAGATGAATCGCTGGCAATGGGTGCCGGCGCGTTGAGCTAAGCGGGAGGACGACACTCCACATGGGGCGACAAGGGGAGCGTCCCGAAGGCCATAGATGTTACCGACTGGTGCCCGCAACGAATTCATTCACCAGTTAGTGTAGCCAAGCCGGGTCGTCCGCCTGACGTTTTTGGTTTTTTAGTCAGGTCGATGACGGTAAATCTATGGAATCCCCCTTTTCAAGGAGGTTGGTCATGAACCAAACACATCTAATGCCAGAGGCAAAAACCGAGCAAAGCATGGAGTGGAGCACCGCCGTTCAGGTAATCGACTGGTGCGTTAACGAAGTGTTGTGCACTCTTCACGAATGGCCCGAAGACTTCGAGGAGGGTCAGGCCGACAAGGTCATGGAAGCATGGCAGAGGATTCTGAGTGGGTGAAATGATAATGACAATCATAGCCGTGTGTTTTGCGGCGGACATCAGCGGCCTTCCTGTCAACAAGTGCTACATGCAGGTAAGCGAGAAATTTTCTAGCTTTGAAATCTGTGAAGCGTGGGCTTATCGCAAGGAAGAAGAAATGTTCCGGCAATTGAGCGCAGAGTCGGAGCACCCGGTTGTCATTAACATTGTGTGCAGAACAGAAGAGACGGGGACATGAAAAAGACCCGACGGTTTCAAGCCGCCGGGCCTTTTTGAAAAACACTCGCGTGTCTCCGTAGCAATTCAATATATGGACATTACCGAGGATAGGTTCAAGAGAAAAAGTGATGATTGAAGTAACGAACATTGAAAACCATGAAGATGGTTCCGCAACAGTGAGCCTTAAAATGACAGAAGAAGCACTAGCATTGCTTGTGCGTGTAAGTCTTGTTCAGGCTTTGGAAAAAATGATGGCCGAAGACAATGAAACAACGTGATCCAAACTGGCGTGAGATTCGCAAGCACCATGTGGTGCCGGACAAGCGCAGTAAATTAATGGAAGATATTCATGATGCAATGGTCGATAGCATGACCAGCCGCTGCGTTCGGTGTGGCACACCTCTTGCTTCTATTGTAGAAGTTCACGGCCACAGTCAATGTTCCGTCTGTGGTAGCGTGATTGATGACTGCTGCCAAGGAGAGTGCGCCAATGACTGAAGACAACATTATCTATTTCTCGAAAGATCAACCCAACATCGACAAGATTGACGCCTCTGCGGTGCAAGTTTTGTGTGACATCGCAGGCAGGCATCTGGATGATGTTGTCATCTTGGGGTCAGACAAGGAGTCAGGCGCTATCAAGATGATGACGACACAAGAAGATGTCGCGGACATTTTGTTTTATCTGGAGGTTGCCAAGAAGGCGATCCTAGATCAGGGCGTCCATGATGCCTGAATTTAACTACCGTACGGAGCCTTACGCACACCAACGTGAGGCTCTGGAACGCTCGTACGACAAACACAACTACGCATATTTTATGGAGATGGGCTGTGGCAAGTCGAAGGTACTTATTGACAACATCGTGTGGCTCTACGAGGAGGGCCGCATTGACACGGCGGTTATTGTTGCGCCGAAAGGTGTTTACCGCAACTGGGAAACGGCGGAGATTCCAACACATTTCCCCGAGGACATTCCGCATGAGATTTATGTATGGAATCCGAGTCCCAACAAGTCACAAGCCGAGAGACTCAAAACCGGTCTTGAAGAGCGTGGCGTCCTTCGCATCTTGCTGGCAAACGTGGAAGGGTTTGCGACTAAGAAGCTACCAGCTTACGTGGGTCGGTTCATTCAGGGCAGTCAAAGCCTACTTGCTGTTGATGAGTCCACTACTATCAAGAACCCCAAGGCCAAACGCACTAAGACTCTGGTCATCCTCGGTTCGAAGGCTGCATATAAAAGAATACTGACAGGATCCCCGGTGACGAAGTCCCCGATGGATCTGTACGCACAGTGCGGGTTCATGGACAAGAAGCTGCTTGGGTTCGCATCGTACTACTCATTCCAAGGGCGGTACGCGATCACCAAAACACAGCGTATGGGCGCACACAGTTTCTTGCAGATTGTCGGCTACCGAAATCTCGACGAGCTATCGACCAAGCTCGATACGTTCTCGTATCGAGTCACCAAGGACGAGGCGCTCGACCTACCGGACAAGGTGTACACCACTCGAGAGGTGGGCGTGACCGACGAGCAGCGTCAGCACTACATGACATTGAAGAAGCAGGCCATCGCCATGTTCGACAATGGCGATTTGGTGACGGCGCCGGCGGTGATCACACAACTGCTGCGCTTGCAGCAGGTGCTGTGCGGCCACATCAAAACGGACGACGGTGACCTGATCGAGTTCCCAACCAAGCGGCTCGATGCGCTGAAGGAAACAATCGAGGAGATGACCGGCAAGGTCATCATCTGGTCACGCTTCCGCTACGACATCAAGAAGATTGCAGACGAACTGCAACGGATCCATGGGCCGGGGTCCGTGGTCACATATTTTGGGGACACCACTGATGAACAACGTCAGCAGGCGATCAAGGACTTCCAGTTCGGTGACGCCAGGTTCTTCGTGGCAAACCCGCAGACCGCAGGGTTCGGACTGACGCTGACGGCTGCAACGAATGTGATCTACTATGCCAACGACTTCGACTTGGCGACTCGGATGCAGTCCGAGGATCGGTGCCACCGTATCGGGCAGAACAACCGAGTCATCTATGTCGATCTGATCACTCCGGGTTCGATTGATCAGCGGATTGTTCGTGCTCTTCGTGACAAGATTGACTTGTCTGCACAGGCTCTGGGTGAAGAAGCTCGGAAATGGTTGGAGGTTTCTTCCCCTTGAACGCGCGGTTCATCGCATTGCGCGTGGACTCTTCGTTGTTCTGCAACTGATGTGGGTACAGACCCACTCGTCCAGTCTCGAGGTCTACATACAGCAGCCGAACGCCTAACTTGCGCTGCTGATCGCTTAACTTGCGAGAGATAGGTGTGCCACTGGCCCGGAAGCTGTGGGTTTTTACGTCGAAGTAGTGGGTTTTGCCGTTCGGTGACACTGCAATCAGGTCAATCGGTCCCTGTTCGAGGTAGGGGGCGTAAACGTAGCAGTCTTGAGAGAACAACCACTCCGCTGCCAAGAGTTCAGATCTCTTACCATCGCGATTTTTACTGTGTGGTCGCATATTTTAGTTGACTCCCCGTTAGGATCATTTATTTTAAGTCACGTTAACAGATACACACCAAGGAGTAAACAGGTGGATTTGAGTAGGTGGAGAACAGTCGCTGTTCCAATTGATTTATACAAACTGTTGAAGGACACTGCCGATCAAAATGATCGGAGTGTAAGTAAACAGGTCACCTTCATCATCAAAAGATTTTTTGAATCCGAAGGTGTGAAATTGGGTTGATCGTGGTCCGTGGATCCTGTATCAACCTCCAGCGGCGGCGAACTGGGCTTGGGAGTCCGTCAAACTGCTAAGTATACCAAGGATGTTACGACCGTCCTCTGGTCCGCTGCCGCACGATAGCCGAAGGGCTTAAACTTTAACGTAAGGAGAAGAAGCATGAGCGATGTGTTTTCGCTTTTTGACGAGGCGGTCGATGCCCAGAAGTTCGACAATGTGGATGAGACGAAAGGTTCCCGCCTTTCGAACCTCATCCGCGATTCCCTGAAGATCGACGAGGAGATCTCGCAAGTCGAGAAGTACCTCAAGGATCTGAAATTCAAGAAACGCAAGGTGAATGAAGAGGACATCCCCGCTCTGATGGAAGAGATGGGTATGGAATCTGTCACGGTCGAAGGGCACAAGATCACCCTTCGTCAGTTTGTCCATGCCCGCATCCCAGATGACAGGCGGGACGAAGCGTTTGCGTGGCTCCGTTCCATCGGCGAAGGCGACATCATCAAGCACGATGTCACCGTGTCATTCAACACAGGGCAGGACAACATGGCCGGCTCTGTGGTCGAGGACTTGCGCCAACAGTATGGTCTGGATCCCGCGCAAAAAACCCATGTCCATCCGCAGACGTTGAAGGCATGGGTGCGTAACCGCATTGAGTCGGGTCAGGATATCGACTTCGACCAGTTCGGTGTGTTTGTAGGAACTGAAGCTAAGATTACGAGGACGTAGAACGATGGCTGAAAAGCAAGCTGTAGCGAAAAAGGCGGAGTCGCTACCCGCCAATCTCATGGACGATCTGTACGCTGGTGCAGGTCAGGGGATGGAGAACATTACCTCCGAGGATATGCAAATTCCGTTCATGCGGATCTTGCAGCCGCTCTCCCCGCAACTGATCAAGACGGACTCGAAGTTCATCAAGGGTGCGTCTGCCGGTGACATCTTCAACACTGTGACCGGGCAGTATTGGGAAGGCGACGAAGGCGTGACGATTATCCCGTGCGCCTACGAGATGAAGTTCCTGGAGTTCCAACTGCGTGAGTCTGGTGGTGGCTTCCTTGGCGAGATCGATCCGAACAATCCTGATATCCGTCAGGCACAGCGGATGGGTGCCAATGAAATCCTGCCGTCGGGTAACGAGTTGGTCCGTGCAGCCCAGTTCTTGGTCGTGGCTATCGACGAGAACGGTGCAACCCAGCAGATGATTCTCGATATGAAGAAGACCCAGATGAAGGTTGCCAAGCAGTGGAACACTCGCCGTGCGGGTATGAAGCTGATGCACCCGGAGAAGGGTCTGTTTACTCCGCCCATGTGGGCGACTGTGTGGAACCTGAAAACCGTGCAGGAGAGCAACGACAAAGGTTCGTGGTTCAACTACTCGGTCTCTCAACTTGACATCCAGAGTGTGCCGTCGGCAGCGGTGCAGGAGTGTAAGGGTCTCTACGAAATGTTCCGCAAGGGTGAAATCAAAACGTCCGCCGGAACTGCCGAAGAGATGAACTCGGCGTCTGCTTCCAAGCACGACGACGAAGAGATCCCGTTCTAACGTAAGCCGGTTAAAATGCGCCTGACAGGGGGAGGCGGCGACAGTAGGGCACACACAAGGCTATGGATATCGACAGTTTTGCGACATGGCGGCTCACATAGAGTCTTGCGGTATCAGAACGGGTTGTGTGCCCACCCCCTGCCCTAACCCAACTAGAGGGGACAGCTATGAACTTGGACGAAAGGTTCATGGCCGCGTTTGAGGGTTTCAAATCGGCACATGGACAGACGATTATTTCAGAGGAGCGCCGCGCCGGGAAACAGAAGGCACAGTCCCGCACAGTCCGCACTCCAATCACACTCGAACTTATTCGCTCACACCTGAACGGCGTGAAGGGTGTAGGTTCCATACCGATTAACGAGGACAACAAATGTAAGTTCGGTGTCCTCGACATTGACGAATATCCACTAGACCTTGCCGGCATTGACCGGCGCTTGCGCGACCTTGATATCCCAGCCGTGGTCTGCCGCTCAAAGTCTGGTGGGGCACATATATACTTCTTCTTCACGGAGTTCATGAGCGCAGGGGAGTTCCGTGACAAGGCTTCGGAGATCGCCGCCTATGTTGGGTATGGTCGGTGTGAAATCTTCCCGAAGCAGGAGCAAGTTCTGCACGAGCGTGGCGACGTTGGTAACTTTATCAACCTTCCATACTTCGATGCAGAGCAAACCCTGCGTCATGCAATCCTCGAGGAAGGATCTGCCGCCACCCTCGAGGAGTTCCTTGATCTTGCCGACAGCCGTGCCATCTCTCCGGAGGCATTCGTGTCGCTTACCTTCGGAGTTGTCGAAGACGAGTTCAAGGAATGGGCGCCCTGCCTGAACTGTATGTTCGGGCAGGGCATTCCCGAGGGCACTCGCAACACGGTGATGTTCGCCGCTGCGGTTGGGTGCAAGAAGGAGCAGCCCGAGACATGGAAGCAACGACTCGAAGAAATCAACCAGCGGTTTGCCAACCCACCGCTGCCAGCGTCCGAGATCGTCACGATCCAGAACCAGCATGACAAGAAGGACTACGGATTCCCGTGCGATCAGGAGCCACTGAGGAGCTTCTGCAACAAGACGCTGTGTAAGACCAAGAAGTTCGGTATCGGCGTTACCAGCATGGCTGTGGACGTTACAGGGCTATGTGTAGTGAAGTCCGAGCCGCCTGTCTGGTTCTGTGATGTAGGTGGTCGTCGTGTCGAGTTGACAACCGACGATCTGCAAACACCGCAGCGTTTTCAGAAGGCATGCATGGAACAGATTCATGTCATGCCCCCGATGATGAAGATGCAAGACTGGCAGACCATCGTCACCATGCTCATGGAAGACATGAACCACATCGATGTGCCGCACGAACTGACATACAAGGGCCAGTTCAACGAGCTTGTCGAGGCGTATTGTGATGGCCGGGTACAAGCACAGTCGGCAGAAGAGATCGCACTGGGCAAGCCGTTCACGGATGAAGAGGACGGCCTGACATACTTCAAGCTCGAAGCGTTGATGAAGTTCCTGCGGAACCAAAAGTTTGACAGCTACAGCCGGGGCCAAATACAGGAGCGGCTGAAAGAGTTGAACAACGGCGGACAGGCAAATGGTCAGCGGCGGTTCAAGACAACGAAGGGTGACACTATGCCGATGCGTGTGTGGTGGGTGCCTGCCAAGTCTAACGAGGTCGAGATCCCGGCCATCGATGTGGTTGGAGAGGAGATTCCGTTCTGATGCGTTACGTAGCTTACTTCCAATGTGACAACTGCGGTCACGAATGGAAAACTTATTACAACCGGCACAGGCCAGTGGAACTGGGTGACGTGTGCGAGAACTGTTTGCAGCGTCCTCCGTACCGTGAGAACTACAAAGGCTGTGTCGCGGAACCGTACCTTTACAAGAAGCTGGAGACCGAGTGATGCAGACCACAATCTTCGGACCCCCAGGCACGGGCAAGACTACACGGCTGATCAACATCGTTCAGGAAGAACTGGACCGTGGAACGGCGCCCGACAAGATTGCTTTCGTGTCCTTCAGCAAGAAGGCTGCACAGGAAGCACGGGACCGCGCTACGAAGAAGCTGGGCATCAACGAGCAGCAGATGATCTGGTTCCGTACGTTGCACTCTTTCGCGTTCCAGAACCTTGGCCTCAGTGGTCAGAAGGTCATGAAGGGTGCGGACTACAACAAGATCGGTGAGTTGCTGGGCCTGCCCATGCTCTCGTCTGCTTCTGTCCGCATGGACGACGGCATCTTGTTCTCGGCTGGTCAGTCCAAGGGCGATCAGTATCACGGCATCCTCCAGCTTGCTCGGGTGACCGGCAAGTCGATGGAGGAAATGTTCAACGAAAAGAACACGGACTATCGTCTGCACTTCCAGCAACTGAAGGTCATGGATCAGGTGATCCGTGACTACAAGAAGATGACCGACAAGGTAGACTTCGTGGACATGATCGAACAGTTCGTGATGCAGGGTAACTGTCCGCTGCTCGACGTGCTGATCGTGGACGAAGCCCAAGACTTGGTGCCACTCCAGTGGCGTATGGTGCATGAAGTGATGAAGCCGTGCGCCAAGCGCATCTACTTCGCCGGCGACGACGATCAGTGCATCTATTCGTGGATGGGCGTGAACGTGAACGACTTCCTGACTGCATCGGAAGACAAGATCATTCTCGATAAATCCTACCGTCTGCCCTCGCAGGTACATGGGCTGGCGGACAGTGTGGCAAAACGACTGGCCGTTCGGCAGCAAAAAGTTTGGTCCCCGGTCGAAGAAGGTGGTGCCGTCGTATGGCATCATGATATCCTCGATGTGGACCTGCGAACTGGCGAATGGTTGATTCTTGCCCGCACTAACAACATTGCGAACAAGGTTGCGAACACCCTCAAGGAACAGGGATATCTGTTCTGGCGCGAGGGGCCAGGCTGGTCCATCTCCCCAAATGTTCTGAACGGCATCGAGGTGTGGTTGCGACTATGCAAAAATCAGTTTGTGTCCCCGGCGGACTTGAAGAGCTTCTCCAAACTTATCCAGTCAACGGTCATCACCAAATCTGGCCGACGCAAACTCACAAACCTCGACCCCGAAGCAACCTACAACCTCACCGATTTACAGAACCTGTGCGAGTTCAGCGCGACTGCGGAGACACCGTGGTACGAAGTGATCCGTGTGTCGGAGCAGGAGCGGATCTACATTACTTCTGTACGTCGGATGGGCGAGTCTATCTTGTCGGGCAAGCCGAGGATACGGATCTCGACGATCCACAAGGCGAAAGGTGGGGAGGCAGACAACGTCCTCCTCCTGCTTGAGTCCAGCCCTGTCATAACAAGATCCGAAGATACCGAAGGTGAGATCCGCACCTTTTATGTGGGCATGACTCGTGCCCGCAAACAGCTTCACCTTGTCGAGTCACACTCTAACCACAGGTTCGAACTATGAAAAACAGAGAGCACTTCCTGAAGCAGGCAGAAGAACTGATCAATGGACCGAGGGCCGAGGATTACGGACCGGCGCTCCTGAACCATCAACGTATCGCCAGCATTTGGAACGTGCTGCTCCGCAAGAAGCTGTTGGACAAGATCACGCCGACCGAGGTGGTTGCCATGATGGTTGGGCTGAAGCTGGCTCGGCTTGCCGAGGACATGCACAAGGATGATTCGTGGACCGACATTATCGGTTACGCTGCGCTGGGTGGGGAGATCTCGAACGATGAAAGCTGATCTGTTTGACATCGAAGAAGAGTGGTATCCGCCGTCATCCCTGCCGGACCTGACAAACTGTGAGCGGATTGCGATTGACCTTGAAACCTGTGACCCAAACCTGACGACCCTGGGTCCGGGTTGGTGTCGCAATGACGGCTATGTGATTGGCTTCGCTGTCGCTGCCGGTGACTTCGTTGGTTACTTCCCGATCCGGCATCAAGGTGGCGGCAACATGCCAGAGAAGACTGTGGTCAACTGGTTGAAGAAGCAGCTTGCCACGCCGCATATCGAGAAGATCATGCACAACGCGATGTACGATCTGGGCTGGCTGCGCTGGGCTGGCATCGAGGTGCAGGGCAAAGTCATCGACACGATGGTGGCGGCACCGCTGCTGAACGAGAACCGCCGCTGGTACAACCTGAATAGTCTGGCAGGTGAGTATCTCGGTGAATGGAAGAACGAGAAGATGCTGAAGGCTGCGGCATCGATGTATGGTGTCGATCCGAAGGGGGAGATGTGGAAGCTACATGCCTCGTTCGTAGGCAAGTATGCGGAGCAGGACGCTGCTGTTACACTGCGCCTGTGGGATCGGCTTCGGGCTGACATTGACAAGGATGAAGTCAACAGCATCTTCGAGTTGGAGACTTCACTGATTCCGCTGCTGCTCGACATGAAGTCGAAAGGTGTGCGTGTCGATGTGGACAAGGCACACGATGTGCAAAAGGAACTGAAGCGCCGCGAGGATGTGTTACTTAAAGAAGTAAAGGAAGAGACCGGCGTCCTTGTGGAGCCGTGGGCCGCTGCATCCATAGCAAAGGCGTTCGACGCCCTTGGGTTGAACTACAACAGGACAGAAAAGTCGAATGCGCCAGCCTTTACAAAAGCATTTCTTGCGAACCACACTCACCCGGTGGCGCAGAAGATTGTACGCCTGCGCGAGTTTAACAAGGCCAACACGACCTTTATTGAAACCATTCTTGAACATTCGCATAACGGTCGTATCCATTGTGATTTTCACCCTCTTCGTTCAGATGAAGGGGGCACAGTTACCGGACGATTTTCTTCGTCCAACCCGAACCTCCAACAG
>Ga0181577_10001997_pt1 | contig 16143 bp, 9 predicted proteins | sample 101ome_21_FD_132468 | JGI IMG/M metagenome (GOLD analysis project Ga0181577, IMG submission 132468) | Coastal salt marsh microbial communities from the Groves Creek Marsh, Skidaway Island, Georgia - 101413BT metaG (megahit assembly) | ecosystem: Environmental > Aquatic > Marine > Intertidal zone...
ACGGCGCTGTCGTAGCTCCACTCGTGAACCCCCATCTTCTGGCTCACGAGGGTGACCCCCGGGGCTGGGCGGTCATGCACGTCCTCTTCCCGGATAAAGCGATCCATGGAAATGGCCGCCTGGTGTCCATGGGCAACGGCAGTGATGATGTTTTCCGGCCCGAAAGCCGCATCGCCACCGAAGAACACTCGGGGGTTGGTACTTTGGAAGGTCACGGGGTCGATGACGGGCATGTCCCACTTCCCGAATTCGAGCCCGATGTCCCGCTCGATCCAGGGGAAGGCGTTGTCCTGGCCGATGGCGATGATCACGTCGTCGGCCTCAAAGAACACCTCTTCCCCCGTGGGGACGAGCTTCCGCTCCCCTCCGTCGCCATAAACCACGTCCACCACGGTAAAGCGCACGCCGGTCAGCTTCCCATTTTCGTGCACGAATTCCTTGGGCACGTGGTTGTTGATGATGGGGATGTCCTCGGCAATGGCGTCGTCGATTTCCCAGGGCGAGGCCTTCATCTTGGCGCGCTCGGAGCGCACCACCACTCTTACATCCTCCCCCCCCAGGCGCCGGGCCGTCCGGCAGCAGTCCATGGCGGTATTACCGCCCCCGAGCACAAGGACCCGGCGGCCGACCTTGCTCAGATGCTCAAAGGCGACGGACGCGAGCCAGTCGATGCCGATATGAATGTGCTTGCCGGCCTCTTCCCGCCCGGGGATCGAAAGATCGCTGCCCCGGGGGGCGCCCGTGCCCACGAAGATGGCGTCGTAGTCCTTTTCAAGCACGGCGCCGAGGCTATCCACGTAGTGGCGGAAGTGCTGCTTGATGCCCAGCTGGAGCACGAAGCCCACCTCCTCATCTAGGACCTCAGGCGGTAGGCGGAATACGGGAATCTGGCTGCGCATGAAGCCCCCGGCCAGGGGCTGGTCATCGAACAGATCGATTTCGTAACCCAAGGGGGCGAGATCCCGGGCCACGGTAAGGGAGGCGGGGCCCGCGCCGATGAGCGCCACCCGGCCCTGCTTCTTGATATCCGGGGCCACGGGCATGGCCGCTGAGACATCGCCCTTGTTATCCGCCGCCACGCGCTTTAGGCGACAGATCGCCACCGGTTCCTCGTCCACCCGGCCCCGGCGACAAGCGGGCTCACAGGGACGATCGCAAGTGCGACCCAGCACCCCGGGGAAAACGTTCGATTCCCAGTTGACCATATAGGCCTCGCCGTAGCGCTCCGCCGCGATCAGGCGGATGTACTCCGGCACCGGCGTGTGCGCTGGACAGGCGTACTGGCAATCGACGACCTTATGAAAGTATTCCGGATCTTTAATGTTGGTTGGCTTCATCGCCTCCCTCCCCCTGGTGTCTAGGCAACCCCCCTGTGGGCTGACGACGGGAGAAAAGGAGACCGGCACAGCTGCGCCCCAAAGGGACCCGAGGCCCTCTGGAGATCCGCTATGTATAAACGCTTATGACCCAAGCGCGCCCCCTCGCGGGCACGGCAGGAGGCAATCAAGGCCGAAGGTTGCGCCCGGATACCGCGCCCCCTACGCGATACCACTCCCCTCATGTCATCGAAAGTACACCTTTTAAGCGGCGATGCGAACCCTGCCAGCCCGGGACAGAAAGCTTGAAAAAAATGCGGAGCCTGGGAAAAGGCCGGGAAAGCTTTTGACAAGAGGAAGGGGCTGCTGCACGCTCCTCCGCAATCTTCCTTTGGCCGCCAGGCCCCTAGGGCAAACCGCTCACCGTTCATGATTGCCACCGCAGCCCACTCCGCCTCTACGCCCCTTCGCCTCCGGCATTACGCCCGGGCGGGCTGGGTGATGGCTGCCCTGCTTCTACTGCTGGCCTTTAGCGCCTCAGGGCATGCCGGGCTTCTGCCCGAGGAAGGGCCGCTCCTTGCCGCCATGGAAATGGCGGTGGAAGGCGATGGCCTTGAGGGCGCCGGTGAAGCCGGCCCCGAAGGCGATGCGGCCCTTCTCCAATCCCTACCCCCCGCGCAGCGCGGGGTCGACGCCCAGTTCCTTAGCGGCTGTCTCTGCTGGCGCCTGACCCGCGCCGAAGGTCGTCAACGCCTGCCCCGGGCCCCGCCAGCCCACCTTTCCCGCACGGCCTAACCCTCGAAGGCTTGCCGCCCTCCGCGGCCGCGCCTCCTGAGCTCACGCCCAGGTCATGGCCCCGTGCCATGGCCGCCCGGAAAGGATTGATCATGAACGTTACCGGATCCCCCCTCCTTCGCACCGTTGTGCTGGCCCTGGGGGCCAGCCTCTTGTTGTCCGCCTGTGAACATCACGAGCACCACGAAGGCAAGCACCACCACACCGTCGTTAGCACCACCGTCGCGCGACAGGACGTCGCTTTGACGCGGGAATACGTCGCCCAAATCCATGCCCGACGCCACATCGAAGTGCGCGCCCTGGAACGGGGCTACCTGCAAGAAGTCCTGACTCAGGAAGGGGCTCGGGTGGCCGAGGGCGAAGTCCTCTTTCGCCTGAACCCCATTACCTTCCAGGCCCATCGGCAGCGGGCCGCCGCCGAAGCTCGCCTTGCCCGCCTCGAATACGAGAATGCGGCGCGGCTCGGCAATAGCAACGTGATTTCCCCCGCCGAGGTAGCCCTCGCCGAAGCCCGGGCCGAACGGGCCCAGGCCGAACTGGCCCTAGCGGAGGCTGAGCTCAACTTCACCACCCTCCGTGCCCCCTTCCCCGGCATCGTGGATCGCTTCCACGCCCAGGAAGGCAGCCTCGTGGAGGAAGGGCACCCCATCACCACCCTTTCCGACAATCGCACCATGTGGGTGTATTTCAACGTCCCCGAAGTGGAATACCTGACCTACATGGCCCGGGGCCTAGAGGTGGGCCAGGAGCGCGCCGAACTTCTGACCGCCGACGGTCGGACCTATCCCGTGGCAGGGACGGTGAGCGCGATTGAAGCGGACTTCAATAATCACACCGGCACCATTCCCTTCCGGGCCGACTTCCCCAATCCCACGGGAGTGCTGCGCCATGGCCAGACTGGAACGGTGCGCCTCACCCAAACGGCGGAAAACGCCCTGGTCATTCCCCAGAAGGCCGTTTTCGAAATTCTCGACCAACGCTTCGTGTTTGTGGTGGATGAGGCCTCCGTAGTGCATCAGCGTGCAATCCAGATCGGCGCTGAAGTCGAGGACCTCTTTGTGGTGCAGGACGGCCTCAGGGACGGCGAGGCGGTGATCATCGACGGGCTGCGGCATGTGAAGGACGGCGAGGCCGCCGAAGTTCACGCGATCAGCAGCCTTGAGGCTCTCGCCGATCTCAAGTGGGCGGCGGAGTAAGGCCATGTTCGCAAAAATTCTCCATCGCCCCGCCCTCGCGATCGTTATCTCGCTGATCCTCCTATTCCTCGGGGGGCTGTCCATCGCGCGCCTTCCCGTTTCCCAGTTTCCCGACGTCTCCCCGCCCATGGTGATGATCAGCATTGCCTACCCCGGGGCCAGCGCGAAGGTTCTGGAAGATTCCGTGCTCATTCCCCTCGAGCGCTCCATCAACGGCGTGCAAGGCATGAAGTACATGACCTCGGACGCCACCAGCGCCGGGGAAGCGGTGATCCAGGTCGTCTTCCACCAGGGCACGGACCCGAACCAAGCGGTGGTGAACGTCATCAACCGTGTGGATCAGGTTAAGACCCGCCTGCCGCCCCTCGTGCAGCGGGAAGGGATCATCGTCAATCGCATGCAGCCCAACATGCTGATGTACGTGAACCTCTACAGCCTCTCCGAAGACGCGGACATGAAGTTCCTCTTCAACTATGCCGGGGTAAATATCATCCCCGAGCTGCAGCGTATCCGCGGTATTGCAAGCGCGAATATCCTGGGGAGTCGCCAATACGCCATGCGCATATGGCTCAAGCCGGACCGCATGCGGGCCTACGGCGTCTCCACAGAGCGGGTCATGGAGGCGCTCGATGAGCAAAGCATGATCGGCTCTCCCGGACGGCTAGGCCGCGCGTCGGGAAAAACCTCCCAAGCCCTGGAGTACGTTCTGACCTACAAGGGGCGCTACAACACCAAGGAGGAATACGAGGACATCATTCTGCGGGCCACGGAGGAAGGGGAGATCCTTCATCTCCGGGACGTCGCAGAAGTCGAGCTCGGGAGCGAGTTCTACGACATCTACTCCAACCTCGACGGTCACCCCTCGGCGGCCATCGTTCTGAAGCAAAGCCCCGGCAGTAACGCCCGGGAAGTGATCGAGGAAGTGAAGGAGACGGTGGAGCGCTTTAAGCGCGAGTCCTTCCCCGCGGGCATGGATTATGAGATTAGCTACGACGTGGCTAGCTTCCTCGATGCCTCCATCGAGCAGGTCCTCGAAACGCTCCTTGAAGCCTTCATCCTTGTCGCACTGGTGGTGTTTGTCTTCCTCGGGGATTGGCGTTCAACCCTGATTCCCACCCTTGCCGTGCCCGTCTCCCTCGTGGGCACCTTCTTCTTCATGCAGCTATTCGGGGTGAACATCAACCTCATCACCCTCTTCGCCCTGGTCCTGGCCATCGGCATCGTGGTGGATAACGCCATCGTGGTGGTGGAGGCCGTGCACGCAAAAATGGAGGAGAAGAATCTCGGTGCCTACCGGGCTACGCAAGCGGTAATGCACGAAATCAGCGGTGCCATCATTGCGATTACCTTGGTGATGACCGCCGTTTTCGTTCCCGTCACTTTCATGCCCGGGGCCGTGGGAGTTTTCTATCGGCAGTTCTCCATCACCATGGCCGTCGCCATCGTCCTCTCGGGAGTCATTGCCCTCACCCTGACCCCGGTGCTCTGCGCCATGCTGCTGAAGCCCCAGCACGAGGCCGCCCCCCCCAAGGGCCTTCTAGGCCGAAGCCTCGCGGCCTTTAACCGCGGCTTTGAGGCCCTAGCGGGGCGCTACGTGGGCATCCTGCGCGGCCTCGTGCCGCGGCGAACAGCGACCTTCGCGGTGCTGCTTGGCGCCCTCGCAGGCATCGTGGTGCTGAACCAGCAAATGCCCTCAGGCTTCATCCCAAATGAAGACCAGGGAATGATCTACGCCATCGTGCAAACCCCTCCGGGATCAACGCTGGAACGGACCTACGCCAAGTCCCTCGAACTTCAGGCTATTGCCGAGCACGTGGAGGGCGTTCAGTCCGTTTCCGCCCTGGCCGGCTACGAAGTGCTGACGGAGGGCCGGGGGTCTAACGCCGGCACCTGCCTCATCAACCTCAAGCCTTGGCACGAGCGAAAAAATGGCATTGAGGACGTCATTCGCGAGCTCGAGGAAGCGGTGCAGGAAGAAATTTCCGGTGCAACCATTGAGTTCTTCGAACCCCCGGCCGTGCCCGGCTTTGGCGCCGCCGGGGGCTTCGCCCTCCGGCTTCTGGATAAAACCAATACGGGCGATTACGCGCGCCTAGGGGAAGTGAACGACCAATTCATGGACGCGCTCCGGGCCCGGCCAGAACTGCGAGGCCTCTTCACCTTCTTCAGCGACGACTACCCCCAGTATGAGCTCATCATCGACAACGAAGCGGCCATGCAGAAAGGCGTCTCCATTAAGAAGGCCATGGACACGCTGGGGATCCTTGTAGGCAGCACCTACGAGCAAGGTTTCATCCGCTTTGGCCAATTCTTCAAGGTCTATGTGCAGGCTGATGCACCCTATCGGCGCATGCCCAGCGATCTGGCCAACTTGTTTGTGGAGAATGACGAGGGGGAAATGGTGCCCTACTCCGCCTTCATGAAGCTGGAGAAGCGCCAAGGACTCAACGAGATCACGCGCTACAACGTGTATCCGTCTTCGTCGATCCAGGGGGCCCCGGCAGCGGGCTACAGCAGCGGAGACGCCATCGCCGCAATTCAGGCCGTGGCGGAGGAAGTCCTCCCCCAGGGCTTTGCCATCGACTGGGCCGGCCTCGCCCTTGATGAAGCCAATCGGGGGAACGAAGCGCTCTACATCTTCCTCGTGGTGATCATCTTTGTTTACCTAGTGCTGGTCGCGCAGTACGAGAGCTTTCTTCTGCCCCTGGCGGTCATCCTGTCCCTGCCTGTCGGGGTATTGGGATCCTTTCTCCTCCTCAAACTCATGGGGCTCCAGAACAACGTCTACGCCCAGATTGGGTTGGTCATGCTGGTCGGCTTGCTCGGCAAGAATGCCATCTTGATCGTGGAATTTGCCGTACAGCGCCAGCAGGCAGGGCTGTCCGTCCTTGAGGCCGCCATCGAAGGGGCGCGCGTTCGACTGCGGCCCATCTTGATGACGTCCTTCGCCTTCATCGCCGGGCTCCTGCCGCTCGTCGTCGCCTCCGGCGCTGGCGCCATTGGGAACCGCACCATTGGGGCCTCCTCCGCCGGCGGCATGCTCCTCGGCACCGTGCTGGGGGTCCTAGTGATCCCCGGGCTCTACTACCTCTTCGCGCGGCTCTCGGAAGGCCGGGACCTGATCCGGGACGAGCACCATCGCCCCCTGAGCGAAATCGCCGAATACGGAGATCAATAACGATGGCCAGAAACCCCAAATATCGCCTTCCGAGCGTGGCTGGCCTCGCGCTGGCCACGGTGCTCACCACCGGCTGCGCCGGGCTAGGCCCCAAGGTCCAGATGCCAGCGCTCGATCTTGAAGCCCTTCCGGGGGCCTATCCCCAGGCGCTCGAGGCTGCCGGCGCCTCCCAGCAGGCCCCGGCCCTTGCTGCGTTCTTTGAGGACGAGACGCTTCAGGTGCTGATCAAGACCGCCCTAAAAAACAACCAGGAGCGAAACATCGTGCTCCAGGAATTGCGCATGGCGAAAAACGAGGCCAAGGCCCGAGGCGGGGAGGTTTGGCCCTTCCTGAGCGTTGGCGGCGGCTGGGACCGGGAGAAGATCGGTCGCTACACGCGCTCCGGCGCCGTGGAGGAGGGCCTAGAGCTTGCTCACGAGAAGAACTTCCCCGATCCGCTCAGCAACTTCCGTCTGGGCGCCCAGGTATCCTGGGAAATCGACATTTGGCGAAAGCTTCGCAACGAGCGCGACGGCGCCGTGTTGCGCTACCTCAGCACGGTGGAAGGGCAACGCTTCCTAGTCACCCATCTCGTGGCCGAGGTCGCGGAGACCTACTACGCCCTCCTCGCCCTCGACAGTCGCCTTACTATCCTCGACAACACCATCGCCCTTCAGCAGGAAGCCCTCGAGCTGGTCCGACTACAAAAGGACGCCGCGGCCACCACCCAGTTGGCGGTGACCAAGTTTGAGGCGGAGGTGCTCGGCAACCAAAGCGAACGGCTCGTGCTCCAGCAGGAGCGGGTGCTCGAAGAAAACCGCCTTCACTTCCTCCTGGGACGCTACCCCGAGGAGCTGGCGCGGCCGGCGCAGGACTTCACGCGCCTAAGCCCCCCCACCCTCGCGGCGGGCGTGCCCGCGGATCTTCTACGCCAGCGCCCTGATGTTCGCGCTGCGGAACTGGCCGTGAAGGCGGCAGCGCTCGACGTGGCCGCAGCCCGGGCCCGCTTCTATCCCTCCATCGACCTCTCTGCGGCCCTTGGGGTGGAAGCGTTCCAGCTGGGGCGGCTCGACGCCATGCCCGAATCCCGCGCCTATGGCTTTGGCATCGATTTTCTTGCGCCGCTGCTCAATCGGGCGGGCTTGAAGGCAGCCTACGGGAACGCGACGGCGGAGCAGGAACAGGCACTGCTGCGCTATCAGCAAACGAGTCTCGACGCCTACCTTGAGGTCCTGAACGCCTTTAGTGCGCTGAAGAACCTCTCTGAGAGCGCCGCCCTAAAGGCCCAGCAGGTGTCTGCGCTGGGGAACTCGGTGGATGCCGCCAGCCGCCTGTTCACCTCTGCTCGAGCGGACTACATGGAGGTGCTCATGACCCAACGCGACGCTCTGGAGTCACGGCTAGACCTTGTCGACCTCAGGGAGCAGCAGTTCCGTGCCGCGATCCGTGCCTATGCCGCGCTGGGCGGCGGAGCCCCGGAGGCCGGCTAGCGGAAGCCCCCAACAATTAGCTAAGGGTGAAAGACGTCGCCCCATGGGAGATACTTAGAACCGAAAAAGTTTCTGCCCATGGGGAGCCGTCCATGAAGCCAACGATCCGAAATGCGTTCCTAGGCCTGCTGGCCCTTACGACTCTCGCCGGCTGCACCCAGGACAGTGAAACCTTTGAACCCGTCCCTCCCGATAGCTCCCGAAACATCTATCTCATGGAAGTGGGCGCCCCGACGAAATCGGTGTACCGCAAGGGCGAGCCCCTGGAGCTTGAGGTTCTGGTGGGCTCCACGGCTATCAGTGCAGAGCACGTCACCGTCGACTTTTCCCTTATTGAAAAAGCCAAATGGCAACAGTTAGAGAACGAAGAAGCTGCTGACACCGTTGCCCTGGGTGATGCGCTGATCGAGAACCTGCAGCCCGGTTTCACGCGCCAGAGCGTCACCCTCACGGTTCCCAATACGCTGACCGTGGCCGGGGACTACCTGATCGTGGCCGCCGTCGACGCAGGGCAGAGCGTCGCTCAGGACACGAACTTCAGCGACAACATCTCCCGGGGCATCGACGAGAGCCTGAGTCACCCCACGGTGAAGCAAATCACCATCGAGGACGCCTTCGTCAACGACCTCCAAATCACCGACGCGGTGATCGCCCAGGGCTTCATCCTTCTCGAAACCCCGACGGATAACGCCCTGGCGCAGAACGGCGACGACGTCAACGCCGCCAATCTCCAGGCCAGCGACGTCCTCACCGGCGACATACTTCGGGTCGCCGATGATCCTCGGGAATCCAACGTCATTGGCCACATCGACATCAAGAAGCTGGGCGCGGAGTCCATGGACGCCCGCATCGAAGTGGACGTCATCGTCGACGGGAAGGAATTCCCTGCCTTCATGTGGAAGGGCGAAGGGGACGAGTGGGTCAACGAGGCCCCCTACACGGTGCCCAGCGCCAACGAGACCCACTTTATCCCCTGGGACATCCGGCTCATCGAAGCCCAGCGCGCGGCCCTCTGGGCGGCCTATGACCCAAGCGCCGAGGAAAACCTCGCCACCTTCCGCTTCCGGATTATCGCTGCCGATAACGTTCCCGATGAAAACCCAAACAACAATAGCTTCGAGGTGGATGTCCCCTATCGCTTCTTCGATCCCGTTAGCGATCCCCTAGACGCGCCGGAGGAAGGCACGGAGGTGGTGGCGACGAGCACTGCGTCACCGCTTAAGCAGGTCGCTGGTCCGGGCGGCGACCTCAACCGAAACCGGGCCGCGAGTGGCCGAATCCTTTTCGACCGCCGCTTCCGCCAAAGCTTCGGCGATCGAAACAAGTTCTCCGCTTACCTGGACCTGCGGTCCTATGGCGACATCATCGGATCCCAGGGTAAAGCCGTTCTTAACTCCGACGGTCGCGGTGACGTCTATGTGCTGGGACGCGGCATCAATCTCTTCCGCGCCTTTGCTCGCGGCGACGGCAACGTCAGCGGCGGCTCGGCCTACTACCGCGGCTATATGAAGGTCTTTGGGCGGACCTACCTCGACCAGAGCGCCAGCACCTCCTCCGGCTTTTCCCGAAGCTGGGGCCTTAGCTGGCGAGAAGAGCGTACCCTCGGCTCCGCACGATTCTTCGCGGGCCCCATTCCCATTAGCGTGAGCGGCGGCGTAAGAGGTTCCCTAGGCTTTGGCGCAGCGCTGAGCTTTAGCGGGGGCAAGGTCGTCGCCACCGGGGATATTTTTTCCGTCAGCATGTCCGGCTTCGCCCGAGGCGGCGTGGATGTGGGCTTTGCCTCCGGCGGCGTCGGCGCTTCCCTTCTGGTGCTGAATGAAAAGCTATCGGTTTCCGGGGTCGCCGATCTATCGGAAGTGGGGCGGCGGCGCGTCGCCATGAGCCTCGTGGCCTATAACCGCTTAAAGGCTATCCAGGGTGAGTTCTATCTCTTCGCCCGCTATCCCGTCTATCGCTTCTGCTGCAGCATTCGCACCCAGGAAAGCCGGCTGACCCTTTATCGCACCGGGGCGCTCTACAACAAAAACTGGAACCTTCTGAACCACTACCGCTTGGTGACGTTCTAGGCGGCTTCCTTAGAAGTCACCGGGGCCCGAAGATCCGGGCGCGCAGCCAAGAGCCCACGCTGACGCCGTTGGGACAGCCAGGGGAAGCGCCAGGGCAGCCCAAGCCGCTGACTCGCCTGGGCCGCCGGGCTTCGAGACTGGGGCACTCGATCCGCTAGCCGAGCCACCCGGCGCACGGCAAAGCGGCCCAGGGGCGTCAAATCATAGTCCGGACCCAAGGCCAGCACCGCCCGCACCTCCGGAGGCAGAAGAGAGATAGACGCTGCGGCCATCTGCCCCTGAAGCCAGCGAGGCACCCCCGGCGCTGCCCGACCCGAGCGCATAATGTCGAGAAACTCTTCATTGATGGCGTGAGCTTCAAAGCCTGAAGCCATGGCGTCGCAGAGGACGTAAAACGCCTCCAAGCTTCGGGGGGGATCGGTGGCCCCGTAGAGTCCCCCGACGGTCACCGCATCGGCAAAGAAGCGATCAATCTCCTCGGGGCTAAGGGGTGCGACGAAACGGTGGTAAGCCATCACAAAGCCATAGCTCGCGGTGGCGGAGACCCAATTCGCAAGCTCCGGATCGGAGGCCCGGTAGGCGCGTCCACCGGGCGTCTTTCCTGCCACGCGAGCGTGGAGGCGACCGATACGCTCAATGACCTGGTCCGCGGCGGACCGGGGACCAAAGACGCCGATTTGCGCCGCCATGGCGGTGCGCTGGCCCCGCCCTAGGGGATCCTTAGGAAAGACCGAATGATCCCATACGCCGCTGCGAATGCGCGGGTCGGCGAACTCCAGTAGCACTGCGCAAACGCCGCCGAGCGCCAGAGCCACGGGATTCTTATAGACGCGCCACTGCACGGAGTCGGGGCGGGCATAGGCCGGCTCCCCCGGCGGGCTTAGAAAATCGATATCCCATCCCATATAGCGTTTCATCACCGAACTCCTTTCTCGGCCCGCGGGGGCGCGCACCGCATCGCTTCCGCCTAGTATAGAGGCACTCGCTGACGCCCTGGACCCCATGGCCTTGGACCCAATCCTTCTCGATCCCACTCGCTGGGACGCCCTTGCACAGGCGCGCAAAGCCATCGTGCTCCGCATCGAGCGCCTGGAAGGTGGCGTTTCCGCAGAGGTCCTCGCCCTCACCCTTCGCCGTGCCAATGGCGCGGAGCAAAAGGTGGTGCTACGGCAGAAGGCCGGCACCTTGGGCCGAGAGGCCCTTGCCATGGCCCGGGCCCGGGCCGCCGGGCTTCCCGTCCCCGCCGTGGAGAAAGTTTCAGAAAGGCTGACCCCCAATGGCGCTCCGGCCCTGCTCATGCCCTATATCCCGGGGCATCGCCAGATCGACCGTGCCCAGCCCGGGCCCCAGCTTCAGCGCATGGCCGCATTTCTAGCGGAGCTCCACCAGGTAGATATCGAGGGCCTCGATGCCCTCCCCTGGCTCCTCGACCCCCTGCCCGAGCTTCCCGAATTCCTCGCGATCGATGAGCGCTTTGCCGCCCTTCGCCGCTGGGCAGAAAGCGCCCTACCGGCGCCCTATGGCGGAACGCCCGTGCTCCTGCATGGCGATTTTTGGCCGGGCAACCTGCGCTGGGAGGGAGGGGTACTGGCTGGCGTGCTCGATTGGGAGGACTGCCACCGGGGGGACCCCATGGTGGACGTGGCGCTCACGCGCCTAGAGCTGCGCTATGTGCTCGGACCCGCGGGCGCCAAACAGTTCACTGAAGCCTACGGCGCCCGAACGCCCCTGGATCACCTCCGCCTCGCCCTATGGGACTGCTACGTGGCTAGCGCCGCCCTCACCTACATGGGAAGCTGGGGTCTGCCAGAGGCGGAGGTCACCCACATGCGCCGGGAAGCCACCGCCTTCGTCCACGAGGCTGCAGCGCGCCTTGGAGTGCCGCGCGCTAAAAGCTGCGCTCGTAACGAAGCTGGAAATGCACCCCCTGGTTCTGTAACCCGACGGAATTCGTCCCATCCCGAGGATCCTCTCCCGGGGTGAAGTTGTCGTAGAGGTCATAGCCGTAGAAAAGCTCGGTCCCCAAGCCTCGGCGGCTGCTCCAGCGAAGGCCCAAGCCCGACCCCACTATTTGGGCCCGGCGCCGGGTGTCCTTAACCGTCGAGTTCGGCGAAGCGTTGCGCTCATCCCAACTCACTCCCCCGTCCACAAAGGCGATCAGCTGCAGCGCCCGGAGCCACGCGGCCTGATCAGCCTTGCCGAGGCGCCGGGCCAGTTCGAGGGACAGGCCGGCGCCGTTATCGCGCACGAGGAGGTTTTCCCGGTAGCCTCGCACCGTGCCCGCCCCCCCGAGGGAAAGCTTTTCCGCTGCGAGCAGGGCGTCCCGGCTCAGCTGAAGCATCCCCCGGGCCTTGAGGCTCCAGAGATCGCCCAGGCGCCGCTCGTACTGGCCCTGGAGCAGGGTTAGAAGGAAAGCACCGTCGGCCTCAATCAGCGTACCCGGCGCCGGTTCCGTGGTCCCAGGCCCCCGTAGTCCCCGACGCAGGGCGCCTCGCAGGGCCCATACGGCCTCCTCGCCGCGATGCACCGAGTCCACAGCGAGGACCACCGCATTCACGCCCGCTTCGCCATTGACCGCCCCCGGGGCCAGCGAGAAGCGATCCCCCAAAAGTTTGGTGATGGTGCGCCGGCGCTCCACCGCGATAGAGGCGCTCACCTGGGTTCGAAGCCCATCCAGCAAGGGCGCTTCGAGCTTCAGGCCGTAGCGATCCGTCTGGCTCTCGATATCCAGCACAGAGAACGGGGCTTCTAGAACCTGCGCTTCATCCCGGGAGGCATAGAGGGACAGAGCGGCATCGGCCGCATTCAGGGGCCGTCGATAGCTGAGGGCTCCCGCATCGCTGCCCTCGCTGACGCCAAGGCTCAGGGCCAGCACATCCCCGGCGCCGCTGAGATTTTGGTGGCGAAGGCTTAAGCGCCCACTCTCCGCCCCAATGCTTTCCGGCCGGTGGTTATCCATGGACAGGCCTAGCTGCCAGGGCGGCGCCTCTTCCACGGAAACGCGAAGCCGCCCCTCGCCCGGCCGGGACCCGGGCTCCAGCGCCGCGTCGAGACGACGGATATGGGGATCTTCCTGGGCACTCACGAGCGCCTGCTGAAGCGTCGACAGGCGGAGAGGTCCCTTGAGGACCTTCGCGAGGCGGCCCTTGACGTAGGCGGGATCGAGGCGTCCATCGGTGGTGACCGTGATCTGCCCGAGGACCCCCTCGTAGATCTGAAAGCGTAACGTTCCCTCGCCGAGGCGCTGATCCGGCAGCAGTACCTGAGCCTGCACGTAGCCCGCCTCCGCATAGGCCGCCATCAGGGCGTCCTGAAGCGCTTGCACCTCCGCCATGGTCAAGAGCCGGCCCTCGTAGGGTGCTAAAAGCTTTCGCTGCTCCGCGAGCGGAAGATGCTCCGCCCCCCGAAGCTCGATGCGTGCGGCAAGAAACGACGGCGCGGCCCAGCCCTGAAGATCCTTCGGAAGAGACAGCTCCGCCGCGAAGCTGGGTGCCGCCGTGAGCAGAAGCCCGAGGCTAAGGGTTCGGAGGATGCTCATTGGTTCGCCCCCACAAGCAGATAGGGCGCCCAGTAGCTGGGGGCGGCAAAGCGGTCCTGACGAAGGAGTTGGAGCTGCGCCTGCCGAAGGGCCTCTGCCTTGCTCAGCCCCCCCTCTAGAAAACCGTCATAGAAATTCGCCACGAGCTCTGCGGTGGCTGCATCGCTAATAAACCAAAGGGAGGCGACGGCCGACCGAGCGCCCGCCTGAATGGCCACGCCGGCGAGGCCTAGGGCCGCCCGCTCATCCCCCGCCGCCGTCTGGCACGCGGAGAGCATCAGAAGGTCCAGCGGAGGGCGTCCCTCCTGCCCCAGGAGCCGCTCCAGCGCGCCGAGGGAGAGGACATCTTCATAGGTGAGCAAGAAGGATTGGCGATGATCACTCTCGAAGGTTCCGTGGGTCGCGAAGTGAGCAATGGCGAAGGACGAACGATCGAAGCGGTCGCGGACGGCAGCCTCGCTAAACTGGGTGTTGAAGACCACTTCCGCATTGAAGCGATCGTCCAGGAGTGCGACTTCCCGAGCGACCCCGGGCAGGGGCGCAAAGCCCTGCACCGCATCGGAAAGCCCCCCCACCAGCAGAGCAGGACCCTCACCGCGCGCCCCGGAACGGCGATCCGTGAGGCCCAGGGCCGGGGTCGTGACAAAGGCGTAGCGTTCGAGAAGATAGCGCTCCCCATCGAAAAGCGCAGCAAAGGGCACGGTGCGCAGCACCCCGTCGGGGACGAGGAGCACGGTCTGGACCCCGGCCAGCGCCCCCTCGGCCTCCAGGGGCTTAAGGAGCCAGCGGTAGAGCGCCTCGCCTTCGCGACGCCCGGCCCGGGGATCCTCCCCCTGCTCCAGGGCCAGGCGAAAGGCCTCTACGACGGGCTCAAGCTCCGCCCGAGGGACCGGCAAGCTCACCATCTGGTACGCCGAATCCCGAAGAAGCAAGAGAACCAGGCGATCCTTGAGGAGAATGGGATAAAGCGCCGCGAGGCCGGGCGCCAAGCCCGCGCTCCCCTCCTCCGCTGTTACGCATTGGCGAGCGAAGTAATCCTCAACCTCTGCAGTCTTCTGCGCCTCCAGGGTGGCCTGCACCTGTGCCAACAAGCCCTGCGCCTCCGCGCCGGAGCTCCGCGCCGCCCGGCGCAGCAGCACGTCTATGTAAGCTTCATAAACCGGCAGCATGGTGCGTTGAAAAACCAACGTAGAGCGCGCGGGCAGCCGCCCCCTCACCTCGCCCAGGAGAGCCACGGCCTGGGCCAGATGGCGCTCGGCGGTAGAAAGGGCCCCTTGCCCCAGGGCCAGCGCGCCAAGGCGCCAGCGCCAGCGATAGCGCGCTTCCTGAGCGCCGCTACGCTGGGCAAGAAGAAGCGCAACAGCGTAGTGCGTTTCCGCCCCAGGGAGGTCACCGCGGCGCTCTAGAAGCTCACCTCGAAGGCCCTGGGCGAAGCTGCGAAGGCGCTCATCGCCACCCCTTCGCCCGAGCTCATCGGCTCGCTCAAGAGCGCGTAGGCTCCGAGCGTCGAGCTCACCCCGAGCGTCGACGGAGGCTGCCTCCGCAAAGCGTCCAAGAAGTTCGGCATAGCTGAGCCATAGGGCAGCGGAAACCGTGCCCGAGGTCTGAAGCCGTGCATCTAGCGCATTTATCCGCGTCTCTACCGCCTCTTCCCGGGCAAGGCGCCGCAAGCTCAGCTGCGCCCGACGCAGGTAGGCACCGCTCGCCAGGGAACGGGCCACCGCTCCGCGCACCCCAGAGGGCCCACCTTCCGACGAAGAAAGTCGTAAGTCCTTATCCCAGCTTTCCGGCAGGGACCAAAGGGCGCTGAGAAGATTGAGTTCGCCCTCCAGGGAAAGGCGCTTACCTGCGGGCAGGCGCCGCTCGGCCTCAAGTAGGAGCGCATAGGCACCGAGCCAATCGGAGCGCATTAGACGCAGAGCTGCCCCCTGATTCAGGAGCGCTTGTTGAAGCGCCGGGTCGGCCTCAAGGCGAAGTCCCGCCTCCACGGCTTCTTCGGCGGCCTCAATGGCGTTATCGGCCAGGGCCGCCTGCGCGTCTAGGAGGTAATCCTGCGCCGTGGGCGCGGCCTGAAGCCCTGCCGCGCAGAAGAGCCAGGGCAAAAGGGCGCCGCGCAGCCAGGCACTCATCGTTGACCTCCACAGTTCCAGGCCAAGGCGGGAAGGGTATGAGTTACGCTACCCAGGGGTGCACCGGGCACAGGCTCGGGCGCACGAAGGGGATCAAGCCGAAGGCGTAACCCCGAGCGACTTCCCGGGGCGCAGAGCCCAAGATCCAGGGCCGGCACCACGAGGGGCTGCGCTTGCTGTCCCGTAATCACCGCGTTCAGATCGATATCCGGGGCCTGAATGTTCACCACGCCCGCGTTCCCCGTATTCGAATCGGCGCTAATTTCCGTAAACACATCGGGCACTACCGCCTCGGCGAAGATATCGATCTTGCCGCCATTGCCCGCATCGGCCTCCGCCAGCACCGCTGCGTCCTCCAAAACAAGGAAGGTCGTTTTGAGCGCAATATCGCCGCCCGCACCGGCGGCCCCGGCGGAGGCCTGGACCGCGGCGCCGGTTAGAAAAATCTCGCTTCCC
>Ga0181577_10002010_pt1 | contig 16073 bp, 16 predicted proteins | sample 101ome_21_FD_132468 | JGI IMG/M metagenome (GOLD analysis project Ga0181577, IMG submission 132468) | Coastal salt marsh microbial communities from the Groves Creek Marsh, Skidaway Island, Georgia - 101413BT metaG (megahit assembly) | ecosystem: Environmental > Aquatic > Marine > Intertidal...
AACGTAAATGGTGTTCGCGCTGCCGCTCGCAAGGGCATGGCAGATTGGTTGAACCAGGCTAAGCCAGATATTCTCTGCCTCCAAGAGGTGCGTGCGCCGTCCGAGGAGTTGTTCAAGTTGGCGAGTGAGGACGGCCCATTTGGTGGCGGCTGGCACATTGCCAACCAGGAGGCCAGCGCAAAGGGCAGGGCTGGAGTGGCCGTTCTGAGCCGGATCCCCTTCGGTGAAGTTCGGATGGATATTGGCCCAGACGAATTTGACTCAGCCGGTCGCTGGCTGGAGGCGGATTTCCCAACCGAAGCGGGTTTACTTACTGTCGTGTCAACTTACGTTCACTCAGGTGAGGCGGACACTCCGAAGCAGGTTGAGAAGTACAAGTTTTTGGCGGCCATGGAGCAGCGCATGCAGGAGTTAATCTCGGGCCAGGACTTGGCCGTTGTGGTGGGAGACCTGAACGTTGGTCACACCGAATTAGATATCAAAAACTGGAAGGGGAATCTGAAGAACGCGGGTTTCCTTCCGCAGGAGCGGGCACACTTCGACAACTTTGCCACCCAGGGGTGGGTGGACATGGGTCGGGCCGCTCACCCGGGAGTTCCGGGCCCCTACACGTGGTGGTCCTTCCGCGGCCAAGCCTTTGACAATGATGCCGGTTGGCGCATCGACTACCAGCTAGCAACCCCAAAGCTTGCCGCACTAGGGCAGAATTATCGGGTCGATCGCGCGCCAAGCTATGACGCGAGATGGACCGACCACAGCCCGGTTGTGGTGGACTACCAGCTTTAGGAACAACATGACGAAGCCAAATTTGCTGAGCGGGATGCAGCCCTCAGCATCCAGCCTGCACCTCGGAAACTACCTAGGAGCCCTGAAGCAGTGGGTGGCCATGCAGGAGAGTCACCAGGCTTACTACGTAATCGTTGACCTGCACGCCATCACGGTCCCGCAGGATCCAGCACAGCTTCGTGAAAACACTCGCCGCACGGCTGCCCAATACCTGGCGGCTGGCCTCGACCCAGCGAAGTCTGCACTCTTCGTGCAGTCGCATGTGCCCGCCCACGCCCAGCTAGCCTGGGTACTGAACTGCATTACCGGATTCGGCGAAGCATCCCGCATGACTCAGTTCAAGGACAAGAGCCAGAAGGGTGGGGCGGAGAATAGCTCGGTCGGCCTCTTCACCTACCCGGTGCTGCAAGCCGCCGACATTCTGCTCTATCAGCCAAAGGCCGTTCCGGTTGGTGAGGACCAGCGACAACACTTGGAGTTGACCCGAGATCTCGCAATGAGGTTTAACTCACGCTTTGGCGAGACGTTTGTCATTCCCGAGGCAACCATCTTGAAAGAGGCTGCCAAGATTTATGACCTGCAGGAGCCAACCGCCAAGATGAGTAAGAGTGCCCCAGATCCAAAGGGGCTAATCAATCTGATGGATGAACCAAACCAGGTTGTCAAGAAAATCAAGAGCGCTGTTACCGACACAGATGGCGAGATTCGCTTTGACCGAGACAACAAACCCGGAGTCTCGAACCTGCTGGGCATATTCGCGGCTGTCACCGGTGAGAATTTGACCAGTCTTGAAAATCGCTTCGCGGGACAGGGATATGGATCACTGAAGGGCGAGCTGGCCGAGGCGGTGGTAGCGATGCTTGATCCAATCCGGCAGCGAACCCTGGAACTCATGGCTGATCAGGCGGAGCTGGACCGCCTGCTAGCCTCCGGAGCCGAGAAGGCGAATGAATTGGCAGAGAGAACCCTCAAGTCCGTTTATGACGCGATTGGTTTCGTTGCGCCAGTCAGCTAAGTGACATCTGGAGGAATTTCCCAGACTGAAAGAGTATTGTTCTAAGAGCACAGTTCTTCGGGGTCAGTGAAAATCTGAACCGGCGGTCAAAGTCCGCGACCCGACTGGAAGCATCGCAACCAGCGATGTGGCTTCAGGCGGTTGATTCGGTGAAATTCCGAAACCGACGGTAATAGTCCGGATGGGAGAAGAGCTTGGGTTCGCATTGCGAACCCAATTTTTTCGCGTGCCCCGCGGTAGCTGTGCCCTACCGAAAGGGCAGTCATGACTCAGTTCGATCCCGCAATGCGTCGGGCGCTTGAGCTTGCTCTGCTCGGCCCCGCTCACGGAGTCAACCCCCAGGTTGGGGCAGTAATTCTGGATGCCGATCTCAACATAGTTGCCGAGGGTTACCACAAAGGCTCCGGCACCGCTCATGCCGAAGTTGTTGCTCTTCAAGCGCTGCGTCAGACGAAATCTTTCCCACTGCAGCCCGGATTCACCGCAGTTGTAACACTGGAGCCTTGCAATCACACCGGTCGCACCGGACCCTGCGCGCAGGCGCTAATTGAAGCTGGAATTAGCCGGGTCGTGTTTGCATCAAAGGACCCAGGTGATGCATCGAGCGGCGGGGCGCAAACCCTGCGCGATGCCGGGGTTGATGTGATTGACGGTCTGCTGCTTGAGCAGGCGGAAAACCAAGGACGTGTCTGGCTAAGCGCTAATCGAAACCAGCGACCCTTTGTCACGTTGAAGTGGGCCAGCAGCCTCGATGGCCGCACAGCTGCTCAGGATGGCAGCAGCAAATGGATCTCGGGAGCAGCATCTCGCAATGACTCCCACCTGCGCCGCAGCGAGGTGGATGCGATACTGGTTGGCACGGGCACAGTAGTGGCCGATGACCCTGAACTGACCGCCCGTCGGCCGGACGGCAGCCTCTATGAACACCAGCCGCTAAGAGTGGTCTTGGGTAAACGAGAGCTCGAGTCGGACCTGCGGGTTTTCAACGACAAGGCTGCAACCCTGCGCCTGCGAACAAACTCAGTCGCTGAGGCGCTCGCGGATTTGTGGCAACGCGGCATCAAGCACGTTTGGGTTGAAGGCGGTCCTCATGTTGCAAGCGAATTCGTCAAGCAGGACCTGGTTGATGAATTTGTCATTTACCTAGCTCCGATGCTGCTGGGCGGCAATCGAACATCCATTACCGACTTGGGCATCGCCAGCATGGATCAGGCCCTAGAACTAGAGATTTTGGAGCACAAGATGCTCGAACCAGATGTATTTATCAGAGCAAGGAGAAAGTAAATGTTTACGGGAATCATTGAAGAATTGGGCCGCGTCAAGGCTATTGAGCAGCAGCGGGACGCCATTCGGCTGACGATAGCGGCCAGCAAGGTGCTGTCCGATCTAAAGCGAGGAGACTCAATCTCATGCAGCGGCACCTGCCTCACCGCAATCGAAATCGACGAGAGCGGCTTCACCGCAGATGTGATGCTGGAGACTCTTCGTCGATCAAGTCTGGACGGCATCCAGGTCGACGACCCAATCAACCTGGAGCGGGCAATGAATCACGACACCCGCTTCGGTGGTCACATCGTGCAAGGCCACGTTGACGGGGTTGGGGAATTTTTCTCCCGGGAAAAAAGCGAGAACTGGGACTGGGTAAAGATTCGGATACCACGGGACCTGCTGAAGTACGTGGTGCATAAGGGTTCGATAACTTTTGACGGCATCTCGCTCACCGTGAACGACATCGAAGACGATGTGATTTCACTCTCTCTGATTCCAGAAACCCTGGCAGTCACGACCCTTGGCTACAAGCAGCCCGGCGACAAGGTCAATGTCGAGGCTGACGTGCTGGCAAAGCACATCGAACGACTAATGGAGATGCGTTGAACATAGAGTATTCGCCGATCGAGGAAGTGCTCGAAGCACTTAGGGCCGGCAAGCCCGTGGTCATCACCGATGATGAGGACCGCGAGAACGAAGGCGATGCAATCATCGCCGCAGAGTATGCGACCGAGGAGTGGGTTGCATGGATGGTGCGCTATACCTCCGGCTACCTGTGCGCTCCCATGTCGCAGGAGCGCGCCAACGCCTTGGACTTACCCCTGATGTGGGTAAAGACCCAAGACCCACACCAAACTGCCTATACCGTGAGCGTCGATGCGGCCAACCGCGAGTCCACTGGAATATCTGCAAAAGAACGCGCCAACACGGCTCGAGTCCTAGCTAACCCAGAATCCAAGCCTGAGTCACTGCTGCGCCCCGGACACGTTATTCCTCTCAGGGCAAGGCCGGGAGGCGTGCTGGAGCGGCCGGGCCACACTGAAGCGGCGGTGGACCTATTGGAGCTTGCCGGACTCGAACCGGTTGGCCTCATGGCGGAATTGGTAAACGATGACGGAACAATGATGCGCTCGGGGGAATTATTTGAACTAGCAAAGCGGTTTGAACTTCCTATGAGCACGATTTCGCATCTCAAAGATCACATCGCCAAGCGCGGCAAGGAGACCAAGTCATCCGGCAACCGCATCAGGTTCGAGGCCGAGGCGAACATCCCGACCTCGCATGGTGATTTCCGGGTGCGCGGCTACTACGACGTGCAGACCACAGCCGACCACGTTGCCATCATCGCAGGAAACCCTACTGGCGAGAATGTCTTAGTTCGGATGCACTCCGAGTGCATCACTGGCGAGGCCTTCGGTTCCCTCAAGTGTGAGTGTGGGCCGCAGCTGGATGCAGCGCTGGATGCAATCAACGAGAGCCCAGACGGCGGCATCGTGATCTACCTGCGCGGCCAGGAGGGCCGAGGCATCGGACTGCTCAACAAGCTCAAGGCTTATTCGTTGCAAGAAAAGGGACTGGACACCGTTGACGCCAATTTGGCACTGGGCTTTCCCAGCGAGGCGCGTGAATACGGGGCCGCTGTTGCAATCCTTGAGGACCTCGGGGTCAAAAGCGTTCGACTGCTGACCAACAACCCTGCAAAGCGTCGCTATCTAGAGGACGCCAGCGTTGAGGTAACTGAGACCGTACCACTGATTGTTGGCCTTGCCGAAGAGAACAAGGGATACCTGGAAGCAAAGCGTGCTCGCATGGGCCACATGATTCCCGCTAACCTTAAGTAGTGAGCGGTCAAGGAGCGCCCCAGCTGAAAGTTAGCGGGGCTGGCGTAAAAGTATTTGTAATTTCAACTTCCTGGCACACCCAAATTATGGACGGCCTTACGCAGGGGGCCAGGGCTGAGCTGGAGCGCAGCGGAGCAACCGACGTCACCTACTGGCAGATCCCCGGCGCCTTCGAGTTGCCGCTCGCCGCAAAGAAGGCAGCGGAACAAGGTGCCCAAGCAATCATCGCGCTTGGGGTGGTCATTCAAGGTGAAACTCCCCACTTCGACTACGTCTGCAATGCGGCAACCGATGGTCTAACCAGAGTGCAACTAGACACCGGAGTGCCAATCGGGTTTGGCTTATTAACCGTGAACAACGAGGCGGAGGCGCTCGCTCGAGCCGGCCTAGCGGGCTCGAAGGAAGACAAGGGAGCGGAATCCGTGCAGGCTGCGCTCAGCATGGTCAAACTCGGGTAGCTCACCTATAAATTTAAACTTGTTGTTTAGGCTTTAGTCCATGGAACTAATCGATATCGCCCGCTATTCACTTCTCGTTCTCCACTTCATCGGTTACGCCGCCCTCTTCGGCGGTTTTATGACCCAGATGAAGGCCATGGGTGCGGGAGAGGCAAAGATTGTCCCCGCTATGGTTCACGGTGTTTGGACCGTGGTGGCCGCCGGACTGCTCCTAGTTGGTGTTGCGGAATGGCGTGCAGCCATGGATCCGGACTTCGTGGTGAACCATGCCAAGGTTGGCCTCAAGTTTGCAATCGCCTTGGTTGTGCTGGTCTTGGTGCTGATAAACCGCAAGAAGGATTCGGTCGCTGCACCGGTCTTTGGTGCGATTGGTGGCCTCACGATCACCAACGTAATCGTGGCTGTCTTCTGGCACTAGCGCATAAAGAGTGCGGTTAGCCGCTTGGTGGTGAACCACAGCCCACCTGCGATCATCACCACGAAATAGGCAACGTGGGCCAGTAAGCCCCAGTGAACTATGCCGAGCATTAGCGAGCGGACCAGCTCGACACCTTGCCACAGCGGCATCATCTGGACAATGGTTTGAATCCACTGCGGATAGACGCTCACCGGGAAGAAGGTTCCCGAAAACAAAAACATAGGGAGCATAAAGAAGCTGATCCAGTCCATTTGCTGGAAGCTCTTCAGGTAGCTGGTGATGGCCATCCCAATGGCCGCAAAGCCAAAGGCGATAAGCGTTGCAGCCGGAATCGCGAGTAGTCCCCAAAGGTTGGTTACGAGACCAATCGGGGTGACAATCGCCATGAATCCAAGCGAGTATGCAAGGCCACGTAGCAGTGCCCAGGAGATCTCTCCCAGCGCCACATCCAATGGCCCCATCGAGGACTGGAGCATCACCTGGTAGACCTTGCCAAAGTGCATCTTGAAGAATACGTTCCAAGTTGCATCGTAGATGGCACCATTCATGGCCGAGGTCGCAAGTAGAGCCGGCGCGATGAACGCGGCGTAGCTGACGAGGTTTCCGGCGCCATCTTGCAGATCTCCGATCAGCTGGCCGATACCGAAACCGAACGCCAAGAGGTAGAAGACGGGCTCCACAAAACCAGATAGCACTATTAGCCAACTGGAGCTCTTGAAGGCGTAAAAGCCTCGTTCCAAGATCATCTTTGACCTACCCGAATAAACCGACTGGCCAAGCCGGCCAACCCGCTTCTCCTGGATTGCAACCGCCTGAGAAACTATCGCCTGGGTGATCACGAGTTCAACCGCTCCTTGAACTTGGGGTAGGTCAGCGCCATACCGGCCAGCCCCATGAGCGATAGGTAGCCAATGTGCACGAGGAACATCCCCGGTTCCATCTGCGCACCATAGCTCAGCGTCCTACCAAGCTCAGTGGAGTGCCAAAGCGGTGATATCCAGCCAATTGGCTGCAAGAAGATTGGCATCTGCTCCAGCGGGTAGAAGGTTCCAGAAAACAGAAACATTGGCGCAATCACAAACCGGCTAATCACAGCAAAAAAGCCGTCATCCTCTTTGAGCCTGGCGGTAATGGACATCATGATCGCCGCCCAGCCCCAGCCAGCCAGCATTGAGGTGAGCAGTAGCGGCCAAAAGCTAGCCAGAGGAATTGCCCCGAAGAGCAGCAGAATGGCCAAATACATGAGCGTGGTGGCTAGGCCCCGCAGCAGCGCGACGAGCATCACGCCGTTGGCAATCTGGCGAGGTGAAACTGAGGTGGCACTTATTGCAAAGAACACCTTGTCCCAGACAAAGCCGTCCATGGTTGGGAAAGTGACCTCGTCCATGACACCCTGGATGGCTGCGGAAGCGAGCAATGCGGGCGCAACAAACTGCAGGTAGCTGACGCCACCTAACCCTTCACCCCCGCTGTTGGCATCCACTAGTGCCCCCACGCCTAAACCGACTGAGACCAGAAACAGAATCGGGTTTCCCAGCCCGAACGCAATTACCGACCAAAGCCACTTACTCAGCACCCGAATTCGATACTCGGCAACACGGAAAGCCCCCCAGCGAATTGCTCGCTGGGCATCTACCGCGCGACCGGGCGAATACTTGAGATCCGTCATTATTCGATCAGACTCCGGCCGGTCAAACGCAGGAACACGTCCTCGAGTGAACTGCGTCGCACCAGTGACGTGATTGGGTTCATGCCGCGCTCCACAATCTGCGCGAGCAGGTCCTCGCCCTTTTGGGTGTAGAGCAAGATGCGATCTGGTAGCACCTCGATGCGCTCGGCGAGTTCGCTTAGCTGCTCTGCGGCCGCTTCGTTTTTGTCAGTCCCAAAGCGAAGTTCAAGCACCTCCTTGGAGCTGTATTTCTTGATCAGCTCCGCGGGAGAACCCTCGGCCATGATCTTGCCCTTGTCCATAACAATGAGGCGATCGCATAGCTGCTCAGCCTCGTCCATGTAGTGAGTAGTGATCACCAGTGTCACGCCTTGCTCCTTGAGGCGAAACAGCCGGTCCCAAAGAATGTGCCGGGCCTGCGGGTCCAGGCCAGTAGTTGGCTCATCGAGCATCAGTATTTCCGGTTCATTGACCAATCCCCGGGCAATCGCCAATCGACGCTGCATTCCGCCCGATAGATCATCGGCCTTAGACATTCGCTTTTCGGTCAACTGAGCAAACTCCAGCAGCTCTTCAACCTTTTGCTTTAGAAACTTTCGACTGAGGCCAAAGTAGCGACCGTAGGTGAAAAGGTTCTCCCAAACCTTGAGTTCCCGATCGAGGAGATCCTTTTGGGGCACCACGCCAAGATGTGCTCGAATCTCTGGACCCTGGATATTTGGTTCCTTGCCCAGAATTGACAGGTCGCCTGAGGTGCGCTGAGAAACCGAGGCGATCATCTTCATGGTTGTTGACTTGCCAGCTCCGTTGGGCCCCAGGAGCCCAAACGCCTCACCGCGACGCACCTCAAAATCGATGCCGTCCACGGCGACGAAATCCTTGTATTTCTTCGTCAGACCGCGAGCCGAAATCACAATTTCTTTAGCAGTTGCGAACAATCTGAAAACTCCCATCAGTGGCTTATAAGGCCAGCCCTTCAGATTACTCCTGCGCAAAGGCTCGTGTGGGTCAATTCTTGATATGGTTTTGGCATGGCCGAGAAACTAGGTAACCGAAGGGTTACCGGCGATGAGCAGTTTTACACCCCAGCCAATCTCGCCCTAGAACTAACGGAATTCGCACTCTCCAAAATTCCAAACTGGCAAGAGCGATCTTTCTTGGAGCCAGCCGCCGGGACCGGCAGCTTCCTCGGTGCCCTTCAAGACCTTGGTGCCAAAAAAATCAAAGCCATCGATAAATACCCGAAGCACCCAGATGTATTGGAGCGGGACTACCTCGACTTCGTGCCGGATGAGACTGGCCTCATTACTATTAGTAACCCACCATTTGGCCGCAATAATGCGCTCTCAATTCCTTTTTTCAACCATGCCGCCAACCACAGCGACTTCATCGGGTTCTTGGTTCCACGATCATGGCGCAAGTGGAGCGTGCAAAACCGCCTTGACCCCCGGTTTCGCTTAGTGGCAGATCTAGATGTTTTCGTCTCCTACGAGGATGAATTTGGGGTCACCCTGGCAGCCAAGAACGAACTTCGAACGTGTTTTCAGCTGTGGCAAAAAGTAGACCAATTGCGAGCGCCGATGCATATTCCAGACAACGGCTTTGTTTCCAAGACAAGCCCTGAGGATTCGGATGTGGCTATTCGAGTCTTCGGCTTCGGCTGCGGCAATGTTCTGTGGGACTACCCAAAGACTAAGAACACAACCCTGATGTTTCTGAAAATTCACGACAAATTGGCCGGTGAGCTACTGTCCCAACTTGACTATCAGCGATTTACTAAGAACACCGCCTACACTGAGGCGCTGGCCTTCACCGAGCTGAACTTCTTGCTCAATGAGCGCCTGCTCGGCAATGGAATGGCTCAAAAGGATGGATAAGTGAGCGACTACTATCAGGATCCGACCCAGAATCCGAAGTCTCGAGAGTACAAGGGACCGCGGGCCTCGCTCAAGGACCTCCTCCCCTACCTTCGCCCCTATCGCAAGGTGTTGGGCTTCGCCATCGGCCTTTCTATGCTCGGTTCCCTCCTAGCTCTGGGCCAGCCGCTGCTGATTGGGCAGCTAATCACAGCGGTCGAGCAGAGCCTCGAGGTGCAAGCCTTGGCCCTTGGACTGGTTGCTCTGATCATCACCTCGGCGCTGATTAACGCCTTTCAGTTCTACCTGCTTTATAAAACTGGAGAGGGCGTGGTGCTATCGACCCGCAAGGCTCTGGTGGCAAGGCTGCTGCGCCTTCCGATCTGGCAGTACGACCGCAGGCGCATCGGTGATTTGGTTTCTAGGGTTGGCTCAGACTCCACCTTGCTCAAGGCAGTCCTAACCCAGGGGTTAGTAGACGCCCTGGGCGGAATGATTCAGTTTTTTGGTGCAATCATCGTGATGGCCTTTATTGACCCACTTCTCCTTGGGTCTACCTTGCTGGTCGTGCTAGTGGCGGTCAGTGCTATCGCATTCACCGGTAGGCGAATACGCAGCGCAACGACGAAGGCCCAGCAAAAGGTGGGGCAGATGTCGGCGGCGGTAGAGCGCGCGCTGAGCGCCATTCGGACAATCCGCGCCTCCCGGGCTGAGCAGCGCGAGAGCGAGGCAATCTACCAAGATGCCGAAGCCGCCTATGACCAGGGGCTATCCATTGCACGACTCTCAGCAGCGGTGGCGCCGATTGCCCAGGTAGCTTTCAACACCGCTTTCATTGTCGTGCTGGGTCTGGGTGGCCTCCGAGTTGCCACGGGGGCAACAACCATCTCTTCGCTCGTGACTTTTGTGATCCTGCTCTTTTTCATGATCGGCCCACTAATCTCCGCGTTCGGCGCCTACACCTCTGTGATGGGCGCTCTGGGAGCTCTCGCCCGTATTCAAGAGATTATGGTGCTCGAAGAGGAGGAGCCGGAGGCTGGAACCGATCATCGAACCGGCTCGGGTAGCACGGCCATCGAATTCCAATCGGTGAGCTTTAACTATCGTCCGGAGGCGGATGAGGAACCAAAGCTGATCCTGAAAGACGTTAGCTTCGCAATTGCAAGAGGCTCCAGGGTGGCATTGGTTGGCCCTTCAGGTGCTGGTAAGTCAACAATCTTCGCCCTAATCGAGCGCTTCTATGAGCCAACCTCGGGACGCATCCTGCTCGACGGTCAGCCGGTAACTGAGTTCTCCAGAAATGCCCTTCGCGGGGAGCTTGGCTATGTTGAGCAGGATGCACCGGTCCTAGCCGGGTCGATTCGCGAAAACCTTCTACTTGGTCGTTCCGGTGCGACCGATGATGAATTGGTTGACGTTCTAGACCAGGTAAACCTGACTGAGGTTCTAGCTCGAGACCCAAAGGGGCTGAGCGCCGAGGTCGGGGAGGATGGCATCATGCTCTCCGGCGGGGAGCGCCAGCGGTTGGCAATCGCCCGAGCACTCTTGGCTAAGCCACCAATTCTCCTATTGGATGAATCGACCAGCGCCCTTGATGGACCAAATGAGCAGCGCATGCGCGAGGCAATTGATGCCGTGGCTCAGGATAGAACTTTGCTAGTTATCGCCCATCGACTATCGACCGTGGTGGACTCTGATCAAATAATCGTCCTGGAGCGCGGTCAGGTTGTCGGCGTGGGAACTCACAGCGAGCTCGTCAAATCCACCCCGCTGTATGCCGAACTGGCAAAACATCAGCTGCTGGTATAGCTAGAGTGGCATCATGCGCAATGATGCCCAAATAACGCTCGAGCACGTTCAGGAGCTAGATGCCAAAGACGAGCTCGCATCTTTCAGAGCAGAGTTTCACGTAGCAGACGAAAGCCTGTGCTACCTAGATGGCAACTCGCTAGGTCGACTTCCCAAGCGCACAATTGAGGCGGTCAATTCCTTCCTCACCGATGAGTGGGGACGTGAGTTGGTTGATGGCTGGTCGCACTGGATTGATCAAGCACAATCCGCTGGCGACCTACTGGCCAGAGCGGCTCTGGGCGCTGGCCCCGGACAGACTCTGGTATGCGACACAACAAGTGTGAATTTTTATCAACTGTGCCTAGCCGCGGTGAAGGCAAGGCCAGGCCGCAAGAGAATCATCATTGATGCGGCAAACTTTCCCACAGACCGCTACATCGTTGCTGGAATAGCCGAGCAATTTGGGCTCGAGCTTGTAACACTGGATAACGACGGCTCTGGTGGTCCCGGAGCGGTCAGCATTGACAGCGAAAATGAGCAGATCAATGCCCAGGCACTTCGTCCCCACCTAGGTGAAGACGTCGCGTTGCTGACCCTCCAAGCAATCAACTACCGATCCGGAGCGCGGCAGGATCTCAAGCAAATCACGGAGCTGGCCCGGGAGTTTGGCATCTTGGTGGTGTGGGACTGCAGTCATGCCGTTGGCTCCATCAGTCTGGATTTTGAACAAAACGGCGTGGACCTAGCCGTTGGCTGCACGTATAAATACGGCAATTCCGGCCCGGGCTCACCGGCCTGGCTATTCGTGCGTAAGGAGTTGCAGCAGCAACTGCGGGTGCCGATTCAGGGCTGGTTTGCTCAGGACAAGCAGTTTGAAATGGGGCCATTCTTTGAGCCGACCGATCAGATGCGCCGCTTCCAAATTGCCAGCCCATCAATCATCGGCATCAGGGGCGTCGAAGTGGCCTTCGAGATGATTGGGCGGGCTGGAATTAGTCGCATTGAACATAAGGCGGCAACCGGAACGAACCTGATGATTGATTTGTATCGGCAGTGGCTAGAACCTCTTGGATATAGCCTTGGCACCCCAGTCGAGGCAGCCGATCGTGGTGGCCATATCATTTTGATTCACCCAGAGGCTAAGCAGATTGCCTATGCGCTACGCAAACTAAAGAACGTCATTCCGGACTATCGCGAACCAAACGCGATCCGTCTCGCAATCAGCCCGCTGGCCACGAGCTATCAGGAGGTCTTTGAGGGCTTCAAACGGCTCAGGGAGCTGACCGAGTCGAGCGATTACAAGAACCTGAGCCAAGACGGCAATCGGGTCACCTAGGAAGTAGCAATGGAACAAAATAAACACGTCACCTACATCTCATATCTCAAGGTGGATGAGCTGCTTGAGTTGCAGCAGCCGCTCAGCGATGGTCCAGAGCACGATGAGCTGCTCTTCATCACGATCCATCAGGTTTACGAGCTTTGGTTCAAGCAGCTGCTTCATGAGGCAAATGCATTGCAGCGCGCTTTTGAGGCAGGAAACAGTCACCGCTCCCTGGCCCTGCTTGGCAGGATGCGGACCATTATGAAGACCTGCGTTTCACAGCTCGACATTTTGGAGACCATGACTCCGCTTCAGTTCAACTCCTTCCGGGCCAGGCTTAGTTCTTCATCCGTCTTCCAATCGGCGCAATTCCGAGAGTTCGAAGCAGTGCTCGGCAGGCGCGACCAGGCCGGCAAGGACGCGGACAGGTCAACTGGCATGGGCATGGCAGAGCACCTAATTCCGGGCTCACCGGCTCGGGCCAGAGTGGAAGCAGCTATGGCCCGCCCATCGCTTTGGGATTCGGCGTTGCACTACTTCGACTCAAGATCCAAAATGCCAGAGTCTGCCCTGCAGCGCGATGTAAGCACTCAGTGGGTCCCAAGCGAGACTGTTCAAGAGGTTTTGATAGCAATCCATCGCAACGATCCGGAGGCGGCCATGGTGGCCGAGGCGATGGTTGACCTGGATGAAGGACTTCAGGAGTGGCGTTATCGTCACGTGAAAATGGTGGAGCGCACCATCGGCCGCAAAATGGGAACTGGCGGGTCTGCTGGGGTGGGTTACCTAGCCTCAACCTTGTTCAACCCGGTCTTTCCAGACCTGTGGCAGATACGAAGTCAGTTTTAGCCACCGGATTGCGACTAACCTTCTCTCGTGAGCAAAATCGCCATCTACCCGGGATCTTTCGACCCCGTGACGCTTGGGCACCTTTCCGTTGCCAAACGTGCTGCCGCCATCTGCGACGAGCTTGTGGTCCTGGTTTCGCACAACCCAAACAAGAAGTCGCTTTTTTCGCAGACTCAGCGAATCCAATTTTGGAACGACTCACTTTCTGAACTTGGAATCTCTGGTGTGCGGGTCGATGGACTCCCAGAGGGACTATTGGCCGATGCGGCCAAGGAAATCGGTGCACAGGTCATTGTGAAAGGGCTGCGCACAGCAGCAGATCTTGACTATGAGCTGCAATTTGTGAACATGAATCGCGAGCTGGCCGACATCGAAACAGTCTTTCTGGCAACCGAACCAAAGTATTCGGCCACTTCTTCCACGCTGATTCGCGAGGTTGCGCTACTCGGTGGAGATGTTTCCTCGCACGTCACTTCGTGCGTGTCGAGCGCTTTGAGAGAGGTGAAGCGATGACTTTAGTGGTTGCGGTTCGAGACCTGATGCACAAACCAGGACACATGCGTGAGCTGGTCCTGGAGCATGAGCTAACCGAAAACTTTGGGACCGATTTGGTATTCGCCCCAAAGGGTTCGACACTTAGTCTTGGTGTGCGGCTTGAGTCGGTCCACGAAGGAATTCTCGCAACAGCAACCGGAGGAGTAGACGCTCATGCCGAATGCGCAAGGTGTCTGGATCCGGTTTCTATCCCAATCGAGATTGATTTCCAAGAGCTGTTTCACTACAAGTCGGAAGACGAAGACGACTTTGTCGTCGGCCAGGATGAGATAGATCTAGAGCAGGCTTTGGTTGATGCCGTTGTTCCAAATTTGCCGCTAAAGCCCCTTTGCTCCGACGATTGCCCCGGGTTGTGCTCGGTCTGCGGAGAAAAGCTTGCACCCGGTGAAGAGCATGAGCACGAAACCCCGGTAGATCCTCGGTTCAATGCCTTGAAGGACTTTGGTAAGGACTAGCCCTCTGCCATGGTGACCACATTGGACACCAACATGGCGCGAGTCATAGGACCCACCCCACCCGGGTTTGGGGAAAGATAACCGGCCACCTCCGCCACCGAAGGATCGACATCGCCCAGAAGTTTCCCGTCAACCCGGCTTATGCCGACATCCAGCACCGCGGCACCTGGCTTGATCCACTCGGGCTTCACAAAATGAGCCTTACCAAGTGCGGCAATCACCACATCAGCCTCGCGAACCTCAGCCTCTAGATTCTCACTTGCGCTGTGTAGCAGGGTAGGCGTCATGTCGATTCCCTTAGCGCTGGCAAGCAAACCCAAGGGGCGACCAACAGTCAGACCGCGGCCAATGATTGCCATTTTGGAGCCGCGCAGGTTCACCCCATAGCGACGCAGTAATTCAATAATGCCGTTTGGGGTGCAGGGCAGTGGCGCTAGGAATGGACCGCCCTGATGCATGACGAGCTTGCCTAGATTCGTGGGGTGTAGCCCATCGGCATCTTTCGCCGGGTCAATCAGCTCAAGCATGGCATTCGAGTCCATGCCCTCCGGAAGTGGGAGCTGCACGATGTAGCCGGTCACCTCCGCAGAGTCGTTGAGATCCTTTATGGCTGCGCGAACATCGGCCTGGCTTGCAGAGGCAGGAAGATCAATTCGGATTGACTCGATGCCAACTTCGGCGCAGTCGCGATGCTTGCCACTCACGTAAGAGTGCGAGCCGGGGTCGTCTCCAACAAGCAAGGTGCCCAAACCCAGCTGCTTACCGGATGCCTTGAGATTAACCACCTTCGCAGCAAGCTCCTGCTTGATTGCCTTGGCGGTGGCAAGTCCGTCCAGAATTTGAGCGGTCAAGCGCTTACCAGTTCTCTAGGCCCTCGTATAGTGGGAACGCATCGGTGAGCTTTGTGACTCTAGAGCGCAGTGACTCAAGGTCTGCTCCAGGTTTCAGAGCCTGAGCGATGATGTCAGCCACTTCAGTGAACTCTTCAGCGCCAAAGCCGCGGGTGGCAAGCGCTGCGGTTCCGATTCGGATTCCAGAGGTCACCATCGGTGGGCGTGGGTCGTTAGGAACCGAGTTCTTGTTCACGGTCACACCCGCCTCGTGCAGCAGGTTCTCAGCAGTTTGACCGTCAATCTGGGAGTTGCGCAGGTCAACCAGCACAAGGTGTACATCGGTACCGCCGGTCAACACGCTGACTCCGGCATCCTTGGCATCTGCTTGAACCAGACGGTCCGCAATGATCTTTGCCCCCTCAAGGGTGCGCTGCTGCTGCTCCTTGAATTCTGGTGACATAGCAGCCTTGAAGGCGACTGCCTTGCCAGCAATGACATGCATCAGTGGACCACCTTGCTGACCCGGGAAAACCGACGAATCAATCTTCTTGGCCAGATCTCCCTTAGCCAAAATCACGCCGGAACGAGGGCCCGCCAGTGTTTTGTGCACCGTTGAAGACACCACGTCAGCAAACGGGACCGGCGAGGGGTGCAGACCCGCCGCAACCAGCCCTGCGAAGTGAGCCATGTCGACCCAGAGCTTTGCCCCAACCTCATCTGCGATGGATCGGAAAGCGGCGAAATCTAGGTGGCGCGAGTAGGCGGACCAGCCAGCAATTAGAACTGCTGGCTTGGTGGCAAGTGCCTGCTCGCGGACGATGTCCATGTCCACAAGGTAAGTCTCTGGGTTCAGCTCGTAAGCGTGAGCCTCATACATCCGACCTGAGAAATTCAACTTCATGCCGTGGGTCAGGTGGCCACCGTGAGCCAAAGACAGGCCGAGGATGCGGTCGCCGG
>Ga0181577_10002012_pt1 | contig 16050 bp, 22 predicted proteins | sample 101ome_21_FD_132468 | JGI IMG/M metagenome (GOLD analysis project Ga0181577, IMG submission 132468) | Coastal salt marsh microbial communities from the Groves Creek Marsh, Skidaway Island, Georgia - 101413BT metaG (megahit assembly) | ecosystem: Environmental > Aquatic > Marine > Intertidal...
CCCCCCCTCTCTCTCTATCTCACTCTCTCTTATATGTGGTTCGGGTCTTGGTTCGGGACTGGTTCGGGTTCGCTGCTATGTCGTTGAAATCCGCGCCATTCGTTGGTCCGGGACTGGTCCACTTCTTGGTTCGGGACCGTGTCGCCCTCGTGGCGCGCTCGGCGGGAGCGCTGGGCTGGACGGTCCACTCGATGATTCGGGCCCGGTTGCGGTCCCCGGCCTCGACGGTCCGGAGGACCTCCGCGTCCTCGAGGTCCTCGAGGAGCTGGCGGGCGCGCCTCTTGCTGCACTGACACACGCCGGCCAGGCGGCGGTCGGTCATGGCCTCCCGCTTCCATCCACGGATCCGGGCGTCCCGGAGGAGGCGCACGAGGCCGAGGAGCTCGTCCCCGGTCTCCACGAGCTCCGGGAGGGCGTCGGGTACTGGCGTCCAGCTCCTCACTCCTCGCCTCCGTAGACTGGCGCGAGGTAGGCGCGGGGCACCCATCCGGGACACCCATCGGCCTCGGGGGCGGGCATCGACCCGAGGGTGGTAGCCACGTGGGTGTCCACCCATTCCATTACCGGGGCGTAGAGGTCCGACCCATCGAGGACGAGGCAGTAGTGGTAGTCCTCGTCCTGGTCGTACCAATCCCGCGCGCACGTGTAGCAGTTACGGCGCGGCCTCCATTCCGCGCTCACTCCTCACCTCCGACGGGAGCGGGGAGAGGCTCCACTCCAATCACCCGGAGCGCCACCTCCTCCAGCGGGACCTCGAGGACCTCGGCAAGGGTGGCCCACGAGTCCCGGGCCGGGAGACGGTGGCCGGCCGCCCACCTCCACACGGTCCTCCGGTCCACCGGGGACGACGGGCGCGCCGCGGTGAGGGCCGAGGCAAGGGCGGCGGGGCCGGTGTGGCCAGCGTTGAGGATGGCGGCCTGGAGCCATTCATGGAATGGGCGGTGCATTTTTCTCTCCGGTTGTTGTTGCGTGTCGCCATGGCGGCGACTACTACATAGCATGTCGCCACGGTGGCGACGCGCACAACCGGGAATGTCATGCACTCCAATCTCGTCTCCTTCTTCCGCTATTGGGACTGCCCCGCCGCTCACCGTGGCGTCCGCGTCCACCTCCTCCTCGAGGCTCTCGAGCGCCGGAACCCGGGAGCACCCCTCTACGTCCGCGCCGCGGCCGTCCACGCGTACCTCGACGCTCACGCATGAGCGCCATGCTTACGGACCTCGGCCTCCTCGCGCTCTCGTTCAGCGCCATGGCGGCCATCTTCTTCGTCCTCGGCCTCGTGGCCGATACCATCCACGCCCATACCTACCGGGGTGATCTGTGAACACCTTCTCTCTCGTCCGCATGTTCAAGGACCTGGAGGCCGCTGGCGTCTCCGAGGTGGAGCGCGTTTCCTACGACGGGCCCACGTCTCCCAATCCCGCCTCGCCCCGTGTGACGGTCGGGGTCTCGCTCTCCATCTGGCGCTCCGTCATGGACGACACGTTCTACCGGACCGGCTCCCTCCCGCGGGTCTACGCGTCCCTCATGCACGGTGGCCAGGCTGTGTACCTGTCGGCGGAGGTCCGGGTGGGCCAGCTCCACCTCACCACCTCCGCCCCGCTCGAGTCGTTCGGTGAGGTGGACCAGCTCCTCCTCGCGGCCGGTGTGGACGAGCGCAAGGTCCGCGCGTGGGCCACGCTCGGGGGTGCGCTGTGAGGACCTCCGAGGCAGTCAACGAGCTGGCCGCGGCGCTGGCTTCCGCTCAAGCGTGCATGGGTCCCGCCCTCAAGGGGGCGCGGAATCCGCACTTCCGGTCTACCTACGCGGACCTCTCCTCCGTGGTCGAGGCGATCCGGGAGCCGTTCACGTTGAACGGCCTGGCCTGGGTTCAGGCTCCCGCCCTCGATGTGGAGCGGGGCGTGGTCACGGTGACGACCCGTATCCTCCACACGTCCGGCCAGTGGGTGGAGGCCGAGGTCTCCGCCGTCCCCGGGCGTGGCAAGGCGGACCTCTCGCCCCAGTCCGTGGGCTCGTGTATCACCTACCTCCGTCGCTATGGCCTCCAGGCCCTGGCCGGCTGCCCGTCGGCCGATGACGATGCGGAGACCGCCATGGGCCGCGGCGGCCGGCCAGCGCCTCGAGGAGGCGCCCGGAGCTCCTCATCCATGTCTCGGCCCTCCTCTCCCGCTCCCGCGCCTCCTGCGGCCTCTGGCGCGCGCTGGAGTGACGAGGAGCGGGCTCGCTTCTGTGCGGCTCTCGGGGACCTCGGCCTCCAGTACGATGCGGTCGCGGCGTACTGCGAGCGGGTCAAGCGTCCCCGGCCCTCGAGCATGGGCGAGGAGCGGCGCGTCCAGCTCCTCGCGTACCTCGAGGCCACGCCGGACGTGGTGGCGGAGCTCGGCGGGTGATGCGCCTGTGCGAGGTCAAGGGCTGCACGGGGACCGCGGTGGCCCTCGTGCGCGTCCAGCTCCCGGGGTGGAGGGTGGCGGAGTCCCGCCGCGTCTGCTCCGGGCATCGTTTCGACATTCAAGGAGAGGACACAATGGGAAAGACTGACACGACACCGACACCGACACCGGCCACCTGCTCGGGGTGCGGAGGGGTCCGCAAGCTCCGGGCCCGGGGTCTCTGCTCGAGCTGCTACACGGCGGACCTGGCCGAGAGGAAGCGGGGCGCGGTCGAGGAGAGGGTGGCGGCCCTCGAGGCGGAGCTGGACGAGGTGGAGGCGCTGGCCCTCGCCGTCCTCCTCGAGCTGGACGAGTGGATCACTGAGGACATGGCGGACAACTACAACGCCGTCGCGGCCCTCGGTGAGATTCGCAAGTGGGGAGTCAACCTCAAGCGGTACCACGAGGAGGCCCGGGTCAAGGCTGCCGAGGCCGTGGACGACATGGAGGCCGAGGGAATGCGGCGCATTGTCAACGCCAACGACGAGACGGAGGCGGTCCGCCGGGAGGTGGAGGACCTCGAGGAGGAGCTGGACCTCCTCCGCTCCGATGCGGGCGTGGCTCGGGACCTCCTCGGCCTGGCCAATGACGAGGTCTCGGGGTGGACCTCCCGCTCCGGGCGCCTGGTCGCCCACCTCCTCCAGGGTGCCATCGAGGCCCTCGACGGCTCCGAGGGGAGGCCGTGATGGCGGAGCGCGTCTACACGCACTGGACCATGCCGGAGCTCCGCCGTATCTCGGCGCGGCGCCTGGCCGGTGAGAGCTGGGCCGCCATTGCCGACGGGTACCCCGTGGGGGAGTCGGCCATCCGGTGTGCCCTCAAGCGCCACGGACTCCCGTACCGCTACGGCTACACGTCGAGGCAGCGGCGGGAGCTGGTCCACGAGGCCCTCGAGCTCCGGGGAGACGGCTACACGTGGGACGAGGTGGCGCGCCTCGTGGGCTGGCGCCTCACGGAATCCGCCCTCCGCCACGCGTGCGCGCGTGCTCGAGGTGCGGAATGAGGTGGGTGGTCGGAATCGACCCGGGGAGGCAGGGGGCCGCCGTCGCCCTCTCCGAGGACCTCGAGGTCCTCACGTACCGTTCGCGCCTGGCCGCGGGCTGGGAGTCGGATGCGGAGCGCCTCGACGCGTGGCGCCGTCTCCTCGAGGACGTGGGGGGCTCGGCCCACCTCGCCCTCGTGTGGGTGGAGCTCCAGCACGTCCGGCACGGCCAGCGCGGCCAGGTTCGCCACGTCCGGGAGGCCGGCATGTGGTGTGGCTGGGCGCTGGCCTACGGTGTCGAGCTCGAGGAGCGGAGGACCTCCGGGCACGACGGATGGCGGGTCGCGGCTGGACTCGACACTCGAGCGGGCAAGGACGCCACGCTCCGCCTCGTGGAGAGGCGGCTCCCTAATCTGGACCTGACGCCGGGCCGGCTCCGGACTCCCCATATGGGCGTCGTGGATGCGGCCGGGATTGCGCTGGGCGCTCTCGCCCATTGGAGGCGCCGTTGAGCTCGAAGCACTACCGCGTCGCCGGACTCCCGGTGACGGTCTACACGGACGACACGACGGGGAACGGCCGGGCCATGCTCCGGCGCGGGCCCTCCCGGGTCTACCTCGGGGAGCTCCTCGTCCAGACCTTGGACGAGCTCCACCCGTTCCTCTCGGATCCCACGCCGGGAGTCGAGGCATGGGAACCGGAGAGGCCGTGGCCATGGAGGCAGCAGCACTACCAGGCTCCGGACACTCGGGAGGCCCTCTCCTGGTTGGTGGCTCGAGCTGTGAAGCGGGGTGAGCTGTGAGTGAATACGCGTTCCGGACTGCGATGGACCTCCCGTTTACCCGGTGGCTCCGAGGACGAGGACCTGGTTGGCCGGCCGCTCCCGGCTTCCACACGAGGGCCGGCGACCTCTCGTGGTGTGGTGGCGCGCCCTGGACCTACGACGGCTCCCGCTGGACGGTCCGCCTGGCGCACGGTCCGCCGGGCTTCGCTGGCCGTGGCTGGGCCCTCGGCCTCCTCCATGTCCTCCCGGCCGAGACCATGCCGCTCGTTCACCGGGACCTCGGTGGGCGCTGGGTCGTCCAGCTCTCCATCGAGGGGCGGGAGGTCCGGACCGTCGAGGACGAGCTGGGCGTGGCCGTGGCCTCGGCCCTCCTCGAGGGCTACCCGATGGACGAGGACGGCCGGTAGGTCCGGTAGCGCTTCTCCCCGTCCTCACGGAAACAATGGAGGAACTGGCGCCGGTTGCGTCCGTGTCGAGCGTGCGAGACATGGACGTGGCCGCCCACCTCCGGCGCGTACCAGATGACCTGGTCCACCTCGAGGTCGAGGAGGAAGAGGACCTCCGCCACCTGGCGCGCGTCGTGGTCGTGGACGAGGACAATGTCCGCGGCCTCTCCGCTCACATGCTGGGAAGTGGAGCTCCCGCCGATTGCCCGATTCACGTCTGGAGCTCGGTACCCGGAGGTGACGCGAATCGGTCCCAGCTCGGCCCGGAGCGGGTCGAGGACGGACTGGACGAGGTGGCGGAGATTGACCACGCACTCCGGGGGCGGGACGTTGGGGTGGCCCATGGACGCGGCGGCGGAGCTCCTCGTGAACTCCTCGAGCGTGAACCATTGGCCGAGGGCTTCACTGGGCATCGGGGCATCCCTCCCACCGCTTGACGAGGACGGCCTGGAGTCCGGCCTCCTGGCATCGTTGCGCGTTGCTCTCACCGTCTCGGACGCACCACGCCCACGCGCATTGTGGAGACATGGGATCGCCTCCCAGCTCCTCGACGCACTGCGGCGGCATGTCTGTCAGCTTGTCGGCCAGCTTGGTCTCCCGCTCCGCCTCCTCGAGGGCCACGCGCTGGACCTCCTCGAGGAGCGCTTGGTTCCCACGGTTGAGCTCGGCCACGGTCTCGCGGTTGGCCTCGAGGGCCTCCCGGGCGGCGGAGGGCTTGAGTCCCCACCCGGCTCCGAAACCGGCGCCGGCCGAGACGACGACGGCCACGGCCACCCATGCCACCGGGCCCATGTTCAACGCTTCCCGCGGTTGAGCTTCCCGCGCTCCTTGTTGGCCTCGACGGCCCGGAGCTGCTTCAACGCGGCGCGGCGGGTCTTTGCCTTCTTCGACAACGGGCGGCCCGCCTTCGTTGTGGCCTTGTAGCCGCCTTTGGTCTTTACGATTGCCATGGCCTACCTCCGGGACTTGTCACCGCTACAGCGCCACCGCTTACGGGAGAGGCGGAGCGGGCTGTTTGGGTCTCGGGCTGCCTTGGGGTGCGCCTTCATCTGGCCAGCACTGCGAGCGCAGTAGGCGTCTCCCTTGCTGGTCCCCGGCTTGACCGCGGCGCCCTTGGCTCCGTAGCTGGTCCGCCTGGTCCTCCCCGTCTTGGGGTCCTTGTAGACCTTGACCCGGGCCTTTCCCTTCGCTGGCTTCATGGCGCTGCCTCCTGTGGTGGAGCGGGAGGGAGGCGGCCGTAAAGTCCGCCCACCTTGCGGTCGATGCGCTCGAGCTGTCCCAGCATGGCGTCGGACCGCTCGTGGCAATCGCGCATCGAGGCCAGCCACGCCTCCCGGTCCTGCGCGTGTTGCTCGAGGAGGTCGTCCACCTGTGTGAGGTGCTTGTCTACCCACTGCTTCAACGACGGGAGGACAGACTGGGTAAACACTCGCCACACGGCCACGAGGATCCCGAGGAGGAGCACGAGGCTGGAGGTGGGTCCCGTCAACATGGAGACCATGGCCGCGTGGTCGTCCATTAGTCGCTCGTCGGCTGTGGGTCGCGGGCCACGAGCTCGACCACGTCGTAGAGGCCCAGCTGCTGGAGATGCGTGGCCAGGACTGGCGTCTGGCCGGCGGCGATGCGTGCGAGAATGTCCGCCCGGACTCCGTCCCAGACCACGGCGTCCCATGCGGAACGGACGAGGACCACGGGCTCGAGGTCTCCCTGGACTGCGGTAGCTACGTCAATGTCCTGGCGATTCATGGCGCGTGCCCTGCTGGTCCGATGGGTGTCCGGATGACTCGATAGTAGACGGCCCACTTGTTGGTCTGGCCGGCTGTGATGGCTCGAGTGGACGGCGCTCCCATGTTTAGCTGAATGTAGAGCGTGCCTGTGTAGGCCGTCATGGAGCGATTGACATACCCGGTGCTGCTCCCGTCTGCCTTGATAGCCCACGCGAACGCCTGACCGGAGGCGCCGTTGATGAATGCGCTGCGGCCGTATCCATAGCGGTTGGTGAGATTGAAGGCCGTTAGCGGGCTGGCGTTGGTTCGGATCTGCCCGATAAGCGGGATACCGTCTGTCCGGTCCGGGCTCCAATACAGTCCGGCCAGGTTGGCGGTAATGGTGCTCGTGGCGGTCGGGTCGGAGCTCACGCCGATAGCGAACTGGGTGCGAGCACAACCGGCCACGGCGGGCGTGTCCACCCACGTCTCGAGCGTCCAACCGGCATCGGCCAGGCTCACCGCGGTGCCGTCCGGGTAGCGGAGCTCCTTGTAGTAGCGCTGGCCGTCGAAGTCGCTACCGTCCACGGCATCGAGGGAAGTGGCGGTAAACGCGTTCCACGTGACGGTCGTCTCACCGCTGGCCACCGCCACACTATTGACGCGGCCGTTTCCACCTGGGTCCGCGGCCGTCCACGTTCCGTCCGTAACGTCCACGGACTCCCAGTCCGGGAGCGTGGCGCCACCTCCGCCACCCGGAGCCACGCCTCCGATAGCTCCGCCCGTGTACGGGTCGAACATGCGAGCGATCGGCATAGCTCACTCGCTCCACGTGATGCAGGACTGCGACCACGTCCCCGTCCCCTGGTCGAGGCGGAGGTGGATGTAGAGGGTAGCCCCTCCGAGGATCTGGTTTACCGGGACTCCCAGCTCGATAGCCGCGCATCCGACGGTGGCCGTAGTGTGTCCCAGCGAGAGCTCGGCCTCCGTAGAGGGCCCCACCTGGTAGTCCCCGGCCGCATCGAGGGAGAGGGTGGCGTAGACCTTGGGGGTACCCGAGAGGCCGGCCAGTCCGGTGATGCGGAAGTGCATGGCCTCGACGCGTCCCCGGAACGGGGAGACGAGGGCGACCACGTCGGCCAGCATGTTTACCGCGTGGTTGGTCCCCGGTGCGTAGGCATTGGAGACGGCCACGTCCTCCACGTGGAGGGCGTCGTGTAGGTAGTGGGTAACTCTCGTGGGCATTGTGGGTCCTCCTCGTCGTGGACGGCGTCCCTATCGTATCACTCGGCCGGGGCCTTGGGTATGCGGCGCTCCGCCGTCTGGAGGCTCCGGCCCACGAGCTCCTCGGGGGCGCGGCCCTTCATGGGCGTTTCAGCTCCGGCGATGAATAGCAGCGGATTCGCGAGTCCGCGCCGCTTGGGATCGAACCCGAGGGGCGGCTGGATGCTCTGACCCACCTTGGCGCCGTCCTCGACGGCACGCCGGCCGGCCAGGATAAACGCCTCAGACTTGAGCTTCTCGAACTCCACGGCCTTCTCGGGAGTCCCGAACCGGTACTGCCGGCCATAGTCCGCGGTCTCGGCTCCGGCGTACTTCCGTCCCTCTGGGATGGCCTCGAGCTGGAAGTGGTCGCGGAACCACGGCCATAGGCCAGTCCCAAACCACGCGTCGTGGTACTGCATGTAGGCGATGTAGCTCGGGTCCATGTAGCCTTGAGGCCCTACCCTCGAGCTCGGCCTGGCCAGTAGAACGTCGGCCGCGGGGATAAGCCGCTCGTCCCGGATGGCCTCCTGGAGGCGGCCGGGTCGGTCGGCCTGGGCCAGGTAGGCCAGCACGTTTAGAACGTCGTTGGCCTGCTCGGCGGCCGGGTTGGCGGGACCATAGAACGCGGTTGCGGTCCCTTCGATCTCCGGCCCGGGGAACGCCCACGCGCGGACCTTGGTGTAGTCCGGCCCATAAAGCCACGCGTTGGCGGCCTGCTGCTGGCGCATCTGGAGGCGCATGGTCCGGGTAAACGTCGATGGGTCCCGGGCGAGGCTACCGGCCAGCGCGTCCAGCATGGCCATACGGAATGTAGCGAAGAGCACGTAGCGGTTGACGTACTGCTTAACGAACCCGGGGACGGCGCCGTAGTCGAGGACGGCGTTGCGGGCGAGGCCGGCCGCCTCCTGGATGGAGTAGCCCTCCCGGAGGGCCGAGGCGAAAGCGTTGCGCCGGAAGTAGCCGTCCGTAGCCGTGGCCAGGCTCATGAACGGATTAACGCTCCTCGGGTCGAGGTGGCGGGCCACGGTCCGGGCCATCCCTACCGGTGCGCCTTCGGCCGTGAGGCGGGCGGCCCGCTGCATTTCCCGGGCCGTCCCGGAGCTCCACTCCACGTCCGCGCGGGAGTAGTGGATATTGGCGCTGTCCATGGCGTCCGAGAGCTCGCCCCACGTCCACCTCCGGCCATCGGCCGCGGTGAACACGTGTTGAGCTCGAGGCCGTGGCGTGACGGCGTCCACGAGAGTCCGGCCTCCGGTGGACTCGGCCAGCGTGCGGACCATGCGGCCGGCTCCCAGCGTGGTCAGCATGATAAGCGGCGCCGTTAGCAGGTTCATGCCGAGGTACCGCGTGTTCGGCATAGGCACGACCACGGGGAGGCCGGGGCCCTCCTCGTCCGCGAATGGGAACACGTAGGCAAACCCCATGGCCAGCGCGCCCGTAGCGGCCACGGTCCGAGGCATGGCCAGCGCGTGGTCGAGGACTCCGAGGGCCATGGCGCCGGCGGACCTGGCCGTTTTGCCTCGAGCCTTGAGGAGCTCGTCCAATGTCTGGCGGAGCTTGCCGGACTCGGCGGCGGAGCGGAGACTCCGGACGGCCTCGACGGCCTCCGGTCCGTAGACGAGGAGGCGCCGGTCTGTGGGGTCGAGGGCGTTGGCGGCGCGGATCAGATAGTCCCCGGCGCCGCTATCCATGGTCGCCAGACCGGAGAGGCCGTAGGCCCGGAGCTGGTTGGCTACCTCGAGGCGCGGGCCCTCGAGGAGACCCTGGCCCTGGAGGCCGAGGACGCTGTCCATGTAGGCATTCGCGAGGGCGTCCACGGCGTTGAACCGCTCCACCTCCTGGCCGGCCTGGCGTGCTCCCTCCTCCGCTCCCCGGATGCGGCCGAGGATGCGGCGGAGCTCGTCCGAGACACGGGAGATAGGCGCGTCCATGCGGGCCGTGGCGGCCACGTCCCGGAGGACGGTGGCGGCCTTGAGGTGGTGGACGCGCTGGGTACCCGCTCCACCTGGGTCCACGTAGTCCAGTAGGTCCTCGAAGCGGAGATCCGGCGGGAGCTCGGGGTAGTCCCGGACCGTGGCGGCGTCGAGGATGCGGGCTACCCGCTCGTAGGTCGCTTGCTTCTGGAGCGCCTCGGCCTGGCCGAGGGTCCGGCTGTAGATCTGGCCCACGTCCGGGTAAAGCGTCTGCTGGGCCACGCTCTCCCGGAGGAGCTCGTCCACGAGGCCGGCCCGCTGCGACGGCGAGAGGTTGACCACGAGGCGCTCGGCCAGCGTATCGAACATAGCGAAGAGCGGGTCCGTGGGATCCTGCGCCCGGAGCATGAGGTTTTCGAGGTCGAGGAGCGCGGCCCGATACTCGTCGGGCTCCAATCCGGCCGCCTCGATGGCGTCCCCGAGACGGTTTATCACCGCGCTCCGGCCGAGGGTCGAGAGGTTCCCGGCGTCGCTCGGATAGAGCGTCGTGAACTGAGTACGGAGTCCCGGAGACAAGTCCACCCGGAGCTCGGGGTGGGTGTCGAGGAGCTCGTCCATGGCGCGGCGGACATGGCGGCCACGGTCGGACTCGAGCGCCCACGTGGACAAGGTCCGGAAGATATCGTCCCGGAGGAACGCCTGGAGCGGCCCTCCAGCCTTGCGCTTGAACAAGGCACGGACGCCGGCGGGAATGTCTACGGCGAATACGCCACGGTCCCGGAGCGTGTCCGGTGCGCGCTGGCGGAGGAGCTCGAGGACCTCCCGGAGGTCTCCGGTGGTGACTGGCCGGTAGCTGGACCCGAGACCGGCCGCGGCCTGGCGGGCATCGGCGGGGAGGGAGGCCACGTCCGGGCGGAGGATTACCTCCTCGAGGTGGGGAGCCACGCCGGCGTCGTAGACGCTCCCGAAGAACGAGCGGAGAATGGACTCCCAGCTCTGGCGGAGAGGCCGGGCGGAGACCGCGTCCCGGGTTGTGCGCTGGAGCTCGGCCAGCTCGTCCGCGTTGCGGGGACGCTGGACCCGGTAGATCCCGAGGCCGGACTGGTAGCTCTCGCGCGCCTGGTAGCCCACCTGGAACCACGCGTCCGCTTCCGACATACCCGCGGCCTGGAGCTGCTCCACCTCGTCCTCGAGCTCCCGGAATACCTGGGAGACCGTGCGGGCCTGGCGCCGCTCGAGCACTACGTTGAAACCCTCCTCCGGGTTGGGGGCCCGTGCGGCCTCCGTGGCCACCTCCTCCATGAATCGGTCCCCGATTGTGGGGATGGATTCCTGGAGCTCCGAGAGGACACGGTAGAGCGGCGCCGGCGTGCGGTCCGGGTCCGCTCCCTTGAACCACCGGCGGGCCGTGTCGGGGAACACTGCCTCCGCGGCCTGGCGCACGGGTCGAGGAGTGAACCCTCCCACAAGGTCCGCCCCGGCCCGGAGCTTGTCCCTCCAGCCACCTCGACGCTCACGAGGTACCAGCGCGCGCTCGAGCTGGCGGCCTCCCGTCGTGGGCTCAATGACACGGACTCCAGCGCGCTCGAGCTCGCTACGGTAGACGGCGGCCCGGATCGCGTCCTCCACCTCGGCCCGCTGGGCGAGGTCGAGAGGAGACCCGGAGCGGAGGGCCTCGAGTGCGCTACGGGCGGTCCGGCTCTGGCGCACGTAGAGGGGCGAGACCGCGCGGGCGTATGCCTCGGCCACGGCCATGTTGTCGTCGTACACGGTGACCACGCCGTCCGGTGTCACGGACTGCGAGCTCCGGAGGAGGTCGTCCGTTCCGGCCCGGACGCGGCGGAGGACCTCCCCGTCCTCGAGGGCTCGGCGCGGGACGAGGAGGGAGCGGGCTACCAGGACGAGGTCGTCCGGTACGGCCTCGAGGAGGGTGGAGGCCACGTCCTCCTCGATGGCGGCCCGGAGTGCATGTTCCAGGGCGTCCGGCGCGGCGCGCTCGACGGTGACGCCGGAGGCCCGGAGCTCGGCGGCCACGTCCGCCACGTCTCCACGGGCGAGGGCCTCCACGGCTCGGCGCATGTCCACGGCCTCGCTCGTCCCGGCCTGGTAGGCGGAGAGGGCCCGGAGGAACCGACGGGCGAGTGGGCCACGTGGGGCTCCAAACTCTCCAAGGCGCGTGGCCAGGACCTTGACCTGGTCTCCGAGGGCGAGGGCCCGGCGGAGCGTGGGCGAGGGGGAGCGGGCTGCGGAACCGAGGGACATGCGCGCGGCATCGAGGACGCGGCGGAGCTCCGGCGGATTGGGGTTGGCCTCCACGAGGCGGAGGAGGACACTGTCCTGGGCTCGCCACCCGGGGATTGCCTGGGAGAGGTGGCGGCCCACCTCGTCCACGCCGGCGCCTCCCTCCACGAGGCGGAGTACCTCGGCGGCCTCCCATGTCTCCCGCCACGCCTGGGTGCGGCGGGACATGTCCGCCACGTCGATCATTCCCTGCGCGTCCTCGAGGTCGTCCAGAATCTTTGCCACGTGAGGATTGCCGGAGAGGGCGTCAAGCGCGGTCCGCGGGAGCTTCTCCACTTCCAAGGCGGTTAGCTGCGCCGCGGCCGAGTCGAGGGCGGCGGGGCCTGCAATCTCGTCGGCCACGATGGCCGCGGCCTGGGACCGGACGGTGGCGGCGTCGAGTCCGGCCACGCGCTCGGCGGTCTCCGGTGCCACGCCGTCCAGCTCGAGGAGCGCGCGCCTGGCCGTCTTGCGGGCGCGTGCGTACTCGAGCGGGTCCGCGGCGGCGGTGAGGGTGTCCGCTACCCGGGTAGCTCCTCGAGCTCGAGCGGCTCCCGCGGCGGCCTTGGCTCCTCGAGACAAGCCACCGGCCGCGGCCCGGATTCCCGTGGTGGGGAGGAGGGCCTCCATGAGGGTAAACCCGGTCCATGGGTGCTGGACGTACTGGTACCAGGCTGGGCTAGCCTCCTCGAGCGGGTCCACCGGGAACGCCGTTAGCGGGAGGCTGGCGGCCTCGTCTCCGAGACCACGGCCGGCGGCCTGGGCCTGGGAGAGGTCCACGAGGGCGCGGCCCGTGGTCTCCATGGTCCGGCGGCCCTCGGGGTCGAATGCGGTAGGGGCCGTCGTCTCGATGGGCTGGAACGGCCGCGGCATCCGGTTGAGGCCGAGGAGCGGACCGGCCAGCCGTGGGTCTCCGCTTGGGTACTGCTCGAGGACCTCCGTGGGGAGGAGGCGGTCCTGGGCCATGTAGTCCGGGTAGCGTTCCTGGAGCGCGGCCGCGATTCGGTATCCGAGGCTCCCCGGGTCGGCGGGGCGGAGGTTGCCCTCCTCGTCCCGGACTACCTCATAGGTGATGGGGAGCTCCCGGATCCCGGCGGCGAGGAGCGTGGGGAACAGGTTGAACACGTAGCGGAACGCGGCGCCGGTGGGGGTCTCGACTACCCGCCCGGGACCGGCCGCTCCGCCCACCTCCGGCTCGGTGAGGAGGCCGGCGATTACCGGGCCCTCCTCCTCGAGGTACCGCCGGTAGGCTTCCTGGATTCCCTCGTCCGAGAGGGGCGACGCCTCGAGGCCCTCGAGGAACGTGGCGCGCTCCCTCTGCCGGGCCTGCTGGATCTCCAGTCGCTCCTCTGGCTGGATGACGGTCTGACGTGCCATCGGCTCCACGAGGAGCTCGAGGGACGTGGCCGGCCGGACGCGTCCGTCCTCCTCGTCTCGTACAAACCCGGGGCTCCCGGGTACCAGTCGGGACTCCCGGGTGAACGGAAGTAGCGTTCCGAGGAGACCGGTGGCCGGGGACGAGACCGTGCCCTCCACGTCCACGGCCTGGCCGAGAGGGCCATAGACCATGGCCGCGGCCCGGCGCTCCGCCTCCTCGAGGGGGATTCCCTGGGTGGGCCCGGTGTAGTAGTCCACGTATTGGCGGTAGCGCTCGGCGGCGAGGCGCTCGAGGTCGTAGCTGGACGGAATGTCCCGGCCTCGTGCCACGTCTCCGGCCGTCGGCGTGGGCTGCGCTCCGATGAATGGCGGGAGGTCCCGCTGGGCGCGTGGCTCCGGGCCTACCTCGATGGAGGGCTGGACGCGTGGCGGCTCGGGGACCTCGAGCTCCGACCGAATGCCGACGGGAGCGGGAGGCGCCTGGCCTACCACCGGCGCCTCGACGGGAGCGGGTCCCGGCTCCGCCTCGGCGGCCTGGCGCTCGAAGTAGGCCACGAGGGACATAGCCCCGGCCTGGCGTGCGGCCTCGGCCCGCTGGAGGTACTCCTCCCGGGTCATCGGCTACCCCGTGCGGCGCGGATCTGCTCCGGCGTCATTCCGATAAACGGCGAGGAGGCCATGGGAGCGCCGGCTGGAGGACCGGCGGCCGGGAAGTCCGTGCGCGGGAACGTGAACGAGAGACCCGGGGACGGCGCCACCGGAGCACGGGCGGCGGCCTGCTGGGCCTGGAGCGCGGCGGCCTCCTGCTCGAGGAATACCTGGGCCGCGGTGGCGGGCATCGGTGGAGGCGCAATCCGCGGGACGGCCACCTCCGGGAGGATGCGAGGCTGGGCGGCCTCGGCCACGGCCATCGGTGCGCCCATGGGCGTCGGCGTGGGAAGCGCGGGGCCCGGTGCTCCCATGGCGGGAGCGGGAGGGAACGCGAGCTCCGAGACCGTGGGGAGGGAAGGCGGCGCCGTCACGGGCGCCGGGGCCGGGGGAGCGGCGGCTGGAGCTCGAGACGGCGCCGCGGGAACGATGCGCCGGGAGCGCTGGTCCGCCTGGAGCTTGCTGGCGAGAACGTAGGTGAGGGCCTCCCGCTGGTCGTCCACCTCGGGGAGGGCCTCCCGGATGGTCGAGACCACGTTGTCCAGCTCGGCGCCGGACGGGTCGGCGCTCGAGGCGGTAAGGACGCGGGCGGCTACCTGCTCGGCCTTGTTGCGCGGGACGAGGTCCTCACCGGGGAGGAAGTCCTGGAGGCGCCCGTAGGCAGCGGGGCCCACCTGGCGGAGGAGCTGGCGGGACGGGGCCCCGGGCTCGAGGTCCGCGGGGGCGCCGTACTGCATGGAGGGCGGGAGCTCACCGGCCAGCTCGGGGACCTGCTGGGCGTAGGGTGCATAGAGCTCGAGGGCTCGGCGCCGGATGCTCTCCTCCGTGGGTCGCTCGAGCGGAAGGCCGGAGACCTCCACCTCCAGCTCCCGGCGCCGGCGGAGGTCCGAGAGGTAGCCGGGATCGAATAGCAGCGCGGACCCGGGCGGGTACTGGCCGGTCGCCTGGGCATTCTGGTAGGCGGCCTGGGCTGCCTCGGCCTCGTCGCCCATGGCCTCGAGCTCGGCGGCCGTGACCTGGCCGGGGGTCGTCGGGTCCTGGAGGGCCTGGAGGTAGCGTCCCAGCGCAATCTCCTCCAGCGTGGCCTCTCGAGGAGCGGGGACTCCGGGGGCCGCGGGACGTGCGCCGGCTGCTGCTGCTGCTGCGGAGCGCTCGAGGCCGAGACCGGCCAACGCCTCCGTGCGTGCGAGCTGCTCAAACTCGGTGAGGCCCGGGTCCATGGCGGCCATGGCGGTCCGCTCGGCGGCCTCCTGCTGGGCGAGGAACAGGTTTTGCCGGAGGTGGGGGACGTTGAGGGAGCTGGCCACGTCGGACCGGACGGCCTCGAGGAGCTCCGGCGCGGCCTGGAACTGCGGGAGCTGGGCGAGGCGCGCCATGTAGGTGAGGCCGAGGAGCTGGCGCTGGGGCGTGGAGAGGCCCTCAAACGTGCGCGTGCCTCGTGCGAGCTGCTCGTTGAGGCTCCGGACGGCGTCGGTGGCCAGCTCCGTAGGGTCCCGGCGGGCGGTCGCTGCGATGCTCCGGACCTCGTCGGTGGCCGTCTGGATGTAGGGAAGCGCTACCGGTGAGACCTCCTGGTAGTCCCGGCGGACTCGCTCGGCGGCCTCCAGTCGCTCCTCGGCGCGGCCCGTTGCGGCCTGACGGTCCTGGCCTGCGAGCTTGACCACCTCGGCCAGCGCGTTCCCTCGAGCTCCGGCGCCACCTCCCGCGGCGGAGCGCGCACGGCTCCCGCTCCCGCGGTACTGCTGGAGGCGCTCCCGGGTGTCCTCGAGCTCCTGGCGGAGTCGGGCCTGGTAGTCCGCCTCGCTCTCCGCCTCACGACGGGCGGCAGCCAACGCCTCCTCGAGGCGGTACGCGGGGTGGTAGCTGGCGTAGAGGCTTTGTCCGTAGGTGGCCACGGTTTACTCCAGGATCCGGTCGAGGTCTGCGGTCTGCTCGGCGGAGAGGCCGGCGGTAGTCTGGAAGGCCCGGAGCTGGCGCTGGGTGTCCAGCTCGGCCAGCCGGCGGAGCTCGTCCTCCCGGCGGCGCCGCTCCGCCACCTGGCGCTCGAATGCGGCGCGGTCCATGTAGGCGCCTCCCACGTCCCCGGCGATTCCGGCCACGCCTCCGAGGATGGCGGACTGGATGCCGGCCTGACGGGCCCGGCGCTGGGCCTCGAGCTGGCGGAGCTCCTCCTCCTGCATGGCCACGGCCCTCTCCTGGGCCTGGGCTACCTGGGCTGC
>Ga0181577_10002013_pt1 | contig 16049 bp, 17 predicted proteins | sample 101ome_21_FD_132468 | JGI IMG/M metagenome (GOLD analysis project Ga0181577, IMG submission 132468) | Coastal salt marsh microbial communities from the Groves Creek Marsh, Skidaway Island, Georgia - 101413BT metaG (megahit assembly) | ecosystem: Environmental > Aquatic > Marine > Intertidal...
AGTCGTGAAGCTCCCGAACATCGCACCGACCATTGACGGTTTCGAGGGCGACCTTTCGCCATTCTCTGGAATCAGCGGCCTGAATAACGTCGACGTGGTCATCACGAGTGACAAGTCCAAGTGGACGCGTTGTCCAGTCCTCGAGATGCAGTCGGTGGAAGAGCTCGCGGAAGGCGGTGGAGAGAAGCTCAGCTTGCGCCGCCACAAGTCCGTCGACAAGAACGGCTTGACGGTGGATGACGCTGGACACAACGGCGGTGAAATCAATGGCAACCAACCCATCGGCATGGGCTGGTTCCCCGGTTACGCCATCGACCTCGGCACGGGCGAACGCCTCAACATGGCGTTTGGTGAAGACTCGTGGCTCGGTGCCGAAAACGGCAAAGACATGTTATGGAACCCGTCTCCGAACATCTACGGAGGTGTGGGCGGCGGCTTCGGTGGCGGCAGCGCCATCTACGCCGGTGGGCAGCACTGGATTTATGTCTTCAAGAACTCGCAGTACGAGGAAGGCACCGAAAACCGCATGCCGGCTTACGACGGAGGAAACTACCTCTGGGAGAACCTGGAAAACAACCCGTCGACGACCAACGTCCGCCGCGTCTTCCGTGCGTGCACGTGGGTGGGCTCGTCCCTGCTCAACGACGACTACGAGATGCTCTCGCCTCAAGAAGGCCTCATCCCGAACGACGTCCGCATCCGCCTTCGCATAGCCAAGGCGTACGAGAAGTACAGCCCGAACAACATCGACTCGGAGAACTACGACGGCGCGGAGAACTTCAACAACCCGCTCTACACCTTCTCAACACGCGATGTCGCAACGCTCACTCAGCAGGACACCATCCTCTCGAGCATCCTCGACGACATCAACGTCGTGCCGAACCCGTACTACGCGTTTAGCCAGTACGAGACCAGCAAACTCGACAACCGCATCAAGATCACCAACCTGCCCGAGGTGTGCACCGTGCGCATCTTCAACCTGCAGGGAACACTCGTGCGTACCTTCATGAAGGCCGATCCGCTCACTTCGCTCGATTGGGACCTCAAGAACGAACGCAACGTGCCCATCGCAGGCGGTGTCTACATCATCCACATCGATGTGCCAGGTGCCGGTGAAAAAACCCTCAAGTGGTTCGGCATCATGCGCCCAACCGATTTGGATAACTTCTGATTTGACCCTGAATTCGCTATGAAGCATATGAAACATACCATCCTCGCCTCTGCTGCTGTAACAGCGTGCTTGATGATTTCTACGGCAGTTTTCGCCGGCAATCCTGACCGTGCGGGTTCTGCGGGTGCAGGTCAACTCCTGATTAACCCTTGGGCAGCGTCCAACGGAATGGCAGGAACTGACATGGCCATCACCAGTAGCCTCGAGGGCACATTCCTCAACGCTGCAGGCCTAGCCTTCATCAACCAGAATGAACTGCGTTTTGCCAACACCCAGTACCTCTCGGGTTCTGGCATTTCTTTGAATGCGATTGGATTCGGAACGGCCGTCGGAGACGGCGGTGTGCTCGGCCTCACGGTCATGACCATGGGATTCGGCGACATTCCGATCACGACCGAAGATTTGCCAGAAGGGGGCATCGGGACGTTCTCGCCCTCGTTCTCGAATATCGGCATCACGTATTCCAAGGCCTTCTCAAATTCCATTTACGGCGGCATCACGATGCGCGTTGTGAGTGAAGCGATTTCCAATGTGCGTTCATCAGGTGTTTGCTTCGACGCAGGCATTCGGTACGTTTCAGGTGACCGATTGAACTTCGGCATCGCATTGCGAAACGTAGGAGCGCCGATGCGATTTGCGGGTGACGGTCTCACCGTGACAGCCACTCCACAAGGAAGCGCTACTTCATTGACGATACTGCAGCGCAGCGAACGCTATGAATTGCCTTCGTTGGTCAACATTGGCTTCGGCTACGATGTCTATCAAAGTGAAATGCTCAACGCAACCTTGACTGGCCAATTCATCTCGAACTCCTTCACCAAAGACCAATTCGGCGGCGGTATCCAGTTCTCATACAGCGAGTACTTCGAGATTCGAGCGGGATACTTGTGGGAACAAGGCGTAGGCAGTGAAGATGGCAGCACCACTGCATTCACCGGTCCAGCAGCTGGTTTCTCTGTCAAGTTGCCAGCTTCACAGGACGGCGCGATCATCGGAATTGACTACGGTTACCGAACGACCAATCCGTTCGACGGAAACCACAGCATCGGAATTCACGTGGCCATCTGATTCAGGCCAATTTTAGAAGAAATTCACGCTTCTGTCGCGACGCACTTGACCGCTTGTAAGCTGAATTTCATATCTTTACACCAGCATTAAAGAAGAGAAAGCCCGTCTTAGGCCGGGTTTTCTCTTTTTTTGACCGCCTATCACCTCACGTCAAGGAGGTCGCAATAAACCCTATGGACATGTCAAACATTTCCTACTTCACACCCGAAGGCCTGCAACGCCTAAAAGATGAAATCCACCAACTTGAGTCGGTGGAACGGCCGAAAATTTCGGCGCAAATCGCGGAAGCCCGCGACAAAGGCGACTTGAGCGAAAATGCCGAGTATGACGCCGCGAAAGAGGCGCAAGGATTGATGGAGGCGAAAATCGCAAAGCTCAAGAATACCTTGGCGAACGCGCGTCTGGTCGACGACAGCAAAATCGACAATTCGAAAGTCTACATCCTTAGCACGGTCAAAATCCGCAACACAAAGAACAACGCGGAAGTCACCTACACCCTTGTGGCCGAAAACGAGGCGAACCTCGCCGAAAAGAAGATCTCGGTGGACTCGCCCATCGGAAAAGGACTGTTGGGCAAGGCGGTCGGTGAAATCGCCGAGGTGCAGGTGCCCGCAGGCATCATCCCGTTTGAAGTGTTGGAAATCACGCGAGGCTAATTCGCACGCGCAACATGGCCTCCATCTTCAGCAAAATAGTCGCCGGTGATATCCCTTGCCACCGCATCGCCGAAAACGAGGAGTTTCTCGCCTTTCTCGATATTCAACCGCTCGCCGACGGCCACACCTTGGTTATCCCGAAAACGGAAGTCGATTATTTCTTCGACCTGGACGAGGGCTTGTTGAGTCGCATCAACGTTTTTGCGCGCGATGTGGCGAAACAGATTGAACGTGCCATCCCGTGCCAACGTGTGGGTGTGGCCATCATCGGCCTTGAGGTGCCGCACGCGCATGTTCACCTCATCCCATTGCAGTCTGTGAGCGACATCAATTTTGAGCGGCCCAAACTGGAGCGTACTTCGGATCAGCTCGCCGCCACGGCGGAGCGCATTCGTACAGCGTAAATTCCTTCTGGACTTTTCACTCCACGTACCCGTCCAAGATCGCGGTCCACACACTGAGCACACCATCGTCGTTGCGGGTCCAAATGGGCCGGACCACGCCGCCGTGCGCGCTTATGTTGTTGTAATCCCCGAAGAACATCTTGGGATCGGGACGGAACCACTCCTCACTGACCTTTAAGTTCTCCCAGGTAACGCCACCGTCATAGGAAGACGCGACGTAGACCTCTGTATTCCAAGAACGCAGGGAATGCTGGTTCGGTTCTTTGGCCGCGGCCTCTCGACGGTCATAAAAGACAATGTGGATGTTGCCGGTAACGTCGTCCACATCCATCCACGTGAAGAATTGCTGGGCGCCGGGCGGGTCGTCGTTGACGCGCACCGGTTCCGTCCACGTGCGGCCTCCATCGTCGCTCCAAACGACCCAAACATCGTTGTCCTCCTCCCCGTTTCGATTGTCCGTCCAATTCACGTACACGCGCCCACTGTGCGGGCCGTTGCTGCGATCGACACGGGTGACGGGCATGCCGTTGGCGCGTCCGACACCCCTGATTTTTTGGTCCCAACCGCCGGCGATGGTGGTGACACGCAAGTCCTTGTCGAGCCAAGTCGCCCCGCCGTCCGAACTCCTGTCCATCCAAATCGTATCGGCCTGAGCCCACGCCACGTATATCGTGCCGTCGGGCGCGAAATCCGGAACGGCGCCTTCCACGGTTTCATCGCCGTCAAGGCAGTCGCCTGCAATGGCATTGATGCGCACCGGCTCCGTCCACTTCTTGGCGCGTCGATTCGAAGTGCTGCACAGAATGACGGTGCTATCGGCGGCCTCTGGACTGCCATACAGGTCGAATTGGGTCCAACACGTCACGAGTTGCTTGCCATCATCGCTTACGGCCGCCCACTCTTTGTCTTGATCCTTGCTCCCGTTCAACCCCATGCCGGCGCCGGCGTTCCAGCTTTTACCAGGTTTTCGGGCGCGTTGAATGACAATGCGATCGAGTAATGCCTCTGAAGACCATGCCCTGCCGTCGGGGTTGGACAAATGCAGATAGTACACGTCTTTTTTCGGCGAAGCCACGATGCACGGATCACCGAAAACGCCGTACTTCGAAGTGAGTTTCTCGCTTTGCCACGTCCAACCGCCGTCTTTGGACACATGCACGTTATCCAGGATGGTGCCTGCTACAATCCAATCGGTGTTGTACGGACTCACCGCAATCGACGGCTCACACGGCTGGTAGCTTAGGCCGTAGCCGTCGTAAATCATAACGTTCTCAGGCGGCCGCTGAGCTTGCGCGTCATTAACCAAAACGATAGCAACCAGTACCAAAAAGACTATCAATCGATGCTTCATTCCCCAGCCGCAATTACCATTTCTTGTTGGACTGAATCGAACGCAGCTTGCAGCGACTGCAACTCAACCAACAACGCTTGTTGAATCTCCAAAACTTGCGCATCGCTCATGCCTTCAAGACTGACCGAACTGCCGTGATTGTGCGAGTGGCCATGATCGTGCGAGTGGTCGTGCTCGTGATCGTGATCGTGGTCATGATTGCAAGCATCACCTGGAATGCCTACCACGGTCTCGTTCCAATCGTGGAAGCGAACGTCCAGCTCCCCCAAGCGGCTTTCGACGCGCGCCAATTGCATGGCCAATGCCGAATCACCCACCTGCATGGTGTGTTCGATTTGGCCTTCAACAGCTTCCAACGACAAGACCATCGCATCGTGCAATTCACCCGACAAACGATTGACTTGTTCATGGATTTTCCGCGCTTCTTGGAGCGAGGGGCTATCGGCTTTTTCGCCACAGGAATTCAGGATTACCGCGGAGGCCCAGGTTAATGTCAAAATTCGAATCACGCGCATGGTGCTCATGGTTTGTTGTGTTCAGTGGAAGATTCAGCGTTGGGAACGGGATCATAGCCCGGTTCGGTCCACGGATGGCAACGTGCAATGCGACGCATCGCCAACCAACCGCCTCGCCAAGGGCCGTGCAATTCGATGCTCTCTTTTGCGTAGGCTGAGCACGTGGGCTGGAAACGGCAATTCGACCCCAACAACGGACTGAGCATGAGCTGGTAAACTCGGATAAGTAAAAGCATCGCGGCGCGAACCATGATGCCAAGTTAAGAATGCGATGAGGATTCTCCGTGAACTCAAGCATCAAAATGGCACCCGCTCTAGCGCCATGAGCACCGCCACCGTACCCGTAACCGAGCACACGAATACCTGTTGCTCTCGCGGGGTCACACCAAGCGCGCGAGCCACAGAAGCCACTGCCAAGCAAACCGCTAAAATCAGCAATTGGCCAACTTCCACACCCAAATTGAATCGCAACAGCGGCATCACAATGCCCTCACCCTCCTCCCGCATCATGCGAAAAAAGGAGCTGAATCCCAACCCGTGGATGAGTCCGAACGCCACGGTTACTGCATAAGTTAGGCCAACCCTAGAGCGGGATTTTCCACTCGCAGCAGCCCCGCGGCGCAAATTCCACACCGCCGTCAAGGCAATCGTCACCGGAATCAAGAATTCAATCCAAGCACCGTTGGCATGCACCCAGCCCATTCCGGCCAAAAGCAGCGTGATGCTGTGACCCAACGTAAAAGCCGTAGCCAAAATCACCACACGCCACGTATCTGAAAGCGCCGCCCAAGCAACCAACGCGAGCAGGTACAGCATGTGATCGTACCCCTGCAAATCCGTGATGTGTTCGACTCCCAGATAGAACTCATTCATGCCGCACGTATTCCGTTATCTGAAAACCAAATTCGTTGCGGTCGTCCGCCTCGAATGCCACGTCCATGGGGTAAGCCGTCCAGCCTGCATCCAGTGCATCCAAGTCAAAAAACGTATCGCCCTCCGGTTCGGCATCGACATGCGTGAGCAAAATCCGTTCGACGTCTGGTCGTCCCAGCGCTTCCCTGTACACCTGACCTCCGCCAATGATGAAAGTTTCCACCGATCCCGCCGCGCGAGCGGCTTCCAACGCGGCGTCGAGCGAATGAACGACCTGGGCACCCGGTGCTTCGTAGGCCGCATTGCGCGTAATGACGATGTTTTGGCGACCTGGCAACGGCCGAAACCGCTCGGGAATCGACTCGTAGTTCTTGCGCCCGGTGATGACCGCATGCCCTCGCGTCGTGTCCGAGAAAAACTTCATATCGTCGCGCAAGCGCCACACGAGGTCATTGTCCCGTCCGATCACGCCGTTTTTGGCCACCGCTACGATGATGGAAATCCGCATGGGTCCGTATTGATGCTAGACCGAAACCGCCGCCTTAATGTGCGGATGCGGATCGTAATCCAACAATTTGAAATCATCATACGTAAACGCGAACAGGTCCTTGACGTCCGGGTTCATCCACATTTTCGGAAGTGGTCGCGGGTCGCGGGTCAGTTGCTCGCGGGCCTGCTCCACATGGTTTGTGTAGAGGTGGACGTCGCCGAATGTGTGCACGAATTCTCCTGGCTCAAGGTCGCAAACCTGGGCCATCATCATGGTGAGCAAGGCGTACGACGCGATGTTGAATGGCACACCGAGGAACGTATCGGCCGAACGCTGGTAAAGTTGGCAATTGAGGCGTCCGTTGTCCACGTGAAATTGGAAAAGACAGTGGCAAGGCGGCAAGGCCATGTCGTCGATGAAACTCGGATTCCAAGCGGAGACCACGTGGCGGCGAGAATACGGATTGTTTCGGATTTGGTCGACGAGCTTGGTGATTTGGTCCGTGTGGGAGCCGTCGGGGTTGGGCCAACTGCGCCATTGGTATCCGTACACTGGGCCGAGGTCGCCATTTTCGTCGGCCCATTCATCCCAGATGCGCACGCCATTATCCTTCAGGTACTGGATATTCGTATCGCCTTGCAAGAACCAAAGTAGCTCGTGGATGATGGATCGCAGGTGGAGCTTTTTAGTCGTGAGCACCGGAAAACCGTCCTGCAAATCAAACCGCATTTGATAGCCAAAACAGCCGATGGTTCCTGTTCCCGTGCGGTCCTCCCGCAGGGTTCCATTGGTCAACAGATGATCAAGTAAATCCAAATATGCGCGCATGCTACGAAGGTATTTCTCCCCTTTCGCTTTTCGATGCAACGTGGAAATTGGGTTGATAAGAAGTGCGGAGCTCGTCTCGGGACCGCTGCTGGCTCAAGTAAACCGCCGACGCCACCACTTCTCACCAGCCAGCGCTTCGAGTGGAGTGCCCCAGCGGTATCCCGCATTGATGACCAACAAATGCAGCACCAGCGCTGCATGCAACGGCAAGATGTACCAAGGCCAAGCGGCTTTTTGGACAAACGGATTGTCCACTTTTGGCGCTTCCCACATGTACATGTAATTGGCCGTGATGTCGGCGGGATGGTAGGTGTTCAAATACCAATTGAACACGCCGACCGACGTCGAAAGCACCGCCGCCGCGACATACGTCCAAGCCCATCCCCATTTCGGGAAGCGAAATCCATAACTGCGTGCCATGATCATCGGAAGCACCACGATTGCCGTATGATTGAAGTAATAATGCACCAAAATCGCCGGCGCATCACCGATCGTCAACTGAGGCGTGAGCAACGCATGCACTCCACCGATGGTGCCCAAGAACGCGGTGAACGTAAACACCTTGGGGTTCCGCCAAAAGCAATTGAACGCAATCAGCCAGCCATTGAGTCCGCAAAAATGAATGGGCAGATTTCGGTGGATATTTAAATCCACCTCGGGGCTCCACCATCCGTATAGCGGCGGCACCAAATTCGCTGCAATCATGACCCAACCCGCTCCACGCAGCGCGCGTTCCTTGGATTCACCGGTAAGCTTAGCAAAGGCAGAAATCACCACAAATCCTGCGATCACACTTCCGAGCATGAAATACCAATACCGAGCTTCGCTCGCCAAAATCACCACATCGTACGCTTGTCGCGCAACTTCTAAATCATTCATAGCATGAAGGTTTGTCGTGAATGCAGGGGGCAAGATAGGCGAAGTTAGGCAGTCATCAGCCTAGACTCTCGGTAGCTCCTTGGTGAATCAAAGTTTGGGTCGGGAAGGCAAACTCGAGGCCCGCCTCGTTAAAGCGACGCAAAATCTCCAAGTTCACCGCACCTGGGGTGAGGCTCACGTCTGCAGCTTTTCGGACATAATAGATCGCACTTACAGTCAGTGAAAAATCCCCAAATCCACTCAACCAGATAATGTTCTCATTTTCCGTATCCGTATGCTTTTCTACAATTTCGCGAACAATCGCAATGGCCTCCTCAATTCGTTCTGGGGATGTATCATAAGTCAAGCCCAAGTCAATTCGAATCTTCCGAGCGGGTTCAGCTGTAATGTTCTCAACTACACTTTCCGTGAACTTGTGGTTCGGAATGGTGACAATTCGACCAGCGAGTGTCTTCACCCGCGTTGACCGAATTCCAATCTCCAGCACCACGCCATCAACACTGTCCAACTGCACTCGGTCTCCAACCACAAATGGCTTGTCGATGAATACCGTAATTCCTCCAAAAATGTTAGCAACGAAGTCCTTTGCGGCAAGACCCATGGCCAATCCGCCAATTCCAACACCTGCAAGCAAGGCACCTACATCATAGCCTGCATTGTTCATGGCCATGAGCACACCCAAAACCCACACCGTGGAGCGCATTGTTTTCCGAAGAATCGGCGCAATTTGGGACATCATCACAGAATCCGATTTCTCGCTCGCATTGGTCAAAGCATTGCCCAACACACTGTCCAACAGACGCGCCGCCATCCACGTCACATCGACAGCAACAGCAATCGAGAATACGTGCTCCATAAATTGGTCTGTACTTTCCCCAAAATGCAAGTGATCGTATCCAAACCAGAACCCGAGCAGCACTACACCCAGGGCTAGCGGCTCTTCCACCTTGTCCACAATCATGTCATCCAGCTTGGAAGCTGATTTTTCCGCCAGCTTCCGCATGCGGCTCGAGAACCAACGGTAAAGAATTTTCCCAAACACCACACCGCCAATCGCCCACAACAAAGCAATTCCCCATTCTTGCAAAGGGTTACCTAAAAAAACGTGTTCCAAAATTTCCATGCTGCTAAATTCGGCAGAATATCTTTGCGGCATGGCAAGCGCAAGCAAAAACTCTACTTCCTTCGGTCCATCTCTACGCATCGGCGTGTTGGGCGGGGGCCAACTCGGCCGCATGATGATCCAATCCGCTGTGGATTTCGACGCCCGAGTGGAGGTCATGGACCCCAGCGCTGACGCGCCGTGCCGCAACCTCACCCATCGTTTTGTGCAAGGTGATTTGCAGGACGCAGACGCTGTGGTTGCTTTTGGTGCGAATCTCGATTGCATCACGATTGAAATCGAACACGTATCGGTCGAAGGCCTGCGCACGTTGGAATCTCTCGGCGTTCGGGTGATTCCGAAGCCCAATCACCTGGCCATCATTCAAGACAAGGGCCTACAAAAACAATTTTTTGCGGATCACGGCATACCCACCGCCCCGTTCCAGCTCATCGAAACGGCCGACGATATCGGCGTGATGGGCTTCCCCATCGTACAGAAAATGCGCAAAGGGGGATACGACGGCAAAGGCGTTGTGGTGTTGAAGAACGCACAGGATGCAGATCGCGCCTTTCACGTGCCAAGCGTGCTGGAGCAAGCAGTCGACATCGACAAGGAGCTCAGCGTTATTGTCGCTCGCAACAGTTCGGGTGAAACGCGTTGCTTCCCGGTGGTCGAAGCCGTCTTTGACCCCGTGGCCAATCTCGTCGATTTCCTCATTTCACCTGCCGACATCACCCCTGAGCAAGCATCCGAAGCGGAGCGCGTGGCCATCCAAGTGGCTGAGTGCATGGAGTTCGAAGGCCTGCTGGCCGTGGAGTTGTTCCTCGATAAACAAGGTCTAATTCTGGTCAACGAGGTCGCTCCCCGCACCCACAACAGCGGGCACCACACCATCGAAGCCAACGCCACGTCGCAATTTGAACAGCACCTCCGTACTGTGCTCGATTTGCCGCTCGGCTCGACTGCTCCCGTCCACCCAGTAGGAGCGATGGTCAACATCGTGGGCAGTGCCGAAGCGCATGGCGTGCCCGATTATCGGGGCATCGATGTCGCATTGGCTACGGAAGGCGTCCATCCGCATCTCTACGGAAAGTCTGCGGTGAAGCCCTTTCGCAAAATGGGCCACGTGACCATCACCGGTCAAACCCGTGAAGAAGTATTGGCACGGATGATGCGAATTCGTGAACAACTGGCGGTGGAAGGAAAGGCCACAGGCAAGGAATAAATCACGGGGCAGCAGCGTTATTTTTCGAACGGTTTCGCACAGCGCGAATCTTCAATTGCCTGCTGCACATGGCTCAACCGCAATCCATCCTCGTATTTACCGGCGGGTACTCCGGTGAAGCAGCGATTTCCCGCAAATCCGCCAAAATGCTTATGGACCACATGGACCGCAATCGTTTTGCTCCCGTTTTGGTTCACATCGACTCCGAAGGCTGGTTCGTAGATCACGAGGGCATCAAAACGCCCACCTCCATGGAAGCTTTATTGGCCAATCCAATCGGTTTCATCGGCGTTTTCATCATGGTGCACGGCACCCCAGGGGAAGACGGAAAACTGCAAGGTTTGCTGGAAGCGGCTGGAATGCGGTTCACAACCGGGGATTCCCGCGCGATGGCGTTGACTTTTCACAAAGGCCGCACCACCGACGTTTTACGTGAGGCAGGCATCCCCGTCGCACGGGCGGTGCAGCTCTTACCCGGCGAAACGTGGTCTGCAGCCGAGTTGGCCCACCAGCTAGGCTTGCCGTGTTTCGTGAAGCCGAACGAAACCGGATCGAGCATCGGGATTGAAAAAGTTTCGCGGGTCGACCATATGGACGCCGCGATATCGCACGCCATGGAAGTGGGGGCCGCCGCTGGCGTCATCATCGAGTCGCTGTTGAGTGGCCGCGAATTCACCACCGGCGTGATTCCGGATGAACACGGAGAACCGATGGCTTTGCCCGTCACAGAAATCATCACGCACCGGGAATTTTTCGACTACGCAGCGAAGTACGACGGCGAGTCCGAGGAAATCACGCCGGCCGAGATTTCGGACGCGTTGCGCGATCGGCTGCAGCAACGCGCCGTCGAGGTATACAATGCAACGGATATGAAGGGAATGGCCCGAGTCGACATGATGTGCGAGCCGGATGGAGATCCTCACGTGATTGAAATCAATACCGTTCCCGGTTTTTCCGAGGCGAGCATCATTCCCAAGCAAGCGGCAGCCATCGGCATGTCCAAAACTGAGCTGATTTCCCGCATCATCGATTCGACTTTGTTGAGCTGATAGATGCGCTCAGGCGAGGGTGCGATTGAAAAAATCAAGAGTCGCCTTCAAAACCGATTGAAATTCCACTGGCAGTTCGTCATCTTCCCACGGATGTTTTCCGCCAAAAACGTGATCCGCTCCTGCCACACGCAACAACTCGCTTTCCGAATTCCAGGCATGCAACCGTTCGGCGTGGCTTATCGGAACAGACGTATCACCATCCCCGTGCACAATCAATTGAGGGCAGCGCAAACTCCTCGCGGCGTGCTCGACATCAAGCCGTTCTCGGTTCTCTACGAAGTTTTCATAGAATTGAATGAAGTGCGGCATGTCTTGATGCGTTCGGCCGTTCTTGATGTGCATGACCCCGGTCGCCTTCCAAGCCGCCAATTCCGGTCCCGGCTGAAAAGTTGACCGATCCAACGTGCATACTGCCGCCCACGTGGCGAGCGCCCGGATCCGTTGGTCTGCAGAAGCCGTGAGGGTGGCGATGGCTCCGCCACGGGAATGACCGATGAGAAATACCCGGCTCAAATCGATGTGATCACTGAACGCATGACCTCCCTCCTCTACCCAATCCAAAACGCTTTGCAAATCGTCGAGCTCGATGCAATAATTGTTGGAACCAAAGGCCTCCAGATCGGGAAAATCAATGGGTTGTTCGGGAGTTCCGCCATTATGTGAAAAATTGAACCGAAGCAAGGCCAGGCCTTCCGCAGCAAACGCTTCCTCCATGCGTCCGAAAATTCCCCAGTCTTTGAATCCCTTGTAGCCGTGGGCGAAAATGACCAATGGCTGCTTGGCTGCGTCCGCTGACCAATTCACATCAACGACCGCCGGCCTTCCATGCCTACCCGGCACGGCGACATTCTTCAATTTACTCATCGGCACAAATATGGGGCAACACCTCCATGCATAACCATAGTGCACAACCATAGTGCATAACAAAGAAGGGTCGCCCCATTGGACAACCCTCCCCTGTTGAATGAAAACAAGTAAACTGTTATGGAGCTAGGCTCCGAGCGGGTTTACGCGTGGCCATTCGAAAAGGTTACACTTTTCAAAAAAAAAATTCAATCTGCTGTTTTTCAGCCGATTACGCGATCGCTTTGGTCTTGGACAAATGCCTTCCAACCGCTGTAACCCGCTTGCATGCGTGGAGAAGCCAATTGGAAGTGGTGACACAGCGCCACCGCCAAGCCATCTGAAGCGTCCAATTCCTTCGGCATCTTCTCCATCGGTATGGCCAACGTCCGGGCGACCATCGCCGCTACCTGCTCCTTGCTCGCGCTTCCCGAACCGGTGATGGATTGTTTCACCTTTCTCGGTGCGTACTCCGAAACGGGGATGTCGCGAGATAATGCCGCAGCGAGCGCTACGCCCTGAGCCCGGCCGAGTTTCAACATGGACTGGACATTTTTCCCGAAAAACGGAGCTTCTACCGCCAAATGGTCCGGCGCGTGGGTTTCAATCAATGCCGCACACCGGTCAAAAATTCGCTTCAATTTGACCGCATGGTCCTTGTATTTGGACAAATGCAACGCGCCCATTTCCACCAACTCCACTTTTTTACCGATTACCTTGATCACCCCATACCCCATGATCGTGGTTCCGGGGTCAATTCCGAGGATGATGTGTTCGGCAGGTGGATGCTGAGCGGTTGAGTTGGCCTTGGCGGTTGGTGACATGCTTCGACGAAGGTACATTTGGAAATGCATTCTTCGTCCAACATCCGTCGATGGCTGCCCTGGTTCGTCACAGCCGCGGCCCTGGCCTATGTCGTGCGCACGGCGACGGAACATGCAGCTTGGACCTCGCTCGCAGACGCGATCGACCAAGGACAGATCAGCCATCCGCTTTGGCTCCTCGGATTGATCGCATGCTTGCCGTTGAACCTCGGATTGGAAACAGCAAAATGGCATGCCTTGACCGGAACTCCTGGAAAAACATGGGCCACGAGCGCGCGCGAAGTTTTGTTCGGCGCATTCTGGGCGCTCATCACACCTAACCGCACCGGCGATGCCATCGCCCGGGTGGCCATGCTTCCCGAACACCAGCGGGCCGGCGGCGCACGGGCGTGGGCGGTGGGCGCGTGGTCTCAAGCGGGATGGACGCTTACGTGGGGCTGTTTGGCTGCCGTCGCAATTTACACGTCAGGTCAGTGGGCGCCGGGATTCCATCTTCCTTCTCCAGGTAGTTGGGCCATTGGAACTGCTGCATTAGCTGTGGGTTGGTGGGCGTTGCCAAGGATGCTTCAACACGGGAGGTTCAAGCGTTTGGCCAATCGCTTTCCCGGACTGCAAGAACCGCTCGCTCCCGCGAAGTATGTTCAACAAATTGGCCTCAGCGGCGCGCGGTATCTGGTTTTTTCTGGTCAATTCGCTTGCGCCTTGGTCGCTTGGGGTTTTGAATTCGATGCTTCCCTTTTGGTCGCCATTGCCGCCGTGTATTGGGGAAACATGATCATGCCAACAGCGGCTTTGGCCGAACTGGGCGTACGCGAAGCCCTGGTGGTCGCCTGGTTCAATCCTGAAACCGAGGCCTTGGTTCCATTGTTGGCCGCCACGTTCTCGGTTTGGCTGGTGAATTTGTTTCTGCCCGCTTGCCTCGGTGGCGTGCTCCATTTAACGCGAAGCCATGCTTGAAGGAACGGTCATAGGGCTTGTCGCCTTGATTTTGGCTGAGTACGCTGCGTTCGTGGGACGCGTCAATTGGAGGGGCCGAGCCAGCGACGAAACCGCGCCTGCAACCGATCTTCCGCAACTCACCGTTCTGATTCCTTGCCGAAATGAAGCCGAAAATCTGGGAGGATTATTGCAAGATTTGGCTCGTCAAACTCATCCTGTGGAAGTTTTGGTCATCGATGACCACAGTGAAGATTCGACAAAACACATCGCTGAGCAAGCAGGTCATCCTGTTCGCTGTATCCCATCGAATGGCTTCGGCAAAAAAGCCGCGCTTGCTACGGGACACGCGCAAGTCCAAACCCCGTGGATGGCAACGCTCGACGCAGATGTTCGGCTCGAACCCGGCTGGGCCACAGCGATGCTGAGCACAACCGCGAATTCCGCTGCGGTGATTGGTCCCGTTGCCATCGTTGCCGAACCGAGTGACAGCTGGGAGCGATTTCAAGCGCTCGAATATGGCGCTATGATGGTGTGGATAGCGGGTGGTGTGCAACAGGGACGGCTCGCCATGGGCAGTGGGGCCAACAGCCTATATGCAACTGCCGATTACCCGGTCGATTCACTGCACCCCGAGCAGGCTTCCGGTGATGATGGATTTGCACTGCTGGCATTGAAACAAGCAGGAAAGCACATTACTTGGTGCAACGCGCCCGAGGCGCTGGTCGTGACGCGTCCCGTGCCCACGTGGAAGGCGTTGTGGCAACAACGCGCGCGTTGGGCGTCCAAAACAGGTGGACAAGATGCCGCTACCGCACGCGCGGCTATGCGAGTAGCCGTTCATCATATCGTTGGAATTGCGTTGCTTGGTGTGAGCTTGGTAGACCCAAGGGGGTGGCCAATGGCCGGAGCATTTTGGTTGGTCAAAGCGCTGCTGGACGGCGGGATGGTTCGAGCCGCGGCGCGGAAATTCGGTTTGGCAAGGTGTCCAATCGATCGATTGACGTTTACCCTTCGGTACGCCATACTTGTGCTCGGGGCGTGGTGGGAACTTCTCACGCAACAAGTCGATTGGAAAGGCCGGCGCATTTAACTTCACCGAGCAATGCCCAAGTCCCCTCACCCGTTCACCCGTCACTTGCCCGCCATGTTCGGCAGCATATGGATTGCGGTTTTGGTGGTGGTTGCACTCGCGGGACCTGCGATTCGACCCGATGGCTCGCGCTATGCCAATGCACAAGACCTGAATCAAACCCTGCTCGCTCCCGGAACCGAATCCGAGTCGCCCGATGGCACCGTAATGAAACACTGGTTGGGCACCGATCGCTATGGCCGGGACGTGCTCAGCCGGTTGATGGCTGGCACAGCGATCAGTTTGGGGGTGGGATTCACCTCGGTGCTGATTTCGCTTTTCATCGGCATATTGCTCGGAGCTTGGGCGGGGTACCGGGGCGGCTGGGTTGATGCAACGGTGAGTTGGTTCATTCAAGTCGTTTGGACGCTGCCCACCTTACTCATGGTTTTGGCCATTACCATGGCGTTTGGCAAAGGGTTGTGGCAGGTCTTTTTGGCTATCGGATTGACCATGTGGGTCGATGTGGCACGGGTCGTGCGCGGTCAATTTTTGTCCCTGCGCGAAATGGAATTCATTGAGGCAGCCCGCGGATTGGGCTTTTCGGACCTGCGCATCATGCTGCGGCACATGTTGCCCAATGCCACTGGCCCCATCATCGTCATTGCAGCTGCCAATTTCGCTGCCGCCATCCTCGTCGAATCAGGGCTGAGCTTCCTCGGATATGGCGCGCAAATCCCAATCCCGAGTTGGGGCA
>Ga0181577_10002017_pt1 | contig 16038 bp, 17 predicted proteins | sample 101ome_21_FD_132468 | JGI IMG/M metagenome (GOLD analysis project Ga0181577, IMG submission 132468) | Coastal salt marsh microbial communities from the Groves Creek Marsh, Skidaway Island, Georgia - 101413BT metaG (megahit assembly) | ecosystem: Environmental > Aquatic > Marine > Intertidal...
TAGAGATGACTATTTAGATAGTGATAACTATTATAGAATTCTCTTTAATAAAGGAAGAGCTTTGCAAGCGAGAGAACTTACTCAAATGCAAACTATTCTTCAAAATCAAATTGAAAGATTTGGTAGAAATATTTTTAAAGAAGGTGCATCAGTTGTTCCTGGTGGTGCAACTTTAGATGATACAGTAGAATTTGTTAAATTAAACACAACTACAAACGCTTTCCCTACAGATGGCTCTGAAATTAATGAAACGTTTACTGGTCAAAATTCTGGAGTTAAAGTTCGAGTTCTTTCATCAGAAGCGGCATCAGGCTCAGATCCTGCAACTCTATTTGTGACATATACAAATACATTAAGTGGAACTACTGGATCAACACCTATTCGTTTAAGCGCTGGTGAAGATATTGTTGGAGATAACACTGGTACTACTTTAACGGTTCAAACAACAAATACTGGTTCAAATCCTGCTGTTGGTAAAGGTGTTAAGTTTTCGATTAGTGAAGGTTCATTTTTTGTAAATGGATTTTTTGTATATGCTCAATCGCAATCTTTAATTATCTCAAAATATACACCGGATGTAACAATTGAAGTTGGATTTAAAATAGTTCAAGAAATTGTAACTTCTGATGATGATAGTGGTTTATATGACAATTCAGGTTCTGTTCCAAATACGACAGCTCCTGGCGCGGATCGTTATAGAATTAGGTTAGTTTTAACAACAAGAGACGATATAGATTCAGATGAAACTTTTGTTTATTTAGCTAAACTAGTAAATTCAGAAGTAAGAGATGTAGTAACTGGATTTAATCAATATAATAAAATTAATGATCTATTAGCTCTTAGAACAAAAGAAGAATCAGGTAATTATATTGTTAAACCTTTCAAAATTTCTTTTGATTCTGATGGAGATGACAATACTAAACTTGATTTAAATGTAAGTGATGGTACTGCTTATGTAAATGGTTATAGAGCAGCTAAAGCGATCCCATCAACAATCTCAATGAATAGAGCTAGAGATACACAATTATTAGAAAATGAAGTTGTAGCAGCTAATTATGGAAATTATATTATTGTTGAAAATCTTTTAGCATTACCAAATATTCATCAATTTGGCACAGTAAATTTAAGAGATAATGCCACCTATTTTCAAGGTTCTAATATTGGTACTGCAAGAATTAGAGCAATTGATGCTGCAGGAAATAATACTTATAGATTATATCTATTTAATATTTCTATGAATAGTGGTTATAATTTTAGAGATGTTAGGTCTATTGGAACATCTGCAGAAGATAATTCTTCTTTAGTTTTAGAAAATGGTATAGCTGTTTTAAAGGATGCTAACAATGAAAGTTTAATATTTCCTCTTCCAGAACAAAGACCATCTAATATTGAAGATATTTCTTTACAAGTACAAAGGCGCTTTCTTGTAACAGCAGACTCAGCTGGAGCTGCATCTTTAAACTTATCAGCAACTGGAGAAACGTTTTCCAATACAACAGATTGGCTTGTTTCTGTTGACTCAAGTGGAGAAATTATTTCTCCAACTATTTCAGGTTCTGGTGCAACATCTGCATCAATTACATCTGCTCCAACTGGATCACTACTTGAAATTATTGCATACGTAAATAAATCAGCAGGACAAATTAGATCTAAAACTGATACTGAAACTACAGACATTGCTTCTATAGAATCTGATGGTTCTGGTGTTAAATACGTAGATCTTGGATTAGTTGATGTATATGACTATAGCTACATTCGTGATGATTCAGCTAATGGTAAAGATATTTCACATAAATTTACACTTGATGGTGGTCAAAGAGATGCATATTATGGATTAGGCAGATTAGTTCTTAAAGGTGGTCAAACTCAAAATAATAGTGTTGCTTACAAAATTAAACACTTTACACATGGTGCTACAGGTGACTTTTTTGGAATCAATTCATATTCAGGATTTAATTATGCTAGAATTCCTAGTCATACTTTAAAAGATGGTACTATAATTGATCTTAGAAATTATTTAGATTTTAGACCAACTGTAAACTCTAGTAATACTTTTACAGGTGGAACTGCAAGAATTAATGAACTACCTAAAAACACAGATTTAATTAATGCAGATGTAACTTATTATCTACCAAGATATGACAGATTAATCTTGGATGAAAATGGCAATGTAAGTGTCTTAGAAGGTGTTTCTTCTTTAGATCCTAAGTTTAAAGAAATTCCTGAAAATTCTATTGAGCTTTACAGATTTAGAATGAATCCATATACTCTTAATGATTCAGATATGGATGTGCAATACGTTGAAACAAAAGGCTACACGATGAAAGATATTAATAATATCGAAAAGCGTGTTGATAGATTGGAAGAAACAACTGCACTTACACTATTAGAGCTTGACACTAGTATTTTAGAAGTTTTGGATTCTTCAGGCAACAATAGAACAAAATCTGGCTTTTTGGCTGATAATTTTGTAGATCACTTCCATTCATTGGTTGGTAATCCTGAGTATAGAGCTTCTATTAATCCTCAAAAAGGAACATTAAACACAGCCTTTGTTGAAAAAAATGTTGGACTAGTTTATGATTCAGACGAATCTACAAACACTATCATTAAAGGCGATAACATTTATATTAAATATGATGAAGAAGAGTGGATTGTTCAAGATAAAGTATCTCGTACTGAAAACGTTAACCCATATGCAGCATTCCAATTTAATGGTCAATTAATCATTTCTCCAGCATCAGATGAGTGGAGAGATGTTACTATTGGCACTAGAGTTATTGATGGTGGAAGTCGTATCCCTACTAATCAAGAACTTTTAGCGCAATCTATTGAATGGAATTGGAATGGTGTTGATAGAGAAACAGGCGAAGCAGTTTCAAGAGTAGTTTCTAATAGAACTATTAGAACATTAGTTGATGATCGTGTACTTGATATTGCAATTGCACCATTCATAAGATCTAGAAGAGTATTCTTTAAAGCTGCAGGACTCAGACCGAATACAAAAATTATTCCATACTTTGATCAGGTAGATGTATCAACATGGTGTAGAGCAACTACATTCCAAAATGTAAATGCTGGTCGTACTGAATTCGGAAATACTCAAAATAACGCTACGACTCACCCTGATGGTTCTTCAGAGCTATTTACTGATGCTGGTGGTGAAGTTGAAGGTTCATTCTTTATTCCAAACACTTCGTCAATACAATTTAGAACTGGTGCTAGAGAATTTACACTTTTAGATATTACAGCGTATGATCCAGATAATTCTAGTTCTGTAGCTACAGCAATCTATACTGCTGAAGGAGTATTAGAAACTAGACAACAAACTATTATTTCTACAAGATTGCCGCCGCCCCCTGCGCCTCCTCCTCGTCCAAGAAGACCAAGAAGAATTGATCCAATTGCTCAATCTTTTTATGTCAGTGAAGAATATGGCGCATTTATCACAAAAGTACGGCTATTCTTTAAAACTAAATCAGATGATATGCCAGTTTGGGTACAAATTCGTCCTATGGTAAATGGCCATCCTTCTGATACTGAAATCATCCCAGGATCTGTAAAAATCTTGCAACCTGCTAATGTTGCAATTTCTGATGATGCAACATCTCCAACAGATTTCGAGTTTGATGAGCCTCTTTATCTTGCACCTAATACAGAATATTGTGTAGTAGTTATGGCTGACACTACTGATTATAATGTATATATTGCAAAAATGGGAGAATTTATTTTAAACACTACAACTGCTAGAGTTACTAAACAGCCTACATTAGGTTCTTTCTTTAAATCGCAGAATGCAATGACATGGGATCCTGCACAAGATGAAGACTTAATGTTTACATTGTATAGAGCTGATTTTGATACTGCTACAGATGGAGTTGCATATTTAAGAAATGACACTCTTCCAAATAGACTACTAAATAGTAATCCTATTTCTACAACATTGGGTGATTCTGATGTTTATGTAGCACATAAAGATCATGGTTTCTCAGTAGGAGATGAAGTAACTATTCAAGGTGTAAGTGAAGCTGTTGGTGGAATTCCTGCAATTTCACTAAATGGTGTTCACACAATTACAGAAGTTGATGGGTTTGGATATAAACATACACACACTTCTGCTGCAACATCAACAAATAGTGGTGGTGGATCCGCAGTATTAGCTAATGAAAACGCAATGTTTGATGTCTTATATCCATACATTCAAACAATTGCTCCAGATAAAACGGGTCTACTATTTAATGGTAAGTTCCATTCAGGTAAATCTTTTGCTGGAACTGAAACACCATATTTAGAAGATGCTACACAAACAGCATTAAATAATCGTGGAGCTAATTATTTCTCTAATCCAAAAGTTGTAGCTAACTCTGATAAAGAAGGTGACTTAGGAACAGAGACTGCTAAGATGTATGTTACAATGACTACAGAAAACTCTTACGTTTCACCAGTTCTTGACTTACAACGTGCATCTCTTTCTATGATTAATCATAGAATAGACAAACAAGCTGCAGCTGCAGCAACAGGGTTTAATGTTCCAATTGATTACGTTGCGGAAACTGATCCTCAAGAAGGATCACATATGTCTAAACATATTACAAAACCTATCACACTTGTTAATGATGCAGTTGGCCTAAAAATATTAATTAGTGCTAATAGACCTTCTGTTTCTGACTTTGATGTTTACTATAAAACACTTGGTGAAAATGATGTTATTTCAGATGTAAATTGGGTTTTAGCATCGAAAGAAGCTAATGTTCCAAGTGATGAAAATAGAGAAGTTTATAGAGATTATAGATATCTTGTTGGTGGTGATGGTGGTTCTTTAGATCCATTTACAATTTTCCAAATTAAAATTGTATTTAAATCAACTAATAGTTCTAAAGTTCCAACGATTAAAGATTTGCGGGTTATTGCACTTGGCGTATAATGATAGTAGATATGTTAAAATTGAAGGACATACAGACTTAGTTAAAGACAAAGTAACTGGGGCTGTATTGAATGTAAGTAAAGATGTAAATAAAGCTAGAAAAGCAAAAAATATAAGACAAGAAAAAGAACGTGAATTTGAAAACTTAAAAAATGATGTAAAAGAAATGAAAGATATGCTTGAAAAAGTCATAAGCGCTATGAGTAAAACCAATGGCTAGAAAAGTAAGAGTAGATTTAAGTGATCATTTCGAAGCTTGGAGAGAAAAAACAAATTTACTCTCCAAGAATATTGGTGATTTTGATAGATTATTACCTCACATTGCGGATTCAGATATAGTTGATGCGGTGAATGACACATTTCTAAGAAGACAAAACTGGCCAAGAGATGATAGTTTAAGCTTAATTAATTCTGCAGGAACAACTCTTAAAACGATTTGGCTATATGATAGTGATGGTGGTGCACCAGGTGTAGATTATAGTTGATTATAAATAAGATAAAAGTAACGGTGTACGAATATGGCAAAAGTTTACGTAGATTTAAGTGATACTATTGATCAATGGAGAGAGAAAACTAATGTTTTGTCTTGGGATGTTGGTGATTTAGATAATTTAACAGTGCCAGCTGATCACGATTCAGATATTGTTGAAGCTATTAATTATGTTTATAATTTCTCTCCTATAAGAGATGAAAGATTAATTATTCGAAACGCTAGTGGTACAATAGTTAAAGATTTACATGGTTTCACAGATTCGGGTGGTTAATTTTTCATGGCAGTACGTAGACCACTCAAGCTAAATGGTTCTGATTTAAAAGAAATGAGTGATTCTGACATCGATGATGTTCAGAACAGAATGATATATCTTTATGGTCAAAACCCTTCTGTTACATTAGTAGTTGTATCAACTGACGGTAATTTAGGACCTATTGTTGATACAAGATTGGAAGCTGGAGATCCTAACTTATCGGGAGGAGGAGTTGATCCAGTATCAATAAAATCTATATCATATTCTCGTGTTCATCAATTGGTAGATAGCGGTGCATCGTATTGGCCCGATTCAGATAATATTTCGTATCCTACTTTTTTAGATAGTGATAATAATATTAAAGCAATGACCCCAACAGATTTTTATGATACGTTTACAAAACCTTCTATTGATAAACTTGTGCAATCTACATACACTAATGAAGAGCAGGCTGGAACTTATTTTGTTTCTACAAGTAGAAATGTTCCAAATTCAACATTAATATCTTTACTTCCAATATTCACTGATACTATTGCAGATGCTGAAGAGTTTATGGCTGGATCAATGCCAGAACTTAGAGATCAGCCTTTGACAGTAAATAACTATTATTTACATATGGTAGATCCAAAGCCAAAAACATCTCCTAATGGTGTAAAAATTGATGATACTAATAATTTACAAGAATATCCAGATTCTGATTTTAATGCAATGATGCAAAGAGCAATTAGATATACTGCAGCGCATTTAACAGATAACTTAGTAAGATATGATTGGGATTCAGGAAATCCAAGAACAACAGCAATTATTGATACGATACTAGATTCAGATAATGCGGTATTAAGAGGTGGAAATAATGATACATATGATTATGTTAGTCAGCTAGTTCCAGCAGGTGATGCTAGTGTGCGTAATACATATAATTTAAGGATTAGAAAAACATAGAGAAGTGACATATGGCGATATTTAGTAATAAGATTGTGACCGCCAAATTTTTAGATAATTCAAATACAATAATTGAAATAATCTATAAAGAAGGTGAAGAAAATATAGCTTTCGCAATGGAAGTTGATTTCTCAAATCCAGATTTTCAAGATTTACTCGAAGAAATTGATCTTGAAGAATTAGAAAAATCTACAATAAATCAACGGAAAAAAATACAAGAAGCAAAAGAAGCTTCTATTGAAGCGCGTGTTCAAGAAAGAATTAAAGAAACTCAAAGATCTGCTACACCTATGACTATGGATAACATAGTAAATGAATTATTTGAAAAAAGAAATGACATGGGATTTTTATTTCAATTTAAAGTTGCTTTATTTGCAAAAGAAAGCGTTAAAAATTGGAATGATGAAGAAGCAAAGAAAAATATTAGAAAAAGTAAAGACTTATTTGAAATATTAAACATTATGAAAGATATTAATTAATGTCTAAAAATAAAATCGTTTATTTAAAATGGGGTGATAGATACACACAAGAACATGTAGATAGACTATATGATCAAGTAAATAAAAACTGCTCAATTGATTTTGATTTTATAACTATGGATGTAAGTGTAGGCCAGGCTTATGATGAAATGCAAGCTCTTCAAAACAAATATTTTAGAGGAAATCAAGATCCCGAATCTTCAATAACTGTTAATGAAACGCAAGTATTTGAAAGAGAAGATGCTGGAGGAATAGCACATTTTCGTAAATATATAATGTTTATGAGAGATCACGAGTTTAAAGATTGCACTTTTTTATATCTTGATTTAGACACTATAATTAAAAATGATTTATCATATTTTTTTGATTTAAAGTTACCTAAACCTATGATTATGAGATCTTGGCAATTTAATGAAGATTTAAAATGGAAAAGATTATATAAGTTAAGAAGTTGTCCGTATTTTAATAGTTCAGTTTTACTTTGGAGAACTGGTCAAAATAGAAGAATATTTAATGAATTAATACATCCTGAAAAAATAGAATCTAATTTTTTTCATTATGGAATCAACGACAATTGGCTATTTCATAGATTTGGACCAAATGCGTATGATGAAAATCATAGAAATTGGTTTAATTTTTTTGATAAACATATAGCAGTCTCAGATGAAAAATATATAAATGAAAATACAATTATACATACATTAGCTGGTATGACTATGAGTGAAAAAAATAAAATATGTTTAAGTTAGAAGATTCTTTAGTTTCAAGTTTAAGTTTAATTGATAATGAATATCCTCATAGAAAAAAAGATTTCTATAACTCTCTTTTGTATAAAAATATAAAAATTTATAATTGGTTAGCAAATGAATATGTAAAAATTTATAAAAATAATACACCCGCTACAACAAACATTTTTGCAAATGGATTTGCAATATATGATAATCATTATATAGAAAAAATGAATTTAGATAATATAATCTATTATGATTATGATCCAGAAGTAATTCCAATAAATTGGCAATGTTTAAAGCATATAAGATCTCAAAAATTGATTAATCAAATATGTTTAGATGTTATTTTAGATTTTGATTATTTTAGAAAAGATGACGTAGATGTTATTATAAATTTTTCGTGTGAAAAAATGATAGATCAAAAAGTTGTAGTTAATATGATTTATCAAAATAAAAATCCAGTTTTTTGTTTTTTAGCAAGTGGAACGCATAAAAGAGGAAATATTAACATTCATAGTTGTTTAGAAAGTTTTGAAAAATCTACAGGATTAAGTAATATTAAATACTCAGGTGAAGCACATTTTATTGATGAAAAAAAATATTTAGTTATTGGAGAAAAGTAATGGAATTTAGATGTGGGCCAAAGTGGGATGAAAGAATTGTACATTTAGAACCAAAGAAAAAAATTGGTGTTTTAATGTCGTCTGGAGCTGATAGTACCACTCTTTTTAAATTATTATGGGATAACTTTAAAGATACTCAAATTAGAATATTTAATGTTCAAACAAGTGATGATCCAAGAAAACCTCTTATTGAAGAAATTTTAGAAAAATTTAATATAGATTTAGAACTAGAAATTGTTGGAAAAACGCGTTGGAACTGGCCAATGTCAGCTCACTATCCTAGACTATGTAAAGCTTTTCAAGAAATTAGAGATACCACAGACTGTGAAGAATTGTATTGTGGAAACATATTGCCTCCTCATCCGCAATGGTTTAAACGTTGGGATCCTAATCAAAAAGGAATAGCAAAAAGGCCTTGGCTAACTAATGATGATTTTTTAAAAAATCCTTTTGAACATTTAGAAAAATATCATGTAATTGATCTGGGTAGAAGAAACGGTTTTTCAGACATATATAATACTACTATATCTTGCAATACCCATGCAACTATTCCGTGTGGTGATTGTATGGGTTGTTTAGAAATAGAATGGGCATATAAGCAATTAGATGAAGAAAAAGGTACAACCTTAGATGAAATGACAGATCATGCAATGATGAATTATGGAAATATAGGATGGTAAATGAGTGATACTTTAAGAAAAAAATATGATGATGCCTCTGAATGGTATGAACAAAAATATATTGATGGCGGTTGGAAAAATAATCCATATATGAAAGATGAGTATGATGCTCATAAGTTTTGGCTAAAAAATGGAGAAGTTGGTAAAATTGTTTCGCTTGGCATCGGATCAGGACAAGATATCGATATTCTTGGAAAACCAGATCCTAAAACATTTGTTGGATATGATATTTCTGAAGGAATGTTAAATAATGCTAGAAAAAAATTTCCTGAATATAAATTTAAAAATGCAGATTGTAAGGTTTACATTGATGAAAAGTGTGATATATTAGTAAGTTTATTTGGAGTTCCAAATTATATTGGTTTATCAAAGTTGCTCGATCACTATCAAAAGATGAATGCTAAACATGCCTTTTTTGTTTTTTATGATGAAAATTATGACGATGGTTTTGGAGAGTATTATCACAAATACACTAAACAAGAGTTAGAAAAAGTTTTAAAAGCTTTTGATCCAATAGTTGAAAAACTAAATGAAAACTATTATATTGTGAAGTGGTAATGCTGCAAATAATAGTTCATATTTGGGGCGATATGTATGGAGAAGAATACATTGATAAGCTCAAAGAAAACATAGGTAGATATACTACTATAGATTGGAATCTTAAAGTTTTAAGAGATTATGAAACTGGTTGGGGTGAGTTTAGTAAAAAATGGTATAGAGGTGAAGGAAACCCTAGCGTTGTTCAAGGTGAAGGTTGGATGAATGGGTACCATCATTATAATTTAGGTGGGCTTCCACTTTATCGTAAAATTTATCCTTGGGTTTCTGATGATCATGCATCTGAAAATGATGTTTGCATGTATTTAGATATAGACATGGTCATAAATGGCGATTTAAAATATTTTACTGAATTAAATTTAAATAAGCCTTGGGTACAATATGATTATGATATGCCAGATCATAAATTAATTGAAGATTATAAAAATCAAAATATAACTCCTATTAATACGTCTGTTACAGTTTGGAAAAAAGGACAATTAAAGCCTATAGTTGATTTAATTAATAAAGATCCTGATAGAGTATTTTTTACATATAGAAGAGTAGATGCCTATGTTTGGTATCAATTTGGTGTTAATGGTTTTTTTAATTTTTTACCAGTAACAGCAGTAGATTGGCACTGTAATGGTAAAAATCCAATAATTTCAAATTTAGCAGGTGAGCCAATAGAATTAAAGGATAAAGTAATTGTATAGAGTTATTTGTGCTAAGTGGGGAAAATTATATAGTGATAATGATGTAAATGCTTTATACTCAAAAGTTTCAAAAAACTGTTCAGTAGATTTTGAGTTTGAGTGTTTTACAGATTTTCCAGATGAATTAGAGTCTTATAAGAAAAAACATTATAGAGCTTCTTTAGAACCAGACTATAGATTTGACGCAGTTCAAAATGGTTACCACCGTGATGATTTTGGAGGAATTCCTCATTATAGAAAAATCACACTATTTAATTTAGACACAAAATTTGATCCTAGTGATACTATTCTTTATTTAGATTTAGACACTAATATTGAAGGCGATCTGGCATATTTTTTTGAAAGCTTAAGTGATGAAAAACCTTATCTTGTTTGGAACTATTGGTGGGAAACAAAACCTGAAGAATGGTTAAGACAATTTCATATTACAAGATGTCCATTATATAATAGTTCAGTTATGAGATGGAAACCAGGTCAGCAAAAACCTATATATGATTTTTTGTATGAGCATAAAGATAGATGTTTTTATACATACCCATCAATGGACACGTTTATGTTTCATCAATTTGGACCTTATAGTAGCAATAATAGAGATCAGCATTACGCGTATTTTCCAGAAGGAATAGTTACATCTGAAAGAGTTTTAAGTAATAAAGATTTTTGGATTGAGTATAATGAAAAAGATACCTCACAAAAAAGAGGAATTATTCATATGCTTGAAGGTATGACAAAAGAAGAGAAAAAAAATGTTTCTAATTGAAGAAAACGATATTGATAGATTAAATAAATTAGCTATCTTTTCGCATTACACTAACCCTTGGTTTTTTGAAAATTTTAAAGAACAAATAGCATTGTCAGAATTTAAAATTAATAAGTATTGGTCAGAAAGAATAGACTTAATAGAAAAATCAGTTAATATTTTAAATTCAGGATTTGGTTATTATTCTGTTCCATTGTGCTATGAAAAAGGTGCGTCAAGTATATCTTTATATGATATGGATCCAACAACTAAACAAGTTTCATGGTGGATAAATAAGCCATATCAACCTGAATTTAATCATAATCTTTTAAATACTACATTTGACTATGATAAAATAAAAGAAGCAGACATTTGGATTAATACGAGCTGCGAACATTCTTATCCAATGAAAGATATTTTGCCTAATGGAAAACTATGTGTCATGAGTGGAAATAATCTGACAAAAAGAGGTCATATTAATCTAATAAATAGTTTGGAAGAATTAAAAGCACAATGTGAGTTATCAACAGTAATTGATGAAGATGAAATGATTTTTGAATATGAAGATGAGCTTGGGAAAAGAAATTATTCGCAGTATATTATTATAGGTGTTAAATGACAGAAAGAATTATTTTTTCTATTTACATTGATATTCCAGAACATTTGTTAGATGAAACTGGTTATTCTAGACATGCAACAGTTAATAAGCACCGTGTTAATCGTGCAGGTGAAACAAAAGATAAACTTAATGCTTATAAAAATCAATTAATTTGGACGCAAAAAGCGTATGCAGATATATGTGATGCTGATTATAAAGTATACACATATGATAAACAATGGATTGATTATTATTTGTACTGTAAAAAAGTTTATGAAAATCTTCCTATGTATCACATAGTTAATTACTATAAGAATTATCTTTTACACAAATTATCATATGAATATGATGAAGTGTTTTATATGGACATTGATATTATTCCAAGAACAAAAGAAAATATTTTTGAAGTTCATGATATGTCTAAGCTATGGGCTAAAACAAACAATGAGTTAGCCGAATGGGGAAAACATTATGATCTAACAAAGTATAACAGTTGTGATAGAAACCCTGCTATTAAATATTGGAATTGTTATGCGTTATTACTTGAAAATGGATTTGAGCCAGAAAATGATGTAATTAACACTGGTACTATAATAGGTGGATCTGAAGCAATACAATCTATGGATTGGAATAATGAGTTTGAAGATTTAGTTGTAAAAATGAAAGCTTTACAAGATGATGATGAAACTATGTTTCCTGAAGCTTTACATTCTCGGTTTGCTTTTGATAATGAAACTATGTTTAGCTATTTAGTAAAATCTAAAAATTTAAACTATGATACACTAGATGATAATTGGCACGGTAGACTTCCTGATGATGAAATAAATTGGGATCATAAAATTATTCATGCTATTAATAAAAAGTTTGAATTAATTTGGCCAAAAGTAAAATATGAAGGACGAACACTGTGAAAGTTTATTGTCTAAGAATTGGAAATAAGTATGGGCCTGAATACGAAACATACATCAATAAAAAATTAAAAAAATACGACGTAGTCTGGATTAGAGAACCATATGATAAAAGGATAGCACTTCAGTGGAATAAAATGCAATGTATGGCTCTTAAAGATAAAGAGCCTATTGTTGTTTTAGATATTGATGTGATTTTAACAGGTGATTATAAAAAACTATTTGATTATCCTATAAAAAGAGGTGAGTTTTTATCAATTCCTGCTTGGTGGGGTGCACATAAAGAATGGAAAATGAATGGTGGATTTCAAAAATATTATCCACAAGACTGTAAATACATATATGATATTTTTATGGAAGATCCTCAAAAATGGCATATGCATTATATTCGTCAAGGACTAACAATAGGCCCTGTAAATGGCGAACAATTTTTTGTAGAAGAACATGTAAAACAAAAATTAGAATTAAAATTAGTGCCAGAATCTTGGGTTACAAGATATACAAATGATGATGATATAAATTCAAAAATCAAAAAAAAATATGAAGATGTTACTGGAGAAGATTATTTACTAAAAAACGAAAAATTTAATAAAAATATTAAATTAGTCCATTTTACAACCTCTCTAAACAAACCTCACGAATCGAAATTATATAAATAATAGAAAAATAGCCAGAGGTTAGTTATGCCAGCACTTAATTCATTTAGCACAATTTCATCAGATTCTACAGCAGATTCTGATTTAATACTTTTACACGATATATCAGCTACGCAATCTAATGCAACAAGAAGTATGCAGTTTTCTACAATTACTGAAAAGTTAGGAACTACTCTTGTGACCTTTGGCTCTACAAATGAAAAATTGACTCAATTAGATAGTGCAAATGGTACTGTGACTCATAATATTAGTTTAAGTTCTATTTTTAATCATAAAAACATTGCTAGTGATTTTAAACCTAATTTTACAAATGTACCTTTAACAAATGATAGAGCATTAAGTCCTGCAATAATTTTAAATCAAGGCGCAACTGCTTATATGATAAATGGTGTTAATATTAATGGTGACAGCCAGACTATAAATTGGTTAGGTGGTTCAGCTCCTACAGGTACATCCAATGGAATTGATGTTATAGGCGTTACACTTATTAGAGATTCTGATACTTGGTCTGTCATTGCGAGTGGGAATAGTTATTCGTAATGCCTAGACTAGCAAGTTTAACAACACAATCATTATTAGGAATTGGGATTACTAGAGGTTGGAATTTAGTTCGCACCATTGATAACCCAAATGATTATGATACAAGCTATCAGGATAGATTTGCTTATGCACTAGCAATATCAGGCAACTATATTATAGCAGGCGCACCACTCGAAGATGAAGCAGGCGGTACTGGTTCAGGTAAAGCATATATTTTTGATGTAACTACTGGTAATTTATTACATACATTAGATAATCCAAATGCTTATGATACCAGCACGGCTGACTCTTTTGGCTCTTCGGTAGCAATGTCTGGTAATCGTGCTATTGTAAGTACTCCTTCAGAAGATGATGCAGGTGGCACTAGTTCAGGTAAAGCATATATTTACAATGTAACTACTGGTGCTTTAGTACATACATTAAATAATCCAAATGATTATGGTACAAGCGCAGGTGATGCTTTTGGTCGTGACCGAGCATTAGAAATGGATGGTGACCGTGCTATAATAGGTGCTCCTTTTGAAGATGATGCAGGTGGTACTAGTTCAGGTAAAGCATATATATTTAATGTGGATACTGGTGCTTTAGTGCATACATTAGATAATCCAAACCCAAATTCGCCAAGTTCTAGTGATTTATTTGCTGCAAATGTGTCAATATCAGGTAATTATGCTATTGCAGGTGCTTATGGGGAGTTGCAGACAGGTAAAGCATATATCTTTAATGTTACAACTGGAGCATTAGTCCACACACTTGATAACCCAGATGCAGATGGTTCACCTGCTAGTGATAGTTTTGGTGGCGCTGTAGCAATAAGTGGTAATTATGCTATAGTAGGGGCAAATTTTGAAGATGATTCTGATGGTAATAATTCAGGTAAAGCATATATTTTTGATGTAACTACTGGTAATTTAGTACGTACATTAGATAATCCAAATGCTTATGATACACCTGCAGGTGATAATTTTGGCTCAACTGTGAAATTAAATGGTAACTATGCAATTGTTGGTGCTAATTATGAAAATGATGCAAATGGTACAGAATCAGGTAAAATATACATCTTTGATGTAACTACTGGTGATTTACTTCAAACTCTTGATAATCCAGATGCAGATGGATCGGCAACAAATGATCGCTTTGGATATACTATAGCAACTTCTGATAATTATATGGTAGTCGGCGGTTATTTGGAAAGTGACGCAGGCGGAATACAATCAGGGAAAATGTATATATACAAACGCTCTTAAAAGGTAAAAGCAATGGCACAATACGAAGAAATAACAATAGATCAAGGAGCTGATGTTTCATTAGAGTTAAAACTCATAGATACTGATGGATCTCAAAAAAATCTAACAGGTTATTCAGCTGCAGCAAAAGTAAAAAAGACTTATAACAGTGATAGCGATCAGACTTGGGATTTTGTTACACAATTTCCAACGCCAAGAACAGATGGTAAGTTGGTGTTGAGTTTAACAAATACTCAAACAGATGCAATGAAAGCTGGTAGATATGTTTATGATGTAGAATTATCTTATCAAGACAGCGATGAAAATACAATTATAGAAAGAGTTTTGGAAGGTCAAATTACAGTAACACCATCAGTAACAAAGTAGGGATGGAATGGTTATTAAAGTTGGCATAAACAACGGTGCAGTAACCAAGAATGTTGCTGTGTCTGGAGAGCAAACTGTAGTAAAGAAACTTACAGTTGGTAATTCAGATGCAAAAGTTGTGCGGTTACCAGAAGGTGACACAGTCACTGCTGGAGTTGGTTCTCAAACAATTATTAAGTCTGTAACTGTTGGAAGACCAATTAGTTCTCCGATTAATGCCGATGACAATTTAACTAGACGTTTATTATTTCAAGGTGATACAGGAAGTGATACATTATATTTTGCTTCTAACACTTTATCGCTTGTAGGTGGAACAGGATTATCATCTACTGTTACAAATAATCAAGTACAATATTCTTTAGACAGTAGCGGTGTCACATCAGGCACTTATGGCTCAGCAACTAGAATTCCTATACTTTCTATTGATAGGTATGGTAGAGTTGATTCGGCTGGATCAGTTGAGATTTCAACTGGTGGAGATATATCAAATATAATTTATGATTCAGCTACTGGTGCATTGACTATAAATACATCTAATGGATCTACTTTTATAGATAGTATAAATTTAAATCCATTTACTACTAATGATCTCATTGAGGGATCTAA
>Ga0181577_10002019_pt1 | contig 16028 bp, 12 predicted proteins | sample 101ome_21_FD_132468 | JGI IMG/M metagenome (GOLD analysis project Ga0181577, IMG submission 132468) | Coastal salt marsh microbial communities from the Groves Creek Marsh, Skidaway Island, Georgia - 101413BT metaG (megahit assembly) | ecosystem: Environmental > Aquatic > Marine > Intertidal...
CCACGGGCAAGAAAACGGATCACTTGAATCAGCGTTGGGTGTTGAACCTTGTTAAGTGGTTTGATTACCTGATCAACTTCAAAAGACCTTTGGTGTACATCATTACGGCAGTGGTTGTCCTGCTGTCTGTCAACGGACTTCGATACATTGAGACCACCGGTAACATCGTGGATGACCTACCCAAGAACCACAAAGTAGTGGAGGACCTGCATTGGTTCGAACAGAATTTTGGCGGTGTGGTTCCATTCGAGATTCAGGTTGATGCGAAGAAAAAGAGAAGGATCAGTCGTGATGAAATGCTCGAGTCGATCGAAGCCACCCAGGACCTTTTTAAAAACGATCCAAACTTCTCTAAAAGCATCTCAATCGTGGATGCGATGAAGTTCATCAAGCAAGCATTCTACGGTGGCGATCCTAAGCGCTTCGAGTTGATCAGTTCTCGAGAGAAGGCGTTCTTCGAAGACTACGTGGAAAACTCTGACGCCGACCAGAGTTTACTTAATATCTACGTGGACTCTACACAACGCTTCGCTCGGATCAGCTTGCAAGTGGCTGATATCGGAACGATCGAAATGGATAGCATGCTGGCCTACTACCACCCGAGGGTGGATTCGGTCTTCAATCCGAAACGACAATACCAAGATTCTATCCTTCAGGAGATATCAACTATCGAGGATAGCGAAGTAGCTGACTCATTAGCCGAACGACTACTCAAGCGAAATGTTTCTGCACGCAGGGTCTTCAAGAGTATCCTTCAATCGAAGGACTCAAATGCTCAGACCGATCTGGACTCGATCTCATTTGCAGGGAACAGTGAAATGATCGGCAGTTTGAGTAATGCCTTCGATTCGACCTACACAGATGTAACGATAACGGGTCCGAGCATCACGTTCTTGGAGGGAACCAATTATTTGGTACGGAACCTGTTTATCAGTTTGAGTATTGCCATCTTCATCGTGGCACTTTTAATGGCCGTTGTATTCAGTTCCCTTCGTATGATCATCATTTCGGTCATAACCAATCTAATTCCTCTGCTCTTCACAGCGGGAATCATGGGGTATTTCGGAATCAATATCAAGCCGTCGACCATTCTGGTGTTTAGTGTTGCCTTCGGTATTTCCGTCGACGACACGATCCATTACCTGGCTAAGTACAGACAAGATCTCCGCTTGACGCACAATGATATTGGTCGCTCCGTGCATTTAGCGCTGAGAGAGACGGGGGTGAGTATGGTCTACACGTCCATCATTCTGTTCTTCGGATTCGGTGTGTTTGCATCCTCAGACTTCGGAGGAACACAGGCGTTGGGCATTTTGGTTTCGCTCACCCTGTTGGTTGCCATGTTTGCCAATTTGATCCTTCTGCCTTCATTCTTGTTGTCCTTTGAGAAGGCCATGTTGACGCGCTGGTTCCAAGAGCCCTTGCTGACCTTGTTGGACGAGGAGGAAGATCTAGAGCTAGACCACTTGGATTTCCGAGAAGAAGAGATCGACGACCCAGAAAATAAAGAATCATGAAAGGAATCATTCTAGCCGGTGGAGCCGGAACACGACTGCATCCATTGACCTTGGCAACGAGTAAGCAGATGCTGCCTGTGTATGATAAACCGATGATCTATTATGCACTTTCGGTATTGATGATGGCTGGGATCCGTGAGATCCTGATCATTTCTACCCCACAGGACTTGCCCAATTTTGAGCGACTTCTAGGAGATGGGTCGTCCTTGGGATGCAGCTTTTCATACAAGGTGCAAGAAGTTCCAAACGGCCTTGCTCAGGCCTTTGTGCTCGGTAAAGAGTTCATTGGGAACGATGACGTCGCGCTGATCTTAGGAGATAACATCTTCTTTGGTAACGCCTTCCACAATCTCGTTCAGTCTGCGGTCAATCCGAAAGGCGGCCTTGTGTTTGCCTATCACGTGCACGACCCTGAGCGCTATGGTGTAGTCGAGTTTGATAAAGATCTCAAGGCTATCTCTCTCGAGGAAAAGCCAGCAAATCCAAAGTCGAATTATGCCGTTCCGGGTTTGTATTTCTACGATAACCGTGTGGTTAAAGTAGCGGAGGAGCTGGAGCCAAGTCCACGTGGTGAGTATGAGATCACCGACGTAAACAAATGGTATCTGGCACAAGGGGATCTGGAAGTTCGTGTGATGGGCCGTGGTTACGCTTGGTTGGATACCGGAACTTTCCCTTCTCTGATGCAGGCCGGACAGTTTGTTCAGGTGATCGAGGAACGCCAAGGGCTCAAGGTGGGCTGCATTGAAGAGATGGCCTATCGAATGGGCTTCATTTCGGCAGATGAGTTGCGCGACCTGGCAACTCCTCTCGTGAAGAGCGGATATGGAGAATACCTGCTCAACTTGATTCGCTGATCATGGATAAAAGAATCGCAGCCCTTCGATCGATCGTCGAAAAAGAGATCGAGGCACTGAACCTGCCTTCAGAACCAAGGAATCTTTACGAACCGGTGCATTACATCCTCCGCCTAGGTGGGAAGCGGATTCGTCCTATCCTGACCATGATGGGTGCGGAACTCATGGGCGCAAAGGCTGAAGATGCCCTGCATCAGGCGCTTGCTGTCGAGATCTTTCACAACTTCACCCTGGTTCACGACGACATCATGGATCGCGCCGATGTGCGCAGGGGGCTGCCAACCGTGCATAAGAAGTGGGATGATAACATTGGGATCCTTAGTGGGGATGCCATGATGGTGGTGGCCTACCAGCATCTAGCTATGGCTAGTCCGGAGGCTTTACCTAAGCTTTTTGAAGTATTTTCCGCCACCGCACTGCTCGTGTGCGAGGGTCAGCAGAAAGATATGGACTACGCTCACGCTTCAAATGTGAGCGACGAAGAGTATACCGAAATGATCCGTTGTAAGACGGCGGTTCTTCTTGGTGGCGCCATGCAATTGGGTGCCATCGTCGCAGGTGCATCTGACGCTAATCTCAAGCAGATCGGCGTGTTTGCGGAGGATATGGGACTGGCCTTTCAGTTACGCGATGACTTCCTCGACACCTTCGGCGATGCGGAATCTTTCGGGAAGGACATCGGCGGCGATATTCGGGAAGGAAAACGCACTTGGCTGACCATTAAGGCCTATGAACTCGGGAGTGAAGAGGACCGGAAAACACTAGATACAGCCTTTGCCAATGAAGACCTTGAGCAACGTATCAAAGACGTGATGTCCGTTTACGACCGGTTAGGGATCAAGGAGCGGCTTCAAGCGGAGATCGAACGGTATTCAGACCTCTCATCAAAGGCCCTTGATGCCGTGGAAGGCAACGAAGAAGTTAAGGACCAATTGAGAGCATTGGTAGCCTATCTGATGGGGCGTACTTCCTAATCGTTGTAGATCTGCATCAAGGCAGAATTCAACGTAGGATAGTCGAATTCAAATCCCGTATCCAAAATTTTCTTGGAAGAAAGCTTGACTCCTTTGAGCACTAGGTCCGCTTTACCTCCAAAGAGTGTTTTGATCACAAACTCAGGAATGTTAGGTAAGATCAAGGGCTTTTCCATCACATCTCCTAAGATCTGCATGAATTCTTCGTTGGTGATCGTGTCAGGTCCAACGGCGTTGTAGATTCCTTTGAGGTCATGCGTGAGGGCATGGTGAAACATGCGACAAACATCTTGAAGGTGAATCCAAGACATCGCTTGCTCACCGGAACCAAGTCCGGCACCAACATAGAATCGGACGGGCATTTCTATTTGCTTGAGCGCGCCCTGTCCTTTACTCAGAACCAGACCGATGCGCATCTTAACCACTCGGTCAGAAACATCTTCAAACAGATCCGCGGCCTCTTCCCAGACCTTGCAAACCTGACCGAGATAACCCTCTGCGGGAGGAGCATCTTCGGTGTAGGTCTCATCACTGATTACTAAGGGGTACCAGCCGATCGCCGAAGCGGAGATGAAGGCCTTAAGTCGAATTCCTTGCTTCTTCACTTCCTTGTGAAGAAGTTCTGCCGTTTTAACCCGGCTGTCGATGATGAACTGCTTTCGCTCATCGCTCCAAGGTTTGTCCGCAATGCCTGCACCGGCTAGATGAATGATCGAATCTACACCATCAAGTGCCTTGGGATCCATCGTTCCGGCGTTCGGGTCCCACTCAAAGGTGGGTACAGTGGCGTCCGTTGACTGAGTGCGGCTCATATGTACCACCTCGATGCCACTGTCCAGCATCAATTGGGTCAGAGGTGTTCCGATCATTCCCGTTCCGCCTGTTATCAATACTTTCGTCATAATCTCTCAATAACCTGAACACGATTGGAAGACAATGGTTTTACACTCGAGATGACTAAACGATTTGATTCGCTCTTGCGAGACTCATCATGGAGAGATCGTACGCTTTTGCAGCTACAAAAGGATATGAGGATGGCTGGCGTTCGTCTCGACGAGCACTTCGAGGAAGACAAAGAAGACCCTTTCTCGTTCATCGTTGGCGTCATTCAGGAGCTGCAAGGTAATAAACCCTTGCAGGATAGCCTGCACTATCGGATCGACCTGCCTAAGAACATCCTCTTAGACTCCCTTGAAGATGAAGACCTTGCAAGGTTGTATCTTCTGCGGAGTTTTCAAAAGGTTTGGTTGAGGGAGCAATTCAGTAAAAGCTCTGCGAAAGATACCCCGGACTCCCACGAAAATCAGTTAAAAGCGTAGATTTGGCAACCCAATATTCGAGTACATCGATGGATAAATTCTCATACCTCGGAAACGGCGACGTGAATGCTGTTGAGGAGCTATATCAGCAATTCAAAGCTAACCCTGACTCAGTAGACGAGACCTGGAGGAAATTCTTCCAAGGCTTCGAGTTCTTTCAAGCCAACTATGGAGATCAATCTATCTCCGAGGGAACACTGAAGGAATTTCGTGTGATCGATCTGATCAACGCTTATCGAAATCGAGGTCACCTATTCACCAAGACCAACCCGGTTCGCGAACGTCGAAAGTACTCCCCGACCCTTGACCTTGAGAATTTTGGTCTATCCGAAGCAGATTTGGAGACGGTTTTCAACGCAGGGGTAGAGATCGGCATTGGACCAGCCAAGCTGAAGGATATCGTCGATCACCTGAAGACCACCTATTGCAACAGCATTGGTGTGGAGTACATGTACATCCGTGACGTCGAAAAACTCAATTGGATCAAGCAACGCGTCGAAACGGAGAAGAACCTACCCAAGTTTTCAAAGGAGGTAAAGCATACCATCCTCAGAAAACTCAATGAAGCGGTGGTCTTCGAAAGTTTCTTGCATAAGAAGTTTGTTGGGCAAAAACGTTTCTCCCTCGAAGGAGGCGAGTCACTCATCCCGGCCCTCGATGTCGTTGCTGAGTATGGAGCAGTGCAGGGTGTGGAAGAAATCGTCATAGGTATGGCCCACAGAGGTCGACTCAACGTACTGGCTAACATTCTCAAGAAGACCTACACTGATATTTTCAGCGAGTTCGAAGGGAAGGAGTATGAGGACAATTTGTTCGACGGTGACGTTAAGTACCACTTGGGCTACTCGTCTGAAGTGACCACGGAGGTGGGAACAAAGCTTCAGTTGACCTTGGCTCCCAACCCGTCCCACTTGGAAGCGGTGGATCCTGTAGTTCAAGGTATTGTTCGTTCTAAGATCGACACCTACCTTAAGGATGAGAATAAGATCATTCCGATATTAATCCACGGAGATGCTTCTATCGCCGGACAAGGCGTAGTATATGAAGTGGTACAAATGGCAGGTCTGGAGGGATATCGCACGGGCGGTACCATCCATATCGTGATCAACAACCAGATCGGATTTACGACCAACTACCTCGACGCACGTACGAGTACTTACTGTACGGACGTAGGCAAGGTGACTCTGTCGCCTGTATTCCACGTGAATGGCGATGACCCCGAAGCAGTGGTGCATGCCATGAAGTTGGCTATCGAGTACCGACAGAAGAATCATCAAGACGTTTTCATCGACCTGTTGTGTTACCGGAAGTATGGACACAACGAAGGTGACGAGCCTCGATTCACACAACCTACGCTTTACCAAGCGATCGCTAAGCATAAGAATCCAAAGGAGATCTATGTGGAGAAGCTGATCGACGAAGGAGCATTGACCAAAGAAGAAGCGAGGTCAATTGAGCAAAAGTTCAACGACCACCTTCAAGATCGACTCAGCGAGGCCAAGGAGAAGAGCTCGGCTCATATCTCCAATTTCCTTGAGGCATCTTGGGAGGGTATCGAAACTTCAATAAGCAGCGACTTTGAGCAATCGCCGGACACATCCGTGCCTAAGAAGCAATTGCTTGACCTTGCTAATAAGATGAACAGCCTTCCGGCCGACAAACCATTCTTCAAGAAACTCTTGAAGTTGATGGATGACCGAAAGAATAGCATCAAAGAGGATCGCTTGGATTGGGCCTTGGGTGAGCTTCTGGCTTACGCCACGTTGCTATCTGAAGCTTACCCGGTGCGACTTAGCGGACAGGACGTAGAGCGAGGAACGTTCTCTCACCGCCACGCGGTAATGACCTTGGAGGATAGTAAGGAAGAATACGTTCCCTTGAATCATCTGACAGAGATGCAGGGGGATTTCCATATCTATAACTCGCTGCTTTCAGAGTATGCAGTGCTAGGTTTCGAGTATGGTTATGCCATGGCAAACCCTTATTCACTCGTGCTTTGGGAAGCTCAGTTTGGCGACTTCTTCAATGGAGCCCAGATCATCGTCGATCAATTCTTGACGGCAGCAGAAGACAAGTGGGCGTGCATGAACGGATTGGTCATGTTGCTACCTCATGGCTACGAAGGTCAGGGTGCCGAGCACTCTAGCGCGAGAATGGAACGTTTCCTTTCTCAGTGCGCTGAGGACAACATCCAAGTGGTCAACTGTACCACACCGGCAAACTATTTCCATGCCCTGAGACGACAAGTGAAATGGAAGTTCCGCAAGCCTTTGGTAGTCTTTACACCGAAGAGTTTGTTGCGTCATCCTAAGTGTGTCTCTTCTATCGATGAATTGGCCAAAGGTCGATTCCAAGAAGTGATCGATGATGCCGAGATGGATAAGAAGAAGGTAAGACGCGTCGTGTTGTGCACCGGAAAGCTTTACTACGATATGCTCGCTAAACGCGAAGAAGACCAGCGAACGGATGTAGCACTGGTTCGTATGGAGCAACTCTATCCTTTCCCTGAGAAGCACATCAACGAAGTGCTCAAAGGGTACGGAAACAACGTAGAAGTGTGCTGGGCTCAAGAGGAGCCGGAGAACATGGGCGCTTGGAACTTCATCATGCGCAAATGGAAGGCGGGAGACATCACGCCGATCACCCGACATGAGAGTGGAAGTCCTGCAAGCGGTTCCATGAAGCGCTTCCAACAAAGACAACAATTGATCCTTGATACTGTATTCAATTAGCGATAACGCAAGAAAACATGGCTGACATCATTGAAATGAAAATGCCCAGTCCGGGCGAGTCTATTACCGAAGTTGAGGTAGCTCAGCTTCTTGTCGAAAATGGCGATGTGGTTGAACTCGATCAGGCCATTGCTGAGATCGATAGCGATAAGGCAACGCTTGAGCTTAATGCCGAGGTCGCCGGAAAGATCGAATTCTTGGTCGCTGAGGGAGATACAGTCGAGATCGGACAGGTGGTCTGTAAGATCGATACTTCGTTCAAGCCCGAGGAAAAAGCTGAACCGGCTGCGCCAAAAGAAGAAGAGAAGGCAGCAAAAGAGGAGAAACCTGCGGCTAAAGAAGCTCCAAAAGCGGCTGCTGATGTTTCTGATGCTAAAGCTACTCCAGTGGCAAAGGCCATGATGGGAGAAAAGGGAGTTGATCCTAAGAAAGTACAAGGCAGCGGCGAAGGAGGTAAGATACTCAAGAAGGATGTAGAAGTGTATTTGGCCGGTGGATTTAACACGGCTCAAGAGCTTTCTGGATGGGGTGGCACGCGCGAAGAGCGTCGTGAGAAGATGAGTACCCTGCGAAGGAAGGTGGCTGAACGACTCGTTTCTGTGAAGTCAGAGACCGCCATGTTGACCACGTTCAACGAGGTAGATATGAGCTACGTGATGGACCTGCGTAAGAAGTACAAGGATGCTTTCAAGGAAAAGCACGGCGTGAGCTTGGGCTTCATGTCTTTCTTTACCAAAGCGGTCACCGAGGCCTTACGTCTATACCCGGCTGTTAACGCTTACATCGACGGGAAGGATATGGTGTTCCACGACTATGCTGACATTGGAATTGCGGTGAGCTCTCCAAAAGGTTTGATGGTTCCTGTGGTGCGCAATGCAGAGCAAATGGCCCTTCACGAGATCGAAGCTGAGATCAAGAACTTAGCCATCAAGGCTCGTGATGGTAAGTTGAGTATCGATGAAATGACCGGAGGCACGTTCACCATCACGAATGGTGGAGTTTTCGGTTCCATGTTGAGTACACCGATCATCAATCCACCGCAATCAGCTATCTTAGGAATGCACAACATCGTAGAGCGCCCAGTTGCCGTGAATGGCAAGGTAGAAATTCGTCCTGTGATGTACGTGGCGCTCTCTTACGACCACCAAATCATCGATGGTAAGGAGTCTGTCGGATTCCTTTACAAGGTGAAGGAGATGATCGAGAATCCAGCGTGGATGCTGTTTGGAGGCAAGGAGCCTGAGCAGGTGCTGCTCGGACTTTGATCGATCAGTGGATCAGGTTCAACCTTCCCTGATAATTGTACGGCTCACCCAGTTTGTCTGTGATCAGTAGATCGTAGGTGTAGACGCCAACCGGGCATGGCGGTCCATCGTTGTGTTTCTGACCATTCCAACCGATTTCAGGATCATAGGAGGTGAATACCACTTCTCCCCATCGGTTGAATACCTTGAGCTCATAGCTGCCAAATTCAAAGACGCTCGGCTTCCAAGTGTCATTCCGTCCATTGCTGTTTGGACTGAAGCTGTTGGGGATGAAGGTCAAATACTGGGCAGTAACCTTTACTTGGTCATAAGCCGTGTCGGCACATCCATTTGGGTGCCTTGCGATCTGAGTGATCGTGTGCCATCCTGTGTCGGACATCGTTACCTCAACAATGCTGTTCGGGGAAACGTATTCGCCGTCGACAAAGAACTTCCAGGCCAATCGGTTGGAACTTTCATCGTACAAAGTGAAGTCTGGGAAAAACATGTCCTGTTCATAAGGATCAACACTGAATCCTGCCGATGGCGTGTCTAACACATTCACGTGAGCTACAAAGAATGAATCCAAGGTGTCCACACACATCGAGTCGGTCATTAATATGATCCTTAGGTCGTGTGGGCCAATGTCATAACTCTCTACATAAGCGCTTGAAGAATCCGATATCACCGTCGAGTCGAGCATCCAAAGGTAGGTCGGCTTGAAGGCGTGTTCCACGGAAGTGGAGAAGTTGCCAAAGTACGGAGCGCACGAACCATCCGGAGGTTCGTTGAGGTGCAGAATGGGATTCGGGTAGACCTGAATACTGTCGGTGTAGTATTTATAACAGCCGAGTTTTGGATCCTTGTAGTGTAAGGTGATCTTATGCCACCCCAACGTATCGTAGACCTTCGTTGCTATAGGTACTTCCTCACCGGAAATATCCGCCGTGTCCCCCTCAAATTCCCACCTGATCTGCGTGGTTTCCCTGTAGTATCCTTCAGGAATGAACTCATAGCGATGACCGTCTAGGCAGTCAGGGTCAGGGGGATCAAAATAAGGCTCGATCTTGTGTTGCACACGGTATGGAAACCATGAGGTATCCGAGCAGACCTCGCCGAATGCAATGAGTTGAACCATATAGGTGCCGGTGTCGGGAAAGGTGTAGATCGGATTGTCGTAGTATGAGGTGTCATCGAGCGCAGTGGTATCTCCGAAATCCCATCGAAAAGAGTCGCCAAGTGTGCTGAGATTGAAGAATTGGATGTCAAATCCGACGCATTCTTCGATAGCGCTATCAATGGCGGCAGCGGCATCGATCTCACACATGGTTGTGGTGAATTGGAAGTCTCGTTTATTCTCACTCAGAAACACTCCATCACGCCATTCTTGAACGCATACACCAAAGGCAAAAACGCCCTGTTGTGTCGGTCGCCCTGATAAGAGACCGGTGACGGAATCAATCGTTACCGCAGGCCAGGCCGTGATCTGATTATCCTCGTCAAATCCCAGTTCCCAGCTCACTTGCGTGAATGGAGGTGCGTCTGCGATCCACGGAGCGGGATTATTCTGACTGCCGCCATGAAAGGGTGTACATAATCGATAGACCAAGCTGTCTCCATCTAGGTCTGTCGCTGAATAGTCAAATTCGAAGTCTACATCAGCACAGATTGCAGTGGGAGGAACTCCGTTATAGTACGGTGAACTATTGCACGGCGCAATCGTGCTGTCCGGAATGAACGCGGCATAGGTGTTCCCCGTAGAACTAATGTTCTGAACATTGATCACATTGGCTGGGCGACAACATCTCGAATGAACAACGTAAGCTCCGCCGAGGGGAACGGAAAGGTCGATAGTGTCGATGTAGCTGACGGTGCTGATGCAAATGTCGGGCGTGTCGAGCAAGCAGCGAATGTCTTGATTGAAGGGCAGGATCAACACACTGTCCGGCCTTGGGATCGTGAAGGTTTGTAGAATGCTGTTGTTGCTCGCCTGATATATCGTGAATCGAGCATTGTCATCGAAGTTGGCCCCATTCCCATTGCAATCACGATAGATCTTCAAGGTGATCGCGTAGCGGTTATTGCCGACGCACTCATAGAAAATCTCTCCTCCAGCCAAGTGAAGAGCCGAAGACTGGTTCCAGCTGACTAGTACTAGCAGTAAGATGAACGCCTTTTTGAACAAATGGGGCCTAGTTAGGAGCCCAAAAAGTACGAAACCTAAAACTTAGAATACAGCAGACTTGATCGAGTTCGAGGATTCCTGTCACAATTCTTCGGCGACCACGTCCTTCACTTCGGGTAGCATCCGCTCGAAAAGAGCCTTGATACCGGCTTTAAGTGTGATCATGCTAGATGGACAACCGGAGCAAGCTCCTTTCAGCACGACGTTGAGCGTACCTTCTTCAAAGGATTTGAAATGAATGGCCCCACCGTCTCCTTCAACCGCCGGGCGGATGTATTCATCTAGGATCTCGATGATCTTTTCTTCGGTCGGAGTTTCGGCCGACATGTGGTCCGTAATGCCCGTGTCTTCAGCTGCTTCGTCTGAGCTTCCCGTTGCGTCTTCTAAAAAGAGTGCGTGACCCGAATTGAGGTAGTTGCTGATGTACTCACGGAGTTCCAACATAACATCATCCCATTCAATGCCATCCATCTTGGTCAAGGTGATGAAGTTTTGAGCGATGAATATCTTCTGGATGAATGGGAAGCTGAAAAGTCGCGCCGCCAGTGGAGCTGCCTTTGCGTCCGCTTCACTGGTATATTCATACACGGTTCCGTTCTGCGCCAAAAGATGGTTTGAAACGAATTTCATCGTTGCCGGATTCGGGGTGACCTCGGCATAGATCATATAGGGAAGCTGCTTCTCGCCCATGGTGTAAAAATCAGGTGCAAAGTTAGAATTCAAACAGCTGTACCTTCGTATGGTTTAACACTCCATTATGGCAACGATCCTCCCTGTTGAAGGTAAATCCCCCTCCTTTGGAAATGACTGCTTCATTGCGCCCAACGCTACCATCGTGGGTGATGTGGAATGCGGCGACGAATGCTCGTTCTGGTTCAACGCGGTCGTTCGGGGTGATGTGAATGCCATTCGTATGGGGAATCGAGTGAATGTGCAAGACGGAGCTGTCATCCATTGTACGTATCAAAAAACGAAGACCATTCTGGGGAATAATGTCTCCATCGCCCATAACGCCATCGTTCATGGGTGTACCATCGAAGACAATGTTCTCGTGGGAATGGGAGCCATCATCATGGATGATGCTGTCATCGGGGCGGGTTCAGTGATCGCAGCAGGAGCCATCGTGCTGGCTGGAACTATCGTTCCTCCGGGGTCGCTGTTTGCCGGGAATCCGGCTAAGTTCAAGAAGGAGGTTTCTGCAGCGCTACGTGAAGGGGAGATCGAACGAATTGCGGGAAACTACGTGAAGTATTCCGGCTGGTTCAAGTGATCAGAAGTCGAGGGGTGAGGAAGAATAGGGTCCTTTGATATTCAATTTACCTAAGAAGCGGTCAAGAATATCAGCCGAGGCGTTGGTGTAGAATTGATGGCTACCCAGTTCGTTTGAATCGCTCAAGAGATCATTGCTTTCTAGGACTCGACGGGTTTGTTTGGCAACCGGAGCTCCAGAATCGATGATGGCTATACCATCAGGGATCATGCTTTTGATCGTATCGATCAAGAAGGGGTAATGTGAACATCCAAGCACGATATTGTCGACTCCTGCGTCCATCATCGGAGATAGGTATTCTTCCAACAACGGACGTGCTTTCTCAGGATCTCCGGCTTCGATGATGGCGACCAAACCTGTTCCCACGCGTTGGACAATCTCGACGTTTCCTCTGAATTTGGCAGAGGTGTTCAAATAGAGCTCACTGGCAAGTGTACCCTTCGTGGCGAGGATGCCGATCTTGCCGGTTTTCGTAGCAATCGCAGCAGGCTTGGTGGCGGGTTCGATTCCAATGAAAGGAACGTCGTACTCACGACGGAGGGTGTCAATGGCATTGGTCGTGGCAGTGTTGCATGCAACTACAATGATCTTTGCGCCGCGCTCTAAAAGCAGGTCTGTATTCTTCTTACTCAGCGAGATGATCTCTTGTGGTGGACGCTCACCGTATGGGGCATACTTGCTGTCAGCCAGGTAGATCGAAGACTCATTCGGAAGCAAAGCGTGAATTTCACTCCAGATCGAAAGACCTCCGACACCGGAATCGAATACTCCTATGGGATTTGAACTAGACACGCTAGGGCAAAAAAAAGACCCCTGTAGGGGCCTTTCTTAATTATTGTCCCTCTGCTGGAGCAGCAGGGGCGTCGGTAATGCCGAGTTCTTTTTTGACTAAGTCAAGGATGTTATCACTCTCAGGCTGATAGAGCAGTGATCCTGCGCTGGTATCGAAGACGTATGAAAAACCATTGTCCTTGGATACCTTCTCGATTGCTGCTTTCGCTTTATCGAGAATCGGTTGGTAGACCTTCTGCTCTTCTTTCACCAATGATTGCTGGGCGTTCTGCTGGAATGCCTGGATACGCTGCTGAAGGTTCTGGATCTCTTCTGCCTTTGTTTGAGCGATGATGTCGGTCATCGTAGCCTCATTCGCTTGATAATCCTGGATCTTCATCTCAAGCTCCTTGGTCATAGCTGCCAATTGCTTCTCCAATTGAGCGGCGAACTGCTCCAATTTGGCATCAGCTTCCTTACGTTCGGGCATGGCATCCAATAGCTCTTGTGAATCAATATGACCGAACTTCTGCTTGGTCTGCGCTTGTACGGATGTCATCATCAAGATGCTCAGGGCCGCTATCATTACATATCTCATGTGTGCTTCGATTTAAGGTGCAAAGAAAACAATTCAATCATTCCTCTGTATCAGCAGAGAAACCTAATCGTTGAAGGATCTCATCGCTTTGATCATACTTAGGACTAGCGTAGATGATCGCCGATGAACTAGCCGCTTTGTCAAAGATCACGGCATAACTTCGTTGCTCGGCCATTTTCTGAACTGCTTCAAATACTTCCTCTTGGATCGGCTTTACCAACTCTTGTCTGAGTTTGAAAAGTTCTCCGTTCACGCCAAACTTCTCTTTCTGGAAGTCCTTTGCTTGTTTTTCTTTTTCGATGATCTCTTGCTCCTTCTGTTTTCGCATATCAGGGGTCAAAAGAACTTGTTCAGCCTTATAGGCGGTGTACATCTTCTCGATCTCACCATAGCGGGCTTCGATCTGCTTCTGCCATTTGTCGGCCTGCGCGTCAATCTCTGCTTGAGCTTCCTTGTAAGCGGGAATCTGTTCTAGAATGTAGTCTGTATCAATGAAGGCATAGCGCTGGGCTTGAACGCCAAACGACATTGCGATCAAAAGAACTGCGGTAAAAAGGATGTTCGTTTTCATAATTCAAAGTTTTAAAGGTCCCCGAATTGCATACCCATGGTGAAGTGGAACCTTGAGCGCTGCGCATCGAAGAGTGGGAAGCCAGCTCGTGCCTCTCGATCGTCGAGGCGGTAACCCCAATCAACTCCAAGTAGACCAAACATCGGCAGGAAGATCCGGATACCTAAACCGGCCGAACGGTATACATCGAGTGGATTGTAGCCGTTGAAGTCAACCCAGCTATTACCTGCTTCAGCAAATGCCAGACCAAACACGTTCGTACTTTGACTCATCACGAATGGATAGCGAAGTTCCATCGTGTATTTGTTGATCAAGGTAGCTCCTTGCGAAGGAGAAAGATTGGAAGCTCCGTAGCCTCGTAAACCGACGATCTCACGTGAATCCAACTGGTTATTGAACGCGGAGAACATGTCCCCACCCAAGTAGAAGCGCTCGAAAGGAACCATGCCCACGTTCTCATTGTAAAAGCTCATCATTCCGAAACCGACCTTTGATCGAAGAACGAATTTGTCAAACAACTTGGTGAAGTGCTCTGCGGTGAACTTCCATTTGTGGTATTCCAACCACCTAAAGCGTTGGGCTGGAGCCAGACCTGTATAGTCCTTGTTGTTCAAGAGGCTGTAAGGTGGGGTGAGCTGAGCCGAAAACTTCAGTGTTGATCCCATGGTCGGGAAGATCTGCTGATCGATCGAGCTACGGGTTATCGTCAGCTTTCCATATAAATTGAAGGCTTGTCCCGTTTGGAAGAAGAACTGATTCTGATTCTGTAGTGTATACTGTTGAGCGCTGATCTCTATGAGAGCAGTGAAGTAATCATCCGGCCACTTCAAGCGACTTCCGATCTGCATGGAGATACCACGGCGCTCGAAGAAGGAGCGGTTCACATTGTAGACGTACAGCGGCTTTGTACGGCCCCAGACCACTTCATTCAAATCGGCATTGTTGGTAGGTAAGAAACGAAGCGCACCGTTGGAGAACTGCGAATAGAACGTCCCGATCGTCAGACTCGTCGGCTTCTTACCACCTAGCCATGGTTCGGTGAACGAGAAGTTGAAAGCCTGGTACTGGCGACCATTGGTATTGAACTGAAGACTCAGCTGCTGACCATCACCACTAGGAAGAGGGCCATTCCATTGGTCTGGCTTTAATATGTTCTTGGTCGAGAAGTTGTTGAACTGAACTCCCACGGTAGCAACCAAGATGCCTCCACCATAACCACCTTGAAGTGTCAGCTGGTCATTTGGCTTTTCCTCTACGACGTATTCGATATCTACGGTTCCAGTGGAAGGATCCGGTGTGGGGATCACATTCATCTTCTCTGGGTCGAAGTAACCCAAGACAGAAAGTTCACGTTGCGATCGAATGATGTCGGCTCGACTGAACAACTGACCGGGCTTCGTACGAAGTTCGCGGAGCACCACGTAGTCGTTGGTCTTGGTATTGCCCGTGACGGTAATGCGATTGATCCTCGCTTGTTCACCTTCGTACATGCGGATCTCCAAGTCGATGGAATCTTGTCCGACCAAGATCTCAACCGGGTCGAGCTGGAAGAAGAGGTAGCCGTTGTCCATGTAGAGCGAAGTGACATCACCGCCGCTCTGATCCATGTAGAGGCGAGCCTCCAATTTGACCGGATCGTAAACATCGCCCTTGATGATGCCAAGGGTTTTGGATAGTTGTTCAGACGAATACTTGGTATTTCCGATCCACTTGATGTTTCTGAAATAGTATTGATACCCCTCATCGATGGTCATATCGATGTTGATTCTGTTCTCCCCGGCATCATACAAGGTGTCGGAAGTGATACGCGCATCTCTGAAACCCTTTTGATTGTATTTGGCCACCAGAAGATCTTTGTCGCCCTCAAAGTTCTCATCAAGGTATTTCGAGGTCTTCAGGATGCGGATCTTCATGTGATTCTGTCCGTAGCGGGCTAAGGTGAGAGGAATGGCCTTTCGATCATTCCAAGTCAGATGCCAAATGCGTTTGC
>Ga0181577_10002020_pt1 | contig 16027 bp, 19 predicted proteins | sample 101ome_21_FD_132468 | JGI IMG/M metagenome (GOLD analysis project Ga0181577, IMG submission 132468) | Coastal salt marsh microbial communities from the Groves Creek Marsh, Skidaway Island, Georgia - 101413BT metaG (megahit assembly) | ecosystem: Environmental > Aquatic > Marine > Intertidal...
AGCATGGTCAGGTATGCCAGATCGATTATCGCCGCCACGACCGGTCCGATGTCGCCGGCGAACCAGACGGCGATGCGTCCCGCGAGCCAGAGGGTCGCGAGGACGGCCAGCGGCGCTTCCCGGACCGGCAGACGCCCGGTCCAGTTCGGAATGGCTGTGAGCATGAACCCACCGACCGCCGCCGCCACGAAGCCGTAGATCATTTCATGGACATGCCAGACCGCCGGCTCGAACGCGCCGGGATAGGTCATATGGCCCGACCAGACGCAGATCCACAGCGGCACTGAAATCGCCGCCCAGGCACCCGCGCCGATAAACATCGGGCGGAAGCCTTCTTTCAGGAACAGCGGGCCGGCGTATTCGCGCCGGCGGTTCAGGCGGTCTTCATTGGTTAGCTCAGTCATATCAGGCACCAGTCAAACGAACCGTTCGCGAATGCCGTCCGGCACGTCGATGGCCTTGATGCCACGCTCGGAGTCGGGATCCTTCACCACCAGAATACGGCGCTCGAACCCTTCCAGAGCCACGCGCCCGTCCGCATGTTCGACCCGGTGCCTGACGACGAAAGTCTTGCCGGCCCATTCGTCGACCCAGCTGATGATCTTCAGCGCTGCCCCCAGCTTGGCTGCGTTTTTATAGGTCGTACCGGTTTCCAGCAGCGGCATGCCGTCGACCCCGAAATCGTTGTCCAGTTCAGTATAGGAAAGGCCGTTGGCGGAAAACAGCCGCTCGGTTCCCTGATCGAACCAGATATAGAAATTCGGGTAGAAAACGATCCCCGCATAATCGCAGTGGGCCCATTCGACCTTCAGTTCGGTAACAAATTCCTTCACCTGCGTCCCCGCGACATATTCCGATTCTTTGGACTTGATGTTCCCCCGTTTTAGCGCATTTTGGTCCGACAATGATCAGAATCGCCCCCTACGGAAAACTGAAAGGCGTGGACGCGCCGGGCATTCGCATCCGCGATCATTTTCGCGGCTCGCCGGAGAACGCCGGCACGCCGGTCTACGGGCTCGGCCCCTTGCGGGTGCTGGCCGATACGCGCATCGCACCTCAGACCGGCTTTCCCATGCACGGACACAGGGATTTCGAAATCGTCACCTATGTCTGCGAAGGTACGATCGCCCATGAAGATACCACCGGGGCGAGGGGCTTGCTGCGAATGGGCGACGTTCAGGCAATGACCACGGGCAGTGGCGTCATGCACAGCGAATCCAATCCGGAAAACGTGCCGACGCGGGTTTACCAGATGTGGTTTCATGCGGAAGAATCCGGCCTGCCGCCGGACTATACTGACCTGAACAACCCACCTGCGCCCGATCCGGGTGGCCTGACGGTCTTCGCGTCCGGCGCGCCGGGCATCGACGCGTTGATCCGCATTCGCCAGGACGCGACCGTGAGCGGTGGCGACCTGCCGCGCGGCGGATCCATTCTCCGTGATCTCGCTCCCGGCAGGCGGGCCTATGTGCTGGCGGTGGACGGGCCACTCGCCATCAACGATTTCGGCATACCTGCCCGCGGCGGCGCGGAGGTATGGGGCGAAACCAGCCTGCGGATCGCGGCTCAGGACACGCCGTCCCGCGTGCTGCTGATCGATGTGGCCGAAAAATTCAACGCCCCGGCCGCCTGATCTGCACCCTTTGCTTTCGAACGAAAAACCCTATATTAGCGACTCGAAACGAACCTTTCATACGGACACTGACATGTTCATCCAGACCGAAGAAACCACGCACGCCGATACCCTTCGATTCATACCGGGACGAGACGTCTATTCGGCCGGCGCGGAACTGACGCCCGCGGATGCAGCGCGTTCCCCCCTGGCCAAGCGGATTTTCGACCTCGGCAGCGTGGTGAAGGTCTCGCTTGGCGCCGACGATGTCCGGGTAACCAAATCCGGCGAAGCCGAATGGCACGTAATGCGTCCGCAGATTCTTGCTGCGATCATGGATCATTTCATGGCCGGCATGGAAGTGATGGACGCAAGTGCAGCCCCACCCGCCATGGAAGAGGAAGTAGAACTGACCGGCCCGGCTGCGGAGATCAAGGAAATCGTCGACAGCCGCATACGCCCGGCCGCCAAGGACGGCGGCGGCGACATCACGTTCAAGGCATTCATGGACGGAATCGCCTATCTGCGGTTCGAAGGCGCGGCCTATGGCCTGATGCAGCCCATCCAGAACATGCTGAAGCACTATGTCCCGGAAGTGGAAGACGTGCGTGACGCCATCGACCTGGAAGACCGCCCTGGACTGCAGACCGACGAAGGCAAGGCGATCCTTCAGCTGCTGGACGAACACATCAATCCGCAGGTCGCGGGCCATGGCGGCCATATCTCCTTGATCGACATCAAGGATGATACGGCATTCGTGCGGCTTGAAGGCGGTTGCCAGGGTTGTTCGGCGTCGTCTGCAACACTGCGTCAGGGTGTCGAAGTCGAAATCAAGAAACTGGTGCCGTCCATCGCCCAGGTGGTCGACGTGACCGACCATTCGGCAGGGTCGAACCCGTATTATTCCTGACGTTTTGAGGACGTAACCCCACGCAAAACCAGGGTTTCCGACTTGAATCGGAAAAAACCCCGGACTTCGCCGGAATGACGCTTACCGGCCGGAAGACTATCCCCGCTTCCGCACCTTCTCGACAATCATGGACGGCGTAATCGGCGCACCGGCAATCTCCACACTCCAGGGAGACAGCGCATCCTCGATTGCGGCGATGATCGCGGCAGCGGCCGGGATCGTGCCGCCCTCGCCCGCGCCTTTTACGCCGAGCGGGTTTATCGGCGTCGGCGATTCCACGTGGGTGACCGCGACATTGGGCGTTTCCGGCGCCGACGGCAGCAGGTATTCGGCGAATGTGGCAGAGACGGGATTGGCATTGTCGTCGTAGACCATCCATTCCAGCAGCGCGTTGCCGACGCCCTGGGCCACCGCGCCCTGCACCTGCCCGTCTACCACGAACGGATTGATCAGCGTCCCGGAATCGTGGGCCATCGAATAGTTCAGGATGTCGACATGACCTGTATCGGGATCGACCTCGACCTCCACCACCGCCGTGCCGTTGCAATATGACGACTGCGACGGCGAAAAATAGTGAGTCGCCTCCAGCCCCGGCTCCACCCCGCCCGGCAGCGAAAAGCCAGGCATCCCCTGCACCGCACGCGCGATATCGGACAGAGACACCGACAAATCGGATCCTTTGACGACGACGCGGCCGTCTTCGATATCCATATCTTCTTCGGCAGCTTCCAGCATGTGCGCCGCGACCTTTATGGCTTTTTCCCGGACCTCGTTGGATGCCAGATGCACGGACGAGCCGGCATTTACCGCGATCCGGCTGGCGAAGGTGCCGACTCCGGAGGCGATCTTCCCGGTATCCCCCTTCTGGACATCGATATCCTCGACGCCGACGCCGAATTTGTCGGCACAGACCTGCGCCAGCGTCGTCCAGTGACCCTGCCCGGAATCGCCGCCGCCGGTGTAGATACAGATACGGCCAGAGGGCTGGATTCGCACGGTGGCGCCTTCGAACGGACCGAGCCCGGTCCCTTCAACATAATTTGCGATACCGATGCCGATATGGCGTCCCTCCGCCCGGGCGGTTTCCTGTCGCGCGCGGAAGCCGTCGTAATCGCCAAGGCGTAACGCTTCCGCCTGGCATTTCGGGTAGTCGCCGGAATCATAGGTCATCGGCTTTCCGTCACGGAAGATCAGGCCGAGCGCGTACGGCATTTCTTCCGTCGGTATCAGGTTGCGGCGGCGAATCTCCGCCCGGTCGATACCAAGCTTGTCCGCCGCGCGGTCCATAAGGCGCTCCATCGCGAATACGGCCTGGGGCCGCCCCGCTCCGCGCACCGGCGTGACCGCCACCTTGTTTGTCAGCGCAACGCGCGTTTCCAGTTCATAGGCCGGCAGAACGTAGGGTCCCGGCAGTGTCGTCGCGGATATATAGGGCGAGATGATGCCCCACGGCATGTAGGCGCCGGTATCGTGGATCATCCTGCCACGCACGCCGAGCAGCATGCCGTCGGCGTCCACGGCGATCTCCATGTCCCAGTACTGGTCACGTTCCATGTTGGTGGCGAGGAAGTTTTCGCGCCGGTCTTCGATCCATTTCACGGGTCTGCCGAGATCCCTGGCGATGACGGGGATCAGCGCTTCCTCGACATAATAGACCGTCTTTGGTCCGAACCCGCCGCCGACGTCCGGCGCAATCACGCGCACTTTGTCGGATTCCCAGCCCAGCATGTCGACCACATTCTGCTTCACAAGGAATGGCGATTGCGTCGCCGACCAGATGGTCAGCATGTCGTCCAGTTCGTCGTACTCCGCGACCACGGCACGGTTTTCGATCGCGAACCCGCCCCCGCGGTGTATCCAGTATTCCTCGCGATGCGTCAGATGCGCATTGGCGAAAGCGGCATCGAGATCGCCATACCCGACGGTGTATTTCGCGCCCTCGTTATTAGGGGAATCCGAATGGCACAGCGGGGCGCCGTCTTCGAGTGCCGACTTGCAGTCGGCCGCCCCGGGCAGAATATCGTAGTCCACCTCGACCAGTGTCGCCGCATCTTCGGCGTTGTATCAGGTATCGGCCACGACCAGCGCGATGGGCTCTCCCGCGAAACAAACTTCCCGGTCTTCAAGCAGGCGTTGCTGGAAAGGCTGCGAAATGGCCGGATTGGGAACCTGAAAAGGCACCGTCGTATCGCGCAGGTGTTCCGGCAGGTCTGCCGTCGTATAAACCGCAACCACGCCCTCATGTGTCAGTGCCGCGGAAGTATCGATGCCGTTAATCCGCGCATGGCTGTGCGGGCTGCGGACGAACGCAGCTTCCAGCATGCCGGGGAGATGGAAATCGTCCGTATAGCTGCCCTGCCCGGTCAACAGCCGCGGATCTTCCAGCCGCGGCACCCGGGCGCCGAACATCTTGGCGCCCATGGGGTTATGCCCCCGCCTGCAGCCTCTTTGCCGCGTCAAGGGCGGCGGCGACGATGCCTTGATATCCCGTGCAGCGGCACAGATTGCCGCTGATGGCTTCTCGGACTTCGCGTTCGGTAGGATCGGGGTTGTTTTCAAGGAATTCAAGCAGCGTCGTCAACATGCCGGGGGTGCAAAACCCGCACTGCAGACCGTGATTGTCCTGGAACGCCTGCTGCAGGGGATGCAGTTCCTGGTCGTTCGGCGCGATGCCTTCGACGGTTTTGATTTCCTGACCGTCCGCCTGCACCGCCAGCATCAGACAGGATCTCGCGGTCTGTCCGTTCAGCAGAATCGTGCAGGCTCCGCATACGCCGTGTTCGCAGCCGACATGGGTGCCGGTCAGCAGGCACTCGTGGCGGATGAAATCCGCAAGGGTCAGACGCGTTTCCACGTTGCGTTCGAAGGTTTCGCCGTTGATCGTCACGGAAATGGTTCTGCGGTCGCTCATCTCAGGGTCATCTCCGTTCCATTGGCGGCGCGGCTGAACGCCTTGGCAAGTGCGCGCCGGGTCAGTACCGCCGCCAGATGCTGACGGTACCACGCGGGTGCATAGACATCTTCCATCGCGTCGATGTCGCGGCATTTCTCCGCGACATCGGTGAACAGTTCGGCAGATCCGGTTTCGCCGGCGAGCACTTCATCCACCGCGGTCACCCGCAGCGGGGCCGGCCAGACCCCGCCCACAGTCACGCTGGCTTTCGCGATTCTGCCACCATCGGCAACGTCGAGCAGCACGGCCGAAGACGTGATCGCAAAATCGCCGTGCCGGCGCGCGAATTCGACGAAGGCGTATCCGTGTCCTTCCGGCCACAGGGGTACGCGTATGTCGGTGACCATTTCGTCCAGATCGAAGGACGGCATCATGTAACCCATCGGGAAATCCGCCATCGCAATGTCCCGCGCGCCGCCCTTCTTGCGTACGCTGACGACCGCATCCTGCGCCATCGACACGGTCGGCAGTTCGGCGCTGGGATCGAGATGCGAAAGAGAACCGCCATATGTTCCTCGGTTGCGCGTCTGCCGATGGCCGACGTTCAGAATCGCTTCCTTCATCAGCGGAATCTTCTGCGCGACCAGATCGGAAAATTCGATATCGCGCTGACGCGTCATGCCGCCAAAGACCAGCGCATCTCCCTCGTCGCGGATATAGGAAAGATCGTCGATCCTGTTGATATCGATAACATCGTCCGGCAGCACAAAGCGCATATTCAGCATGGGCATAAGCGATTGCCCGCCGGCCAGCAGCTTGGCGTTGTCTTTTTCGGCCAGCAGCGCGACGGCGTCGTCGATGCTGCGCGGGTCGTGATAGGTAAAGGGAGGCGGTTTCATTTTACACCGAGAACATGTGAATGGAGCAGGCACCGTGATCGAAGCCGGAAATACCGCCGCCGGTGCAATGGGTCAGGCCTACTTTGGCGCCGTCGACCTGACGGTTGCCGGCCTGGCCACGAAGCTGGCGGACGATTTCAACGATCTGTGCGGTACCGGTGGCGCCGATCGGGTGCCCCTTGGACAGCAGACCGCCCGACGGGTTGACCGGAATACGCCCGCCGATCGACGTTTCGCCATCTTCAAGCAGCCGGGCGGCTTCGCCCTTGCCGCAAAACCCGAGGGCTTCGTAATACAGAAGTTCCGCGATCGTGAAGGCGTCATGCACTTCCGCGACGTCGACATCGTCAGGCCCGATGGCAGCTTCTTCATATGCCTGTTTCGCTCCGCGTACCGTAATTTCCGGCGTCGTCATATCGCGGAAACCGGTCATGTATTTGCCGGAATTTACCTCTGAACAGGCGACGCGGACAGGCTTTGTCGTGAACTGGCGAGCTTTTTCGGCCGACGCGATCACCACCGCGGACGCGCCATCGCCCGACGGGCAGCAATGCAGCAGCGTGAAGGGATCGGCAATCTCGCGGGCATTCATCACCTCTTCGAGGGTGACTTCGTTGCGGTACTGCGCGTCTTCGTTCTTCGCCCCGTGCTTGTGCGCTTTCACCGCGACCGAGGCGAGTTGCTCCTTCGTCAGGCCGTAATCGTGCATGTAGCGCCGTGCGCGCATGCCATAGAGCGCCGGCATGACGAGACCGTGCGTGACTTCGAAGTCCTCTTTTTCCAGCGGCAGGGTACCGCCGCCAAACTTGGTCAGCTTTTCGACCCCGAGCACGAGGACGACGTCGTAGACGCCTGCCGCGACCGCGATATAGGCCTGGCGGAACGCCGAAGACGAGGACGAACAGGCATTTTCGACATTGGTGATCGGAAGCCCAGTAATGCCGAGCTGTTTCAGCACCCGCTGACCCGACATCATGCCGCCCAGCGCCGATCCGCAATACGCGGCTTCGATATCCTTCTTGTCGACGCCCGCGTCCTCTATCGCCGCCTTGACCGCCGGCCAGCCGATTTCGGCAAGGGTCTTTTCGCGGTACTTGGCGAACGGGATCATGCCTACGCCGATAACGGATACTTCGCGCATACCTCTACCCCTTACGCTTTGACCGGCGTGAAAGCATAGCTCTCGACCGGACCGTTCTCGTTTGCGCCGAGGACGGCGGTCGTCAGCTCGACGTCCATATCCATTTCGAGCTCTGCGGGATCGGCACCGACAATATGCGCGAACACACGCACACCTTCAGGCAAATCCACATAACCGGAAATGTACGGCACGTTCCAGCCCCTGGGGGCCACATGCACGACGGACCACGTGTAGAGCGATCCTCTATCAGAGAGTTCGAGATCGCCGACATTCTCCGACATGCACTCCGGGCAGACGGGCGCAGGCGGAAAAGCCTTCGTGCCGCAGTCGCCGCATTCCAGACCTATCAGCGTCGGCGTCCCGTCGGCTGCCAGCCGCAGGGCCGCGCCGTCGAGAGGATATTGCTCGTGAATGTCTTCGGCGGTCTGCGCCATCGGTTAACTTCTCCCCTGCAAACCTTGTATCAACCGCACGCATGCCCGGCAAGCGTCACCACATCGCCCCGCCGCCATCGATGACCAGGGTCTGGCCGGTTGTAAAGTCGCTCTCGGCGGACGCAAAATAGAGACATGCACCGACAAGGTCTTCCGGGTCCTGCAGGCGTTTAAGAGACCGTCCCGCCAGCTTCGCCGCCGGACCGCCATCGCGCCAGTCTGTCCGGGCTTTGACGTTCTCCGACATCGTCGAGCCCGGCGCGATCGCATTTACACGAATGCCGTCTTCACCCAGTTCCTTCGCCATCGCCCGCGTCATCCCGAACACTGCGCCTTTCGACGCGTCGTAATGAAGATAGAACGGCAGGCCGGCGAAAATCCGGCTGGTCGAGATATTGATGATCTTGCCGTAGCCCTGTTCCCGCATCGCCGGAACCGCCGCCTTGGAGCATAGAAACGTCCCGCCGACATTCACCGACATCACCTGCTGGAAGAGCTCCGGCGAAATTTCGTCGATCGAGGCGCGGTCGAGCTTGCCGAAAATCGCCGCGTTGTTGACCAGCACATCTATACGCCCGAATGCGTCCTTCGCTGCGGCCGCCATATCCTGGCACGACTGCCAGTCGGACACGTCGTTCTGCAATGCGACCGCCTCGCCGCCGCCCGCCCTGATCTCTTCGGCGACGGCGGACGCGTCGTCGATATCGGAAACGACCAGCTTCGCCCCCTCGGCGGCCAGGGCTTTCGCATAGGTCGCACCTATTCCCTGCGCTGCGCCCGTCACGATGCAGACGCGATCCTTTACCCTGTCGGACATTTTCTTTCCTGAAATCAGATTATTGATTAGCTATCTAAGGGTATCGACGGGCTGCGGCGCTGTAAAGATTTAGAGCCCCGCAGAGAACGCATGGATCGCCTCGATCGCCGCAAGCCAGTTGTCTTCCCGCGTCGGCCCCGACACCTTGCGCGGTTTGAGATCGTGATCGCCATCCGGCAGATACTCAACCCTTATCGACGGCGCCAGTGTGTAACCTTCCACTTCCTCCCGTTTGCCGAACGGATCACGCTCACCCTGCAGAACAAGGGCCGGCGTTTGCAGCGTTTCCAGGTGTTCGGTGCGCAGTTTGTCCGGCTTGCCAGGCGGATGAAACGGATAGCCCAGAAACACCAGACCGGCGACACCCGCTTCGTCCGCAATCATGCTGGCGATCCGCCCGCCCATGGATTTTCCCCCGATAATCAGGTTTTCCGGGCCAAGCTCCGCCGCCACCTGAAGATAGGTCTCGATCAGAACCGGCGCCCGGTCGGGGGGACGGCGTTTGCCGTCCTCGCGCCGTTTGAGCATATAGGGGAACTCGAATCGGGCGACGCGAAGGCCTTTATCCGCCAGGCCGGCGGCCATTGCCTCCAGGAAGTCGGAATCCATGTGTGCGCCCGCACCATGCGCTAGTACGAGGGTATAGGTCGAGCTATCGGGTCCGTTGAACAGAAAATCGGTCATTACTTTACAGCGCACCCGCCTGTAGGCGCACGACGACGGCGACAACAATACCGATCACGATCAGCAGAATAATGCGGCGAAGTCCCATGAGCTATGGGTATTGCCGCGCCCGAGTCGGGTCAATCGGGTCGCCGCCGCACCATGACGATGTCACGCGACGAAAAGACGGCTTCCTTGCGCTGGTTGGTCAGAACGAATTCCCAGATCACAAGGCCACGGTCAGACCGAGTCCTGGATTCCCGTTTGGCCACGCACTCCTGACGCATGAACAATTCGTCGCCTGCTCGGACCGGTTTCAGGAAATTCTGTTCCTCGATCTTCGCAGCACCGATAATCGCGGCGTTGCGTTCGACGCTCATAATCATGCGTTGTTTCAGGGCTATGGTCAGTACACCCGATGCGATCAGACTGTCATGCACAGTCGCCTGTCCGCCCTCGTCGCTGACATGCATCGGCAGCGGGTCGTAGCGTTCGGCGAAAGAGATGATTTCGTCGGCCGTCACCGTAATGGGGCCGGCTTCCCGAACGCGACCGATCTCGATGTCTTCGAGAAACATCTCCACTACGGGGCCGGGTTCGACGTCTTTGATTTCGGAGGAAGAAATATTCATGGGGCGGGCATAGCCGACGCCCGCCCCTTTCGCAATTGCGAAATCAGAGTACCGTCAGCATTTCCCCCACCAGCGGATGGCGGACGATATCATTCTGCCCCATGCGCACCACGGACACGTTGGAGAGCTGTTGAAGACGCTCCGCGATATCGGACAGGCCGGACATCTCCGGCAACAGGTCTGTCTGGTCCGGATCTCCGGTGATGACCATGGTCGCGTTCCAGCCGAGCCGGGTGAGCAGCATCTTCAACTGCGCATAGGTACAGTTCTGCGCCTCGTCGATCACCACGAAGGACCGGCTGAGCGTACGGCCGCGCATGAAGCCGACGGGTGCAATCTCGATCCCGCCATTGGACATTAGCGCCCGAAGACGTTTGCCGCCGAGGCGGTCGAGCAGCGCGTCGTAAAGCGGCTGCATATATGGCGCGACTTTGTCGTTCACCTCCCCCGGCAGGAAGCCGATGCTTTCGCCCGCCTCGACGGCCGGCCGGGAAAGAACGATACGCTCCACCTCATTCGATTCGAGCGCTTCGACGGCCGCCGTTATCGCGAGATAAGTCTTACCTGTACCCGCGGGCCCGAGTGCCACCACCATGTGATGATTCTGCAGCGCTTCCATCAGGCGGGCCTGGTTCTCGCTTTTGGGGCGGACGTTGCGTACGTAGCGCTTGTTGTCTGTGCCGCTTTCCAGCGGGTCCCAGTTGCCGTTGCGGGGCATGGCACAGACGTTGCTTTCCATGGCGGCGGCGCGATGCGCACGCGCGGATCTCTTACCCATAAAATTCCTCTCGGTTGGTGGACTGTCGGAAGACCGGGATTTTCACCTCGAAACGCAAAACGCCCTCCGGAAAGGAAGGCGTTGACAATTTTTCGGGCGCAGGAGGCGGTGCGAAGTTACCCGGCACATCGGTCTGAACGGAACAGGATGCAACTGGCGCAATAAAACCGTCATTTATTTGCCGCGAACCATCCTGTTACTCTACATATAAGAATATATCTTCTCCTCTCATATTTCTCCATTCAATTCGAGCGGTGTCACAAAATATTCATTCATCTCTTCATTTCGCGACCGTCAGGTACGTTGTCCCACTTTAATGATAGGACACCCACCGCCGAATCGCCGATCACTTCCGTTGTCGATCCATTAAACGGCGCAAACTCCGGGCCCGTGGGTCGTGCGGCGCGCGCACCATTGAATATTCGCGAGCTTGCCGGGCCTTCGCCCGATCTCCGGATTTCAGCAGTGCCAAGGCATATTCGGCCCAGACCACCCCGTTTCCCGGCGCTAAACGCAGGCCTTCTTCGAATGACTCCGCCGCGCCCCTCGGGTTGCCGGAAACCATGTGCGCCCGCGCGGCTGCGAACCAGCGCCGCGCGTTTGCATCCCGAGACAGGCTGTCCAAACGCGTCTCGAGAACCAATTCGGCTCCCTCGGGATTTACATAAACGCCGTCCGCCAAGGCCGACGCGGCGCCGTTCCCCGGCAGATCGACGATTTCCGCCGGCAGTCGCGGGATGCCGATCGCCAGCAAAGCCAGACCCAGCGCGCCCATCAGGACGGAACTCATCCGGCGAAAGCGAAACGGCACTTACGGATCAGAAAAAGCGTTCGGGAACTCGGATAACGTCGCCCGGATAAAGATAGTCGTCCGGCCTGGCGCGAACTTCGCTGTCCTTGGGCGCACCTGCGCGCCGAACGTAGAAGTTTTCCTTGCGGGCACGGTAGGTAAATCCGCCCCTCATCGCGACGGCATTGACGATCGTCATGCCCTCGACATAGGCATAGCTGCCCGGGCGCTTGACCTCGCCCAGTATGTAGAACGGCCGGTAATTGACGACCTCGATACTCACCTTGGGTTTTTTGAGGTAGCCGTCACGCAGCTTCATCGCCACCAGTTTCTCGAGTTCGCGCACTGTCTTGCCGCTCGCCTCGACTTCGCCGACAAGCGGGTACGCGATTTCCCCGGAACCGCTGATATCGAATTCGCCGGAAAGATCGCTTTCGCCGTAAACCGTTACCCGCACGCGGTCTCCGGACCCCAGCGTGTAAATGTCCTTAACCGATTGCGTACGCCCAACGTCCTCGGCCGCCGACGCGGCGGCAGTCATGAAACAGATCATCGCAACGATAAGATAAAATCGCATTCGGCGTTCCCCCATGTCGCGCCGTCCTATGTCTCCCGAACGGCTCGCCCTATATTGGATCGGCATGTTTAATGATCGGTTAACCAACATCGGGTTGTTTAGAACCGGCATCAGACGTAGTAGTAGCCTCACATGACCGAGATCGTTCCCGAAGAGACAAAGACATCAAACGGTTGGCTGAAGCCGGCAACCGAATACGGGCCGCTGGCGATTTTTCTGGCCGCCTATTATCTCGGAGATTTGTATGCCGCGACGGCCGCCCTGATGTCGGCGACGGCGGTGGCGCTCGCCGTATCTCTTGCCGTGAACCGGCGGGTGCCGATCATGCCGGTGGTCACGGCGGTGATCGTCGGGATTTTCGGCGCGCTGACGCTGATCTTCAACGACGACACGTTCATCAAGATGAAACCGACGATCGTTCAGGCCCTGCTGGCGCTGATTCTGCTGGGCGGGCTCTTATTCGGAAAAACGCTGCTGAAACCGGTGATGGGGTCAGCCTGGCCGATGACGGATCCCGGCTGGCGGATCCTGACCCGCAATTTCGGATTGTTCTTTATTGCGATGGCCGTAGTGAACGAAATCGTCTGGCGTACGCAATCGGAAGAGTTCTGGGTCAATTTCAAGGTATTCGGAAGCATTGCGCTGACGCTGGCATTCAGCATGACGCAGGTGCCGGTTCTAAACCGCTACAAAATATACGATCCAGAAAGCTGATCCGCCAATTGTCAGGCGGCGCCTATTCGCGGTGCCTTGCCGGACTGACCGAACGACCGGTTCAGGGTATCCGTCGAATCTTCGGCCAGCTCAATGCAATCGGTCAGCTTGTCGAGAATGCGCATGTTATTCGTAATTACACGACGGGCCTCCGGCCGGTTGTCGCCGGCAATCTTGCCGGCACGGTGGATGATGTCCTGACGGATGATCGAAAGGATATCTTCCAGCTTGTAACCATCCGGGTTTTCGTCCGTGGAAAGAAAATGCGTCATCGCAAGAACCCTAAATTATCCAGATGGTCGAGTATTGCCCGCGCCGGTTAACGGATTCTGAACACGGATTAGACAATCCGAGCGGGTTTCGGCAGCCTCCGAGGCATCTGCGTAATGTCGATCACAGACTCTCGACATCAGCTCTAAGATCATGGGAACCGAACACCGGAAAAACGGATTTGAGAATATGTCCTCCCTGTTGGTCAGAACCCTTGCTCCGATCCTTGTGGCCGCGGGCCTTTTTAGCGGCGGCGCCTTTGCGGATACGGTCCATCCGCAATCGTCAGAATCGCGCTTTATCAGAAATCTCGGAGACCGCGCTATCCACCTGCTGAGCGCCGAGACGCTTACCGCCAAGCAGCGCGCCGAGGGTTTCGGCGACCTTTTGCTCACCGGCTTCAATCTTGATTACATCGCCCGTTTCGCGCTCGGGCGCCATTGGAACAACGCCACCGCCTTGCAGCGCCGACAGTACCTGTCCCTTTTCCGCCAGTACGTCATCAAGACATACGCATCCAGATTGCGGGGATATTCCGGCGAAACGTTCGAAATCGTCGCGCAACGCCGGGCCGGCGCCTGGGACGTAGTCGTCCGGACCCGCATCGCGCGCCCCGGCGGTGGCGCAATGGTCGATGCGGGCTGGCGGGTTCGGAAATTCGAAGGCGAACACCGGATCATAGACGTCATGGTCGAAGGAATCAGCATGGCGATCACGCAACGCCAGGAATTCTCTTCCGTCATTCGCCGAAAAGGTATGGACGGGCTGATAGAAGATCTTCGTGTCCGAACGGCGACTGTCAAAGAGGCTGGTCTGAAAAACTGATCCAACCTTGTTTTGAGCCGGACCACCGGCTCGTGTTAAGGTCGATCGTCATTTTGAATTCATGCCCGGAGCACAAAGAGTCCGGCTGCCGCTATCCATGAAATTTTCCGTCTCACGATACGCGACGCCTGCCGGATTGGCTCTCTGCCTTTTCTATCTTGTGTTCAGCGGGACCGTCCAGGCCGCCGTCTCGCCGGATATTCAGCAGCGTATACAGACCACAGCGGATACGTGGCGCGCCAATGCCCAGCGCCAACAGCAAATGCAGAAACTGTCGGGCGATCCGCATCTGTCGGCAGTCTCCCAATCCCTGGACCGACGGGTCACTGCATCGATGATCGCCCAAGCGGTAATGGATTCGATTTCGCGCGACCCTTCAACCGCGCACGAAGCAACCGCTCTGGCGCTTCAGACCGCGCCCGAACTAAGCAACGAGATACGCTCGAACCTCGCCCTCGCCTTCCCCCGCATGGCGCCCCCCCAAGCCCCGCGCGCACCGCCGGCAGCGGTGACGGCAGGAACGTCCCATCAACAGGCCGTCGCCCCGCGGCGGCTCGACATCCCGCAAGCAGGTTCCGAACTGAGCGAAGCGGACGCCGTCGCAGCGGAACTTATGGAAGAGAGCCCCGGCAACCGCGACCCGCTGGAGGACATCAATCGTGCCGTCTTCGCGTTCAACGATTTCCTCGACTCCTACATCATGGTGCCGATCGCGAAGACATACCGTTTCATCATGCCGGAATTCGTCCGCGATATGGGGCGGAACTTTTTCGAAAACTTCAACGAACCCGTGGTCGCGATCAATGACCTGCTACAGGGCGACTTTGAAAACGCCGGGATATCTCTTGGCCGATTTGTCGTGAATTCCACCGCCGGTGTTTTCGGTTTTTTCGAAGTTGCCGAGCGGCTGGACCTGTCCGAACATCCTGCCGATTTCGGTCAAACGCTGCACAGCTACGGCGTAGAGTCCGGTCCATACGTGATGCTGCCTTTCTTCGGCCCGTCGACAGCGCGGGACGCCGTCGGCAAAGGCGTGGATTCCTTCCTCAATCCGATATCCTATTTTCTGGAACTCGAAACCCGGCTCTATATGAAAGCGGCTGAAACGGTCGTCGGCCGGGAAGCCGTGCTCGACGAGCTGGCCGAACTGCGCAAAGGCTCCCTTGATTACTACGCAGCGGTCCGGTCTGCCTGGTTCCAGAACCGGGCGCGCGAACTGCGCAAAGGCGCGCCGCCGCCGGCCGAAAATATTGACAGTTTGTTCGCGGACGTGAAGTAAATAGCGCAGAAACATAGTGCAACAGTTCATCCGCCGGATTTCTCCCGGCGGCCACGACAAGAAACGCCGTGAAGCTTCAGGGATAGACCATGGGACACCTGCAGAACGGTCAATGGACCGACGAAGAATTCCTCGTCGAAATCGATGAGCGCGGCGCCTACAACAAACAGCCTTCGCTTTTTCGCAACTGGGTGACGACCGACGGTTCGGCCGGTCCGTCCGGCACCGACGGTTTCAAAGCGGAAGCCGGGCGCTATGTTTTGTACGCAGCGGCCAGCTGTCCGTGGGCCCATCGCGCAGTGCTCTATCGCGTCGTCAAGAAGCTGGAAGAAATGATCGCTCTGGTGAACACCGACATGGAGGTCGGCGGACAGGGTTGGGGGTTCGGCGAAGCGGGCCACAAGGTACCGGGGACGAGCCACTCCGCGATTTGGCTTCACGAAATCTATACCCTGTCGGACCCGGACTGCACGACCCGCGTCACGGTCCCTACCCTCTGGGACACGCGGACCCAGACCGTCGTCAGCAACGAATCCGCCGAGATCATCCGGATGTTCGATACGGCATTCGCGGACATCGCACCGCCGACCCCTGAACTCTACCCCGAAGAGCTTCGCGCCGAGATCGACGCGATGAACCATTTCGTGCTGGAAAACATTAATAACGGCGTCAATCGCTGCGGCCGCTCTAAATCGCAGGAAGCCTACGACGAGGCGTTCGAAAAACTGTTCGAAGCGCTTGACGCGCTCGAAGAACGTCTGGGACGACAACGCTACCTGGTCGGCGACAGAAT
>Ga0181577_10002023_pt1 | contig 16020 bp, 19 predicted proteins | sample 101ome_21_FD_132468 | JGI IMG/M metagenome (GOLD analysis project Ga0181577, IMG submission 132468) | Coastal salt marsh microbial communities from the Groves Creek Marsh, Skidaway Island, Georgia - 101413BT metaG (megahit assembly) | ecosystem: Environmental > Aquatic > Marine > Intertidal...
ATGCGTGCCGATGAAAAAACGCCCTGAAAACAGCAGTGATGGGGAAATATGGCAACGGCTGGCGGATACGGTAAATCCCATGCCGCAAGATCGGTTGCCAGAAAAACCACAACCCGCCTCAACAAAAGCAAAATCACATCAGCTGACGGCAAAGAGCAAGACCAAAACAAAATCCATATCTGCCTCGCCCCCCCTTCGGGTGTCTTTGGGTTCTCGAAAATCAGAGCTTCAGCCGGCTAACCTTCAAGACCATCGGGTTAGTGGGATTTCGCGCAATGATGCAAGTCGCATGACCAGAGGACAAATCACACCAACCGCAACCCTTGATTTGCATGGCATGACCGCCGCTTCTGCGCATCTGGCCTTAAAGCGGTTCATTGATGAAAAATGCCATCAGAACCATCATCATGTTTTGATTATTACAGGCAAGGGCGTTAAGGGCAAAGGCATCATCCGATCATCTTTTCCCAGTTGGCTTAGTGAGCCGCCATTATCAGATCAAGTCGTGGCCTTTAGCATGGCAAAACCCAAAGATGGCGGAAGCGGCGCATGGTATCTGAAATTGCGCGGTGTGGGGCGGTCATGATGACCCCTTTTGGCATAAAAATTCGGGAATTGCGCCAGACCCACGGCATCACCATGGCGGATATGGCGGCACATCTGAATGTCTCATCGGCTTATCTCTCACAGCTTGAACACGGCAAGCGCGGTGTCCCTGGGGTCATTATGCTAGATCAGATTTGCGCCTTATTTGGTTTGATTTGGGAAGATGCCGAAGACCTAAAAACCTTGGCGGCGCTATCACATCCTCGGGTGGTGATTGACACCAGCCATTTAGGTAAAGAGGCGATGATAGCGGCAAATCTTTTTGCCCAACTGTTGCCCCGGGTGAGCGAGGAAGAAGCACAGGCCATGGCAGAGTGGCTTAAAACGCGGTACGATCAGCTCTAACATCATTTCAAAATCATGCAATTTGACTAGTAAAATCACTACGATCCTGCTAGTAACCCAGAATCTGTCAACAAGATGACGTTGAAGGAGGTCAGCTAATGACATCGGAACGTCCTGCACCAAGACAAGCAGAAGTAACGCGAAAGACCAAAGAAACCGAGATTACCGCTAAGGTATCCCTTGAGGGAACAGGGGCGGTGAAATCCTCAACAGGGATTGGTTTTTTTGATCATATGATCGAACAATTAGGACGCCATAGCCTGATGGATATTGATCTGACGGCTAAAGGTGACCTGCATATTGACACCCATCACACGGTTGAAGATTGCGGCTGGGCCTTAGGTGAGGCGTTGTCAAAAGCCTTGGGTGATCGCCGCGGCATTACGCGCTATGGGATGGCGCTTCTTCCTATGGATGAAGCCTTGAGTCGTGTGGCTTTAGATATCTCTGGACGGCCGTATTTGATTTGGCATGTGAGCTTACCCTCACCGCAATTGGGTGAGATGCAAACCGAAGTGTTCCAAGAGTTTTTTCAAGCGCTTAGCCAAGCGGCTGGTTTAACCCTGCATATAGAAACCTGCTATGGAAGCAACACGCACCATATCATTGAGAGCAGTTTTAAGGCAGTGGCAAGGGCATTAAGACAAGCCATAGCCATTGATCCACGCCAAGCCGATCATATCCCCTCAACCAAGGGAGTCATTGGCAAAGGGTCGTGATACCATGAAACTGGTGATTGTCGATTACGGATCAGGAAATCTCCGATCAGTGGAAAACGCCATGCGGGCGGCTACGGCTTTTGCCAATCTGCCGCATGATATTCGCATCAGCTCAGACCCGGTTGAGGTAAGCAAAGCGGATTATCTGGTGTTACCGGGGGTTGGGGCATTTGCAGATTGTCGCGCCGGGCTTGATGCAATTGATGGCATGATTGATGCGATTAATGATTTGGCATGGAAACAGCATCGGCCGTTTCTGGGTATCTGTGTCGGGATGCAATTGATGGCTGAAACTGGTGAAGAAGGCGGTCAAATCACCTCGGGTTTAGGCTGGATTACTGGGCAAATAACCGCCCTTGATCCTTGGCAAGGAAGCCTTAGGCTAAAGGTTCCGCATATGGGCTGGAATCAACTGATTCCCAAAGCATCACACCCTGCGGCGGCCTTGTTTTCCGGGTTGCCCCAAGATAGCCGAGCGTATTTTCTTCATGGCTATCATCTCACAGGTGGAAGCAAAGACCAGCTTTTGGCCACGGCGGATTACGGTGAACATATTGTTGCCGCAGTAGCAAGGGATAACATGATAGGATTACAATTCCATCCAGAAAAAAGCCAGCATGTCGGACAAGTGATTCTGTCAAATTGGCTTCGTCTAATGCCTTAACAAAAGGGCATGAACAGCAAAGGAACATGGAAAATGATGGCACAAGATAATCGCAAACCACATACCACAGTTGAAACGGTGAAAACGCTTTCGGCTGGGGATATGGTTGAATTGTGTGACGCTGCCGTTGAGACAATTGAACAAGGCGGCGGCTTTGGCTGGTTAACCCCTCCTCCTCGCAATGTGCTTGAGGATTATTGGAAGGGCGTCATGCTGATCCCTGAACGCGAGCTGATTATTGGTCGCATTGATGGTGTCATTAGCGCCAGTTGCCAGATTGTTCGCCCCCCTCGCAATAACGAAGCTCAGCGGCTGACCTGTAATCTCACCACATTTTTTGTCGCACCATGGGCGCGTGGGCAAGGCTTAGCTCCGCTTATGCTTGATGAGGTTGAGGCTCTATCACGCACAGAAGGCTTCAAGGTCATTAATCTTGATGTCCGCGCCACCCAGACCCGTGCCATTCAACGCTATGAAGCGGCAGGATATGTGCGGTTTGGCGAGCATCCCAAATATGCGTATGTCGATGGGGAATATGTGACAGGGTATTATTACTATAAGGAAATTCTCGAAAAATCAGATAAGCCGCGAAAAGGCAAGGCCGCGTTATGATCATCTATCCCGCTATTGATCTGAAGGATGGGCAATGCGTCCGTCTCCGCCATGGCGATTTGGATCAGGTCACTATCTATAACAGTGATGCCGGTGATCAGGCACGGCAATTTGCCGACGCTGGGGCAAGCTGGATACATTGTGTTGACTTAGACGGCGCCGTCGCAGGCAAGCCTGTGAATACAGATGCCGTGGCGGCAATTTTAGATACGGGGTTAAAGCTTCAGCTAGGCGGCGGTATCCGCGATATGGCGCGGATATCTGCATGGCTTGATCAAGGGGTTGAACGCGTCATTTTGGGAACCGTAGCACTTAAAAATCCTGATTTGGTGATTGCGGCGGCAAAAGCCTATCCCGGGCGCATCGCTGTGGGGGCAGATGCAAGAGATGGCATGATCGCCGCTGAGGGCTGGATTGAAACCTCGGTTATCCCAGTTCTGGATTTGGTGCGCCGCTTTGAAGATTGCGGCGTGGCGGCGGTGATTTTCACCGATATCAGCCGTGATGGGGATTTATCAGGGGTTAACAGCGCTGCGACCTTGGCGCTTGCCGAAGCCGTATCTATTCCGGTGATTGCCTCTGGCGGTGTGGCTGGAATGGCAGATGTGACGGTGTTTGACGGCACAGCGGTTCATGGTGTGATTATTGGTCGGGCGCTTTATGATGGGCGGATCAATCTGGCCGAAGCTATCAACCACAGGCAGGCAGGCTGATGCTTGCGGTTCGGGTAATACCTTGCCTTGATGTGCATGAAGGCCGCGTCGTTAAGGGCATTAATTTTGTTGATTTGGTAGATGCTGGCGATCCGGTAGAACAAGCACAGATTTATAATGATGCCGGGGCAGATGAGCTCTGTTTTCTGGATATTTCTGCTAGCATTGAAGGCCGAAAAGCCATGGCAGATGTCATCAGCCGAACGGCAGACCATTGTTTCATGCCTGTCACTGTTGGCGGCGGCGTCAGTGAAGTGGATGACTTTCGGCGGCTTCTTCTGGCTGGGGCAGATAAGGTATCGGTAAACTCATCAGCGGTAAGCCACCCTGAACTTTTATCAGAGGCCGCCTCACGATTTGGCAGCCAATGTGTGGTGCTGGCTATTGATGCCCGGCTTAACGCAGATGGTTGGTATGAGGTGGTCATTCACGGTGGACGAACGCCAACGGGCATTAATGCGGTGGAATGGGCGGCGCGCGCTTGTGTGCTTGGGGCAGGGGAAATCTTGCTGACCTCTATGGATGCTGATGGAACAAAAAACGGTTATGATTTGCCCCTGACACGCGCCATTAGCGATGCGGTTTCGATACCGGTGATTGCCTCTGGTGGCGCAGGATCAGCAGAACATATGGTGGATGCTGTGCGTGAAGGACACGCATCAGCGGTGTTGGCGGCATCTATTTTTCATTTTGGGTTATTGAAACTTAACGATGTGAAACACGCCATGGCCGCACAAGGTATTGAAATGCGCCTGCTTGAAGGAGAACACCAATGAGCAATGCCATTCTTGATGAGCTTTATCAGATCATTCTCTCGCGTAAGGGGGAAGACCCGAAGGTGTCATGGACAGCAAGACTTTTGCTTGAAGCCCCTCAACTGCCTGCTCGAAAACTTGGTGAAGAAACCACCGAGGCGATTATCGCCGCGATGTCAGGTGATCGTGATGCGCTATTGGCAGAATCAGCAGATGTTGTTTATCATCTGTTGGTAGTGTTAGCGGCCGCGGATATTACGCTTGAAGAATTATGGGAAGAATTATCACGCCGCCGCCAGCAATCCGGGATTGCCGAAAAGGCAGGCCGTGATCACACAACATCTTAATCTTGATCAAGAGAGGACACCATGAGCCAAAGCGATTATGATCCCGATAACATTTTTGCCCGTATCCTTGATGGCCGTTTGCCATCTCAACCGGTAGATCAAGATGAACAGACTTTCAGTTTTGCGGATATCAACCCTCAGGCACCACAGCATCATTTGGTGATCCCTCGCGGAGCTTATACGGATCTGACAGATTTTGCCGATCGCGCCAGTGATAGCGAATTGGCGGCGTGGGTCAGGGCACTGGCGCGTGTTGCCAAAACCTCTGGCGTGGCGAAAGAGGGCTATCGGGTCATTGTCAATATTGGCGGTCATGGTGGACAGGAAGTGCCGCATCTTCATGGTCATGTGCTAGGTGGCGCGCCTCTTGGCCCGATGTTGACGCGGCGCTAATCCCCTTTTTGATCTGATTTTGAAACCCACGGCTTGCGTGCTTTTTATTTTCGTGTCAGGCTCAACCGAAACGCGAAAAACAAAAAGAATACTAAATTTATGCAAGCATCACTTCATACCTTGGCCTTTCGTGGTCTCGAAACGGTTCCTGTCCATGTTCAGGTACATTTGTCTAACGGCCTGCCGAATATTGCGATTGTTGGGCTTGCTGATAAATCGGTTGTGGAATCCAAAGAAAGGGTACGGGCGGCGTTATCGTCGCTTGGCTTATCTCTGCCGCCTAAGCGCATCGCCGTCAACTTAGCGCCAGCGGATCTGGCCAAAGAAGGCTCACATTATGATTTACCTATCGCGCTTGGCCTCTTGATTGCGATGGGGGCTATCCCCTCTGACAGTGTTGATCATATGATCGTCATGGGTGAACTGGCTCTTGATGGCGGCATCACTGGGGTGAACGGTATCTTGGCGGCGGCTCTTAGCGCGGCGTCAGAGGGAAAAGGTATGATTTGCCCAGAGACGAACGGAGCCGAAGCGGCATGGAGCGGCGATATCAAGATCATCGCCGCCCCTAGCCTGATGGCCTTAATCAACCATTTGCGAGGGGATCAAGTTTTGCCTGACCCCAAAGGGCGAGTGGCGGAAACGGCTTCAGACTTTCCCGATATCGCAGATTTGCAAGGGCAAGATATGGCGAAACGCGCGCTTCAGATCGCCGCGGTTGGGGCACATAATTTGCTGATGGTTGGTCCGCCTGGTTCGGGTAAATCTATGTTAGCGGCTAGGCTTGCTGGTATTCTTCCCCCGATGCTGGCCAAAGAATCCCTCGAAGCCACGATGATCCATTCTATGGCTGGGCATTTAGATAAAGGGGGATTGATGGTCTCGCGCCCTTTTCGTGACCCTCATCATTCTTCTTCTGTTGCCGCGTTGGTTGGTGGCGGGGCAAAGGCTAAACCCGGCGAAGTCAGCTTGGCGCATGGTGGGGTGCTGTTTTTGGATGAATTGGCAGAATGGCCGTCGCATCAACTGGACTCGCTCAGACAAACGATTGAAACAGGACGATCAGTGGTTAGCCGCGCCAATCACCATGTGACATATCCAGCCCGATTTCAGCTGATCGCGGCGATGAATCCATGCCGTTGTGGTTACCTTGGTGATCCCTCACGCGCCTGCACCAAAGCGCCGCGCTGTGGGCGTGATTATATGACGAAAATCTCTGGGCCATTGCTTGACCGATTTGACATGATGATTGAGGTGGCGGAAATTCCGATCTCTGTTCTGAACAATCCCTCTGCGTCAGAAAACACAGCGACAGTGGCAGAGCGCGTCAAAACCGCAAGAGCGAGGAGTTTTGATCGGCCCTTACAATCAGAGGGCATGGTGAATGCGCAACTTGACGGCCCCATGCTGGATGAGGTGATGGGATTGAGCGCATCAGATAAGGAATTTCTTCAAACCAGCGCTGAAAAATTACGGCTTTCAGCACGGGGATTTCACCGCGTTATGCGCGTGGCGCGAAGCATCGCTGACCTCGAAGCAAAAGATAGGGTTGAAAAGCAACATATCGCTGAGGCCATGCAATATCGGTGGTTGCCACTATTGTCATGATGCGTTGCCTTCGGCAAAGACATTTAGAGTTTTGTAAGGATATTATCCCAGATCGCTTTTGCCAGATCTATTCCGCTAAGACGCTTGATCTCACGCAAGCCAGTGGGGGAGGTGACATTAATCTCGGTCAGATAACCACCAATCACATCAATGCCGCAAAACAACAGACCATGGCTCTGCAAATACCCACCAATGGCCTCGGCAATGCGCAAATCATCTGCGTCTAATTCGGTTTTTACAGCCTTACCCCCAACATGCAGATTTGATCTGGCCTCACCCTCGGCAGGCACACGATTAACCGCGCCAACCGCCTTGCCATCAATCATGATCACCCTTTTATCCCCCTTGCGGACAGAGGGCAGATATTGCTGAATCATCAAGGGGGAGCGTTCTAGCAAAGTCATCATTTCAATCAAACTGGACAGATTGCTATCACCGGGCTTGAGGTGAAAAATCCCGCTTCCGCCATTACCATGCAGAGGCTTAATGATGATATCCTCATAGCGTTCACGAAACGCCTTGATCTCTGAGATGTCTTTGGTGATAAGCGTTGGCGGCATCAATTCGGGAAATAAGGTTGCCACCAGTTTTTCAGGAGCATTACGAACAGAACCTGGATGATTAACAACCAGGACCTTATCCATAATGGTCTCAAGCATATAGGTGGCGGTGATATAATGCATATCAAACGGGGGGTCTTGCCGCATCAAAATGACATCAAGATCGGTCAGATCAATGCGCTCGTCTTGGATCACCTCAACATGATGACCAACCTCATCTTGAACGCGGATCCATTGGCCTTTGGCGGTTAACCCCTGCCCGGGGATCAACGCCAACTGATCAGGATGATAGGTGAAAATACGATAGCCGCGAGCTTGGGCTTCGAGCGCAAGGGCAAAACTGCTGTCACCAAGAATATCGACCTCAGCAATAGGGTCCATCTGAAGGGCAATGTTAAGCGTCATGGGAATGCCTTAGACTTACTCGCGGTCGTCTTCGTTGATACGAATATAATTCACAACCGTAGTCCCAAAACGCAAATCTTGGGCATGGGCAACCACGCGATTCATTTCTTCTTCTGACCCTGCGATGCCGCTTAAGTAAACGACACCATTGACAACATCAATGCTGAAGTTCAAAGACGAAACATCCATATCGGTGATCAATTTGCCGCGCAATTGTGCCTCAGAAGCAATATCCTTAGCGCGATCCTTGATTGAACTTTCGTCACGAACATCCAATTCATTGATCACTTCAACCACACCGTGAACTTGCCATGCCATTTGCACCACCTTCACCGCGTCTTCGGGTTTTTCCACCGCGCCCGTCAGCAAGACAGAGCCTTGATTGACATTCACCTTGACGGCAGAAAATAAGCTCACATCTTCTTGAAAATAACTTTCAGAAATCTTTGTGCCAATAACGCCATCACTGATGCTTGTGCTAAACCCTTTTTCGGTAGTGCCAGCGGCAACAGCGGCGGCGCCTACCCCGGCAACAGCACCAACACATCCCGATAAGCCAATGGCCATGACACATAAAAGGCATAAGGAACGCAATCCTAGTGGCGAGGCTTGTGAGGTATGGTCAGGTTTGGTCATCATAGCTTTCCTAATGTTCGCTTGGCGGTTTGAGCAAATCTTAGGCCAAGTTATACACCCTAATCACGGTATCGGGCAACACGTTATGCGCAATCATGGATGCCACATTAGCAATCCAATCCAACATTCTTAGCATCAAAACATGTCAAAAAAGTGATCGTTAATAAACCGGATTCTGCCATAGGGTCTGACTAATGCCACCACGATTTGCATTTCGTCATTCTGATGGTCAGGATATTCCGCCAGAAAACCCTTTGCGGCATTAATAATTCGCTTTTGCTGGCGCGGTGATGGCAGAACCGCCTCAAGGGCATCATCACTTATGCTGGTAGTGTATTTGACCTCAACAAACAAAAGCCGTTGCGGTTTGCTCATAATCAGATCAATCTCACCAAAACTATTGCGATAGCGAGCCGCCAGTTTACGCCAGCCTTTAAGCCGTAATCGCATGGCGACCAGTGTTTCGGCTTGTCTGCCCCGGCGTTCGGCTTGGCGGCGTTTTTCAAGACCAGTCATGCGGTGTCTATGGTTAGCATCAGATCATAGACTCGGGATTTCCCTGCCCCGGTGTCTGTGCTGATTTGGCGAACGGCATCACGGCGACTAACCCCTTGGCTTAGGCTTTCTTTCAAAAGACCCAGAATGGCCTCATCGCTTAGATCGGTTTCCAAGGCATCAGGCGGCGCGATCATCACCACGACTTCCCCTTTTGGCGCACCGGCTAAACGGAAATGTTCAGCAAGATTAGCGGCAGTATCGTGCCAGCTTTCTTCAAAAGTTTTGGTCAATTCACGGGCAATGCTGCAAAGCCGTTGGGGTGAGATAAGGGCAATATCCGCTATGGTATCACCTAGCCGCCGTGCGGATTCATAACATATAATGGTGGCATCAATGGTCATTAGGTGATCAAGGGTTTTTTTTCGTTTCGCTGCGGTATTGGGCAGAAAGCCAGCAAAGTAAAACCGGTCTGTGGGTAATCCGGAGATGACTAATGCGGCTAACAGCGCTGACGGCCCCGGCACAGTTGTCACGGGGATACCACGTTCGCGGCAAGCCTTTACCAAACGATATCCGGGATCAGAAATCAGCGGCGTTCCGGCATCACTCACTAATGTGACGGCTTTACCATTTTCTAATTCTGCCAGCAGGTTTTCGCGCGCTTCGGCGGAGGTGTGATCATGATAAGACACTAACCGCCCATGCTTAAGGCCAAGGCGTGACAACATCAGACCGGTGTGCCGCGTATCTTCACAAGCAATCAGATCCGCATTTGTTAATGACGCCACCGCACGGGGCGAGATATCATCAAGATTGCCTATGGGTGTCGCTGTGATTGTTAACCCGGGGGATGTCATGGCTTAGCCTCTGGCACTTTACGCTTCGCATAAATCATAATAGACTATATCCCAAATGGGGGATATTCGGAAATGACCCCACAGCAAAAGGATTAAAGATGACCATATTGCCATTTTGCTTCCATCACCATTTGCGATGGATCACGCTAATGGTGGTGATTTTTTTTCTTCAGGCCTGCACCCCTGAACAACAAAATGTGGCTGTCTCCCAAAACGCCTCCACCTTGTCTTCTGATCAGGTTGAGACAGATGAAAACACGGAATTGTCAGCCCCCAATACAGGTTCAGCGATCCCATCGTCTCAATTGAGCATAATCACCGAAGACGAGATCACCCCTAAGGAAAGCAAGCTTGATCCTTCGCAAGCTTTTCGGGATCAGAAATCTGATCCGGTGAGCGTTGAGCCAGACTTAGATATTCTTAATCAGGAAATTTTCGGCTTTAGTGTTGATAACGGATTGCCCTTGGCAACCCTGCAACTATAAACGCAAACCGATATTGATGAGGTTGATGCCGCAATTGAATGGATTTTTAATGGCAATCCTATTCCTAGCCTTTCACCAGATGCTTTATCAGAAACTGGCCAAGCCCCTCTATTGCGAGACATCCCCGTGGGGGGAGAGGGTGAAATGGGGGATTTGCCAGTTAACGATACATCGGCAGAGGTTTCTGCCAATCCACCAAGTTCTGAACAGGTTTTTGATTTTTCAACCCTTGAACAGGTTTTTGCCATCATCAACAAATCAGATTTGGAAACGGTTGCCATTCCTGCCCCTTCGCGGTTTCCACCAAAATCAGATGGGGTGCAACGCGCGGCTGTACTTTTGCCATTGACGGGACCCTACCGCCAGCTAGGGGCAGATTTGCGAAATGCGGTGGATATGGCAGTTATTAGTCTGGCGCGTCCGCAATTCGAAGTCATTTTCATTGATACCGCAAATGATGCACGAGCAGCGGCTAGCGAAGCGGTTGCGTCTGGCGCTAATGTGATCATTGGCCCCTTATTTTCAAGCCAAACCGCAGAGGTGGCACCTCTGGCGGCAGAATACAACATCCCTATTCTTTCGTTTTCAAACAACAGCAGCATCAGCGCACCGGGGGTGTGGATTCTTGGTCAGCAACCTGAACAAGAATTGGACGCCGTGCTTAGTTATGGGTTGGCCTCACTGACAGCGCTTGAAGGTATCCCGCGCGAAAACATTCGGGTTGCGGTTGTGACCAGTGACACGGCCTATGGTCATAAATTGCGTGACTTTAGCCTGCGCCGACTGCAAGAGTATGGGGTCACACAAGTCTCGCGGCTTTTGCTTGATCAGAGCATTTTGGATGCTGAGACGCGCCTGCGGCAAACCATCAAACAATTTACCCGTTGGAGCAAAGAAAGCCCTGATCCGATTTATGATATGGTGATTATCGCTGGCGACGCGGATTTTACCTTACGCGTGGCGCCGGTCTTGGTATGGCATGACCTTGATCCCAAAAAAGTTCGTTTTATTGGGCCTTCGCAATGGAGCCGACCAGATATGATTTCTGAACCATCGCTTCAGGGCGGTTTATATGCCACTGTGCCGCGAGACCGCCGGTTGCGGTTTCAAGCCGCGTGGCAAAAATATTTTGGTGAGGTTGCAAGCGAGCTAGCCCCATTAGGCTTTGATGCGGTGGCGGTCGCCAGTTTGCTTAAACCAGAAACATCTGCTGAGGATATCCTTTTGCGCCCCACAGGTTTTGCTGGGTTTAGTGGCGTGTTCCGCCTTTATCCTGATGGCAGTAACCGGCGTCAATTCGAAGTTAGGATAATCAATAGCGGAAAATCCACGGTTGTCAGGCCAGCCGATAACAGTTTTTGATCATTTTAAAATGCGCCCAATGACGGTGTTCATGACTGTTTTTCCATCATCGGTCAGGGTAAGGCAGTCCTCCTGAAGGGCAAGCAAACCTTGGCGGCAGAGATGCATCACCTCATCTGAATTGAGCCACTCTGATCTTGGCCCGGCAAGGGTATCAATCAGGTTTAGATCAATGCCTTCACGCAGCCGAAGCCCCATCATCACCGCTTCACTTGCAAACTCTGCCGCATCTTCGCCGTGTTGGTGGGATAGGCCATGGCCTTGTTTGTTCACATCCTCGCGCCAAGCATCGTGGTCTTTTCGGGCACGGGTTTCCATGCGTTTTCCTGTGGCTTGATGCCAAAACCGCCCTATTGCCCCTGGCCCAGCCCCGAGCCAGTCCCCCCCACGCCAATAGATCAGGTTATGTCGGCTTTCTTGGCCTGATTTAGCATGGTTAGATACCTCATAGGCAGGTAGCCCTCGGTTCTGACACATCTCTTGGGTCAGTAAAAATTGATCTAATGCCATGGTATCATCAAGCATGGTCAACCGCCCTCGTTTTGCCAGACTATAAAAAGCGGTGCCTTGTTCAAGGGTTAGCTGATAAAGCGACAGGTGATCACAACCCAAATCAAGGATTTGCGACAATTGCTGTTGCCACTCATTCAGCTCTTGATCAGGCAAAGCATAAATAAAATCAGCAGACACACGGGGAAAAATGTTTTGCGCTTTGCTCAATACCGTTCTTGCTTCGGTGGCGGAATGTTGCCGGCCAAGAAAGGCCAACTGGTCATCTTTGAGGGACTGAATTCCAAGCGATAACCGGTTGATGCCCTGATCATGAAAAGCGTAAAGGCGTTCGGCTTCAAGAAAAGTAGGATTAGCCTCAAGGGTTATCTCACAATCATCCGAGAGAGAAAATAATGAGGCGATGGCCTTAAGAATATGGCCAACTACCTCAGCCTCCATGAGAGATGGGGTTCCGCCACCAAAAAATACGCTATCTAGGGGTCTTCCGTGAAACCCTGATATGTCTGCCATGGTTTTTAATTCGGTGATAATCGCCTGGCCAAAACCTGATTGATCAATCTCATCACGAACATGACTGTTAAAATCACAATACGGGCATTTTTTATGACAGAAAGGCCAATGAATATAGACACCAAAACCTGATGACAGACCGTTGAGGTGTTGATGGTCTGCCGCTTTGCTATCAGATGGCGTTTTGCCGGGTTTGCCCGTCATCAGCCGCGCCTTTTGGTGTTCTGAAAACATTGCGCGATCAGCTGCTCAAAAGCCTTGGCGCGGTGGCTAACGGAATGTTTCCAGTCTTGATCAACCTCACCAAAGCTTTGGTCATAGCCGTTAGGTTGAAACACAGGGTCATAGCCAAACCCCTTATCACCACGCGGCGGCCAGATAAACTGACCATCCACATAACCCTCGGTGGTCACGCAAACCCCGTCAGGCCAACACAAAGCCAAAGCACAGACAAAACGGCAATTGCGATCATTACTGCCACTTGCCTCAACCGCAGCATAGACCTTCGCCATAGCCAGAGAAAAATCTTTATCAGGCCCTGCCCAACGCGCCGAATAAAGCCCCGGGTCACGGTTAATGGCCATGACCTCAAACCCGGAATCATCAGACAAAGCCGGAAGACCAGATGCTATCGCTGCGGCGCGAGCCTTGATCGTGGCGTTAGCAATATAAGTTTCGCCGTCTTCTTCAGGTTCAGGCAGATTGATATCTGCGGCACTAATCACATCAATGGCGTATGGTGCCATGAGGGCCGCGATTTCACGCACTTTTCCTTTATTATGGCTAGCAACCACAAGCCGATCTTCGGTAAAGGTTCTGGTCATGATATGGGCAAGTCTAGAGCTTTGAGTTGATGCTGAAACAGCGCATTGACACCTTTACGGGCCAGATCAAGCATAGCGAGGAGGTTGTTTTGGGAATAGGGCGCGCCCTCTGCCGTGGCCTGAACCTCAACAATACCATTATCATTGGTGAGAACAAAATTCGCATCCGTCTCGGCTTGGCTATCCTCATCATAATCCAAATCCAGCAACGCGGTTTGCGCAATTATGCCACATGATATCGCCGCTACTTGGCTGATGACGGGTTGGCGCGTGATCAGCCCATCAAGCAACAGCTTTTCCGTCGCTGCCCTAAGCGCAACCCATGATCCAGTGATCGCCGCGGTTCGCGTGCCGCCATCTGCCTGAAGCACATCACAATCGATTTTGATCTGTCTTTCACCAAGCAAGGTTAAGTCGGTAGTTGCCCGCAGAGACCGTCCAATCAGACGCTGAATTTCTTGGGTGCGGCCGGATTGTTTGCCGCGTGCGGCCTCACGATCCATGCGGCTATGGGTTGAGCGCGGCAACATTCCATATTCCGCGGTTACCCACCCTTTGCCTGTGTTGCGCAAAAATGGCGGGACGCGTTCATCAATGCTGGCGGTGCATAATACATGGGTATTACCAAATTTTGCTAGACATGAACCTTCCGCATAGCGGGAGTATCCTGCAATAAGTTCAATAGATCGCAGCTCATCATGGTTGCGATGCGAGGGGCGTGTAAAAGAGGTCATAGCAAGTCTCGTTATTAATAAGAAACGCCACCATAACACAGCGAACAGATCAAGGCGACCGCTTGACCACACGCTGTTCTAATTTTATCTTAAGCCTATGGCTATTCATCATTTGACCCCACCATCAAAACAAAACTCATCGCCATCCCATGGTGACGCGGATGAAACCGTTCTCGACCTTAATGAACGGACACGGCACATTTTTAATCGGATTGTTGATCGGTATTTGTCTTCCGGCTCGCCGATTGGCTCTAAATTGATCGCTGATGATTTGGATCAGATGTTATCCAGCGCATCGATCCGCGCCATCATGGCAGATCTTGAAACCGCCGGGCTTTTGTTTCAACCGCATACCTCCGCAGACCGTGTTCCGACCCAATCTGGCTTGCGCTTATTTGTAAATGGCCTTTTGGAACTTGGCGGAAACCTGACTGATAGTGAACGCATGATGCTGGATGTGAATTGTCAATCACAAGGACTTAGCTTTGATGATGCGTTATCAGAAACATCATCCATGCTGTCGGGTTTGACCCAATGCGCCGCGTTGGTGGTCATGCCAAAAAGCGATATGATCATCAAACAGGTGGATTTTATCCCCATTGAAACAAACAAAGCCTTAGTGGTGCTGGTATCTACCGCCGGTCAGGTTGAAAACCGAATTATGGAAACGCCCTCTGGTCTGCCGCCATCAGCGCTGATTGAGGCTGGTAATTTTATCAATTCCCATCTGGCAGGCAAAAGCCTTTCCCAAGCGTCGGTCATGTTGCAAGAGCTGATTGATAGAAAACAGGCAAAGATCGATGATCTGGTTAAACAGGTGGCTTCAAGTGGGATAGCCATTTGGACAGGCAAAAACTCTGGTCAAGCAGGAAACTTTATTTTGCGCGGCCATGCCAATTTGCTTGATAATGTGACGGCTGTTGATCAATTAGAACAAATTCGGCTCTTGTTTAATCAGCTAGAACAACAAAGCAATGCGCTTGATGTTCTGGCAACAATGCAACAAGCCGAAGGGGTTCAGATTTTTATTGGCTCTGAAAACCGGTTTTTTGCTGATGCGAATTGTTCAACCATCATCGCGCCTTATCATGACAGCAATCATAAAATTATCGGTGCGGTGGGTGTGATTGGCCCGACACGACTGGATTATGCGCGTATCATTCCTATGGTGAATCATACCTCTGCTGCAATCAGCAAAATGCTAGCGGCGCGGTTTTAGGGGTATTTTTGCGAGTTTTGGCATTTTTTTACTTAAATTGATGCAAAATTGCTGTTCTTGATCTTGGAAATGGCAAATCGCTTCTTACATAACTCCAGAACTTAAAAATACCTGAAGGATATCATGATGATCGATACGCCTATTGATGAACCAGAAGACGGTTCAGATAAAAAACAGGAAACCCCCACACAGCAGGATAACGACACCGCTTCTGCTGATGCTTCTGCGGATAATTCCGCTGGGGATCAAAATCCTTATGCGGATATCGCCGCCGATGAGGAAAATAGCGACGATGGCGGTGAGATAAACCTTGATGATATTCTTGACCCCCTTTCCGCGCTTCAGTCTGAACGCGATGATCTAAAAGATCAGTTGCTGCGTGCTGTGGCTGAAATGGAAAACACGCGCCGCCGGTCTGAACGCGATGTTGCCCAATCCCGAAAATATGGGCACACGGGTTTTGCCAGAGACCTTTTATCGGTGGTGGAAAATCTGTCTCGCGCGGTTGAAGTGCTTCCTGAAGAGCGAGATCACCTTGATGACACCATGAAAAATCTGGTGATTGGGGTGGAAATGATCTCACGCGAGGTGGCTAATGTGCTGGAACGCAATGGCATCACGCGAATTATGCCGCTTGGTGAGAAATTTGATCCAA